>Ga0209048_10000320_pt1 | contig 52531 bp, 33 predicted proteins | sample FrelakmetCRP12CR_FD_187146 | JGI IMG/M metagenome (GOLD analysis project Ga0209048, IMG submission 187146) | Freshwater lake sediment microbial communities from the University of Notre Dame, USA, for methane emissions studies - CRP12 CR (SPAdes)... | ecosystem: Environmental > Aquatic >...
CAGGTCCGACCCTTCAGCGCCAGGTCCGACCCTTCAGCGCCAGGTCCGACCCTTCAGCGCCAGGTCCGACCCTTCAGCGTCAGGTCCGACCATTCACCGTCAGTTCCGACCATTCACCGTCAGTTCCGACCGTTCACCGTCAGTTCCGACCCGTCGGCGCCAGGTCCGACGGCCTGCAACGGCACACCGAACCGTGTCACCAGTTGTTCCACTTCGTGCCTCAGGAAGGGGAGCGACGGGAGGACGAACAGCAGGTCCTGCATCCGCGAGGCATCGTAGTCGGTTTCGATCACCTCGTCGGTGACGAACGGGCGGCGCTGGACGTCTTTCGAGAACAGCGAGTTCGGGATCTCCCCGATCGACGACAGGATGCCGGCGCCGAACACCCTGGTCTCCCCCGCCTCCTGGATCAGGCCGAACTCGATCGAGAACCAACTCAGGCGTTTGAGGGCGAGCACCTGGTCGCCCGTCGCCACCTGCACGGCCGCGCGCCCGATCAGCGTGAGCACCGACGCGTAGTCGGGGTTGAGCAGTGGCGGCACGTGGCCCAGACAGTCGTGGATCATGTCGGGCTCGGGCGTGAACTCCGGCTTCGATCCGTGCCTGAGGAACTGCGTGCAGGGGAACCCCCGGCCGGCGATGTAGGTGTAGAACGTGCGATACGGTATCGGCCCCTCGGCCGGCACGAGGCGCATGCCGCTCACCTTCTGCAGGTGTTCGCTCAGGTGACGAAGCTGCGGAATCTGCCGCTCGCTGATTCTCAGCTTCCGCTTCGCCTGCAGGTAGATCTGGCTGGCGTGCTTCACGTGGAGGGTGTCGAGCGTCGGCGTGACCTCGCGCCAGATGCGCTGCTCCTCATCGGTGTACTCGATGAGCGGCGGCGGCTGGTTCGAAAGCCGGTGCGCGCGGCAGACCGCGAAGAGGTCGCGGCGCCGCTGGATGTACCCCTCGTCGCCGAGGCCCGGATGGCCCGCCTCCAGTTCCAGCACGTCGGCGTCCGGAGGATTCGCGTAGACGTCGTTCGCGGCAACGGCGGTGTCGTCCATGGTCTTACTCCAATTGTCCGGGTGGTAGCCACCTCCAGATTACAGGGGGTGGTCGTAGGTCGCAAGCCGCGGGCCGCCAGCCGGCTAGAGGTCCCGCCGTTCGAACCGCCAGAATGCGACCAGGGCCAGCGCACAGGTGAGCGCGGCAAGCACGCCGAGGTCGTGCGCGACGGGCGCGGTGCCGTTGGCGACGCCGAATCCCGGGTAGTAGTGGAATGGCGAATACGGGCGAAGCCGCGCCGCAGGCGTCCATGTGTCGGCGACGAAGTTCAGCAGGTAGAGGAGCACGGTCGCGACCGCGACCCCTCCAAACGCCTCGCCCCGACGGCGCGCGAACGCCGCGGCCGCGAGTCCTGCGGCAGCGAACGCCCACGACAGCATCAGCAGGTGCGCCGCCAGGTTCAGCACGCGAAGCGGCGCGGGCCAGACCGCGCCGGCCGGCGCGATCAGGGTCAGGCCCGCCCACGTTCCGGCCACCATCGCGCCGACGGTGGCCCCGGTCACGCCGAGCGCCAGCACCAAGCTTCGCATGACGATGGCGCGACGGGGGATCGGCCTGGCCAGCTCGAGGTCGAACAATCCCCACTCGACCTCGCCTGCCGGCTCCGTCGCCGCGTAGACGCCGACCTGGATCACCGCGAGGACCACGATCGGGTGGAAGTAGCCGAACGTCACCATGCCCGCAAACGAGGCGAGCATCAGCGCCCCGGGGCCGAGCGATTGCTGCACCCCCAGCGGCACGAGCGCGGTCAGGAGGTCGAACGACCGCGTTGTCTGGAAGGTCGAGGCGATGAGAACGAGGAGCACCTGGAAGGCGGCCAGGATGGCCGCCACGGCCGCGAACACCCGACTCCCCCGTGACAGCGACCGCAGGAGGAGCGTGAGAAGCCGTGCCGGTTTCATGATCGGTCCGCGTAAAGACGGAGCACGTAGTCTTCCAGGGAGAACCGCTGCACGTCGATGTCCGACACCGGCAATCCCTGGACGCGTTCGAGCAACGGTCCGAGCGGCCCGGCCACTTCGAGCACCCAGCGCGCCGCGTCGCGCGACACCACGCGGATCCCGGGCAGGTCTGGCACCGACCGGTCTCCGGCGCCCGAGAAATGCACGGTGACACGGCGAGGCAGCGCCCCGTGAATCGCCGCCAGCGTCTCCACGGCCACCAGCCGGCCATCTCGGATCACGGCCACGCTGTCGCACGTCGCTTCCACTTCGGACAGCACGTGGGATGAGAGGAACACCGTCGTCCGGCCCTCGCGCTTCAGGTCGGCCAGCGTTTCGGCGAAGGCCTCGATCATCAGGGGATCGAGACCGCTGGTCGGCTCGTCGAGGATCGCCACCTTCGGGCGCGCCATCAGCGCCGAGACAATGCCGAGCTTCCGCTTCATGCCGTGCGAGAGGTCGCGAAGGCGCCGCTTCAGCTCGGCCGGGCCGATGTCGAACCGGCGCAGGAGGCCCTGGACCGCGTCCGGTTCCGGCGCCTCCGCGCCGAGCCTGCCCAGGTAGGAAAGGTATGCGGAGCCGCTCAACTCCGGGTAGACGGGCATCTCGCCGGGAAGGTATCCGATGAGGCGTCTCGCCTGGAGGCTCTGCCGGCGGCAGTCGAAACCGCCGATGGCGGCCGAGCCGCGGGTTGGCCGGATGAGGTCGAGCAGGAGTCGGATGGTCGTCGTCTTACCCGAGCCGTTCGGGCCGAGGAAACCCATGACCTCGCCTTCCTGCACCTCGAGCGTCAGGCTGTCGAGGCCCCGAATACGGCCGTAATCCTTGGTCAGACCGTCGGCACGGATGATGGACGCCATACCGAGGGAACCATTTTGCGCCCGAAACCGTCTTTACCGGTAACCGTATCGTCGCCAGAATGGAGACCGACCATGACCTTCTTGAAGAAGATACTCGGGTTCAGCGACGCGCAGCCATCCAATCGCGTGCGGATCTGCCCGGAGTGCGGGATGGCCATCGCCGACCACAAGGACTGGTGCTCGATCTTCCGCGCCCGGCAGGCCATGGAACGGCGCGTCGAAGTAAAGAAAGCGACGGCGTAGAACCGGTCACTGCCGCGCCGAAACACCCTTGAACTCGTAGCCGTCTGCTCCGCGACGCCACGTCAGGCGGTCGCTCCCGACATCCACCCACAGCTCATTGCCGCGCTCCGCCTGCGAGACGGCCGGGGACGTCCCGGCCCGACCGGGCGACGGCAATACGGCAGTCGCTCTCAGGAATCTCGTCGTGTCGACGACGCTTCGGAGGCGGAGCACCTTGACCGGCTTCGTCCACCCTGTCGCGGCCTCGACCGTTCCGACAACCCCCGTCTCGCCTGTCCCCACGCCGGAGGCTGGCACGATCTCGACTCCCACCCGATCCTGCTCGACGCTCCACCCGCCCTGCGCCCGCGGTGTGATGCTGCCGTAGGAATGGAAGCGGAGTTCGACCGGCGCCGAGTGGGCCGGTTCGATCTCGTCGAGCAGGACGTAGTAGCGCCGGTCCACGAACACCACGTGGCGGCGCGCCCGCGGGGTCGGCACGTCGTAGGCGTTGTCCGCGATGCCGACGAACGCGGTGAACCGGTCGCCTTCCATGGGGCCGCGCAGGGTCCCCGGCCGCTGCGGCGTTTGTCCGTTGCCGCCGACGAGAGCCGTATTGTGGCCCGCCGTCGAGATCTCGTAGTACCCGAATCGCTTCGTGAGATCGAAATAGTCGGCCGGGTACGGCCGGCTCCCGAGGTCGGGCACGAGCATCGTGTCGCCGACCGCGACGCTGACGTGATTCAGGTCGAGGTGCGTGTGCGCGGCCGCCAGCGAGCCGTTCTTGAAGGCCAGGAAGAACGGCGGGTCGGGCTGGGAAGGAGCGATCATCGCCCAACCGATCGAGGGAAACGCCATCGCCGGCGGAACCTGGCCAGGCCGCGAGGTCCCCGCGGCGGCCGACGCTCCACCCGGCGCCTTCCACACGAGTGCCAGCGCCTCTTCGGGCCAGCCTTCGTGCGCCAGGCTCTGGGTCGCCGCACGGTCCTGGAACCAGGAGAAGTCGGGGTTCCGGTACTCCCGGGCCAGGAAATAGAAGAGCGGGTCGCACGCCCGGCTGGGGCTGTCGCCGAAGCTCGCCGACAAGGTGCGGCCCGGATTGAATGCGATTGGAAAATAGCCGGTCGTCCGCGCTCCCGGGCGCCCGAGGTAGTCGGCGCCTTCAGGCCTGCCCGCGCGCCGGAGCGCGTCGGCCGCCATGAAGGCGTAGCGGTGGCCGTAGGTCCAGTAGCCGGTGCCTTCCGCCCATCCGCCGTCTTCACCCAGGTGATTCCAGTAGTGCGCCATGGCCGGGGCGGAGAGCTTCAGCACGCGCCCGCTGAGCTCACTGTCCGCACCGAGCGCCAGCGCCAGCATGGAAGCTCCTCCGTTGGTCACCGGGTTCCAGTTCATCTCCGCCGTGAACCAGAACGGCGGCGTCTCGCGCGTGGCGGCTTCGAGATACCCGCGAAGCGCACGACGCTCGACGCCCTCGCGGATGCGGGTGCGCTCGGCGGGAGTCAGCGCGTCGTAGAGCCAGTCGTAGGCCACGCCGTAGGTGAGGGACAATTCGCCGGTCATCAGGTCGAACGGCGGCTGGTGGGCGGTATCCACCCAGATGGGCCACTGCTCGAGCGCGTGATCGAGTTCGGCGGCCGCCGCGTCACGGTAACGCCGTTCGCCGGACAGCAGGAAGGCCATGCCGAAGGTGAGCACGCGGCCCTGAAGCCGCCGCGCGGCCTCGAGGCCCTTCAATTGCCCGGGGGGATCGGGTCCGCCGCGCTTCGTCGTGGATACGAGAAGCGGCGCCGCCGTGAGCAGGCGCCCGGCCCGGGCCATCAGCCTGGCCCTGATCGGCGCCAGTTCGCCGGTGGAGGACGCGGCGCGAATCGCCTCGAGCCCGGCGGTGTCGAACAGCAACCGGGGGTGGAGCGACTCGGTGGGCGCAACGCTCAACAGCGCGACCGACGTGACAAGGCAGATGGCCGCTGGGACAAGGAGCCGCGGTCGCATGGCGGCATCATAATCCGTGTGCACGGTTCCGGCTTGCGGCTTTCAATTCTCAATTTCGTAACCTGGCGCCCCGTCCCTGCTATGATCCCCCGTCCCCCCATCACTGTTTCCTGGAGGCCATTGTGATCCGGACCCATCGGGCGTTCGTGCCGATCTTCGTCTTCGCTGCGGGGCTGGCCCTCTCCGCCCTGTCTGTCGACGCCAGACAGGCGGCCGAGACGCCGCCCGCGCGGGGCCAGCAGCAGGCCCAACCGCAAACACCCCGTCCGGCGCGCCAGAACCCGCGTCTCGAGGTCCCGATGGACCCGGATCGCGCGCGGCAACTCTATGTGTCGAAGGATCCGAGGGACCAGTCCCTCGGAACGAACTACAAGGCGGACATCGATGCGCGGGAAAGAGACGCCGCGCGCTACCCCGAGCTGTGCAAGGGCATCATCGACTTCACGGTGGTGAAGTACCGCAGCAACGTGGGTGACCTCGAGATACCCGCCTACGTGTTCCAGCCGCTCCAGAAGCGCGGGCCGAAAGGGCACGCGGCGCTGGTCTGGGTGCACGGCGGCGTCCACGGCAACTGGGGAATCACCATGTTCCCCTTCGTCAAGGAAGGCGTCGCTCGCGGCTACGTCGTCATCACCCCGGACTATCGCGGGAGCACCGGGTACGGCGAGTCGTATCACCAGGCAATCGACTACGGCGGCAACGAAGTGGAGGACGTGATCTCCGCGGTCGACTTCCTGAAGACGCTTCCGCACGTCGATCCGGCCCGCATCGGAATCATGGGGTGGAGCCACGGCGGCTACATCACGCTGCTGTCGGTCTTCCGCGAGAAGCACCCGTTCGCGGCCGGTGCGGCCATCGTGCCGGTGACGAACCTGGTGTTCCGGCTGTCGTTCAAGGGGCCGGGCTACCAGTGGGATATGTCGACGCAGAAGACAATCCAGGGGCTGCCATTCGAGAAGAACGACCTCTACATCCAGCGCTCGCCGCTCTACCACGTGGACAAGCTGAAGGTGCCGCTGCTGGTCCACGTGGCCACCAACGACCTCGACGTGAATTACGTGGAGGACCAGCAGATCGTCGACGCGCTGCGTTCGCGGAAGCCGGACCTCGCCGAGACGAGGACGTATGTCGATCCGCCGCGGTGGGGAGCGAGCGGAGGGCACGCGTTCAGCCGCCGCGTGGATCCGACAACGCTCCAGCGCGTGGAATCGCCCGATCAGATCGACTCGTGGAACCGGACGTGGACGTTCTTCGAGTGGGTACTGCGGCCGTACGAAGACCGCTCGAAACCGGTCGTCTACGTGGACCAGGCGCCGAGGGGCGCGCGACAGTAGGACGGCTTGCCGCCGGTCGCCGGCCTATGCGATGAGGTGCTTCTTCAGGAATCCCACCGTCCTGCCCCACGCCAGGTCGGCGGCCTCCTTGTTGTAGCGCGCGGCGTTCGTGTTGTTGTTGAACGCGTGGTTCGCGCCTTCGTACATGAACAGCTCGTACGTCTTCTTGTTGGCTTTGAGCGCCGCCTCGTAGTCGGGGATGCCCGCGTTGATCCGCTGATCGAGCGAGGCATAGTGCAGCAGCAGCGGGCACGAGATACTCGGCACCTCGGCCGCCGGAAGCTGCGACCCGTAATAGGCGACGCCGGCCGCCAGGGCGGTCCCTGCGGCCGCCAGGCGGTTCACCATGCCGCCGCCCCAGCAGAAGCCCACCGCGCCCACCTTCCCGGTGGACTCCGCGTGCGCGGCAAGGTACTTCACCGCCGCCGCGTAGTGTGCGAGCGTCTCGGGCGGCTTGAGGCTCCCGATCATCTTGATCGCCTCGTCCTCGTTCGACGGGGTGCCGCCAAGTGGCGACAGCGCATCCACGGCAAAGGCGAGGAACCCTTCCTTGGCCAACCGGCGCGCGACATCTTCGATGTGAGGGTTGAGCCCCCGGTTCTCGTGGATGACGATCACCGCCGGACGCTTCTTCCCGCCCTTTTCGCGCGCGAGGTAGCCGGACATCTTCGTGCCGGCCGCGTCGTAGCTGGCGCGGCCGACGTCCAGGCTCTTGTCGTCCGCCGCCACGAGCGCCGATTGTCCGTAGTCGTTCTCGAGCGACGGCAGCAGCGCGAGGGCTGCCGTGGTCCCACCAACGGTCTGAGCCAGGCGATCGAGGAAATCCCGCCGGCTCATGCCGCCGTGCACGTACTGGTCGTACAGGTTTATGACGTCCTGTCTCATGGGAGGCTCCTCTCGGTTCTCGGCTCGCAGTTCTCGGTTCTCGGCTCGCGGCTCGAGGCCAGCGGCTCGCGATCAGCGTCCGCGTAATCGGCGCGGTCGGTCGGTGGCTGCTCACGGGCAGCCGGTTCCTCCGCGGCCGCAAGTCGCAAGCCGAGAGCCGCCAGCCGTATTACGGCGTGATGCGGAACGCCGTCACCTGCTGCGACTGCGCGTCGCCGGTCTGCGCGCGGACTCGGAGCAGGTAGGTCCCCTTCCCGAGGCCCCGGGCCGGCAACTCGAAGCGGGCCTTGCCCGCGTTCAGGTCCGGGACCGCCAGCGGCAACAGCTCTTTCCCATCGGCGCCGAGCAGCTGCGCCGTGACACTGGGTGGGGCCGCGCCGGGGGCCGAATAGCAGTCCACATCGACGAAGACGCGTTCGGTCTGGCGGAACACGCGCGTGGCACGCGGGACCGGGTCGGTTGCCGCCTGGAGTTCACGCAGCTCCTGGATCGAACTCGTCACGTAGAACCTCGGCGTCGCCAGGACGACGACGGCTGACGAGAGGTCGGGAACCGACAGCGCCTGTTCCCACCGATCCACTGCCCCCCCGTCCGCCGACCGCGCAGTGAAGCGCAGCAGGACATCGCCGAGTGGCAATGACAGCGTCGCGCGCGGCCGCGCCGTCTCGCCGGGGGCAGGCGCCGGCAGCACCAGCGGAGGGCCGCTCGGCGTGCGGGTGCCGGCCGGGACGACCTCCAGCTCGAGCCGGTCCACCTGGACCGTCTTCGTGCCAATCGCCGGCTCCCAGGTGACGGTGGCCTGCGTTCCTCCTTGCGCGTTCCGCGCCAACCCCACCCATGCCTGCACGGCGCCGCGCGGCTCGAGGCGGGCCATGGCCCTCATCGCATTCGCAACACCCGGCACCTGCGGTCTGTTCGCCGCCTCGGCCGCCGCGTCGAGTTCCTTGCGGCTCGGCGCCCAGTAACCCTGCCGTGCGAGTACGTGAACCCCGGGTCGCCTCACCTTCACGGAGATCTTGTGGAACTTCCCGTCGTCCTCGGTGCGGGTCGGGGTGTAGCCGATCAGATAGTACGCGCTGGCGTCCGCGAGCACCTGCCGGAGGCCGAACTGGTAGTTGTTCGTGTTCAGGATCGCCCGCCCCCCCGTTTCGGCCGCCAGGCGGTACATCGAGTCGGCGGCGAGGTTGGCGATGGTGAGCCCCCGCGGATCCACGACGTCGATGGTGACGTTGGCGCGGTTTGCCATTTCCGTCACCTCCCTGAGGTCCAACTCCGCCGAACCGCTGGCGAACTCGAGCGGCGGCCCCTCGCTCACGAAGATGACCGTCTTGCGTCCCTCGCGCAGCCCGCCGAGGTGTACGCACAATGACGACAGGGCCGACAACGTGACCTGCGCCCGAAGCCGCTCGACGTCGCCGCTTTTCAGCTGCGCCTCTTCCGCGGCGTTCTTCACGGGGAAGATCTCGCCCCGGCGTCCCTCGAACCGGTTGACGATGTCGATCAGATCCGGCAGCGAGCGGGTGAACGTGATCGCGCTGGTCGGTGTGAGCGGATCGACGATCGCAATCAGGTCGGTCGGCTGAAAGCGGGAGATGAATGCCGTCAGTTCACGCCGGAGCGGGATGGTGACACCCGGGGTCCGGTCGATGTGGTAGTCGTCGAGGAAGATGACGAACAGCCTGATGTCTTCGCGCGCCGCTTCGGCCTCGGCGTGCTCGCGAGAGCGGATCTCGAGCGACGTTTCGTCGCCCGGTTTCGGCTGGCCGTCCAGCCGCTGGAACTGCACCGTGTCAACACGCTGGGGGACGCCGTCTTCAGTCACCTCGAAGTCGCCGGCCTTGAGGTCGGTGACAGGCTTGTCGCCGCTGCCGGTGACCGAAGCATCCACGCGGACGACCTTGACACCGGCGCGGAACGTCGGCGGCTGCTGTTGTTGCGCCTGCTGGCCCTGTTGGCCTCGCTGACCCTGCTGGCCCTGCTGACCTTGCTGTCCCTGCTGCCCCTGTGGCCAACGAGCGGAGGCCGCACCGAGGGGGCTCGGCGGCCAGGCGATGACCGCGATCGCCAGGACGCACGCCGACGCAGAGAGGAGCCGGCGGATTCCCATATACAACCATTCTAGCCTCGCGGGCATCGTTCGGGCAGGCGTTTGGGAACAGGCACCCGCCATTGGCCTCGACACCCACCGGCCTGGTCGTGTATGTTGCCCACACTTCAGGCGACCGGAACCAGCGCGGCTGTGTGCCGCTCCCCCCTGACGGCCGTCACCTTACGGAGGCAACATGAGATTCTGGCAGTTCTTCGCCCGGCATCAGGTGCCGAGGCGCTTCGCGTGGGTGGCGTGTGCGCTGACCCTTGCCCTCGCGCCGCTCACGCTCACCGGTCAGGCCCCCGCCCCCAAGGCCCCTCAGGCGGCCACCACCCAGGCGCCAGCTCCGGCCGCCAAAGAGGCGGCTCCGCTCAGCTGGGCCGACAAGACCCTTCAGCAGGAAACCTACGCCACGCCGCCGCCGGAACTGGCCGCTGCCGTCACCGCGCCGCGGTACCAGAACGTCACGCTCTCGAACCTCAGCCCCGACAAGAAGTGGTTCCTCAACTTGATCGGTGACGGCCCGGTGCCGATGTCGACCTTCTCCAAGCCGTTCCACGAGCTTGGCGGGGTGTTCATCGACTTCAAGGCGAATCGCGTCCGCTCGCTCACGGTCAGCAGCAGCGTCGGCATTCAGATCGTGTCGGCCGCGGACGGAACGAAGAGACTGCTCGCCACGCCGCCGACCGGGCGGGTTTCGGGCGCGACCTGGTCGCCGGACGGGAGCGCCGTGGCGTACTTCGTTCACACCGACGACGCGACGCACATCTGGATGACGGACCTGGCCACGAACAAGCCGCGCCAGATCACACCGAGGCCCGTGCTGGCGACGATGGTGACCAGTTTCGACTTCACGAAGGACGGCAAGCAGATCGCGGCGGTGCTCATCCCGGACGCACGGCCGCCGATGCCCGTCGCCCCGACCGCGCCGACGGGGCCGCAGGTGAAGGTGCACGACGCGAAGGACAAGAACCGGCTGCGGACCTTCCCGAGCCTGATGTCCACGCCGTACGATTTCGATCTGCTGCAGTGGCACGCCACCGGGCAGCTCGTGCTCATCGACGTCTCGGCCGCGGCCGCGAGGGACCCGAAAGCCAAGGTGGTGAAGATGACGCCCGGCGGCGGGCTGAGAAAGATCGGTCAGCCCGCGATGATCCGCGCGATCGACGTTTCGCCCGACGGGAAATACCTCCGCATCACGCGCATGACGCGGCCGTTCTCCTACATAGTGCCCGTCGGCAATTTCGGGTCCGTCGACGAGATCTGGGATCTCGACGGCAAAGCGATCTCGAAGGTCTCCGACCGCCCCCTCAATCTCGGCACCCAGGACGCGACTGCACCAGACCCATCCGAGCCGCCGGCGGCCGGCGGCGCCAACCAGCAGGGCAAGCGCGAGGTTGCCTGGCGGGACGACGGCCAGGGCCTGACGTACCTCGAGCAGGAGCCGGCGCCGGCCGAGGGCGCGGGCGGCCGAGGGGCGCGCGCCGGCGGCGGGCGAGGGGGTGCGGGAGGTGGGGATCAGGCGGGCGGCCAGGGCCGCGGCCAGGCCGCGCAGCGGAAGGACCGGCTCTATCAGTGGCTGCCGCCGTTCGAGGAAAAGGGTGCGAAGGTCCTCTTCGAGAACAACAGCCGCATGAACGGGCTGCGATTCTCGCCCGACATGCAGATGATCTTCTTCCGCGAAACGAGCGGCACGGGCACAACGGCCAGTACGGTCGAAGTGGCCGTCAACCTGGCCGAGCCGACGCAGCGCTACACGCTGGCGCGGTTCCGCACCGACGACCCGGCCGCTAACCCGGGCAACCTGGTCGGGGTGCGCGGGGGCGGCGGCGGCGGCCAGCGCGGCGGCGGCGGCGGCGCGCGCGGCGGCGGCGGCGGCGCCGGCCCGGTGCTCCTGTCGCCGGACAAGACGAGCGTCTATTACCAGGGCACGCTGAACGACAAGAACCCGGAACAGGTCGGGCCGAAGACGTTCGTCGATCGAGTCGCCATCAAGAACGGGGAGAAGAAGCGCCTGTTCGAGAGCGACAACAAGGACGTCTACGAGAGCGTGGCGACCGTGATCGACCCGGAGGCGAGCCGGTTCGTCATCGAACGGCAGAGCCCGACGGAGGTGCCGCAGTTCTTCCTGCTCGAGGGCACGACGCGCAAGCCCCTGACGGACAACAAGGACCTGTTCCCGGACCTGACCAGCGCGCCGAAACAGCGCGTGATGGTCGAGCGCGCGGACGGGATCAAGTTCCCCGTCTACGTGATGCTGCCGCCGGGATACCAGAAGGGGACGAAGCTGCCCGCGATCTTCTGGTTCTACCCGCGCGAGTTCACGGACCAGGAGGGGATCGACCGGCCGGATCGCGCCTTCAACAGGAACTCGTTCCAGAACTTCGGCACCCGGTCGATGCAGTTCTTCGTGCGCCTCGGCTACGCGGTGGTCGTGGATACGCCGGGCGCCGTCCCGATCGTCGGGCCGAACGGACAGCAGAACAACAACTACGTCAACGACCTGCGGAACAGCCTCTCGGCGATCATCGACGAACTCGATCGGCGGGCGCTGATCGATCGCAACAGGCTGGCGATCGGCGGGCACAGCTACGGCGCGTTCACGACCGTCAACGCAATGGTGCACACCCCGTTCTTCAAGGCGGGCATCGCGGGCGACGGGGCGTACAACCGGACGCTGACCCCGATCGGGTTCCAGAGCGAGCGGCGCGACCTGTGGGAGGCGCCGAACGTCTACCTGGGCATGTCGCCGTTCCTCTACGCGAACAACATGACGGGCGCGCTGCTGATGTACCACGCCCTCGGCGACCAGAACGTCGGCACCGATCCGGAGAACTCGATCCGGCTGTTCCACGCGCTGAACGGCCTGGGCAAGACCGCGGCGCTCTATATGTATCCGCTCGAGGACCACGGGCCGGTGGCGAGGGAAACGCTGCTCGACCTGTGGGCGAGATGGGCGGCATGGCTCGACAAGTACGTGAAGAACCCGCAGAAGCCGGAAGAGAAGAAGGCGGAAACCAAGTAGAAGGGATCCCGCCTGCGCCCGAAGTCATCCACGCGCGGGCTACGGCGTGGCCCGCCCAGGCGCGGCGCGAGGGCGGGCAGGGTACTGGGGGGTGGCGGTCTTCGGGCCGCCACCCCTTTTCTTCCTGCCGACGGCGTCATACCATGCCGCCACCGTCTCGTTGTCTTCCGGCCACCCGCATCCTCCCGGAGTCGCCATGCGATTGTCACCCTGCCGCTCGGCCGTGCTGGTCACGTGTGTCGTCTCGACGCTATGCCTGGCTGCCGTTGCCCGGGGCCAGGCGCCGGCCGTTGCCCCATCGGCCTCAGGCCTCCGCGACCGTGCTGAACTCGAAGCCTTCCTCGATGGCGTCGTCGCCGCCCAGAAGGACCTGAACCACTTCGTCGGCGTCACGGTCGCCGTCGTGGCGAACGGTGAGCTGTTCTTCGCGAAAGGGTACGGCTTCGCCGACAAGGCGGCCGGCAAGAGGGTGGACCCGGCGCGCACGCTGTTCCGAATCGGGTCGGTCTCGAAGCTGTTCACCTGGACGGCGGTCATGCAACTGACCGAGCAGGGGCGGCTCGACCTCAAGGCCGACGTCAACCGCTACCTCGAGGGGTCGCCGGTCCGGGTGCCCGACAGCTACCCGCAGCCGATCACGATGATCAACCTGTTGACGCACACGCCGGGGTTCGAGGACAGCGTCGTAGGACTGTTCGCGAAATCGCCGAATACGATGCGCCCGCTCGGCGCGGTGCTCGCGGCCCAGCTTCCGGCCCGTGTCCGCCTGCCCGGCGATCTGTCGTCCTACTCCAACCATGGCTCGGCGCTGGCGGGATACATCGTCGAGCGGATCGCGAAGGTCCCGTTCGAGGAGTACGTCGAGAAGAACATCCTGGCGCCGCTGGAGATGGGGCACACCACGGTCAGGCAGCCCGTGCCGGCAGCGCTCGCACCGGATATGTCGGTGGGGTACTGGTTCGGGGACGGCGAGCAGAAGGCCCAGGGGTTCGAGTACGTGCCGGCGAGGCCGGCCGGCGCGATGAGCGCCAGCGCCGTGGACATGGCGCACTTCATGCTGGCCCACCTGCAGGACGGGCGCTACGGGCAGGCCCGGATCCTGTCGGAGGCCACCGCGCGGCAGATGCACACGAGGCTGTTCGGCCCCGTCCCGGACCTCGACGGGATGATGTACGGCTTCTTCCAGATGAACCGCAACGGCCACCGGGTCTACGGTCACGGCGGCGACACGTTCTGGTTCCATACGCAGCTGGCGATCCTGCCTGACGACAACGTAGGGCTCTTCGTGTCGTACAACACCGACACCGGGTCCGCCCCGCGCGGCGCCATCGTCAGGGCGTTCCTCGACCGGTACTTCCCGGCAGCCTCAGAACGCGCGGTGCTGAAGGCCTCGAAGCTCCGTGAACCGGCGGGAACGTTCGAAGGCAGCTACCGTTCGATCCGCATGTCGTACACGACGCTGGCGAAGCTCGCGGCGCTGATGTCAGAGGTTTCGGTCACCGAGCTGCCTGACGGGCGGCTCCGCGTCGAAGGCGTTGGACCGAACCCGACGCGGTGGGTCGAGGTCGCGCCGCAGGTCTTCCGGAATGTCGACTCCGAGGAGAAGATCGCCTTCCGCAGGAACGCGACGGGCGTCGTCTCGCATCTGCTGGTCGGGTTCCCCGCGATCGCCTACGAGCGGGTGGGGTTCTTCGAGCGGCCGAACGTGCACTACGCTGCCGGCGGCGTCTCGCTCGCCTTGCTCCTCTCGGCAGCGATCGCGTGGCCGATCGTGGCGTGGCGCGGCAGGAAGCGACCGCGGCTAGCCGGGCCACCCCGCTCCGCGAAGCTCGTCGCGTGGCTCGCCTCCGCCGCGCTGCTGGCATTCGCGGTCGGCCTCTCGGCCGCCCTGGACAACCCCCAGGAAATCGCATTCGGCGTCCCGGGTTCGGTCAAGGTCCTGCTGGCGCTGCCGATCGTGGCGGCGTTGCTCACGACGGTGGGCCTCGTGTACATCGTCCAGGCGTGGAAGAAGGCCTACTGGACGGTCGCGGGCCGGATCTACTTCACGCTCGTCGTGGCGGGCGCGGCGGTGTTTCTCGCGCTGCTCAACTACTGGAGGCTGCTGGGGTACCACTACTGAGAAAGGCGCCCGGCTTACATGACTGCGTCCGTGTGCTCTGGCACGAGTGGGATTTCAGAGACCCTTGAACCTGGCGGCCTGGCGGCGGGCGAGAATTCCTGACCTGCCTTGCGTGCGTCGGGCTGGCTGCATCGCAGGCGTAAACAAGAAAGGGGCCGGATATCTCGTCCGGCCCCTGCGATTCTCCCGCCTTCGCCTTTGAGCTCTCGCTCATCGAGTTTCTGCGCGGCCAGCTGGGCTTCGGCGTGGCAGGCACGCCGGTCGATCTGTGTCGATCCCCTACGCCGCCGTGTCGTTCTTCTTCTTCGCGGCGAACGTCGGGTAGATGAGCCAGGCGCCCACGCCGATCACCGCCACCGGCCACCACTTCTCGACCCAATCCAGCGGCATGCCGAACGCGGTGTGCGACAGGACGACGGCGCCCACGAGCACCAGCACGACGCCGCCGGCGAGAGAGCCGCGGCCGGATGTGACCGCGAAATCATCGGGGAGCGTCGCCGGTCCGATCCCGGCAAGCGCGTTGTTGTAGAACGTCGCGCGTCTCCAGGCATCCACGACGTTGTAGAACCAGAAGAACGCCAGGAAGATCCCGAACAGCGGCTCGGCGCCGCCGACCAGGTTCGAGGCGAGCAGCGAGATGATCGACGCCACGATCAGCGCGTTGGCGAAGCCCTGCTGGTAGTAGCCCACGTAGATCTGGCCGACGCCGGGCATCAGCGAGAGCACCAGGGCCAGCACCGGCGACTTGCGCCGCGGATCGTCGTAGAAGTCGCGGCGCCCTGCGGTGGCTGCCGGCCGCGATGCCGGCTCGCCCTGCCGCTGTGACGAGTTCGTCTCGTAGGTCTGATCCATGACGGCGTCTGGTTGGTTCTGCATACATCGTCTCCTGCGTGTCGGCCGGCGGCCCTTCGACGTCGCTCGCGCCCGCTCTCGGCAAGCTGCCTGCTGTCTTCCGCCTACTGTCTACTGCCTACTGACCGTCTCACCGTGGTTAACGCACGGGCCGCGTCCCGGGTTCGCTGGCCCACGCGGCCATCGCCTTTCGAACGGCGTCGACGATCCGCCCGGCCCAGTCAGCCAACTGTGAGAGCGTCGATCGGACCGGCGCATCCACGTACGTCTGCCACCATTGCCCCAGCAGCGCCTTGCCTTCGGCGAGGCTGCTGACGGGCTCGGCCTTCGGACGGAGGGCGCGCTCCACCCTGGACAATGTCTCTCCTCCGGACGTCCGCACCCGGGCGAGCGGCCTGCCCACCGCATCGGCGACGACACTCACGCCGGGTTGCACGCGCACGGACGCTTCCTTGAACGCATCCACCGGGTTGCCCAGCACAACGAGCAGCAGCACTGTCAGGACGTACGCCACTTCCAGGCTGAAGCGGGGCCGCCGAGCGGCGCGAGCCGCCCAGGCCGACAGGCGATCGCTGAACGAGGGCCGAATCGGCCGGCGGCTCGTCGCGGTCATCACGTCGCGCACGATGCCGACACGCGGCGGCAGGGCGGCGAACGACGGCAACAAGGCCGTAGCTTCGGCCAGCGCCGCGGCCAGGGCGGTGCACGCCGGGCAATGGACCAGGTGGCCGCCTACCAGCTCGCGGTCGAACGGCGCCAGCGCGCCGTCGACGAAATCGCAGAGCCGCTCGCGGGCGGCCTCGCACCCGCCGCCGCTCGTCTTCGCCAGGATCTGCCTGGACAACGATTCGTGTGCCCCGGCGTCCATGTCGTCCGCGCGCCCGGATACGGCGTCGAACACGCGGCGGCAACGGGCGCAGCCGGCCAGGTGGGCGTCCGCTTCGCGCCACTGTTCGGCCGTGCATCGGCCGTCGAGCAGCGCGTCGAGGCGTGTCTCGAAGAATTCGCACGTCATAAGAGGCTTAGGGCTCGCCGCTCAGGGCGAGCACCTTCTCCGCCAGTTCCAGCCGCGCCCGGTTCGAACGGGACTTCACTGTGCCGACCGGCACGTGGAGGACGGCCGCCACTTCCTGCAGCGACAGTCCCTGGATTTCCTTCAGTTGAATCATCTCGCGGCTCAGTTGCCCGAGCGAGCGAAGCGCGCGCCAGACCAGCCGCTGCCGGCCGGCGATCTGCAGCTCGGCTTCCGGGTCGGCGTCCGGGCTGGCGAGGTCCCACATCTCGTCGGCCTGGATATCCTCGGCCGGGGGACGGGCCTTCTTCCGTCGCAGCTGGTCCAGGCAGACATTGCGGGCAACCCGGATCAGCCAGGGCGTGAACACGTCGGCGTCCACCCACCGTCCGCGCGTTTCGTAGAGCCGGATGAAAATGTCCTGCGCCAGGTCGCGCGCCTCGTCCGGGCTGGACGCATAGCCGGAGGCAATCGAGTAGACCCGCCGCTCGAACTGGCGGACGAACGCCTCCCAGGCGAGGTCGTCGCCCTGCCGGCAACGGTCGAGCAGGCTGGACAGTTCCATGGGCACCGCGGGTGTGGGCCGCCAACCGGCCCGTCAAGAACTGTAACGCAGCAGGCAGGGAAATGGTTCGCGCAGTGCCTCTCGCATGCGGGGTCGGAGCGGTTTTTCCGAACGCCAGAATTGTCAGACAATTCTGTAAGCAGGAAAAACCGCTCCGACCCCGGGGCTCCCGGGGCTTACGCGCGGGGGGCTGCTATCGCAGCGAACACGCCGACCACCAGCGCCAACCCCAGCACCACCACCATGACGATCATGCTGACCGCGGAGAAAATGCCGATGAAGCGCCAGAACGACTTCTGGTGCTTGAGCGCGTCTTCCAGGCGGCCGGCGCTGGCCTGTGCCGTCAGGGAACGGATTGCGGAGGCATAGCGCGAGAGATAGATGCCGGGCACCACGTAGACGGCCGTCATCGCGATGTAGAAGAACGCCAGCAGGGCGCCGCCAACGGCGTTGCGGAGCGCCGCCGGCTCCCCGGCGTTCTTGGCGATGACGCCGCCGAACAGACTGGCTGCGAACATCACAATCCCGATCACCACCATCAGCCCGGCCATGACAAACGCCGTGACGGACATGAACCGCACCCAGGGGCGCGTCTGATCCAGATACCACATCGCCATCGGCGTCAGCACGGTCGCGCTCGCGCCTCCTCCGACGGGCGCGGGCTCAGCGCTGGGCACGGACTCAACGCTGGGCGCAGGCTCGACGCGAGGCTCCGTGTCGGTGACCTTGGCGGTCGGTTGCTCGTCGCTCATCGATGACTCCATTCAGAAGTGCTCGGGCCGTCCGGGCAGACCCGGTTCGCAGGAGAGCATCCCTCGACGGGGAGGGATGATAGCATCAACTCCGCACGGGCAAGCGCCAGGTGGGGGGACGGCGTAGCCCGGACGGCGCACGTCGCTCCACGCCCGCAGCGAAGGTTCAAATGACAGGATTGGGCCGGGCGCCTCGTGTGGATGTCCTCTGGTCCGGCTGCTCCGGCGTGGGGGGACAGCCTCCAAGCGACACTGGAGAGACTGATCTCCAAGAAGATGTAGGCGAGGTCGGGAGGGAGAGCGCGGGCGGCGACAGGCAGCAGACAGTTCCGATTAACTGCCTACTGCCTACCGCCTACTGCCTGTTCCCCTCGATGTCCAGCACCACGATCGGCGCGATGTTGGTCGCCTTCAGCGGGCCCTCGATCGTCGCCCGATCGCCCACGATGACGATCGACAGGTGGTCGAGGTCGATGTACTGCTTCGCCACGCGGACCATGTCCGCTTTCGTCACCGCGTTGATCGACTTCCCGTACTGCTGGTAGTAGTCGTCCGGCAGCCCCTGCGTCCACAGCGTGGCAATCGCCGCACCGATGCTGCTCACCGAGGCGAACATGCCAGGCAGGCTCTGCACCAGCGAACTCTTCGACGTCGTCAACTCCTCGTCGGTGATCGGGCGGCTGCCCTCGATGCCGCGCAGCTCCTTCATGAACTCGACCAGCGCGACGTCGCTCTTGGCGGAGATGATGTCGCCGCCCGCGCGGAACGGGCCGGGGCCCTTCCCGAATGCGAAGCTCGAACCGACGCCGTAGCTCAGGCCCTTCTCTTCGCGGATGTTGGCGTTGAGGCGCGACTGGAACATCCCTCCGAGCAGCGTGTTCATCACCTCGAGCGCGTAGTAGTCCGGCGTGCTCCTCGGCGGGCCCGGGTTGCCGATCGCGAAGGTCGACTGCGCCGCCCCCGGCTTGTCCACCAGGTAGATTGCCGTCGGCTGTTTGGGAGGGAGGGGCGGGTAGGAGAAGTTCGGCTTGCTGCCGCCGGCGGGCCAGGCGGCGAGCGCCTTTTCCACCGTGGCCTTCGCCGATGCCGGTGTCACGTCGCCGACGACGACCACCACGGCGCGCCCCGGCTGGTAGTACGCCTTGGCAAATGCCGCCACGTCGTCGCGCGTGATGGCTTTCAGCGTCTCTTCCGTCGTCAGCTGGCCGAACGGATGCGCCGTCCCGTACACGACCTTGGGAAACACCCGCCGGGCGATCGCTCCCGGCTGCGCCTTCGCCGCGGTCAGCCCCACGAGACGCTGCGCGCGAATGCGCTCGAGCGCCGGCGCGGGGAACGTGGAGTTGACCATCATGTCGGCCAGGATCTCGAGCGTCGGCGCGAACTTGCCCGTCGTGGACACGAAGCCCATCGCGCCCGAGTCGTTGCCGATACCGACGCTCACCGTCGTGCCGAGCAGCTGCAGCACATTCGACAGCGCCTCGCCGTCGCGCGTCTTCGTGCCCTCGCTCAGCATCGACGCCGCGATGCTCGCGAGGCCCCGCCGGTCCGCCGGCTCGAACTGATCGGATCCGCCAAGCACGGTCAGCGAGAACGACACCAGCGGCAAGTCGTGTTTCTCTGACACGATCAGCTCCGCGCCGTTGGCCAGCGTCGTCTTCGTCCACGTCGGCACACGGAGCGCCGGCGGCTTGCCCGGGGGCGGGATCTTCGATCGGTCCAGCGCCTGCTGGGCCCAGAGAGGAAGCGCAAGCAGAGCCACGGCCAGGACGATGGCCGACATCCGTCGGTTCAGGGCGTTCATCGCTTCACCTCCGGGCGGGGCGTGTCTTCGGCGCCGGTCACCTTCTGGCTCTCGGCCGGCTTCGACGCCTCGTCGGGCTTGCCGGTCGGGACCACGCTGAGGACGACGCGTCCCTTCGTCAGGTACTTGTTGGCCACGCGCTTCACGTCGGCGGCCGTCACCGACATCGACTTCTGGAACGCGATCTTGTAATCGCCGGGGTCGCCGTGGAACCCGGCGCTGTCGCTGAGGCGCATCGCCTTGCCGAGGTTCGACTCGAGGCCGCGCACGAACCCCAGCTCCTCGCCGGCGGTTGCCTTCAGGATCTCCTCGGGTGTCGGGCCGTCGGCCTTGAGCTTCTCGATGACCGCGTCCGCGGCCGTCTCGAGCTCGGTGAGCGTGTGGCCCGGACGCGGCGTGATCGTCACCATGAACTCGCCGACGTCCTCGTTCGAGCCCTGGTACGCGGAGACCGATGCGGCGGCCTGCTGGTCGTACACCAGCGCCTTCGTCAGCCGCGCGGTGCGCGGTCCCGACAGGATGCTGCCCAGGACGTCGAGGGCGTACTGGTCGTCGTTCTTCTCCCCGACGGTGGGCCACTGGATATACAGGCGGGGCACCTGGACTCGATCCTCGTAGAAGAACCGCCGTTCGGCCGGGAGCGTGGCGGTGGCCACGTTCGGCCGCACGACGGGCTTGCCGCGCGGCACGTCGGTGAAGTACTTCGCGACCCACGCCTTCGCCTGCACCGGATCGAAATCGCCGACGATCGTGAGATAGGCGTTGTTGGGCGCGTAGTAGGTGCGGAAGAAGTCCTTCACATCGTCGGCCGACGCGGCGCTGAGGTCCTCCATGCTCCCGATGACGTCCCAGGAGTATGGGTTGTTGGCCGGATACGTGGCGCGCGCCAGGATTTCCTCGACCTTGCCGTACGGCTGGTTGTCAACACCCTGCCGGCGCTCGTTTTTGACGATGTCCCGCTGCGCGTTGAGCTTGGCGATGTCGAGCGTGTCGAGCAGGAAGCCCATCCGGTCCGACTCGATCCACAGCGACGACTCGAGGTAATTGGAGGGGACGATCTCGAAGTACGTCGTGCGGTCGTTCGAGGTCGTGCCGTTGTTGTTGCCGCCGATGCCCTCCGTCAGTTTGTCGTGCAGCCCGTAGGGGACGTGGCCCGACCCCGTGAACATGATGTGTTCGAACAGGTGGGCGAACCCCGTCCGGCCGGGCACCTCGTTCTTCGATCCCACGTGATACCAGACATTCACCGCCACGGTGGGGGTGGTGTGATCCGTGGACAGGATCACCGTCAGGCCGTTCGGGAGCGTGTAGCTCTCGAAGGGGATCTTGATCGTATCGGACCCAGGGGGAGCCGTCGAGGGCGGGCGCTGGGCGGCGGCCACGCACGCCAGCGCCACGAGCGCAATCCAGACGAACTTGCGGCTGGGTTTGGGCACGGCTTGGTCTTCTCCTTGAAAAGAGTACGCACGATTATCTTACTCCCGATATAATCCCGCATCCCACCTTCGCCTTTCTGGAGGCTGTCGATGAAGCATCATGCGTTGATTGGGCTCGGGGTCGCCTTCGCGCTCGCGCTGGCTGGCCAGTCGATCGTTGGACAGGGCGGGCAGGCGCCTGCGGCCGGCCCAGGCGGATCGGGCCCGTTCGGCTCGCTGCATTTCCGGCAGATCGGACCCGCGTCCATGTCCGGGCGCATCTCCGACCTCGCCGTCTACGAAGCCAACCCGGCCATCTTCTACGTGGGCACGGCCCACGGCGGTGTCTGGAAGACCACAAACGCGGGCACCACGTTCGAGGCGCAGTTCCAGGACCAGGGTCTGATCTCGATCGGCGACGTCACGGTCTCGCAGTCGAACCCCGACCTCGTGTGGGTCGGCACCGGCGAGTCGAACAACCGCCAGAGCACCTCGTGGGGCGACGGCGTCTACAAGTCCACCGACGGCGGCAAGACCTACGTCAACGTGGGCCTCCGCACCTCGCGCCACATCAACCGAATTGTCATCGACCCGCGCGACACGGATGTCGTGTTCGTGGCGGCGACCGGCAGCCTGTGGGGACCCGGCGGCGAGCGCGGCGTGTTCAAGACGACGGATGGCGGCAAGACGTGGAAGCAGGTCTTGAAGGTGGACGACGACACCGGGGCGAACGACCTGGTGATGGACCCGGCGAACAGCAAGGTCCTCTACGCGTCCACCTACCAGCGGCGGCGCACGGCGTGCTGCATGAATGGGGGCGGGCCTGGCAGCGGATTGTGGAAGTCCACCGATGCCGGCGAATCCTGGACCCGCTTGAAGGGCAACGGCCTTCCTGACGGACCGCTCGGGCGGATCGCGATCGACGTCTATCGGAAGCGGCCGAACATGCTCTACGCCGCGATCGAAGGGCCCGTCGCGCCAGGCGGCGGGCGGGGCGGCGCTGGCGGGGCCGGCGGCGCCGCGCCGGCGGCGGCCGAGGAGGGCCCCGGAGCGCCGGCGGGCGGCCGCGGGGGCGCGGCCACGGGCGTGAACGCGACGCCAACCGGCCTGTATCGCTCGGATGACGCGGGCGCGACGTGGCGCAAGGTGAACAACGCGAATCCCCGGCCGATGTACTTCAGCCAGGTCCGCATCGACCCGAACGACCCCGAGGTCGTCTACCTCGGCGGCGTGGACCTGCAGCAGTCGCTCGACGGCGGCAAGACGATCAACACGGCGGCCGCGTCCCGGACCCACTCGGACCACCACGCCTTCTGGATCGACCCGGCCAACTCCAGCCACCTGCTGACCGGCAACGACGGCGGGCTGGCCGTTTCGTTCGACATGTCGAAGACGTGGGTGTTCTTCCCGAACCTGCCGGTCGGCCTCTTCTACCACGTCAGCTACGACATGGCGACGCCGTTCAACGTGTGCGGCGGCATGCAGGACAACTACGACTGGTGCGGCCCCAGCCAGGTCCGCGGCGTGGCGGGCATCGCCAACCACCAGTGGACGACGATCCAGGGCGGGGACGGGTTCGTCGCGCTCCAGGATCCGACCGACTACCGGATCGTCTACACCGAGTCGCAGGACGGCAACATGACGCGGTACGACCGCGTCACGGGCGAGTCGATCAACATTCGCCCGCAGCCTGCGCCCGGCGAACCGGCGCTCCGTTGGCAGTGGGACACGCCGCTCACGATGTCCCCGCACGATCCCAGGGTGATCTACGCCCCGGCGAACAAGGTGTTCCGATCGGCCGACCGCGGCCTGACGTTCACCGCGATCAGCCCGGACCTCACGGGTGGCGCCAACCGCGACGACATCGTGACGATGGGCGTGAAGGGCAGCGCGATCCAGATTTCGCGCAATGACGGCATCGCGGCGTGGCCCACCATCACGACGTTCGCCGAATCGCCGAAGCGGCCCGGCCTGCTCTACGTCGGTACCGACGATGGGCACCTCCAGGTGTCGCGAGACGGCAAGACCTGGACCGACGTGATCGGAAAGGTGCCGGGCCTTCCCAAAGACATCTACGTGTCGCGGGTGGTGCCGTCGCGCTTCGATGAAGGCACCGTGTACGTCACGTTCGACGGGCACCGCCAGAACGACTTCGCGACCTACATCTACGCGAGCACCGATTTCGGCCAGACCTGGCGCGCGGTGAACGCGAACCTCACCGGCGAGATCGCGCGGACGCTGACCGAGGACACCCGGAACCCGGACGTGCTCTACCTGGGCACCGAGACCGGGTTGTTCGTGTCCACCGATCGCGCGAAGAGCTGGGTGCGCGTGAAGGCCAACCTGCCGACCGTGCGCATCGACGAGATCACGCTCCACCCCCGCGACAACGCCTTGATCCTGGCGACGCACGGCCGGTCGATCTGGATTCTCGATCAGATCGCGCCGTTCCAGGAGTACGCCGCCGCGCAGGCCGCGGAGGCGAAACTGTACACGCCGGCGCCGACCGTGATGTACCGCCGGCCGGCGACCGACCGGAACTACGAGTTCTGGGGCGATCAGACGTTCTTCGGCGAGAACCCGCCGCAGGCCGCGGTGATCGCCTGGCAGCTCAAGAACACCGTGGGCGCCGTAAAACTGACGATCACCGACGCCACCGGCAAAGAGGTGCGGGAGATCTCCGGCACGGTGCTGGCCAACAGCAACAAGGCCGGCTACCAGGCCGCGTGCTGGGACCTCCGTGTTCAGCCGCTGCCGGCTCCTGTGGCAGGACAGCGCGGGGCGGGCGGGCGCGGGGCGGCGGATGCGGCCGGCCCGCCTGCGGCGGCGGCGGCGGCGGGTCAGGCGGCGGCGGGTCAGCCGGCTGCGCCGGCTGGCGGCCGGGGCGGCGGAGCCGCGGTGAGCCCATTCGGCGCCGGCTGCTCTGCCGGCGGGGCACGTGGCGGCGGCGGATTCGGCGGCGCGGGCGGCGCGTCTCCGGGTCCGTTCGTCCTGCCGGGTACCTACAGCGTCTCCCTCGTCGTGGACGGCAAAAAGGTGGACACCAAGCCGCTGAAGGTGGTGGCCGACCCGGAGGTCACGCTGACTGCGATCGAGCGAAAGAAGCTCTTCGACATGGCGATGGAGATGCATGAGCTGCAGCGGGTCGCCAACGAGATCTCGGGCGCGCTCACGCCGCTCAACACCCGGATGGGCGAGATCGGGAAAGAGGTCGCCAGCCGCAACGACATCCCGGCAGACGTGAAGGCGGCCGTGGACGCCTTCACGAAGGAGCTGGGCACGGTGGTTCCGAAGTTCACGGCGCCGGCCGGCGGCCGGGGCGGTGGTGGAGGCGCCGGCGGCGGCACAACCCCGCCGGTCAGCGTGGCCGGTCGGATCACCCAGGCCAAGAACGGCCTGATGGGCGGCATGTGGCCGACTGCGCAGACCATGCACGCGTACGACGAGGCCAAGGCCCAAGCCCCGAAGGCGATGGCCGAGGCGAACGTGGTCATCACGAAGGCCGCGGCGCTCAGCGCGACGCTGGCCAAGCACAAGTTGACACTGGCCGCTCCGGAGCCGGTAAAGCTCCCAGCGACCCTGGCCGTCGAGAAGAAGAAGTAGCGAGGTCCTCCGTGAATAGCCGATTCGTATCCAGACAGTTGGCGGTGTGCGTCCTGCTCGCGGCGTTCCAGATCTTCGTGTTCGCCGCACCAGCGACACAGAGCAAGGCAGCCGGCCCGACATCCTCGACCACCGACGCCGCGCTGGCGACGGCCAAGCCCGGGCGCCTGGCCACCCAGCCGATCGACGAGGAGTACACGAAGAAGATCAAGGAGTACACGACCGAGACCTTCTTCCTCTCCCCGGTGGTCGACTACCTGCCGGCGTCGAAGTCCGTGCCGACGCCGAAGGCCATCCTCGGCGATATCGCGGGCGCGCCGGGCAAGCTGCCCTACTCGAAGGAGGTGCACGATTACATGCGCCTCCTCGCGAAGTCCTCGCCGCGCGTAAAGGTCTACACGATCGGCACGACGGAGGAGGGGCGTGAGATGCTCGGCGTCGCGGTCGCGTCGGAGGCGCTGCTGGCGAGGCTCGATCAGAACAAGGCCGACCTCGCAAAGCTCGCCGACCCGCGCACGATCAAGCTCGACGATGCGGTGGCAGACGAGATCGCGAGGCGGGCCGCTCCGGTGTACTACATCACCGGGGCGATCCACTCCGGCGAGGCCGGCGCCCCGACCGCGTTGATGGAGCTGGCCTACCGCCTCGCGGTGGACGACAGCCTGTACATCCGCAACATCCGCGAGCACATCATCACGCTCATCACGCCGGTCGTCGAGCCGGACGGCCGCGACAAGGTGGTGGACGTGTACGAGTGGAAGAAGAAACACCCGAACGACACGCCGCCAACCGCGGTCTACTCCGGGAAGTACGTGGCCCACGACAACAACCGCGACGCGATGGGCCTCACCCTCAAGCTGTCGCAGAACGTGCTGAACACCTACATCGGGTGGAAGGCGCAGGTGCTCCACGACCTGCACGAGTCCGGCTCGTTCCTTTACGACAACACCGTGGGCAACGGCCCCTACAACGCCTGGCTCGACCCGATCCTGACCAACGAATGGCACCTGATCGGGTGGAACAACGTGAACGAGATGACACGCATGGGGATGCCCGGCGTCTTCGCGTGGGGGACCTTCGACACCTGGTCGCCCGGCTACCTGATGTTCTTCGCGGCGCTGCACAACGGCATCAGCCGGCTGTACGAGACGTACGGCAACGGCGGCAACGCGGACACGGAGGAACGGACGCTGACGGCCAGCGAGACGTCGCGGACGTGGTTCCGCCAGAACCCGCCGATCGGCCGCGTGCGCTGGTCACTCAGGAACAACAACAACTACGAGGAGACCGGCCTGATCGTCTCGCTCAATTACTTCGCCAACAACCGCGTGTATTTCCTCAGGAACTTCTACGACAAGAGCAAGCGGTCGGTCATGAAGCCGCAGGTTGAAGGCCCGGCGGCGTACGTGCTGCCGGGGAGCGACCCGCGGCTCGGGACGCAGGCCGAGATGCTGCGCGTGCTGCAGAAGCAGGGTGTGGAGATCTCGCGGGCGACCGCCGCCTTCACCGTCACCCTGCCGGCGCGGCCGGCGGCGACGGGGGGCGGTGGACGGGGTGGACGCGGCGGCGCGCCAAGGGGCGGCGATGCGGCGCCGGGACAGGCGGTTCCGGCGGCGGCGGGACAAGCGGGCGGCGCGCCGTCTGGCGAGAAGCCCGCGCCAGTCACGCGCGAGTTCCCGGCCGGCAGCTTCGTGGTCAGGATGGACCAGCCCTACTCGCGCATTGCCGACGCCCTGCTCGACTACCAGTACTGGGCGCCGAACGACCCGCAGACGCGGCCGTACGACGACACCGGGTGGACGTTCCCCGAGGGGTTTGGCGTGCAAGCCGTGCGAGTGACCGACGTGAAGGTCCTCGATAAGCCGATGGAGCTCGTGAAGGGCGATGTGAAGGCCGTCAGCGGCGTCACCGGCCAGGGATCGCTGTTCGCCGTCGGCCAGAACGGCGAGAACTCGTTGATCACGCTCCGTTACACGATGAAGGACGCTGACATCCAGGTGACCGAGGAGCCGTTCGAGGCGGGCGGCGCCAAGTTCAATCGCGGCACCTTCATCGTCAAGGGCGTGGCCCAAGGCGACCTGGACAAGCAGTTGACGGTGCTCGGCCTCCGAGGCGTCGCGCTGGCAGCCGCGCCGACCGTGAAGACGCACGCGGCACGCGCGGCGCGTGTCGCCATCCTGCACCAGTGGGCGAACACGCAGACCGAGGGCTGGTGGCGCCAGGCGTTCGATCTCTACGGCGTCCCGTACGATTACATCGATCCCGAAACCGTGAAGAAGACTGCGAACCTCCGCGCGAAGTACGACGTGATCGTCTTCGGGCCCGGGGGCGGCCAGGGCGCGGTGGAAGGGTCTCCGATGTGGCGCAATCCGACGCCGTGGAAGGTATCGGAGCTGCCGAACATCGGCACGTGGGCGCAGACCGACGACACCCGCGTCGGCATGGGCCTCGAGGGGGTGATCCACCTGCGCGACTTCATCGCGCAAGGCGGCGTGTTCGTCGGCTCGAACAGCTCGGCGGACTTCGCGATCAGCAGCAACTTCGCCTACGGCGTGAGCGCGGGCACCGCCGCGAGCACCACGCGCGTAGTCGGCTCGCTGCTGAGGACGAAGATCGTGGACGAGGCGAGCCCGATCGTCTACGGCGTCTCCGACAACCTCGCGATGTACAGCAACAACGGCTCTTATTTCACCGTCAGCGCCACCTCTGGCGGCGGCGGGCGCGGCGGCGGCGGCGGGGCGCCGGGCGGAGCGCCGGGAGCGGGGGCCCGGGGCGGCGGCAGCGGCCGGGTGACCGGCCGCGGCACGCAGGACGATCAGGACACGGTTCAGGGTCGGCCGATGTACGAGGGCACCAACCTGACGCCATTGCCGGCGCCGGTGCAGACTCAGCCGTGGCAGTACTCACTGCCGACCGAAGAGCAGATGAAGAGGAATCCGGGGAATCTCATCCCGCCGCAGTTCCGGCCTCGCGTCGCGCTGCGGTTCGACGCTCAGAGCACGCTGCTGGCCTCGGGCCTGCTCGACGGCGGCGCGGATATCGCTCAGCGGCCCGTGGTCGTGGATGTCCCGGTCGGGCAGGGCCACGTGGTCCTGTTCGCCAACAACCCGATCTATCGCGGCGAAACGATCGGCAGCTACCCGATGGTGTTCAACACGATCCTGAACTTCGACAGCCTGAACGCCGGCCGCAAGCTGGACGCGAAGTAAGCAAGATGCGTCAGTAGGCAGTATGCAGTAGGCGGGATGCAGTAAGACATTCCGCCCAACTGCCTGCTGCCTGCCGCCTACCTTGATTTCTCGGCCGGGTTGCCTGCCGCCGACTCCGACGTTTCCCCGGCGAACCTCCTCCGGCCGGCATGCGTCCAACCCACTATGCTGCACGATTTCCGAATCGCCGCCCGCGCGCTTCGCAGGAATCCCGTGTTCGCCGTCACGGCCGTCGCCGTGCTCGCGCTCGGCATCGGAGCCAACTCGGCCATCTTCGGCCTGGTCAACCAGGCGCTGTTCTCGCCTCCCGGCTTGTCCGACCCCTCTCGCATCGTCGCCGTCCGCGCAAAGTACCTGAAGCTCAACCTCCTCAGCATCGCGGTTTCCGGCCCGGACTTTCGCGACGTGCTCGCCGAGCGCGACGTGTTCGAGCACACGGCCGTGATGGAACCCAGGGACCTCACCTTGGCGACCGGCGGCGTGCCGAAGGTCCTCCAGGGAGCGAGAGTTTCCCGCGAGTGGTTCGACGTCTTCGGTGCCACGCCGGCCCTCGGGCGCACGTTCGTCGAGGAAGAGGACCAGCCCGACGGGCAGCGCGCCCTCGTGCTCGCGCACGCCGCCTGGGTGAACATGTTCGGCTCCGACCCGGGCATCGTCGGGCGGACGATTACGATCGACGACAAGCCCACGAAAGTGGTGGGCGTGATGGCGCCAGACTTCCGCTGGCCGCGCGTGGTGGACGCGTGGGTCCCGCTTCAGCTGCCGCGGGCCGAACTCACGGACGACTTCAGGTACAACGAACACCTGCTGGGCGTGGCGCGACTGCGGCCGCAGGTGTCGTTGGCCGCGGCCGGCACACGGATCAAGACGCTCGTCAACCGCGTGCGCGACGCGTCCGACGAGAACGCCGGCTTCGCGAGGTCCTCGCAGTGGGGCATGTTCGCCATGCCCTTTACCGACTACGTGGCCGGGGACTCGAAGCTGGCGATGCTCGTCCTGCTCGGCGCAGTGGGATTCGTCCTGCTGATCGCGTGCGCGAATATCGCCGGCCTCATGCTGGCCCGCGCCACGAGCCGACTCCGGGAGATCGCGGTCCGTGCGGCGATTGGCGCCGGGTGGTGGCACCTGGTCCGCCAGACGATGGCCGAGAGCGTGGTGCTGTCGGGAGCCGGAGCGCTCCTGGGCCTCGGGCTCGCCTCCGTCGGCATGCGGTTGATGATCGCGGCCGCGCCGGCGGGTTCGGTCATCGGCTTGCGGCCGAGTGTCGATCCGGCCGTTGTCCTGTTTACGCTCGTCGCCGCGACCGCCGCCGCACTGCTCTTCGCGCTCGCGCCTGCGTGGCAGGCGACTCGCGTGGCGCCCGCGGAGCACATCAAGTCCGCCGGGCGGTCTGGGGCGGGCGGTCGCGGCCGCCAGCGGCTCCGCTCGTCCTTGGTCGTCGCGGAGATGGCGCTCGCGGTGGTGCTGCTCGTCGGCGCCGGCCTCCTCATCCGGAGCCTCGGCCGGCTCCAGGAGGTGAACCCCGGCTTCGACCCGCGGGGAGTGGTCATTGGCGGGGTCATGCTTCCGGAACGGCAATACAGAACGCCGGAGCAACGCGGCGCGTTCATCAGGGCGTTGGTCGATCGCCTCCGGGAGGCGCCCGGCGTTGCCGCGGCGGCCGCCGGCGCCCCGCTTCCATTTGCAGGCGGCGATTCGTCCGCGTCGTTTTCGATCGAGGGACAGACTCTCGCGCCGGGTGAGCCCGGGCCTCACGGCCGCTCCAGGACGGTGAGCCCCGGCTACTTTGCCGCGCTCGGAATACCTGTGCGGCAGGGCCGGGTCTTCACCGACGACGACCGGCTGGGCACGGATCGGGTGGTCGTGATCGACGAGAACCTGGCGCGCGCCTATTGGCCAGGGCAGGATCCGGTCGGCAAACGCATCGGGCGGGGACCGGGGGCCGGAGGCTGGCTGACGATCGTGGGCGTCGTCGGACACGTGCTCCACTCGAGCCTCTCGGGTGAAACCGACAAGGGGACGTACTACCAGTGCCTCTACCAGCGTCCGGAGCCTGGAACCTGGTTCGTGGCGCGGATGCGCCCGGGCGCGCCGGCAGCGCCGACGGTCATCGAGTCCGCTGTCAGCCTGCTCGACCCGACGCTGCCCGTTCAGCGCGCGGGTACGTTGATGCAGCGCGTGAACGAGTCGCTCGGCCCCCAGCGATTCGTGGTGTGGCTGCTGATCTTCTTCGCGGCCATTGCGCTGCTGATGGCGGCTCTCGGCCTCTACGGCGTCATCAGCTACTCGGTCACGCAGCGAACCCAGGAGATCGGCGTGCGCATGGCGCTCGGCGCCGATCGGCAATCGGTTGTCCGCCTCGTGCTCCGTCAAGGTGCGACGCTGGCTCTCTTTGGCATCACGGTGGGCGCCGCGGGGTCGGCTGCGTTGAACCGCCTGCTGGCGAGCCAACTCTACAACGTCAGCCCGTTCGACCCGGTCACGTTCGCGGCGATGATCGCGGTGCTGGCGGCGACAGCGTTCGCGGCCACCTACATCCCGGCATACACGGCCAGCCGGATCGACCCGCTGACGGCGCTGAGATACGAATGAGGCTGATTAGCAGGGCTGAAGCCCTGCTCCGACCGATGGTCCCAGGCAGCACCGTTGAAGCCCTGCTCCCACCGATGGTCCCAGGCAGCACCGCTGAAGCCCTGCTCCGACCGATGATCCCAGGCAGCACCGTCGGCGCCCGGGCCTGGCCATTTGTGACGGGGCCCGGGCCCGCGTAGAATCGCGGGTGATGCCCGACTCGATGCTGCTCCAGGAAATCGCCGAACAGCCCGAACGGCTGCGGGGCCTTCTGGCCGACGGGGCCGACGAGGTGGAGGCGATCGCGCTCGCGCTGCGCGCACGGCCCGTGCGCCACGTCGTGATCGCCGCGCGAGGATCGTCCGACAACGCCGCGCGCTACGCCCAGTACGTGTTCGGCGCGTTCAACCGCCTGACGGTCACGCTCGCCACCCCGTCCCTCTTCACACGCTACGGCGCGCCGCCCCGGATGGACGATGCACTCGTCGTCGGGATCTCGCAGTCAGGCCAGTCGCCGGATCTCGTCGCCGTCGTCGAGGAGGGGCGGCGCCAGGGGTGCCCGACGCTCGCGATCACGAACGCGGCAGGGTCGCCGCTCACGACCGTCGCCGACCACACGCTGCTCTTGAGGGCGGGGCCGGAACGGAGCGTCGCCGCGACGAAGACCTACACCGCGCAGCTTCTCGCGCTCGCGATGCTGTCGGCGGCGCTGGCCGGCGACGCGAGGCGGAAGAACGAACTGCGGTCGGTGCCCGCGCATGTCGCGGCAGCGCTCGACGTGGACGCGGGAGCCATGGCCGCGGCGGCGGCGACGCTGAAGCACGCCGGCCACGGTGTGGTGATCGGCCGGGGATTCAACTACGCGACGGCGTTCGAGATTTCGCTCAAGGCAAAAGAACTTGCCTACTTCGCCGTCGAGCCGTATTCGGCCGCGGATTTCCAGCACGGCCCGATTGCGCTCCTCGACACCGGCTTCGCGGCCATCGTCGTCAACGTCGCGGGCGCCGTCAGCCAGGAGGTGGAGGAACTCCTGCGCGCGATGGCCGGGCGCGGCGTCCGGCCGGTCGTCCTGTCCAACCTGGCGTCCTCGCTGGCGCTCGCGCTCGCCCCGCTCGAGTTGCCCACCGGGATCCCGGAGTGGCTGTCGCCGATCGCGGCGGTCGTCCCAGGGCAGTTGCTGGCGGTTCACCTCAGCCGCCAGCGCGGATTCGATCCGGACCAACCTCGCGGGCTGTCGAAGATCACGCGGACGACCTGATCACGGCCGGAACCACGGAGAACAAAGAGAACACAAAGATCGCGGGCTCCGACCGGGGCCGGCCCGGTGGGAGGCCACAACCACGCCGTCGTTGACGCGTGACCTTCTCGCTCCCCCGCTTCTCTGTCCTATCCGTGAGCTCTGTGGTGGCACGTGGACGCGATCACGGTACTCGCGTGATCGTAATCACCACGTAGCCGTCGGCCGCCCATGGAAGGGCAAGGCCGCGCCTGATCGCAGCGTCGAGGCAGCCACCGAGGTCGCGCGGATCGCCTCCCCTGGCCGGATCGAGCGCTTCCACCTTGACGGCTCGACCTGTCGCGTCGAACGAGATCTTCACGCGGCGAGCACGCTGGTCCACGGCCCCGGCCAGGCACGGCTCCGCTGCGGCGAGCGCCCTGGTCAGCACGTCCCTCAGCGCGGCGGCGTCGATCGGCGCGCGGCTCCTGAGCCGAGTCTCGACCACCTCCACCGAGACGACGGGCTTGCGCTCGACCGACTCCTGCCGGCGTGCCGGCGTCTGCACGGGCGGCGGCGGCGCCGTCGCAGCCATTTGCATCGCCTTGTCGCTCCGCACGCCGCCGACCGCGCCGGTCACCATCACCGACTCCGCGACGACGTATCCCGGGCTCCCGCCGACTGCCATGTCGCTCACACCCTGCGGCAGCGGCAGGGGCTGCTTCACGGTTTCGATCGCGCCATCCTGCCGGCGCACGCGCTGGTCGATCGCGACAAAAGACGTGAACTCCGTGAGGAGGTTGTACTTCAGGCCGAGCTCGGTCACTTCGCGCCGGTTGTCGTCGCTTCCCCGCGCCAGGCCGTAGTCCGACAGCAGGGCCACGCGTTCGCGCGCCCAGAGGAAACTCAACGCGTCGTTCGCCGGGTTGACCTGGCTGAGGGTGACCTGGATGCGCCGCTCGAATCGACCCTGCCCGGTGTAACCGGTCACGACGATTTCACCGGCAGGTTCGCCGTGGTACTTGCCGACGATCACCAGCGGCCGTGCCGCAAAGAGATCCGGGATCCTCGCCGGCTCGACGTCGTAGGCGGCGAAGCCCGGGGTGCCGATCTCGATGCGGGAGAGTAACGGCGACTCGATGTACTCGAGGAATTTCGCGGCGATAGCTGGCGCCTCGCCGGGATTCAGCACGACGAACGGCTCGCCTTCGCCGAGGCGCGCCATGCCTTCGATCAGGTGGCGATTCACGGAGGTGCCGATCCCGAACGCGAAGACATTTGCGTCGTTCAAGTGCTCGCGGATGAGCGTGAATGACTCGCGCTCGACGTCCACGTACCCGTCCGTGGCGATGACGACGATGCGGGAAATGTCCGGGCGGGCCCGGGGCAGGCCGAAGGCCCGGCGAAGCGCGGGCAGGAGTTCCGTGCCGCCGCCGCCCTGCTGCCGGCCGATCTCCTGGAGCGCCCACGCCTTGTTGGCCTCTGTCGCCTGGAGCGATGCAGGCGACAGGACGTAGGAACCGCCCGAGAAGAAGAGGACGTTGAACGAGTCGGCGGGTCGGAGCTTCCCGAGGACGTTGCGCAGCAGCTCCTTCGACGTCTCGATCGGGAACCCGTTCATCGATCCCGAGACGTCCATGATGAAGACGTAGTCGCGGGGTGGAACGGCGTCGGCCGCGAAGCGGCGTGGCGGCTCCACCATGCACAGGAAGAAGTGCTCGTCGCCGCTCCCGCCGAGCAGGACGCCGGTTTCGATGCGGTCTTCCGCGAGCCGGTACCGCAGGACCACGTCGCGGTTGGCCCCGGACCGCTCGGACGCCGGGAGGGCCACGCTGGCGTGCCGCTGATCCTGGTAGTCCACCTTCAGCTCGTGCGACGGCGAACTCACCTCCTTCAGAGGCATTCCCGCGACGATGCGCGCCCGGAACCTGAACGTCGATGTTGGCGCCTCGCCCTGGCGCAGGTAGGGGTTCTGCACCCAGCTGTCGGAACCCGATGCGCCTTCTGCCGGCTTGTTGGTGTATCGCGGCCCGACAACGGTCGGGTAGACGAATTCGTAGAGGTGGTTCTGGGGAACCAGCAGCTCCGAATAGGCCAACTCGACCCTGATCTCGTCGCCGGGAAGGATGTTGGCGACGTTCATCTGGAAGACATTCGGGCGCTGCTGCTCGAGCAGCGAAGCGGTCTGGCCTGCCTGCCTCGCGGTTTCGTACTGGCGGCGCGCCTCCTGCTTCTCCTCGATCTTCGCAGTGATGACCCGGTCGCCGACCGTCATCTTCATGCCGTGGACCGCGGCCCGCGTTGACCCCGGAAAGATGTAGATCGCTTCGAGCGCCCGCGTTCCTTCGTTCCGGTAGACCTGCGTTACGCGCACGCTGGCGATGACGCCCGCAATGTCGACGGCCGCAGTGGTGGACTTGAGCGGCAGCCGGTCCACGGCGGGGTCGTCGCTCTTGACGAAGAAGTACGGGGACAGGGTCCGGTCGGCGGCTTCGCGGGGTCCGGCGGCGCGCACCGACGTCGAACACTCGAGGCACGACCCTGCGATGAGAAGGACGAGGATCAATCGTTTCATGGAACGCCTCCAGTGTGGCCGGCGGCCTCGCCGGACATTCGGTCTCTGGTCTGAGAACGATGGAGGTGGGATTTCTTGCGAAGCGAAGGGTCAGCGAACCGGTTTGTCCTCGTCGAACAGCCAGTCATCGACGGCGACGTCGTATTTCACCGACTTCAGCGTGATCGGGGTGAGCGTTTCGCCCTGACGGCCCTTCGTGAACTCGTTGATCTTCGTCGCCAGGATCCGGCCGGCGAAGGCCGTGAATCCCGAGAAGACGCGGCGGCCTTCCGGCGTCACTTCCTGCAGGAGAAAGAAGCGTTCCTTGTCGATGTAGAGATCGACGGCCGCGCCGTCGATCGTCGCGTGGAGCACCCGGGCAGGTCGGCTCTCGACCGCTTTCGGCGTGGTGGAGCCGGGCTCGGGCGGCGCCTGCCATTCGACGACTGCGTCGGGCTGGAGCGTGAACGCCGCGCTGTGTTTCGCGTAATACGCGACGCCATAGCACTGGTCGAGCCATCGCTGCATGCGGGCCACCGGCACCGTGCCGACGACGAGGCTGCGCCGCATCCACGAGACTCCGCCGTTCAGGAAATACTGGTCGAAGCGGCGCCCGCGGTCCGCCGTCAGGTCGTGTTCGACGCGCAGCTTGCCGGGCATCTTCGCCCAGAGCCGATACGCCGCGTGGTACAGGACGCCGTCCTGAATGTCGATCGTGCCGTCGACGACCATCGTCTTCCAGGCGGTGAGCTTGTCGCCGCCGTGCGCCTGGATCGACCGTGCCAGGATGTCCTGCGCCGTGTCGGCCGTCCGGGCTGAGGGTGCGCCGATGACAGCCACGCCGATCGCGGCGATCAGGGCAAGGGCGTTTCTGTGATTCAACATCGTGTGCCTGCCGGAGGGCGCGCCACTCCGTCTTCAATTCTCAATTCCCAATCCCCATATCTGCTCGAGCGGGCCCTGTCCTCATGCGAGCGAGAGCAGGCGGTGCGCGCCGGTCAGCCGCTCCCGGATCCGCACGCCGTACGGGCACGAGCCTTCGCACGGGGCCGGGCATCCTTCGCAGGCGGCCGCGCGGTGCGCCGCCGGCACCTGCCGGTACTTCTCGAGGCCCAGTTTCTGTTCACGGTAGTTCTCGAAGTACATCCGGTAGCGCAGGATGTCGGCGATGCGGACGTCGCCGGGGCACGCGCCCAGGCACGCGCCGCAGCCCGGCCGGCAGTAGTCGCGGCCGATGTGCTCGGCGATCAGGTCGAGCCGCGCGCGGTCCGGCGGCGCGAGCGTCGTCGTACCCGAAACCGCCAGGTACTCCGCCGCCGTGTCGTAGCTCGGCATGCGGACGACGAGCGTGTCGAACAGGCCGGACGCGAGCACCCACTTGAGGCACGCCTGCCGCGCGTTCGTGTGCTGGCCCTGCAAGGCGCGGATGTTCAGGTCCGACGTGTACAGCGTCATGGTCTTCATCGCGATCGTCGCGATTCCCTTTGCGCGCGCCTTCTTCAGGACCGGCTCGATGCCGTGGGTGAGGAAGTTCGCGCCGACGAGGATGACGTCGAACCGGTTGTTGTCGATCCCCCAGCTCATGTCCTCGATCACCCTCGGGCCGTGGCTCGACGCGCCGGTGAAGCGGATCTTCCCCAGCTTCTTCGCCTCGTCCCAGGCCTCGTAGATCGCCGGGTTCTGGATCCGGTCGAGGCCGCCGTAGCGCGGGTGGCCGATCGCGTGGAGCATCATGCAGTCGACGTAGGTCGTGTTCAGCTTCTTCAGCGAGACGTCGAGCGCCTCGAGCAGCGCCGACTTGGTCACCGTCGGCGTGATCAGCGGCGGGTCCCACTTGTCGAGCACGAACACCTTGCTCCGCCACTTGGGCAGCACCTTGCCGATGACCTCCTCGTGGCCCACGTACTGCTGTCCCGTGTCGATCAGGTTGATGCCCGCCTGGAACATGTACTCGATCACCCCGGGATCGGTCTGGCCCGACCCGCCGGACATGTCGCTCACCTTCCAGCCGGTTCTCCCGAGCGTCTTGAACCGCTTGATCTTCGGGGCTTCCGACGAGGAGGGCTGGCCGCCCGCCTGGGAACGCGGAAGCGCCACGCCTGCCGCGGCGGCCGTGGAAGCCTGGAAGAAGGATCGTCGCGTCACCCTGGTCATGACTTGTCCTGCTGGCGCGCCCGAAGGTACTCCGTGATGAGCGCCGAGGCCGCAGCGTCCGAAGGGGCCGCCACGGAAATCGCGACGACAGCGCCCGCGCGCGCCGCGAACACCGGGCCGCTGAAGCGATCGTCGCCCGCGAACGCCTCATCGCCCGCCTTCGGCGCCGGGGTCCGAATCTTCCCACCGTCGGCCACGAATGTCCGGTAGCGTTTGAGGGCCGACGCCGCCTCCTCTGGCGTCGCAAACGGGATGACGACGAGCCTCGATAGCGCCGAGCCCTCCTGGTAGCTCGCCTCGAACCCGTTGGTGAGGTCCCGCTGCCCGAGAATGTCTCCGGGCAGGAACTTCACCGAGTGCGCCACGAGGTTCCTCGGCGGAAACGCGGTGAACTCGCGGGGCAGCGGCGCGCCGTCCGGCAGATTGTCGCCAATCGCCCGGGCGAGCGCCGTCATCGCGGCTGGACCTGGCTGGTCGGGCCGCGGTGCGATCATCTTCACGTAGCACGGGCCTTTCCAGAAGTTCAGCACGTTGCTGTTGGCGTAGCCCTCGGCGCCGACCGCGACGACCTGCGGCGCGGGCGGTCGTTCCTGGGTGTAGATGCCGAAGGCGTGGAGCGAATCGGCCATCCGGTAGATCTCGATGCCGACGTCCGCTCCGCCGTTCGCGTAGCCGACGCTCATGGCGTCCTGGAAGCCGAAACTGACGTAGGTTTCGGCCGCACCGTCGATGAACTCCCAGAGGGTGTCGCCGCTGTAGTTCTGCGGCGCCTTGGTGCGGGTCCAGCCGGCGATCGAACCCGCCGGCGGAAGATAGGCTGCCAGCCCGGATTCGACGACCGTCGCAGCCGGCGGCCGGGCCGGCGGCTCCTTCTTGCACGCAGCCAGGGCGAGGCCGGACACGACGAAGACACAAAAGGCGAGGCGCAGTTTCATGTGCCAGCAACTCTCTGTCAGGGGGGGTCAGGTCCTGAATTATCACCTCTTTCACCTCTGACCCCGCCGACTTTCCACGCGGGGTGGTGCCACACGTGAAAAAGGTGATAATTCAAGACCTGCCCCCGCTTCCAACGACGAGGTCCTCATGCGCTACCTGAGCAAGCTCAAGTTGCCAGTCGTCCTGCACGCATTCGCCCTGGCCGCCTGCGTCGTGTCCGCGGCCGCGGTTCAGCCCGCCGCACCTCAGGCTGTGGCGAAACCCGCGAGCGCTCCCCCTCTGGCGGCAGCCGCCGCTCCGGTCTTGCGCGCGCCCGCGGTCCCCCTCGTCGCATACGACCCGTACCTGTCGATATGGTCGCCGGCCGACCGGCTGACCGACGCGGCGACCGTCCATTGGACAGGGCGCGCCCATCCGCTCACGTCGCTCGTCCGTGTAGACGGCGAGGCGTTCCGGGTGATGGGCCCGACGCCCGCGGACGCCGCCGCGCTCCTCCAGCGGTCGGTCACGATTTCCGCCACGCGCACGACCTACGAGTTTGCCAGCACGCGCGTCCGCGTGACGTTGAGCTTTCTGACGCCGTCGCTCCCCTCGGACCTCGACCTGCTTTCGCGCCCGGTCACCTACCTGACGTGGACCGTCGCGTCGGCTGACGGCAAACCGCACAAAGTCCAGGTCTACTTCGACTGCGGCGCCGAGATCGCCGTGAACACGCCCGACCAGGCCGCCGGCCTGGACTACCCGCAGATCGCCGGACTCTCGGTCGCGCGCGTCGGAACGCCCAGCCAGGCAGTGCTCGCCCGGAAGGGCGACGACGTGCGGATCGACTGGGGCTACGGGTACCTGGCGGCGCCGTCGGGCGCCGGCACGGTCGTGGTCGGAGGCAACGGTGGCCGCATGCGGCGCGGTTTTATCACAGGCGGCAGCGTGCCCGCCCCGGGGGGTCCGATTGCCGCGAGCCCCGTCGCCGATTCGCGTCTCGCCATGGCCGCGGCCTGGGACCTGGGCGATGTGGGCCCGACTCCCGTTGCGCGCTTCGCGATGCTCGCCTACGACGACATCTTCTCGATTCGCTACTTCTCGCAGGACCTGCGCGCCTACTGGCGACGCAACGGCGCGACGATCGAGTCGGTGCTCACGGCCGCCGCGCGCGAGCGGGAGGCGCTCGACGCGAAGACGACAAAGTTCGACGCCGATCTGCGCCGCGATCTCACGCAGGCCGGCGGCGCGAAGTACGCCGCCATCGCCACGCTCGCCTACCGCCAGACCCTCGCGGCCACCAAGCTCGTCGCCGACGCGAACGGGCAGCCCCTTCTCTTCCCCAAGGAGAACTTCAGCAACGGCTGCATCGGCACGGTGGACGTCATCTACCCGATGGCGCCCCAGTACCTGCTGTTCGGACCGAAGCTTGCGAGGGCGCTGGTCGTGCCCAACCTCGACTACGCGAGCTCCCCGCGCTGGACGTTCCCGTTCGCGCCTCACGACCTCGGCACCTATCCGCACGCCACGGGACAGGTCTACGGCGGCGGCGAGAAGACGGAGGAGGATCAAATGCCCGTAGAGGAGACCGGCAACATGATCATCCTCGTCACGGCGATCGCCCGGATGGAGGGGAACGCGGACCTTGCCGGCCGCTACTGGCCGGTGCTCTCGAAGTGGGCCCAGTACCTCAAGGAGAAGGGTTTCGATCCGGAGAACCAGCTGTGCACGGACGATTTCGCCGGGCACCTCGCGCACAACGTGAACCTGTCGGTGAAGGCGATCGTCGCGCTCGGCGCGTTCGCGCACCTGTGCGAATTGCGCGGCGAGGCGGCGACGGCGGCCGAGTACCGGAAGCTCGCCCAACAGTTCGCTGCGCGGTGGACCAAGGAGGCGGCCGACGGCGATCACTTCCGCCTGGCATTCGATCGCCCGGGCACGTGGAGCCAGAAGTACAACCTCGTGTGGGATCGGATCCTCGGTCTGAATCTGTTTCCCCCGTCGGTGGCGCAGAAAGAGATGGCGTTCTACCGCCGGGTCCAGGAGCGATACGGGGTGCCGCTCGACAATCGCCGTCAGTACACGAAGCTCGACTGGGTCACCTGGACCGCCACGCTCACCGGTTCGCGCGCCGACTTCGAGGCGCTCGTAGATCCCGTGTTCGACCTGCTGAACGCCACGCCGCACCGCGTGCCGATGACCGACTGGTATTGGACGCACGACGCGACGAAGGCCGGCTTCCAGGCCCGGTCGGTCGTGGGCGGCGTGTTCCTCCGGCTGCTCTACGACGCGCCGGTGTGGAAGAAATGGGCAGGCCAGGTCTCCGCCCAGATCGACACGACGGCGAAAGCCGTCGTGCCGCAGAAGGCCCGCGCGCTGCCGCTCTCCGACGTCCGCGTCACGGGCGGGCCGCTCAAGCATGCGCAGGACCTCGATGCGGAGTACCTCCTGTCGCTCGAACCCGACCGCATGATGGCGTTCCTGCGCAAGAGCGCCGGCCTCGAGCCGAAGGCGCAGGGGTACGGCGGGTGGGACGGACCGGGGCGACAACTCACGGGCCACATCGCCGGCCACTATCTCTCCGCCGTGAGCCTGATGTACGCGTCAACGGGCGACGCCCGGTTCAAGGAACGCGCCGACTACCTCGTCGCAGAGCTGAAAGCCGTGCAGGACAAGCAGGGCGACGGCTACATCGGCGCGCAGGCCGACAAGGACGGCGTCGATGGAAAGGTGAGGTTCCAGGACCTCAGCAGGGGCATCATCAAGTCGGGCGGGTTCGATCTCAACGGCCTCTGGTCGCCGTGGTACGTGCTGCACAAGATCTACGCGGGGCTCCGCGACGCGTACCGCTACACGGGCAACCGCACGGCGCTGGACGTGGAAATCAAATACGCGGCGTGGGCCGAGAGCATCCTCTCGAAACTCGATGCCGAGCAGACGCAGCGAATGCTGGCGACCGAGTTCGGCGGCATGAATGAAGTGCTCGCCGACCTCTACGCCGACACCGGCGACCGGCGCTGGCTCGCCCTGTCCGACCGTTTCGACCACAAGGCGATCATCGATCCGCTTTCACGGCGCGAGGACATCCTCGCCGGGAAGCACGGCAACACCCAGGTGCCGAAGCTCCTCGGGTCGCTCGTGCGCTATGTCTATACGGGCAGCGAGCGCGACGGCGTGGCCGCGAGGTTCTTCTGGGACCAGGTGGCCCAGCACCACAGCTTCGCGACAGGCGGGCACGGCCGCAACGAGTACTTCGGCCAGCCCGACAAGCTGAACGACATGATCGAGGGACGGACGGCCGAGACGTGCAACGTCTACAACCTGATCAAGATGGCGCGGGTGCTCTTCGCCCTCGAGCCCGACATCCGGTACGCCGATTTTCACGAGCGCGCGCTCTTCAACCACATCCTCGGATCCATCGACCCCGCCGACGGGTCCACGTGCTACATGGTCCCCGTGGGCCAGGGCGTGTCCCGTGAATACCAGAACATGACGCAGAGCTTCACCTGCTGCGTCGGCTCGGGCATGGAGAGCCACGCGCTCCACGGCGACGGCATCTACTACGAGGCGGAAGGACGGCTGTGGGTGAACCTCTACGTGCCGACAACCGCGCAGTGGAGGTCGGCCGGCGCGACGATCACGCAGGTGACCACGTTCCCGGACGGCGACTCCGCGTCGCTGACCTTCACGTTGAAGGCGCCGAGGACGTTCACGCTGGCGCTGCGGCGCCCATACTGGGCGGGTGATGGCTTCTCGGTGAAGGTGAACGGCGCGGCCGTCGCGACGCTCTCGCCGGCCGGCACCTACATTGAAGTGAACCGCAGGTGGAAGACCGGCGACACCGTCGCGGTCGTCCTCCCCAAGACGCTCCGCGTGGAACCGCTTCCGGACAACGCCAGCCGCATCGCGCTGATGTGGGGACCGCTGGTGCTCGCGGGCGACCTCGGTCCGATCCAGCGCCGCCCGCGCGCCGGCGAAGACGACGACCCGATCCCGCCCAAGTCCGTGCCTTCGTTCGTTGCAGCCGGACTGCCGATCACGTCCTGGCTGAAACCGGTGGCCGGCAAGCCGGGGAGCTTTCACAGCGACGGCGTCGGCCGCGACCGCGACGTGGACTTCGTGCCTTTCTACGCGCTGCATCGCCGGACCTACGCGGCGTACTGGGATCTCTACACGCCGGCGGAATGGGATCTGCGGGCGGCCACGATTCGCGCGGCTCAGGAGAAGCAGCGCAGGCTCGAGGCGGCCACGGTTGGCTTCGCGCAGCCGGGCCAGATGCAGGCCGAGCGCGACGGCAACTACCAGGGCGAGCGGGCGACTCCGGCTCAACTCAACGGTCGCTACGGCCGTCGTGGGGCGGGCTGGTTCTCCATGGACGTCGCGGTGGACCCGGCGCAGCCCATGATTCTCATCGCCACGTATGCCGGCGACGAGCGCGCGAACCGCACGTTCGACATCCTGGTGGACGGGACGAAGCTGGCCTCGCAGGCCGTTGACCGCCGCAGCCCCGAGAAGAACGTCGGCTTCTTCGACGTGGAATACCGGCTGCCGGCGGAGCTCGCCAGGGGCAAGCAGAAGGTCACGGTGCGGTTCGAGGCCACCGGCGGCAACGAACTCGCCGCCGTCTACGGCATCCGAATCGTCCGCGCCAACGCGGAACGGTGAGGACACCTGGCGGCGTCACGGCAACCTCTCATAGGTTCGTCACGAGAGCGCCAGACGCGAACCGGGCTGGCACGAACGGCGACTGTTTCGTCACTCGTGTCTCAGCGCACGAAGCGGGTCAATCCCGGCGGCCCGACGAGCCGGGATCATCCCGGCGGCGATCCCCACGACGCAGAGGCCGGCCAGCGCGGCGAGAAAGACGAGAGGGTCCCGTGCACCCAGGCCGAACAGCTGCGACTCCACGAACCGGCTGGCCACGAGCGCCGCGACCAGCCCAATCGCCGCGCCGACCGCCAGCAGCAATCCCACCTCTCGCATGACGAGCCGGAGGACTTCGCCGGGCCGGGCGCCGAGCGCCATGCGGACGCCGATCTCCGGTGTTCGACGCAGGACGATGTAGGTAATGACGCCGTAGAGTCCGACGGCCGCCAACACCGTGGCGAGCAGGCCGAATGCGACAGCGAGAATCGCGATCAGCCTCTCGGTGACGGTCGCCCCGTCAATCAGCGCGCTCATCGGCCTCAGGTCGAACACGGGCAGGTTCTGATCGAGCTCGCGCACGGTGCGGCGCGCCGCCGCCGCGATTTCCGACTCGGATCGTGACGACCGGACGTAGAAGGTCAGCGCGCCGGGTCGCTCGTCCTGAGGATAGGGAAAGAACACCGTCGGTTTCACCTGCTCCCGCAGGCCGTCGTGCTTGAAGTCGCGGACGGTGCCGACGATCTCGTAGTCGGCCGTCACGCCGACGCCGCTGCCGTGCCCCAGGTGCCGGCCGACGATCGGACGCCCCTGCGAGTACTTCCGCACGAAGGCCTCGTTCACAATCGCGACTTTGCGGCCGCCGAGAATGTCCTGGTCGTCGAATTCCCGTCCCTGGCTGACGCCGACCCTGAGCGCCTTGAAGTAATCGGCGCTCGCCATCCCGGTTGACGCCCGCGCATCCTCGGCGTCCTTTGCCTGGTAGCCCTCGATGGTGTAGTTGCCGCTCCGGTCGGCATGGGTCAGCGGTCCCGGCGTCGCGGCACCGACCGCTGCGACGCCCGGCACGTTGCGGAGCCGCTGCTGGAGTTCGCGATAGAACTCGTATACGCGGGCGGCGGGGTAGCCCTGGAGCGTCGGATCGACCGAGAACGTCATCACCTGTCCGACCCGGAATCCCGGGTCCACCCGCATCAGGTTGACGACGCTGCGCCCGAACAGGCCCGCGGCGACCAGCAACAGCAGCGACAGCGCCACCTGCGCGACGACGAGCGCGCGTCTGAACCGCGCCTGGCCGGTCCCCGAGGCGACGCTGGCCGCCTGGTCCTTGAGCACGTCGGCGACGCGCGGCCGCGTGGACTGCAGCGCCGGCACGAGGCCGAAGACGAGGCCGGTGGCGCCCGCCAGGGCCAGGTTGAACAGGAGCACTCGGGCGTCCACGCCACTGCTCAACACCCCCTCCATGTCCGGACCCATCACCGACAGCAGTCCGTCGATCGTCCAGCTCGCGACAACCAGGCCGACTGCCCCGCCGGCGAGGGCGAGCAGCACGCTCTCGACGAGGAGTTGCCGGATGAGACTCGTCCGGCGCGCACCGAGCGCCAGGCGCACCGCGATTTCCTTCTGGCGCCCGGCCGCCCGGGCCGTGGCCAGCCCGGCTACGTTCGCGCAGGCGATGAGCAGAACGAGGCCGACCATCCCCATCAACGCGACCAGCGCACTCTCGAACTCGCTCTTCAACTCGTTGACGCCCTGTGCGGCGGGCAGCAGGTCGAGGCGGATCCCCGCGAGCATCTGCCCGAGCCGGCTCTCGCGGGGCCGCTTCAGTTCGCGCAACAGCTCGTCGAGGAGGCCCGCAAACAGGCCGCTGGTCTTCGCCCTGGCCTGCTCGGCCGACCCCCCCGGCTTGAGGCGCCCGAATACCGTCAGCCACGAGGTGCGCCGGTCGTCGAGGGCGAACCACGTGGGCGTGATCTCGCGCTTCATCGCGATCGGCACGAACAGGTCCGGCACGTTGCCGGCGATCAGGCCTCGGAACGTCTGGGGCACCACGCCGATCACGACCATCGGGTGCCCGTTGACGATGAGCTTGCGGCCGAGTATGCCCGGAGCCGCGCCGAACCGCTTTGTCCAGTAGGCGGCGCTGAGCATCACAACCGGGCTCGCGCCAGGCGCGCCATCGTCGATCGGCAGGATCGCACGCCCGAGCGCGGGCTTGACGCCGAGCACCTGGAACAGGTTCCCGGACACCATCTCGGCCTGTGCGCGTTCGCTGGCGCCGCCGTCGGAGACGCTCACCGGGGCCGAGGACCTGGCGATGACGCCGTCGAAAACCTGGGAGCGGTCCCGCAAGTCCGTGTAGAGCGGATACGAGAAGACCGACTCGTTGCTGTCGGAGTGCGAATGGCCCGGGAAGCCATCCGACACGTGAAAGACGACGAGCTGCGCCGGGTCGGCGACCCGCAGGCTGCGCAGGAGCACCTGGTCGAGCAGCGAGAAGATGGCGGTGTTGGCGCCGATTCCAAGCGCGAGCGAGAGAATGGCGATGCTGGCGTAGAGCGGTGCGTGTCCGAACGAGCGCAACGCGACCCGGACGTCGTTCCACATGCAGAACCTCCGACTCGACCGGCTGCCGGGCGATCAGCAGACATATAGCGAGAAACATGCCTCACCCGAGGGTGACGGCAAGTGGCTGGAATAATTGAGGATCAGCCCGGCGAATGGCGCGATGACCAACGCAGTCGTGTCCGGCACCGGCACGCGCGGTTCCGAAATTGGGAATCGGCTGGAAATCTAGAATCTATATGTTAGTATATATTCACCATGGCGCTCAGTATCAAACATCCCGAGGCCGACAGGCTGGCGCGCGATTTAGCGGCAGCCACGGGCGAAAGCCTGACGGACGCGATTATCACCGCGCTACGCGAGCGGCTGATGCGGGAACGCGGACGCGCCCGCGCGCCACGCCTCAGAGAGCAGCTGCGCGCCATCAGGGCGAGATGCGCGCGGCTGCCTGTTCTCGACGATCGGACCCCTGACGACGTCCTCGGGTACGACGAGGTCGGGGTGCCCCGCTGATGGTCCTCGACACGTCTGCCGTCGCGGCCCTGCTGTTCAACGAGCCCGAGGGTGACGACCTCGAGGTCGCGATTGACGCCGACCCGGTGCGGCTGATGTCCACCGCCACCTTTCTCGAGACCGCCATCGTCGTCGAGGCCAGGCTCGGCCCGGCTGGCGGACGGGAACTGGATCTGCTCGTGCATCGATGTGGCATCGAGCTCGTCGGCGTGACCGCGGAGCACGCGGAGATCGCACGGGATGCGTGGCGGAGGTTCGGCCGCAGCCGTCGCCAGGCAGGGCTGAACTTCGGAGACTGTTTTGCCTACGCCCTGTCGGCGACGTCAGGCGAACCACTGCTGTTCAAGGGCCAGGACTTCCTCGAGACCGACGTCGCCCGAGTGGCGCTCGGGACCGAGTAGCATCCCGCTACCGGTTGATGTGCACGACCTTGGCCGGCGGGAAGCCGTTGAACCACGTGGCGGAGGCGTTGCTGTAGGCGCCGATGTCCTCGGAGTAGACCAGGTCGTCGAGCTGCAGGTCGGGCAGCGTCTCCGACTGCGAGATGGTGTCGAGGCCGTCGCACGTCTGGCCGAAGACCGCGCACACCTCCGTGGGCCCCTTCCGGAACGACTTGAAGTGATACGGGCAGTGGTCGAAGATGATGCCCGAGAAGGTGTGGTACACGCTGTCGTCGATGTAGTAGCAGCCCTTGCCGTCGCGCACGGCCTTGCCGATGACGGTCGCGATCGAGGTCACCGCGGTGGCCACGAAGAACCGGCCGGGCTCGGCGATGATCTCCATCGATTTCGGGAACAGGCGGTCGATCTCGGCGTTGATCTTCTTCGCCAGCAGGCTGAACGGCGCGACATGCCGGTTGTAGCGCACGGGGAAGCCGCCGCCGATGTCGAGAATCTTCAGGTCGAACCCGCGCGACTTCGCTTCTTCGATCACCGCCGCCGACATGTTCAAGGCCTGCACGAAGTTCTCGAAGTTCGTGCACTGGCTGCCGACGTGGAAACTCAAGCCTTCGACGACGAGGCCGGCGTCGTGCGCTTCCTCGATGAGCGCCACGGCCTCGCCCGGCTCGCAGCCGAACTTCGATGACAGCTCGACCATCGAGCCGGTGTTGGGCACGCGGATCCGGACGAGCAGCCCGGCGGTCGGCGCGTGGTCCCGCACCTTGCTGATCTCCGTCCGGTTGTCGAACGTCACCAGGGGCTTGTACTTGTTGAGCTCCTCGAGCGTATCCTTCGCCTTCACCGGGTTCGCGTAGACGATCTGGTCCCACACGAAGTCCTGGCGCTCCCTGGCCGGCCGCCGCCGGATCAGCTCGTAGACGAGCATGAACTCCGGGAACGACGCGACGTCGAAACTCGCGCCGGCCTTGAACAGCGTCTGTACGATCTCGGGCGCGGGGTTCGCCTTGACGGCGTAGTACGCCTGCACGCGGGGCAGGTGCCGCCTGAACGTGGCGTAGTTCCGCCTGATCGCTTCGTGATCCACGACCACGAGCGGCGTGCCGTGCTCGGCGGCGAGGGACTGGAGGAGGCGAGGAGCGATCTTGGACATAGACGGCTTTCGGCTCGCGACTTGCGGCTAGCGGCTCGCAGCTGGCACCGGGACGAGGCCGCCAGCCGCGGGCCGCAAGCCGCCAGCCGGACTAGAAGCTCGGATCCGAGCCATCGATCATCTTCACCTTGTTGTGCTTGAAGTATTCCTTCGTGAGCGCCTTCACCATCGCCGGGCGCGAGTCGTAGAGGCGCCGCAGCGCGCGCCGCTTGTGCGTGGCGAGCGCGTAGTGCGTCAGGATCGGCATCGCGATCGTCGTATCGGTGTAGCACACCACCGCGTCGGGCAGCCGGTCCGGATCGACCTTGCCCCAGCTCACCGCCTCGCTCGGCGTCGCGCCGCTCAGCCCGCCGGTGTCGGGGCGCGCGTCGGTCACCTGGAGGAAGTAATCCTGTCCGTACTCCTTGATGCGGAGCACTTCCTGGATCTGCGGCTCGGTCTGCAGCATGAAGTTCTTCGGGCTGCCGCCGCCCCACAACACCACCGCGCTCTTCCCGCCCGATCGCTTCGCCGCCAGCACGAATGCCGTCGTCTCGTTCACGTCGATCGACGGGTTCAGCCGCAGCTTGTTGCCGCGAAGCTCGACGCCGGCCACGTTCATGCCGATCGTCGAGTCGCCCGGCGACGACGTGTAGCACGGCACGCCGGCGCGATACGCAGCGGCCAGCACCGAGACGTCCTTGAGGCCGGCCTTCCGCTCCCACTCGGCGGCGTACCTGCCGAGCAGGTAGTGGAGTTCTGCCGTCCCCATCTCCTTCTGGAAGGGCTTCTGGACCAGGATGCTGCGCAGCGTCTCGTCGGTCGCCATCAGGCAGTCGCTGTAGCCCATCAGGACGTCGTAGACGCGGACGATGTCGTTGTCGCGGAGCTCCGTGTCGTCCATCTTGAAGCTGCCCATGCGGATCGGGTAGTTCAGGGCGAAGTGGAGGTCGTGGTAGAGAATCGCGCCCGTGGCGACAATCCAGTCCACGAATCCGGCCTTGATGAGCGGCACGATCGACGAGCAGCCCAGGCCTGCCGGCGTCAGGGCGCCGGACAGGCTCATGCCGATCGTGACGTCCGGTTCGAGCATCTTGCCGGTGAACAGCTGGCACGCCTCGCGCAGCCGTCCGGAGTTGTAGGCCAGGAACGCGTCGTCCACGATGTCCGAGAGCTTTTCCTTGCCGGTGAGGTTCTTCGGCAGAACGCGCTTGCCGGACATGTACTTGTCACGGTTCGGGCACTGTTTCTTCTTGAGCCACTCGGGCGTTTCAGAGAGGTCCGCGCGATATCGACGCTGAGGTGCAGTGTGCTTCTTGGCCATGTGATCAGTCCGCTCCGCTGGTGTGAGTGAATCCCACGATTATAGTGGCTTTCGGCTCCCGGCTGTCGGCACCCGGCACCATCGGGCCTCCGGCCGAAGGCCTGACACTGCCGAAAGTCGGAAGGCCAGAGCCGGAAGCAGCTATTTGATCGGCGTCAGCTTCACGGCGGACGTCTGTCCCGCGTTCACGGTCACCACCGTCGCCGACGCCCTCCAGCGCTCGAGTGACTCACGATCGGGCCTGAGCACCGTCGTGCCCGCCGGGAACGCCACGAGGGCGTACCGGCCTGCGGGCAGCATCGTGACCGAAAACGCGCCCGGGTCGAGGGGAGCGCTTGCGGCGCCCCCCGGCACGGCCTGGCCCGTCGCGGCCGCGCTCGCAGCCGCCGAGCGGCTCTGGCGCACGAAGGGCGACCCCACCGCCCATCGGGCCGGGTCGTCCGGGAATACCACGACGGTAGCGCCGGCCACGGCCTCGCCGTTCGGGTCGGCCACCGCGCCGTCGATCCCGCCCGTGTCGTACGTCATGACGATGGTGATGTCCTCGATGCGCTCGGTGCCCAGAAGCTCCAGCGGCTGGCCGCTGATGTCGCGGCCGCCGCGCGTCACCGACTTGATTGCCGCGCGACCGACCTGCGCGCCGACCTGCACGGGACCGCGGACGCCGGCCAGTCCGAACGTGCCGTCGGGCCGGGCCATCGCGGATGCCGAATTCGAGAACGCCATCGCAGAAGACCCGCCCAGGGTCGATGGCAGCAGGGTGACCGTGACGGGGGTGGGCTGCGACTCGGAGCCCGGCGCGCCAGGCTGGCCGGCGGGCGCGATACCCTCGACAACGACGCGGCCCGCGATCGTCGCGCCGAGATTCGTCTGGATGTTGGCCGTGACCTCGTCGCCGTTCACGCTGACCAGGACGTACGCGCCCTCTCGCTGGCTGTTCGGCAGATCGGGACGCATCTTCATGGCGGACAGATAGTATTCGCCCGGCGGAACGCCCTGGATCGTGAACGAACCGTCCGACAGCAGCGCGGCGCCCCGTCCGGAGAAGCCGGGGTTCTGACTTCGCGGCGAGAGACTGACGCTGCCGCTCATTCCGCCGGCGGTCGAGAGCGGGTTCCCGGACGAATCCGTCGCCCTGCCAGACACCGCGCCCAGCCTGCCGTGCACGAGCTGGAAGTCCGCGCCGCCCGTCTCCTGGCCGCTCTTGACGGCCAGCGCCCTGGCGCTGTCGTACGCGACCACGCCCGGATAGAAGGTCGGGAGCATCCCCTCGCGCACTCCCGGTTCCCCAGCCATCATCGAGTAATCGGAGAATAGCGCGCTGACGAGGTAGTCGCCTGCCGGAAGGCCCCAGACCCGGAACTGCCCGAGGTCGTTGGTGGCCTCCGAGGAACCCGCGCTGGACCCGCGCGTGACCCCGCCGGCGTTCGTCTGTCGATAGACCGTGATTCTCGCGCCCGTGACGGCCTCGCCGTCCTCGTCGAAGACACGCCCCGTGATGACGCCGCCGCGATCGAGTTGGACGACCGCCTTGGCGCTCGCGCCCTCGTTGACCCGCACGGACGGCGGTGGCTGTCCGCGCACGAAGGCAGCCGGCGGCGCGACATTGATGACGTATAGGCCCGCCGGCAGCGCCGTGAACACGGCCGCGCCCGCCTGGTCCGTTTTCCCCTCGAGTGGCACGCGGGGCGCGGCCGGGCCCGCGTCGCGGGCGGGGCCGACGCCCGTTGCCATTCCGACCGGGGGACCCGGAGCGCCCTGCGGCCGTGGAGGTGCCGGGATCGGCGTGCCAAACACGGCCAGCCGCGCGCCTCTCACCGGGGCACCCGTGTCGGCGGCCACAACCTGGATCGTGAGGGTCGCAGTACCCGTCGGCGGCGGACCCTGAGGGGCGCGGGCCTGCGGAGCTCCTTGCGGCTCGGCGGCCCTCACCGGGTCCGAGACCCAGATTGCCGCCGACAGCGCTGCGACGAGCGCCATCGCGGCCCACGCGCCGACGATCCGTGGTTTCGCGATCATCGTGATTCCTTCCCCGCTCCTGGACCACCTCTTGTGAGGCGCATTATAGCGAGGATGCCGGGCGGGAGGCTTTGCTTCGGACAGATCCCTGCGACGCCCTTCGACTATGCTCAGGGCGTGGTGAGCGTGCCGAACCACGCGGCATGGACCCGGGCGGACGACTCGGAATCGCGGACTCCCGTTCAGGGTATTCCGACGGTCGTCGATTGCGGGTAGTATTCGCCATGATGTCCGCGATGGCCGTCCGCGCCACGTGACAGGAGGAATCCTATGCGTCGGGTAGTCGTAATCGCCCTGCTGGCTCTGCCGGCCTTCCTCTCGGGTGCCGGCCGTGTCGCGGATTCCAGCGGGATGCCGCAGCCTCCCGGGCTGATCGCGAACGTCGAACACCGGAAGACGGTCAGCCTCAACGGCACCTGGCACTACATCGTCGATCCGTACGACAACGGCTACTGGGACTATCGACACCAGCCGCGCACGGACGGCTTCTTCGAGTTCGCCAAGCCGAAAACGCCGCGCGACCTCGTGGAGTACGACTTCGACAAGTCGGACACGATCCAGGTGCCGGGCGACTGGAACAGCCAGAAGAAGGAGCTCTTCTACTACGAAGGCACGGTGTGGTATCAGCGCTCGTTCACCTACCGCAAGCCCTCGTCCGGGCGCGTCTTCCTGTATGTCGGAGCGGCCAACTACCTGTCCCGCCTCTACGTCAACGGCAAGCCGGCGTGCGTGCACGAGGGCGGATTCACGTCCTTCAACTGCGAGGTGACGAGCCTGGTCAGGGACGGCGACAACTTCGCCGTCATCTACGTCAACAACCAGCGGCGGCGCGACGCGGTCCCGACCGACATGACCGACTGGTGGAACTACGGCGGCCTCACCAGGGACGTCGAGCTTGTCGAAGTGCCAAACGCCTTCCTCGAGGACTACTTCCTCCAGGCCCCGAAGGGTCAGGCCGGCGTCATCGACGGCTGGGTGCAGTCGAGCGGCGCAGCGCTTCCGGTGACCGTCCGCATCCCGGAGCTGAAGCTGGAGCAGAAGCTGCAGACCGACGCGGCCGGGCGCGCCGCCGTTCACTTCAGCGCGCCAGGGCTGAAGCTGTGGTCGCCCGGTCAGCCGAAGCTGTACGACGTCGAATTCGAGGCTGGCGGCGAACTGGTCCGCGACACGATCGGATTCCGCACCATCGAGGTTCGCGGACGCGACATCCTCGTGAACGGACGGCCCGTGTTCCTCCGGGGGATCTGCATGCACGAGGAGGCGCCGGCGAGGTCGGGGCGGGCGTACAGCGAGGCCGACGCGGTCACGATGCTTGGGTGGGTCAAGGAGCTCAACGGCAACTTCGCGCGCCTGGCCCACTACCCGCACAACCGTAACGTGTCGCGAGTCGCCGATCGGACCGGGCTCTTCCTGTGGTCCGAGATCCCGGTCTACTGGACGATCGACTGGGAGAACCCCGCGACGCTCGCCAACGCGAAGCGGCAGCTGGCCGAGATGGTTCGCCGCGACAAGAACCGCGCCTCGGTCATCCTGTGGTCCGTGGGCAACGAGACGCCGGTGATCCCGGCAAGGCTCACGTTCATGACCTCGCTCGTCAGGGCCGCGCACGAACTCGACTCCAGCCGGCCCGTCACGGCCGCGCTCGAAACCCACTACGCCGAGCCGAACGTGAAGATGATCGACGACCCGCTCGGCAGGGAACTCGACGTCCTCGGGTGCAACGAGTACGTCGGCTGGTACGAGCGCACGCCGGAGGATGCCGACGCGATTTCGTGGAAGACGATCTACGACAAACCGCTGGTGATGAGCGAGTTCGGCGGCGATGCGCGAGCGGGATTACACGGCGGCGCCGACGAGCGGTGGACCGAGGAGTACCAGGAGAACCTCTACCGCCACCAGACGGCGATGCTGCAGAAGATCGACTTTCTCCGCGGCACCACGCCGTGGATCCTCAACGACTTCCGCTCGCCGCGCCGGGTGCTGCCTGGCATCCAGGACAACTACAACCGCAAGGGGCTCGTGTCGGACACGGGCGAGAAGAAGAAGGCGTTCGGCGTGCTCAAGGACTTCTACGCGAAACTGGCCGCAACATGGGAGAAATGAGGCGAGGCTCCGCATGGTCGCAGACCTGTTGACGAATGCGCATCAGTACACGGCACTCGGGCCGCGCATCGCGCGCGGCCTGCAATTCCTGGCGGAGGCCGACCTGGCAGGCCTCGCGCCGGGCAAGCACGAACTCGACGGGAAACGGCTGTTCGTGCTCGTGAGCGACTACACTCCGAAGCCCGAGCCGGAGTGCCGCTGGGAGGCGCACCGGCTCTATCTCGATTTGCAGTACATGGTGTCCGGGATCGAGCGCATGGGCATCGCGCCCGTCTCTCGACTGGCGGCCGGTGACTACCAGGCCGACCGGGACATATTGTGGCTCTCGGGCTCCGGCGATCTCCTGATGTTCGGCCAGGGCCAGTTCATGATCCTCTGGCCGGGCGACGCCCACATGCCCGGCGTCGAGGCCGGCGTTGCCGGACCGGCTCGGAAGATCGTGGTGAAGATCAAGATCGCGGACACATAGGAACGAAGTTCTGTTTCGGCGGCGGTCGCCCCTTCGTACCGTTTCTACAATGCAGGAGGAATCCGATGAAACAACTGTGCTGGGCGCTGATTGGACTCGCGGCTCTCGCCTTCGTCGTCGGGACCGTCCTCAGCTTCTCGGGCTCGACGTTTCTCGTCCCGCCCTACACCTACTGGCGCGGCGCGGTCGGGTTCCTGCTGTTCGCCATCGCGCTGCGGATGATGG
>Ga0209048_10000321_pt1 | contig 52454 bp, 49 predicted proteins | sample FrelakmetCRP12CR_FD_187146 | JGI IMG/M metagenome (GOLD analysis project Ga0209048, IMG submission 187146) | Freshwater lake sediment microbial communities from the University of Notre Dame, USA, for methane emissions studies - CRP12 CR (SPAdes)... | ecosystem: Environmental > Aquatic >...
ACGGCGGTCAGGCACGGCGGTCAGGCACGGCGTCATGGTGCATCGGGCTGCGTATGCTACCGGCGTGGAGCCTCTCTACGACGTTGCCCGCGTTGGGTTGCTCGCACCGATGCGATGGGGCGTCCAGTGGACGATCGAGGGGGCTCAACGCGTCCCCCTCTACGGGCCAGCCATCGTCGCGAGCAACCATGTCTCGTACCTCGATCCGCTCGCCCTGGCCTACCTCGCGAACGAGCGTCATCGCAGGGTGCGTTTTCTCGCCAAGGCCGAGCTGTTCGACAAGGCGGGGCTCGGATGGGCACTGCGTCAGATCCACCAGATCCCGGTGCAGCGAGATTCTACCGACGCGGCCTCGTCGCTCGCACCAGCAGTCGACGCGTTGCGCTCGGGTGAGTGCGTGACGGTGTTCCCCGAAGGGACGATCTCTCTCGACCTCGAGCCCATGGCCGGCAAGACGGGGACGGCGCGCCTGGCGGCGATGAGCGGTGTCCCGGTCGTCCCGGTCGGGTTGTGGGGCCTGCATCGCATCCTGTTCAAGGGTCGGCGCCCCGAGTGGCGTTGGGGGATCGCCGAGACCGTCGTCGTCGGCGATCCCGTGCGCGTCCAGTCCGGCGACGACGTGCACGACGCCACTGATCGCATCATGACCGCCATCGCCGCGTGTGTCGGTCGGGCGCGCGAGATCTACCCGCAGCGCTCCGAGCCCGGTGATGACAACTGGTGGGTCCGCCCGCCCGAGACGGCGCAGCTCAGGCCCGCGACGAGATGACGACGCTCAAGGTTGCCGTCGTCGGTGCCGGTTCATGGGGCACCGCGGTGGCCGCCATCATCGCTGGGCACGCCGATGTGTGGCTGTGGGCCCGAGATCCCGAGCTCGCGGCCAGCATCGACACCAACCACGAGAACGCACGGTATCTCCCCGGGATTCCGCTGCCTCCAGGCCTGCGGGCGGCCGCTGATCTCGACGCCGTGTGTGCTGACGCGGACGTCGTGGTGATCGGCGTGCCGTCGCACGGCTTTCGTGCCGTCCTCACCGCCGCCGCTGAGGTGATCGGTGAGACCGTCCCGGTCGTGAGCCTCTCGAAGGGGGTGGAGCAGGGAACCCACCTGCGGATGACCGAAGTGGTCGCGGACGTCCTCGCGTCGCATCAGGTCGACCGGATCGGTGTCCTCACCGGGCCGAACCTCGCTCGCGAAGTCGCCCAGGGACAGCCGACCGCGTCCGTGATCGCGATCCCCGACGCGGGCACCGCGGCGTCGCTCCAGCAGCTCTTCATGGGACGCACCTTCCGTGTCTACACCAACCCCGACGTCGTCGGGTGCGAGATCGCGGGCGCGCTCAAGAACGTGATCGCGATCGCCACCGGCATCGCCGCAGGGCTCGGATACGGGGACAACACGAAAGCCGCGCTGATGACGCGCGGGCTCGCCGAGCTCGCGCGCCTCGGCGTCGCACTCGGCGGCGACTCCCTCACCTTCTCGGGTCTCGCCGGCATGGGTGACCTGGTCGCGACCTGCACGAGCGAGAAGAGCCGGAACCGCCACGTTGGGGTCGAGCTGGGCCGTGGCCGGCACCTCGACGAGATCGTGACCGAAATGAAGATGGTCGCCGAAGGGGTCAAGAGCACGAGCGCGGTCCTCGAGCTCGCGGCCCAGCGTGGGCTCGAGATGCCGATCGCCGCCATGGTGGGTGCCGTCCTCTACGAGGACGCCACACCCGCCGACCTCGTGCCGACCCTCATGCTGCGCGAGGCCAAGGCCGAGTTGTACGGCATCCGTTGACGCTCATCGGCACCTTGGGTGGCCGCGGGCGAGCCCGTGTCGACCCGCACGGCGGGGTCGCGTCGGATCAGGTGGGTTGGTCCCTTGAGTGGTGGGTCGGTGGCGATGACCGGTGGTACGTCCCCGGGAGGGAGTCGACCCTCCGCCAGTCGTTGGTCGGTGACGCCCCGGTCGTGCGCACCGCGATGCGGGTCCCAGGTGGTGACGCGCTGCAGTACGCCTACGGCGCGACCGCACCGGGCGTCCCCGACGGCACCATCGTCGTCGAGTTCGAGAACGACTCACCCGCCCCGTTCGTGGTCGCCCTCGTCGTGCGCGAGGCGCGCGCCGTCGGACTCGAAGGGTCGATCGTGCACGTCGACGGGCGTCCGGCACTCGTGATGTCGCGCGCGCCGTCGCGCTGGTCGGTGGCGGCGGGTCGCTCGACCGAGGTCGAGGTGTGCAGCGGTGGCGCACGTGAAGGACCGTTCCCACCAACGACCGATCGACGTGGTCGGGTCGAGGCCGCGTTCCTGTACCCGGTGCCGCACCGGGCGCGGATGCGTGTCGCGCTCGCGCTCGGCGACCAGGCCATCGAGCGAGAGGACTTCGATCGCCTGCCGGCGTCCGACGCCATCGCGCGCGGTTGGGCTGCGCAGCTCGATCGAGGCATGCGGGTCGAGCTCCCGGATGCGCGGCTCGCGGCTGCGGTCCGCGCGGCACGGGCGCACGTGTTGCTGGCCGCGGGTCTCCAGCGTCCGAGCCCGAACGTCGTGAGTGCGCTCGAGGACTGGGGGTTCGACGCCCAAGCCGCGGAAGCGTGGCCGCAGCTGTCGGGCCGCGATCGCCGCCGCGCCGGCGCCCGTCCGGGGCGTCCGGCGAGCTGGCATGAGGTCGCCACCCGGCTCGATGCGGGTGACCCCACTCTGCTCCTGCTCGGTCTCCGAGGGTTGCTCGCCTTCGACGGTGCCGACGGCGACGTGAAGCTCCTCGCCGAGCTCCCACCGGCGTGGCTCGGCCAGGGGATCGAGGTGCACGACGCGCCGACCCGTCACGGTCCGGTGTCCTACGCCGTGCGCTGGCACGGGGAGCGTCCTGCGCTCCTGTGGGACGCTCCACCGGGCGTCCGACTGACGGCCCCGGGACTGGATCCGGACTGGTCGAGTGATGAGCCCGCGGGTGACGCACTCCTGGCGGCGCCGACGTCGGCGTCGTGACCAGTCTCCCGACGCCGCGGCAGCTCGAAGCGGCAGGGCTGTACGCCCCGGACGCGCCCGACGCGCCGGAACGACTCGAGTTGGTTGCCATGGCGCTCCAGCACGGTGCGACCTACGACGAGATCCGGACCGGGATCGAAGAGCACCGGCTCCACGCCGTCGCGGCCGAGCGAGTCATCGTCGCCGGGCCGCGGATCACGTTGACCGAAGCGATCGCCCGGGGTGGCATCGACCCCGTGCTCGGAGAGCGGGTGTGGCGGGCGCTGGGCTTCGTCGTGTCGGACGACGCCGCGGCGATGTGCACGGAGGCGGACGTCGCGCTGTTCGAGTTCTTCGTGTTCGCCGCGGAGATCTTCGGGATCGAGGCCAGCCTCGCGCTGGCCCGGACCGCCGGAGGCTCCATGGCCCGCCTTGCCGACGGCGCGATCGCGAACGCGCGATCCAGCCTCGAGGCTCCACTCCGGGCCGAGGGCGGGACGAGCGTCGACATCGCCCGAGCATTCATCGGGGTGGCCGCGACGGTCGTCCCGCGGCTGTATCCGATGCTGGAGACCGTGCATCGACACCATCTCGTTGACACCGCGCGGCGGTACTCCCTCTGGGGTGTGGCGCCGACCGAGGAGGGAACGACCGAGGCAGTGGTCGGCTTCGCCGACCTCGTCGGGTACACCGCGCTGGCCCAGCGGCTCTCGAGCAGCGAGCTCGACACGCTCGTGGTCAACTTCGAGGAACGGGCGCTGGCGGCGATCGCGCGGCCGGGAGCCCGACTGGTGAAGCTGATCGGGGACGAGGTGATGTTCGTCGCCGGGAGCGCCGCGGACGCGATCGACATCGCGCGGATGCTCGTGAACGACCCGCAGCTCCCACCCCTGCGTGTCGGGCTCGCTTCGGGGCAGATCGTGTCGCGCGAGGGCGACATCTTCGGGCCGGTCGTCAACCTCGCGGCGCGGATCGTCACGCTGGCGGAACCGGGTGGTGTGATCCTGGACGCCGAGACCGTGCGGCGCCTCGGGTCGAACGGGTCGCTCCGGTCGCTCGGTCCGCGAATGCTCGCCGGCTTCGCGGACCCCGTCGAGGTATTCGTAGTCGAGGGCGACGTCGATGGAGCGCGCCGCTAGCCCTCGACGATGCGCAGCGTGACAATCTCCCATGGGAGTAGCTCGAGCGAACCCGCGCACGTGTCGGTGACGCGGCCACGGAGGTCGATCACGTCACCGCGAGCACGGGTACCACCGAGGGTGATACGGGCGATGGTGGATTCGGGCGACGCGTTGAGCAGGCGCACGACCAGTGCCCCGTGGTCGCGCAGCACCGCCGACACCTGCGCCCCTTCGACGGCGAGCGCCTGACCGGTCGGCGGTGTCGTCCCCGCGTCGCCCGACACTCGGGCGCGTTCGAGCGGGATCAGGAACGCATCAGCAGCCTCGTACAGGCCGGCGGCGTTCCAGTTGCCCCGATGCGGCATCACTGCGTACTCCACGACGTGGCTGCCCTGGAGCTGCGGGCCCTCGAGCGGGTCGAACGGGCCGGCCGGGTTCGGTCGCAACGAGATCTCGCCGCGAGAGAGATAGCCCGTGGCGCGCAGGAGCGTGAGCGCGAGCTCGGTGCCCCGTCCCGTGTCGTCGACGAGCACCTCGTACTCGAGCAGTCCGTCATGGAGCAGCGAGAGAGCGAGGTCGCCGTCGGAGCAGTCGACGAAGCGTCGTGAGACGAACGTCGGGAGACCGAACTCATTCGGGCCACCCTCGGCCGTGAGGCCACGATGCACCACCGCGAACGCGCACTCGGCGTCGGATCCGTCGACGGGCGCGGGGAGTGGGAAGTGCGCACGGAGGCGGTGGTCACGAACCTGATTGTCGAGCTCGGCGCGGATCCGCAGGAACCGTTCGTGGGTTCGCAGCTCGAGGGTCGTACGAACCTCGACCGGCACGGTCTCGTCGCTGCGTTGCGTGCAGCGCTGGCGATTGCCCACGGCGTGCTCGGGGAGGGTGTAGGTGGCCGTGACGCGGACGCGCGCTCGCGTGTGGCCGGGCTCGACGACGTCGATCCGGACGTGCTCCGGCGCGTCGACGATGCGGTCGTGCGTCGGCGGCGAGTAGTTGTAGGTGTCTCCGCCGTCTCCGCCGTCGACGAGTCGGTTCCCGCCGGTCGTCACGATGCCCTCGGCGGTGGTGAGCGTGAGCGTCCCGTCGTTCGGATCGACCTCGACCCGGAGGTGTTCGTTCTCGAGCGTCGCCCCGCGCGCGCTCGCCCCACCCCGAGGTCCTTCGCCGGCAACGGGCTCGAAGGTGCGCCAGCCGAAGCCGGGAACCCCGGGGGCCGCGAAGATGACCTCACGGGTCGGCGCGAGGTCGTGGCGGAACTGGATCGTCGCACCCGTCTCACCGAGAGCCAGGAGCTCTTCGCGGACGGGTTCGAGCTCGATCGGAGTGTCGCCCGGACGCGCCGCGTGGAACACGTACTCCCACTCGTCGGCCGCGAGCCGGTTGCGACTGACGCGTGCGATGCGCGCGCCGGCGAACTCCTGTCCGCGGATCATCTCGAGGACCCAGCGGACCTTCTGACCGACCACGAGGGCGGAGAACCCCTCGGTGTCGACCGCGTGCACGACCTGGGTCGGGCACGCCACGCCGTCGGTCGCGGCGAAGTGGACGGGGCCGTCACCGGACACGAAGGCGTGGACGAGGCCGCCCCGCTCGGCGCGCGTCGGGTTGGTGACGACCGTCGAGCCCAACGGCGCATCGATGCGCAGCGCGTGCTCCCGGACCACGTCCTTGGTGAGGGCATCCCCGATCTGACGGGCCTCCTGGTAGCGGACGACGACGGCGTCGACGACCTCGTCGGAACTGCACGCGCACGAAGAGTCGTGTGCGCTGTTGAGGACGAGGTTGCGCCACGCGATGTCGAGCAGCGCGTCGGGGTAGGCCGCCGGGTCGAGCAGGAGCGCGCTGAGCGGCTCGGCGCGGCGCTCGAGGGCGCGCTCGGCCTCGGCGCAGGCGCGATGCACGTCGACGCGGTTCGACGCGACGCCCATGAGCACGTTCGAGCGCGCTCCCGAGCGGAGCTCCCCGCGCCAGACCGCGAGGTCGTCGATGGGCTGGACCGCGAGGTACTCGGGGAGCGACGAGACCACGAAGTCGTACCGGCGCTGCACCTCGTTGGCGGCGGCGACGACCTCGCCGAGCCACGGCTGGGGGAGGAGATGGTCGCTGCCGTTCATGAGGAGCATCCCGCCACCGGGCAGGCGCGCGGCGCCGAGCTCCTGCTCGTAGCCGTGGGCGCGCGCGACGAGACCGGCCGCGTCGGCGGGCAGGTCGCGCCCGTTCGAGTAGGACCCGTACAGGTACTCGGCCCGGACCTGGGACCCGTCGGGTGCCTCCCACCAGAACGCGGTCTGCGCGATCGCGCCCGGGACGCCCCGCCACAGCACCGCGTCAGAGAAGCCGGCGAGCCGCAGGAGCTGGGGCATCTGGGCGACATGGCCGAACATGTCGGGCAGGTATCCCACCTCCATGAGGCCACCGAGCTCCTGCGCCCGGGTGATGCCGAGCTGGAGGTCTCGCACCATGGTCTCGCCCGAGACCATGAACTCGTCCATCAGCACCATCCACGGACCCACCTGGAGCCGGCCGCTCGCCGTCAGCCGCGAGATGCGATCCGCGGCCTCGGGGCGGACCTCGAGGTAGTCGTCGATCACGGCGGTCTGGCCGTCGAGGAGGAAGCGGGCGTAGGTCTCGTCACGCTCGAGGAGGTCGAGGAGCTGGTCGAGGAGCCGCACGAGGCGGACCCGGAACGCCTGGAACGGGAGGTACCACTCCCGGTCCCAGTGGGTGTGGGGGACGATGGCGACCGTGATCGGCTCGGCCCCAGCGGACACCCCCGTGCTGGTCATCGCGCGCAGCCTACGGCGGGGCGCCCCCGGGCCGGGTCGGCTCAGCCCGCCCGGCGACCGGCGCCGGGGCCCGGTGACAGGTTCCCGTCAGGGTCGCGTCGCGTGCCGTTCACGAGCGTGAACGATCGGCGTAACGACCCGTCCTTATCGTCCGCCCTGCAAGCTCGTGACAGGGCAACGGCGCCCGCGCGTTCCGTTCTCCGGCACACGCCGGGACCTCAGGAGGGTGGAGTGAGACTGACCAGGCACAGATGGTCGCGAAGGGTGGGGATCCTCACGGTCCTCACGATCGTGGCGATGCTCGCGTTGGCGGGGACCGCGTTCGCCGCGGGCGTCGACCCCTCGACGACGATCCGGGGCAAGGCGAATGGGACCGCCGACGTGGGGATCGGCCTCAATCTTCTCTGGATCGTCATTGGCGCGGTGCTCGTCATCTTCATGCAGGCGGGCTTTGCGATGGTCGAGACCGGCTTCTGCCGCGCGAAGAGCGCAGCCCATGTGGTGAGCACCAACTTCGCGATCTTCGGACTCGGGTTGGTCGGGTTCTTCCTCGTGGGGTACGCCATCATGTTCTCGGGGTACAGCTATCCCGGGTGGTTCGGCCTTGACAAGGCGCTCAGTCCCGACACGCTCATCGGGAGCGGCAGCTGGATCTTCCTCTGGGGTCGGAGCGGTTTCGGCCTCAGCGGGGCGGCGTACAGCGCACCAGTGGCTGCGTTCTTCCTGTACATGCTGGCGTTCATGGACACCACGGCCACGATCCCGACCGGAGCGATGGCCGAGCGGTGGAAGTGGAAGGCGTTCGTCGGCTGGGGCCTCTTCTGCGGCGCGCTCTACTTCCCGATCTTCGGTGGTTGGACGTGGGGCGGTGGCTGGCTCAGCCAGCTCGGCAACAGCCTCAGCCTCGGCTTCGGGTACGTCGACTTCGCCGGCTCCGGTGTCGTGCACGCGATGGGTGGCATCGCCGGCCTCGCGGGCATCCTCGTTCTCGGGCCTCGCATCGGCAAGTACGGCGCCGACAAGAAGCCGCGCACGCTGGCGGCACACAACATCCCGATGGCGATGCTCGGCACGTTCATCCTGCTGTTCGGCTGGTTCGGCTTCAACGCCGCCTCGACCTTTGCAGCGACCGACGTGCGCTTCGCCGTGGTCGCGACCAACACGGCGATCGCCGCTGGGTTCGGCGCGGTCACCGCGATGTTCCTCGCCATGAAGAAGTTGGGAAAGCCCGACCCCGGCATGATGGCGAACGGCATGCTCGCCGGTCTGGTGGCCATCACGGCCCCCTGCGCCTTCGTGCAGCCGTGGGCCGCCGCGGTCATCGGTGGCCTCGCCGGGATCATCGTCGTGTACTCGATCCTCGTGATCGAGCGCAGGGGTTTCGACGACCCGGTGGGCGCAGTCTCGGTCCACGGTGTGTGTGGCATCTGGGGGGTGCTCTGCATCGGGATCTTCTCGGACGGCCGGTACGGCGCCGGGTGGAACCTGACCACGAGCGGCGCCGCAGCCAAGGCGAGTGGAGTCACCGGGATCCTCTACGGGGACGGTGGGAAGTTCCTCGGCAGCGGTGCATTCGGTGAGCTCGGCTTCGGCCAGTTGGCGTCGCAGGCGATCGGTGCTCTGGTGATCATCTTCATCATGGGTGGGATCGCATACGGGTTCTTCAGGATCCAGGCCCTGTTCTTCAAGGACAAGTCGATCCGCTCCACGGAAGCCGACGAGATCGCCGGGCTCGACCGACCGGAGATGGGTGTGCTGGCGTACGACAACATCCAGGTCCGGGAGATCGACGTCGTGGGGCTCGACCCGGCCGACGACAAGGTGCTGGCGACCGGCGGCGACAACATCGACCCGACATTCGGTCGGTAGCGCCAAGCCAACATCTCCCCCGTCCCCCCGAGGGGAGTGGGAGCGGGCCGGCCGGGCATCATGCCCGGCCGGCCCCTCCACGTCTGGGGGGCCTCCGCGTCTGGGGGGCCTCCGCGTCCGGGGAGGTGGGTGCGCACGTAGCATCGACGGGTGCTCGACCTCGCCCGCACCTCGGTGTTCCTGGATTTCGACGGCACGATCAGCGAGGCAGACACCGGCGTGCACCTCATGGAGCGGCTTGCGCCGCGCGAGTGGCACTCGATCGGGGACGCATACCGTCGGGGTGAGATCGGGAGTCGCGAGTGCCTCCTCGACGAGTGGGACCTCCTCGCTCCCGCTACGAAGGCCGACGAAGCCAAGATGCGCTCGATCGTGCGAGAGGTGCCGATCGACCCGGCGACCGGCCCGCTGGTGGACGCACTCCGCGCCGCCGGCGCCGAGGTGGTCGTGGTGTCGGACGGGTTCGGGTTTCCCGCCGACGAGATCGCCGGCGCGCTCGGGGTCCCGGTGATCACGAACAGCGTGGACTGGACCCAGGGTCGTCTCGAGTTCCCGAACGAGGATCGGTGCTGTGCGTGCTCGTCGTGCGGGACCTGCAAGCAGGCGCCGATCAAGGATGCCCGCCGCCGGGGACGTTCGGCGGTCCTCGTCGGCGACGGCGCGAGCGATCGCAAGGCAGCCCTGCTCGCCGACGTCGTGTTCGCGAAGGCCGAGCTCGCGGCGTGGTGTGTGACCAGCGGCGTGCGCTATCTGGGGTTCAAGACACTGGCCGACGTCCACGCCGCGCTGGTCCCCTAGCCCAGCCGGGGGCGGATCTGCGACGCCGACCGCCTCGGAATGGGGCGCCATCACCGTCCCGGGTGCCGGGAAGCGCGACGATGCGAGCATGCTGGTAGCCGCTCGCCCAACTTTCACCGACCGACGCCCGGCCCGCCGAGGACACCCCGAGGATTCCTGATGGACGACACGCGACTCGCCGAGGTGACCCGCAGGCTGCGTGCCCGCGCGGATGGGATCCTGGCCGCGGCATGGTTCATGCCCGAGGCGAGGACGGGCTATCCGGCCATCGACCTGCCGCCGGCCGAGGCCGGTCTTGCGAGCCGTGCCGCGTGTCTCGGCGCCGTCCGCGGCGAGGCGGTCGCAGCGCTGTTCGCGCCGATCAACCCGTCGCACGTGGCCCGAGCGCTCGACGCGGCGTGGCGGGTGACGACGCCCGACGATCTCCTCGACGCTCGCCTCACCGCGGCGACCGGGCACCTGGCCGACGTGCTCGGACCCGAGCCCGAGGGCATCGATCGAGCGCTCGAGCTGCTCATGCCCGCGGCGATCGCGACGCCGGCCGAGGGGCACCCGGTATATGCCGGCTTGCGCGCGATCGGCTTCCCCGGCTCCCCGCTGGGTGACCTTTGGCGGGCGTGCGATCTCGTCCGGGAGCGGCGTGGCGACTCTCACCGGAATGCGTGGGTTACCGCGGGATTCGATCCGGTGGAGATCAACGTCTTGACCGAGCTCTGGCGGGGCGTCCCGGTCGGTTCCGTGACGACGAACCAGATGGGGTGGACGGTGCCCGATTGCAGTGCGGCGCTCGAGCGACTCGCCGAGGAGGGACTGGTCGCCGATGACGAGCTCACCGACGAGGGCCGCTCGGCGCGCGACGAGGTCGAGCGTGCGACCGACCGACAGGAACGCGCGCTGGCCGAAGCGCTGGGCGTGAACGCCGAGGAGCTGTTTGTACTGCTCGATCCGTGGGCCCGGGCGGTCGTCACCTCCGGTCCGCTGCCGTGGGAGGACACCGCGTGACGACGCCGACCCTCCGTCTCGAGCGTCGCTGCTGGAAGGCGGGGGAGCGGGTGGTCGTGGGGATCGACGAGGTCGGCCGTGGCGCGTGGGCTGGCCCGGTGACGGTGGCCGCGGTGGTGCCGGCGCCCGAGCATCTCCGCGGGGTGCGCGACTCGAAGCAGATCACGCGCCAGGCCCGCCCCGGGGTCGCGGCCGACGTTCGGGAGTGGGCCGTGGCGATCGGCGTCGGCCACGCCTCGCACGAGGAGTGTGACGCACTCGGCATGACCGCAGCACTGCGAACCGCCGCCTTCCGGGCCCTCGGTGAGCTCTCGGCCCAGGGCTATGAGCCCGACCGCGTGATCCTCGATGGCAACCACGACTACTTGGGCCTCGGTGGGCGCGTCACCACGGTCGTGAAGGGCGATACGTCGGTCCTGGCGGTTGCCGCCGCGTCGTGCGTGGCCAAGGTCACGCGCGACGAGATGATGGCGGCGGAGGCCCACCAGTACCCGCCGTACGACTTCGAGTCGAACGTCGGCTATCCCGCGCCTCGGCACAAGGTCGCGTTGGCGGGGTACGGACCGAGTGCGATCCACCGGCGTTCGTGGGTGTTCATGGAGGGGCTGTGCTGGCGTGGCCTCCCGCCCCCGCCGGGTCGGCTCTTTGCCTGACGTCGCGCGTACCCTCATGGGTGATTTGGACTCGCCCCGAGCAGGAGGACTAGTGATGGCGGTCGACCTTCCCGAGGTGCACGCCCAGGCCCTCGAGCACACCCGTCGGTACGTCGCCGGGGTCGGAGACGACCAGTGGGCGCTCGACTCGACCTGTGAGGGCTGGGACATCCACACGTTGGTCAACCACATCGTGGGTGGGAACCTGTGGGTGCCCGAGCTGGTCGGCGGCAAGACGATCGAGGAGGTCGGTGACGCCCTCGACGGCGACCTGCTCGGCAGCGACCCGGTCGCGGTGTACGACGCGTCTGCCGCAGGAGCCGCGGCTGCGTTCCGGGCGCCCGGTGCGATGGAGGTCGCGGTTGCCGTGTCGTACGGGCCCGTGCCCGGGTCGGTGTACTGCGGGCACCGTTTCATGGATGTGCTCATCCATGGGTGGGATGTCGCGAAGCCAACGGGTCAGGACACGAACCTCCCCGAGGAGCTCGTCGAGGCGTGCTTCGAGGTCATCGAGCCGCAGCGGGACATGCTCGTCGCCAGTGGCATGTTCGCCGAGCTCCCCGTGCCCGCGGGGGCCGACCGCCAGGCAACGCTCCTCGCGATGCTCGGTCGCGAAGACTGAACGCAGAGAGCCTGAACGCAAAGGGCCGAAGTCCGAACGAATAGGCTCGCCGATCATGGGTCAGGACATCACCGTCACCGCGCGCCCCGGCGTGTCGCCCACCGTGCGCTTCTTCTCCTGCAACCGGTCGATCACCGGCATGGCCATCGAGTCGTACGGCTCGGTCGACGACACGGCCGGCAACCGTCCCCCCGACGTGTTGGCGCGCCGACTCTTCGACCTCGGGGCGACCGGTGTCACGGTGTACTCGAGCGACGTGATCGTCGACGCGCCCGAGGACCGTTGGTCCGAGCTCGAGCCCAAGGTCGACGAGGCGATCCAGAACCTCTTCGGCTTCTACGGCGACGACGCCGGATGGTCGGACGACTCGCTCCGAGCGATCGGCGTCGAGCCGCTGCCTCGCCCGGAGCCTTCGGCGTAGACGTCGCGGTCCCGTCGGCTCCCGTTTCCCCATGGATGCCCAGGCTGCGGGTGGGGTGAGTGAGACGAGGCCGAGCGTCGCGATCAGCACCGAGCAGCTCACCAAACGGTTCGGCAACCAGACCGCGCTCGACGGGCTGACGCTCGAGATCCCCGTCGGCGAGGTGTTCGGCTTCCTGGGCCCCAACGGTGCCGGGAAGTCGACCACGCTGCGCTTGCTCCTCGGCCTTCTCGCGCCGACGTCGGGGTCAGCCCGGATAATGGGTGCCGACGTGCGCGATGTTCGCGAGGTGCACCGCCACACTGCGTACGTCCCGGGAGACGTCCGCCTCTGGCCCAAGCTCTCCGGAGGTGAGTGCCTCGAGCTGTTCGCGAACCTCCGTGGGGGTGTCGATGTCGACTACCAGGCTGCGCTCGTGGAGCAGTTCCGCCTCGACACCACCAAGCGCGCCCGCGCGTACTCGCGGGGGAATCGCCAGAAGGTCGCACTGGTCGCTGCATTCGCCGCGCGCGCCGACGTGCTCTTGCTCGACGAGCCGACGAGCGGGCTGGACCCGCTCATGGAACAGGAGTTCCGCGCCTGCGTAGCCGAGGCGACGGCCCGCGGTCAGACGGTGTTCCTCTCATCGCACATCCTCGGCGAGGTGGAGCAGATCTGCAGTCGCGTCGGCATACTTCGCGGTGGTCGTCTCGTCGAGGTGGCGACCATCCAGCGGCTCAGGGCCATGCACAGCACCGAGATCGAGCTCGATGTCGACGGGCCGATTCCCGACCTACGGTCGGTCGCGGGTGTCGAGCGGGTCGTGGCCATCCCCAGCGGAGTGCGCATCACGCTCAACGGGCCGCCTGGTCCGGTGCTCCAGGCCGTCGCGGATCTCGCGATCACTGGCATCCGCGCGCAGGAGGAATCGCTCGAGCACATCTTCCTCACGTACTACGGCGACGACGCGCGGGGGGTGCGATCGACCGATGTCGACGGCTGATCGTGGCGTCGTGCGCCTCGTCGCGCGGGAGGTGCGCACCGGGGCGATCGTGCTCGTCGTCGCGGTCCCCGCGATGTTCTGGGCCGTGCTCGCGAGCGCGGCGGCGGTGGACCTCGTCGGTGCCGCAGGGCTGGGCACGCTCGCGGCGAACCCAGCCGTCCGGGCGCTCTACGGCCAACCGTTCGACCTCTCCACCCGGGGAGGCTTTGCGGTGTGGAGGTCCGGGGAGGTTCTGGCCGCGATCAGCGCGCTCTGGGGGATGCTGACGGCCACACGGATCCTGCGCGCCGAGGAGGATGCCGGCCGATATGACCTGCTGCTCGCTGGCCCGGTCATACGGCGACGGGTCGTCGGGCTCCACCTCATGGTGCTCGGGATCGTGGCCGTCCTCCTCGGCATCGCCGCGTCCACGACGTTCGTGGCGCAGTCCCAGGCGGTGGTGGGGTCCGTCCTCGTCGGCGTCGGTCTCGGACTCGTCACGGTGACGTTTGTTGCCGTAGGCGCCCTGGTCGCACAGCTGTTCGCGCCCCGGCGGCGCGCCGCCGGCGTGGGCGGGCTCGTGCTCGGCGCGGCGTTCATCGTGCGTGTCCTCGCGGACGGGTCGGAGGGAGCGCGATGGTTGCGCTGGCTCACGCCGTTCGGCTGGTTCGAGGAGCTGCGGGCGTTCACGGGCGACCACCTCGTCGCGTTGGTTCCGCTCGTGCTGACCCCGGTCGCGCTGCTCGTGGTGACGGTCGCGTTCGAACGGCATCGCGACATCGGCGCCGGTCTTGTTGGCGACGATGACGTGCAGCTGGAGTGCTCACACCTTCTGGGTGGTGTCGGGCCGTTCGCGTGGTGGGAACGGCGTGGCGGCGTGCTCGGATGGGGTCTGGGCCTCGGCGGGTACGGGCTTGTCATCGGTGCCATCACGGTGGCGTTCACCGACTTCCTTGCTTCGGATCCGGCGTTCCGCCGTCTCGCGGCCCAGTTCGGCTACGAGGAGCTTGCGTCGGCAGGCGGCTTCGTCGGATCGATGGACGCATTCATCGCGGTTGTGCTCGCGTTGTTCGTGGTCTCGTCGGTGCACGTGCTCTGGGACGACGAGAACGACGGTCGGCTCGACCTTGTGTTCGCCGGTCCGATCGGTCGCGTCCGGTGGCTGAGCGCCCAGACCGGGGTGACCGCCGTCGCAGCGATCGCGCTGGCCACGGTGACCGGAGTCGCCACTTGGATCGGTTTGGTGCTCGGAGGCGGATCGCTGTCGTTCGTCGACACCGTGCTCGCGGCCCTCAACACGCTCTCGGTGGTGACGCTCTTCTTCGGCCTCGCGGTGTTCGTTCACGGAGTGCATCCCCAGCGGGGAGTTGCGGTCGCGGGTGGCGCAGTGCTGGCGAGCTACGTCATCTCCTTCCTCGGACCGGCGCTCGATGCACCGGGGTGGGTGCTGGACCTGTCGGCGTTCCGGCACCTCGCGATCGTCCCGGCCGAGCCGGTGTCGTGGGTCTCGACGCTCGCGATGGTCGCCGCCGGTGCCGCGTTCGCGACGGGAGGCGCCGTCGCCTACGCACGGCGGGATCTGCGGTGAGCTCGTCCGCGCACGCTCGAAGGTCGAGTGGCTGACTCAGGCGACGAGTCCGCTCAGCGGACGAGCACGACGGGGCAGCGCGCGTGGTGGGCGACCTCGGCGCTCACGGAGCCGAGCAGCAGCGAGGAGAACCCGCCCCGCCCGCGGGTGCCCACCACGACGAGGTCGGCATCGCGCGACTCGGCAACGAGCCCATCGGCGGGGCTGCCCTCGAGGAGCCGTGTCTCCAACGGTACGCCACCGTTGGAGACGTCGGCGCGGAAGCGCTCGAGCTCGTCGGCGAGCAGCTTGGCCGCGTCGCCTTCCATGAGCTCACGCGGCTCATGCATGCCGGTTCGGGGCCCGAGGTATGGGTAGACCCAGACGTGCACCACGCGCAGTGCCGCACCGCGCAACCGCGCCTCCTCGTGGGCCCAGCGCAACGCGTCGCGGGATGCCTCCGAGCCATCGATGCCGACCACGATCACGGTCATCCGCACCTCCACCGCCCGCCGGGAAACCTGCGTCTGCACCCAGCGTGCCGGATCGCACCCAGCTTGGCGAGGGCCGATCGTCCCGAGTCCAGGGCCACTTGACGGGGCGAACACATGTTCGATACAACGAGAGGGTCATGGCGTCAGCAGCTCTCTCTCGGCGTCTCCCCTGTCGGGACGACGCGGCCCGGGCCCGGCTGGGTGCCGTCGCGGACCGGACTCGGCCCGTCACGCTGGCCCGTGAGCGGAGCCTGCCGGTGGCAGGCTCCCTGGGGGAGCTGCTCCCTGGGGCGGCCCTGCAGCGCGGCACGGTGGTGCAGGTCGACGGCGCCCTCGGTGCCGGAGCCACCTCGGTGGCGCTGGCCCTCGCGGCCGCAGCCACGCAGGCGGGGGAGTGGGTGGGCGCGGTCGACCTCGCCGGCACCCTCGGTGCCGAAGCTGCCGCCGCGGCCGGCGTCGCCCTCGAGCGCTTCCCCGTGGTGCGACTCGTGCCGGGAGCCCTCGAGCGCTGGGCGGCGGTGGTGGCCGCGCTCCTTGACGGCGTGGGGCTGGTGCTGGCCGAGCTTCCCCGGCACGCGCGTGTCGGCGACGCCCGGCGACTCGCCGCGCGGGCTCGCGAGCGCGGTGCGGTGCTGGTCGTGCTCCCGACCGCCGCGGCGCGGTGGCCGGGTGATGTCTCCCTGCACCTCGTGGCCGAAGGGGGCTCCTGGTCGGGGCTCGAGTCGGGGGCCGGGCTGCTCGCGTCGCGCGCACTGCGGCTGCGCGTCGAAGGGCGCGGTGCGGCCGCGCAGGTCCGACGGGGTGAGCTCGCCCGGGTCGGCTGAGCGTGCACCCCGAGCGCACGCTCGCCCTGTGGTGCCCGGCGTGGGCGGTCTCGACCGCGTGCCAGGAGGACGCCGGGCTTGCCGATGCACCGGTCGCGATCATGGAGCGTGGTCCCCGTGGGCTGGTGGTGTTCGCCGCGTCAGCCCGAGCGCGAGCAGTCGGAGTGGCGACCGGGCTTCGTCGTCGCGAGGCCGAGGCGCGCTGTGCCGAGCTCGTGATCATCGATCGTGACCCGGCAGCCGAAGCACGTGCGTTCGAGTCCGTGGCGCGAGCGACGGAGCCGATCACTCCTGCAGTGGTGCTCGAACGGCCCGGCGTGCTCACGTTCCCGACCCGTGGGCCGTCGCGCTACTTCGGTGGCGATGACGCGCTCGCGGCGCGCGTGCTGGAGGCAATCACGGCACTGGGCGTGTCCGATGTCCGGGTCGGCATCGCCGACGGCGCGTTCGCGGCCCGGCTCGCGGCCCGACGGGCCGAGCCGGGCGCGTCGGGCGCAGGTGCAACGAACGTCGTCGCGCCGGGGGAGTCGCCGACGTTCCTCGCGCCGTGGCCGGTCGCGGTCCTCCGTGGCCTGGTCGAGGACGGCGCGGGGGACGGGCTCTCCAGCCTGCTCGTGAGGCTCGGCCTCCGGACGCTCGGTGACTTCGCCGCGCTGCCCGCTCCGTCGGTGCTCGCGCGGTTCGGGACCGACGGAGCCCGAGCACATCGCGTCGCAGCCGGTCTCGATGAGCTCACGGCGGCACCGACGGTCCCGCCCCCGGAGCTCGTCGAGACCTGTGAGCTCGATCCGCCCGCCACACGTGTCGACGAGGTCGCCTTCGTGGCCAAGGAGCTGGCGGATCGCCTCCTCGATCGGCTCGCCGCACTCGGGCTCGCGTGCTCCCAGGTCGTGGTGGAGGCCGAGACCGAGCACGGCGAACACCACTCCCGCTGCTGGCGTCACGAAGGTGGGCTCACCGCAGCCGCGCTCACCACCCGCGTGCGATGGCAGCTCGATGCCTGGCTCACGAACCACGCGAGCGACGCCGACCCGGTCACCGCCGGCCTGACGTTGCTGCGACTCGCGCCCGATCGGGTGGTGCCGGCGACGGGCCGCCAGCTGGGCCTCTGGGGCGGCGATGCCGCGGCGGTCGACCGGGCCGAGCGGGTGCTGGCCCGCCTGCAGGGGATGCTCGGCCACCACGCGGTCGTGAGCGCGGTCGTCGACGGGGGACGGACACCGACCGAGCGGGTCCGCTGGGTCCCCTGGGGTGAGCCGCGCGACGAGCCGGTGGCGGTCGATGCGGCACCGTGGCCGGGTGCGGTGCCGGGCCCGGCCCCGGCACGGGTGCACGCGGCCCCCGTTCCCGCCGAGCTGCTCGATGCGAGTGGCGATCCGGTGCAGGTCTCGGGACGGGGGGAGGCGCCCACGGCCCCCGTTCGCCTGCGGAGCGACGCGCTGCCCGGCGGCTCGGGTGTGGTCGTGGCCTGGTCCGGCCCGTGGGCGCATGACCTGCGTTGGTGGGATCGGATCACGCGACGTCGCCGGGCGCTGTGGCAGGTGGTGGTGACATGCCCAGACCCGCGACCCGAGGCAGGCGGGGCAGCACGCGAGCAGCAGCTCGCGTGCCTCGTCGCGGTCGAAGGTGGTCGCGCCGCGGTAGAGGCGGTCTATGACTGAGGCGCCCGGGCGGTCAGGTCGACTGCGACCGGTAGGGCCGAGTCGCGCCATGCCACGAGATCGTCATCGGCCGACGCGTACTTCCGGTGCACGAGCTCGCGTGCGCGTGCGTCGTCAACGCTCTCGGGCTCGACGGTGCGGCCGTCCCCCAGCCAGGTCTCGTCGCCGAGTCGAACGGTCACCGCGGGGTCCGCCTGGAGGTTGCGGACCCAGTCGGACTGCTCGCGACCGCCCGCCAGGAGGAAGAGGGTGTTCGCTTCGCGCGCGAACCAGATCTCGATCTCATGGGGCGTCCCGCTGACCCGTCCGAGGGTGGTGAGGTAGCAGACGTCGAGCTCGGGCACGGCTCGGTCGGGTCAGGCGAGCTCGACGAGGTCGAGCAGGTCGTCGGACCAGTAGTCGAGATCGCCTTCGGGCATGAGCAGTACGCGGTCCGGGGCGAGACGGGCGACGAAGTCGGCATCGTGGCTCACGAGCACGATGGCGCCGGGCCAACGGCTGAGCGCGTCGCCGATCGCGTCGCGCGACGGCGGGTCCAGGTTGTTCGTCGGCTCGTCGAGCAGCAGCGTGTTGTGACGCCCCGCGACGAGCTGGGCGAGCGCGAGCTTGGTCTTCTCTCCACCTGAGAGGGTGCCCGCGTCCTGGTGCGCGATCTCGCCGCGCAAGCCGAAGGTGCCGAGCAGGTTGCGTTGCTCCTGGCTCGGGAGGGACGCCTGGTCGGCGAGGTGCGACAGCACGCTACGCCCCGGGACGATCCCCTCGTGCTCCTGGGCGTAGTAGCCGACCGAGACCTTGTGGCCGAGCTCGACGGTGCCCGAGTCGGCTTCGGCGCGTCCCGCGAGGATGCGCATGAGGCTGGTCTTGCCGGCACCGTTGAGGCCCATCACGAGGAGCCGCTCGCCGCGGCCCACCTCGAACGTGACGTCGGCGAACACGGGTGGCCCGCCGTAGCCCTTCTTCAGCCCTTCGACCCGCAGCACCATCGCGCCGGGACGCGGCGGCTCGGGGAAGCGCACGAGGATCCCCGACTCGCGCTTGGGCCCCTCGAGCGCGTCGCGCCGCATCCGCGCAACCCGCGTGTCGAGCGACTTCGCGGTCTTGGCGCGCTTCTCGGTCTGGCCGCGCATCGTGTCGGCGAGGCCCTTGAGACGCTTGATCTCGGACTGCTGCTGGGCGACGACCCGCCTGAGCCGTTCCTCGTCGGCCGCGCGCGACACGAGGTACTGCGAGTAGGTGCCGCGGTACTCCGTGAGCTCGCCGTCACCGAGGTGCAGGACGCGCGTGATGCCCTCGTCGAGCAATTGGAGGTCGTGGCTCACCACGAGCAACGCGCCGCGGTACGAGCGCAGGAACTTGAGCAGCCACTGCTTTGCGTCGGTGTCGAGGTGGTTCGTCGGTTCGTCGAGCAGCAGCAGCTCGCTCCCCGCGAACAGGATGCGCGCGAGCTCGACGCGGCGGCGCTCACCACCCGAGAGCGCGGTGAGGGGCAGGTCGAGGCGATCGTCGGGGAGTCCGAGGCCGTGCGCGATACGGCGGGCCTCCGACTCGCCCGTGTAGCCGCCGTCGAAGCGGAACTGCTCCTCGGCACGCGCGTACTTCGCGACGTTGGCGTCGGTGGGCTCGGCGTCGACCCGGCTGCGCAGGACCTCGATGCGGTGCGCGGCCGTGTCGAGCCCCCGGCCCGAGAGCACATGGGTCAGGCTCGTCGTCTCGGTGCCCGTGCCCCGAGGCTTCGGATCCTGGGGGAGGTACCCGACGGCATCGGAGCGCAGGACCACGCCGCCCGCGGGGGGTGCCTCGCCCGCGAGGACCTTCAGCAGGCTCGTCTTGCCGACCCCGTTGCGGCCCACGAGGCCGACGGTGTCCCCGGCGCGCAGGGAGAAGGAGGCATCCGCCAGGGTGCGGCGGCCACCGACTTCCACCGAGAGCGAGCGGGCTTGGAGCACCCACCATGGTCTCACTCGGAGATGCCCTGACCCGTACGGGTTCCGGCAGAGGCCGGATTCCCGGGGGCGTTTGCTCCGGCCGGGGCCGGAATCGGATCCGGCTCAGTCGGGTTGGATCACGACGGTGACCCGTACCTCGCCGGGCTGGCGGAAGGGGTACGAGTCGGCGTCGAGGTACTTCTTGGCGAGCCCGTCGATCACCGCGCCGGCGTCGTCCCCGACCCCGACGTGCGCGATCGCCGTGTCGCTCAGGATCGATCGGGCTTGGTCGTTCAACCGGGGACTGCTCCGGTGGGTCTGCGAGGTTCGGCGTCCGTCGATGCGATCCGGACCGCCCGGGACGCGTGCCTCGGGTCAGCGCACCTCGCAGATCTCGTAGTCGAGCTGTGTCGCGTCGGCCGAGAGGGTGCCCTTGGCCACGGCCTGGATCGTGTTGAGCCACGTGTAGCGCTCGTCGCCGGTCTCGAACAGCGGCGCTGCATAGACGGGGGCGGTGCCGATCTCACCGGACAGGTCGACCCGACCGTGGTACCAGCAGTAGACGAGCGCGCCGTCGTCGGTCTCGAGGAGCAGGCGGACGTCGGCGGTGATCACCATCTCGGGGCTGAGCGTCGCCCAGTCGGCTGCCGCGGCACCTTTCATCCGGCCCCGGAGGCGCTCCCCTTCGTAGACGGCGTCGACCACCTCGGCGATCATCCGGGTCCCGGCCGGGGTAGCGGGGAGCACGAACGGCGTGGCGAGGGTGATGTGGGCGGTGGCCAAGGGTACGAGCTCAATGGTCATGCCAGGAGTTTTGCATGGTCGCCGTGCGGGAGGGTTAGGTTGCGCCGATGGAACAAGGTGATGTGGTCGACGACTTCGAGCTCCCCGACCAGACGGGCACGGTCCGCAAGCTCAGCGACTTCCTGGCCAATGGCCCGGTGGTGCTGTTCTTCTACCCAGCGGCGATGACGAAGGGATGCACGGCAGAGAGCTGTCACTTCCGTGACCTGAGTGCCGAGTTCGCCGGGGCCGGTGGGCAGCGGGTCGGGATCAGTGGGGACACGGTCGAGAAGCAGAAAGAGTTCTCGGACACGTACGAGTTCGACTACCCATTGCTGTCCGACGTGGACGGTACGGTTGCAAAGCTCTTCGGGGTCAAGCGGTCGTTCGGGCCGATCCCGGTGAAGCGGGCGACGTTCGTGATCGACCGTGACCGCAAGATCCTCGCCGTCATCAAGAGCGAGATCCGCATGGGCGTCCACGCTGACAAGGCGCTCGAAGTGCTGCGCGCCGCGTCCTGATCTCGAGGCGCTGCTGCGCCGCGTCGGGCGGTGGGTGTTGCCCGACGTCGACGGGTGCTGGTCGAGAAGGTCCTGGACCATACGGCCAGCGCATGCGTCCGGCCACGGGCATGGTCTGAGACTCGCTCGCGCACCGCAAGGCCGACGCGTTCGTGGAGCTTGCCCGCAGCTACGCAGAGGTGAAGCCGATGGGCCGGTTCCGGATCCCGATGGTGGAGATCACCGACGTACGCGGCACCGCGACTCGAGAGGTCGACAACGTCGCGGTCGCGACCGTGAGCGCGCTCGGACGGGACGCGAAGGGGTGCTGGATCGCACCGGGACGCACACGACGCGTCGGCCCCGCACGGCGCTCCCGGCCGATGCGGACCGCCATGTGCGCCGGCGCGATCGCCACTGCCGGATCCTCGAACCCCGCGGCCCCTACGGCCTCGTCGGCGACGCCGAAGACCCCGCCGGCTTGACGCTGGGGCAACCCCGACGACTGCCCCGCGATGGGCCAGCGCGCTGATCGGCTTGTTCCCGGGCGCCTTTGCAGACCGAACATATGTTCGTCTACGGTGCGTCATCTGTACGCGGAGCTGCACTGCCACACGAACTTCTCGTTCCTCGACGGGGCGAGTCATCCCGAGGAGCTCGTCGACGAGGCCGCGCGCCTCGGGCTGGTCGGCCTCGCGGTCACCGATCACGACGGCTGCTACGGCGTGGTGCGCTTCGCCGAGGCGGCTCGGGGCGTGGGACTCCCCACCGTGTTCGGTGCCGAGCTGACCCTCGGCATCGAGGCGCCCGCGAACGGCGAGGCCGACCCCGCGGGCGAGCACCTGGTGATGCTCGCCGACGGTCCGATCGGGTACGCACGCCTCGCGCGGGCGATCAGCGAAGGCCAGATGGCCGGGGAGAAGGGCGCGCCGCGTTTCTCCGTGGCCGGGTTGGCCCACGCGTCGCGAGCCGGCGTGCACCTCGGGAGCAACCGGTCGAGTGTGGCGAACGACAGCTGGTTCGTGCTCACCGGGTGCCGCAAGGGCACGGTGCCACGCGCGCTCATGGCGGACGGGCCGGCCGCGGCCCGGCGCGCGCTCGACCGGCTGGTGAGTGCGTTCGGGCGCGATCGCGTGCTGGTGGAGCTGTGGGACCACGGCGACCCGCTCGACCGGCATCGCAACGACGAGCTCGCGCGCCTCGCCGAGCGGTCGAGGGTGGAGGTCGTCGCCACCAACAACGTGCACTACGCGACACCGCGTCAGAGACCGCTCGCGACTGCGCTCGCGGCGATCCGCGCCCGTCGTTCGCTCGACGAGCTCGACGGCTGGTTGCCGGCTGCAGGGTTTGCGCACCTGCGCTCCGCGGGAGAGCAGCGGCGGCGGTTCGCACGCTGGCCCGGCGCCGTTGAACGGTCGGTGGAGATCGCCGAGGCGTGCGCGTTCGACCTGCGGCTCGCCGCACCGAACCTCCCTGACCTCGCGGTGCCGACCGGGCACACCGACATGTCGTGGTTGCGCGAGCTCACGCGCCGGGGAGCTGCGGTGCGGTACCCGTCGACTCACCCACAGCACGACGAGGCGATCCGACAGATCGCGCACGAGCTGGAGGTGATCGAGCAGCTCGACTTTCCCGGGTACTTCCTGTTGCTCGTCGACATCGTCGACTTCTGCCGCCGGTCCGACATCTACTGCCAGGGGCGGGGAAGCGCCGCGAACAGCGCAGTCTGCTACGCGCTGGGAGTGACCAAGGCCGACGCGGTCGCGCTCGGCTTGCTCTTCGAGCGGTTCCTCTCACTCGAGCGTGATGGTCCACCTGATATCGATCTCGACATCGAGCACGAGCGGCGTGAGGAGGTCATCCAGTACGTCTACGGCAAGTACGGACGTGGTCGCGCCGCGCAGGTTGCCAACGTCATCACCTACCGGCCCCGCTCCGCGATGCGCGAGATGGCCAAGGTTGCCGGGCTCTCGCCCGGCCAGGCCGACGCGCTCACCAAGTGGGTCGACCGCTACGGCCGTGATCGCAGCGCGTTCGAGGGCCTCAGCTCTGCGGAGAAGGCCGGCACGGCGCAGGAAGGGGAAGGCGTGACGGTCCCCGAGCTCGTCCTCGATCTCGCGCAGCAGGTGCTCGACTACCCCCGCCACCTCGGGATCCACTCGGGTGGCATGGTGATGGCCGACCGGCCCCTCGTGGAGTTCTGTCCCGTGGAGTGGGCGCGCATGGAGAACCGGTCGGTGCTCCAGTGGGACAAGGACGACTGCGCCGCGGCCGGCCTCGTGAAGTTCGACCTGCTCGGCCTCGGGATGCTCACGATGCTGCACCTCGCGGTCGACCTCATCCGCGCGCACGAAGGCATCGAGGTCGACCTCGCGACGATCCCCCAGGAGGACGAGGTCTACGACCTTCTCTGTGCCGCCGACACGATCGGGGTCTTCCAGGTCGAGAGCCGCGCGCAGATGGCCACACTGCCCCGTCTGCAGCCTCGTACCTTCTACGACCTCGTGATCGAGGTCGCGCTCATCCGACCCGGACCGATCCAGGGCGGTTCGGTGCACCCGTACCTGCGGCGCCGCGCCGGAGAGGAGCCGGTCACCTACCCGCATCCGTGCCTCGAGGCGTGCCTCGAGAAGACGCTCGGGGTGCCTCTGTTCCAGGAGCAGCTCATGCAGATCGCGATCGACGCGGCCGGGTTCACCCCGGGCGACGCCGACCGGTTGCGCCAGGCGATGGGCTCGAAGCGCTCAAGGGCACGCATGGCCGCGATGCGTGAGCGACTCATGTCGGGGATGGCCGAGCGGGGGATCACCGGCGAGACGGCGGACGAGATCGCGGGCAAGCTCGAAGCGTTCGCGCACTTCGGCTTTCCCGAGAGCCACTCGGTGAGTTTCGCCTACCTCGTGTACTCGAGCTCGTGGGTGAAGTACCACCACCCAGATGCCTTCGCGTGCGCGTTGCTGAACGCGCAACCGATGGGCTTCTACTCGCCGCACACGATCGTGCGCGACGCGGTGCGCCACGGTGTGGAGGTGCTCGGTCCCTGTGTGCTCGCATCGCGGCGTGACTGCACGCTCGAGTCGCGCACCTCAGAAGCCGGTCCGGTCGGGCGCCCCCAGCCGGGCTGGCATGCCGCGGCGTCGACGCACGCGATGCGCATCGGCCTGCGCTACGTACGGGGTCTCTCGGGCGGGCTCCTCGGCCGGATCGACGCAACCCGCGACGCTGATGGCCCTTTCGCGGATCTGCACGATTTCAGCCGTCGCACCGCAGCACCGGTCGACGCGTTGGAGGCCCTCTCCACCGCGGGCGCGTTCGAGTGCTTCGGCGTCGACCGTCGCGCGGCGCTGTGGGCCGCGGGCGCGTTGAGCGACGCGCGCCCGGGGCGCGAGCGGGGCATGGTGATGGACCGGCTCCCGGGCATGGTGACCGGGGTCGAGGCGCCGGAACTGCCGGCGATGGGTCCGATCGAGCAGACGGCAGCCGACCTGTGGGCCACCGGGATGTCGGCGAGTCGGCACCCCACCGAGTTCGCCCGCGAGCGGCTCATCTCGCGCGGCGCCGTCACCGCCGCGGGGCTGCGAATGCTGCCGCATCGGACGATCGTCGAGGTGGGTGGTGTCGTCACCCACCGTCAGCAGCCCGAGACGGCCAAGGGAGTGGTGTTCCTCAACCTCGAGGACGAGACCGGCCTCGTGAACGTGATCTGCACTCCCGACGTGTGGAAGCGGTTCCGGCGGGTCGCGCGCACCGCTCCGGCACTGTGCGTGCGAGGGGTCCTCGAGCGTCATCAGGGCGTCACCAACCTGATCGCTCGGCGCATCGAGGCGCTCGACCTCTCGTCGGCGTCGCTCTTGCGGTCGCGCGACTTTCGCTGACTACGGTCGGTCCCATGGCACCTGACCAGATCCTGGCCCTGACGCCGATCGGCACGGTCGTCGGTGGCCGAGCCGAGCCGATCGACGACGACTGGGACGCAGTCGACGCGACGATCGTCCTCGACCCCGCCCAGCTCGGCGAGGACGCGACCGTCGGGCTCGAGGAGTTCTCGCACCTCGACGTGGTGTTCGCCTTCCATCGGGTGTCCGACGACGAGATTCAACGTGGGGCGCGTCACCCGCGCGGCCGGACCGACTGGCCGAAGGTCGGCATCCTTGCTCAGCGAGGCAAGGGCCGACCGAATCGCCTGGGTGCGAGCACCTGCGAGCTGGTCCGTGTCGACGGGCTCGTGCTGCACGTGCGGGGCCTCGACGCGATCGAAGGTTCTCCCGTTCTTGACGTGAAGGCGCACTTCGCCGAGATGGGCCCACGGGGGATCGTGCGCCAGCCCGACTGGAGCCACGAGATCATGCGCGGGTACTGGGCCGACGGCGGCCCGGTCTGACGTGCGTCCCTGCCTGACGCAGGCGTGCACGGCCCGCGGTCGCGAGTCGCTAGCCTGGGAGGGTCCTCATGGAGCGAACTGTGATGAACGACCCTCCGAGTAGCACCCAATGCCGCGTGACTTCCGCCTCGTGCGGCGGTTTCGCGCGCTCGTGCGCGCGGATCCAGCCGGAATCCGAGCCGGCTTCGTCGCGCTCCTGATCTCTTCGGGCGGCGATCTCCTCGCCGGCCTCACGCTCGGATCCATCACCGGCACGCTCGAGGCACTTCCCGGGCTCCTCGTGCTCGTCCCGGCTGCGATCGGGATGCGCGGAAACATCTTCGGGGCGCTGGGGAGCCGCCTGGGCACCTCGATCCACGCCGGCACCTTCCGGCTCTCGCGTCGGCGGGACACGATCGTGGGACAGAACCTTGCGGCGTCGGTGGCGCTCTCGATCTCCATCTCGCTCGCGCTGGCGTTCCTGGCCAAGGCGATCGCCGTCGGCTTCGGGCTCGAGAACACGATCTCGGTGGCCGACTTCGTGGTGATCTCCGTGATCGGCGGGGTGCTCTCCTCCATCGTCGTCCTCGGCATCACCCTGGGCGTGGCTGGGCTGAGCGTGCGTCGTGGATGGGATCTCGACAATGTCGCCGCGCCGATCGTCACCGCGGCCGGAGACATGATCACTCTGCCCGCGCTGTTCCTCGCGACGTTCCTCGTGCAGATCCCATTCGTCACACCGATCGTCGCGGTCTTCTGCACGATCGCCGGTGTCGCAGCGCTCGCGATCGCGCTCCGGTCGAGGCTCCCGGTGCTGCGTCGCATCGTCCGTGAGTCCGTGCCGATCCTGCTGATCGCCGGGACTGTCGACGTCGTCGCCGGGCTGACGATCGAGAAGCGGTTCGGATCGTTCCTGGTGTACCCGGCGCTGCTGGTGCTCGTCCCGCCGTTCCTGGAGGACTCCGGCTCGCTGGGCGGCATCCTGAGCGCACGCATCGCCACGAAGCTGCATCTGGGGACCCTCGAACCATCGCGGCGTCCGCTGCGCGCCGTCGGCGACGACGTGCTGCTCATCTACGCCTACGCGGTCCCGGTGTTCTTGCTGTTGGGCATCTCGGCCGACATCGCTGCGGCGATCGTCGGCCTGAAGAGCCCCGGATCGCTGGAAATGATCGCGGTCACGATGCTGGCGGGTCTCGTCGCGACCACCTTCGCAGTGTTCGTGGGCTACTACGGAGCGGTCGCGGCGTACCGGCTGGGGCTGGATCCCGACAGCCACGGCATCCCGATCGTCACGTCCTCGCTCGACCTGTTCGGCGCCTTCTCCCTCATCCTCGCCATCGTGGCCCTGGGCCTGACGTGAGCAGCTGACATGGGCACGAGTGGGCGCGGTCGAACCGCGGATTCAGCGGGTGAGCCGCCGTCGGCCAGGTACCCTGGCCGACGGCGACCGAGCGAAGAGTGATGGACGACAAACCCCCTCGCAATCTCAAAGCCATGCTCTCGGAGAGCAAGGACACGTCCGAGCTCATGGTGGACTTGGCCTACGCTGCGCTCTTCTTCGCCGATGAGCAGATGGCGAACGAGGTGCACGAGCTCGAGGAGCGCCTCAGCGATCTCGTGCACGAGATGCGTGAGGTCTGCGTGCTCGCGGCGCGGTCTCCTCGCGACGCCGAGCAGATGTCGAGCGTGCTGCACGTCGTGTCGGCGATCGAGCGCATGGCAAACGCCGCCGTCGACGTGTCTCGCATCGTGACCCACCACCTGGGGATACCGGCGTCACTCGTCGCCGATCTCGCCGCGGCCGAAGAGGTGTCGCATCGCGTGCGCGTGCGTCCGGAGTCTGCCCTTGCGCACCGATCACTCGCGGACGTCGAGCTCCCCGTCGAGGTTGGCATGCGAGTGGTGGCGATCCGGCGCGGCAAGCAATGGATCATCGATCCCGACGGTGACGAGACGATGATGCCCGAGGATGTGCTCATCTTGCGCGGGCCACCTGCGGGCATCAATGAGCTACGCGAGCTTGCCGGTGCTCCCGAGTGGCGCCCGCCGACGGTGGTCGAGGATCCGGCGATCACCGACCTCGATCGCGCCGTCGACGTGCTCGTCGAGATGAAGAATGTCTCCGAGGTCGCGATCGGTCTGGCCTACTCCGCCCTGCTGTTCAACGATCAGAGCCTCGCGGCCGAGGTCAGCCACCTCGAGGACCGACTCGACGAGATGCGTGAGCGGCTCGAGGTCTGGGTCCTGCGTTCCGCGGCCGACGAGGTCGACCCGTCACCGTTGCGCGGCCTCCTGCACCTCGGTGCAGCCGCGGAGGAGATGGGAGACGCGGCACAGCAGATGGTGTGGCTCGTGGAGGAGCAGGAGGAGATGCACCCGATCCTGCGGGTGGCGCTCGGCGAATCCGACGAGGTCATCACCCGGATGCCGGTCGCTCCGGGCTCGGCGCTCGACGGCGTCTCCCTGGCCGAGGCCCGGCTCGAGGTCGAGACCGGCTTCTATCTCCTGGCGATCCGACGTTCGGGCCGCTACGTGTACCGGCCACGGGGCCAGGTGCGCCTCCAGGCCGACGACGAGATCATCGCCAGCGGCCCCGACGAGGGCCAGTCCGTGCTTGCCGAGCGCTGCGGCTACCGGCTGCTCGAGGACGAGGCCACCGGCGAGATCGAGCTCGTCCCCGCTTCGTCCTGATCCACGCATCAGCGCAGGGGCGCGCTCCGAGCGCAGGGCGCGGCCTCAGCGGAGGTGGCGCACGCCGTCGTGCGGGTCGGACTCGACCGGTGCGAGGCGGACCTTGACATCTACGGCCACGGCCGCCGACTCGGACACGACCACCGGGTTGCAGTCGAGCTCCGCGATCTCGGGGAGGGCATCGGCCATGGCGCCAACGCGCAGGATGAGGTCCTCGAGTGCGCCGACATCGCACGCAGGCGTGTTGCGATAGCCGAAGAGCAGCGGTGATCCGCGCAAGGTCCGGACCAGTTCGTGCGCGTCGACGTCGGTGAGCGGCACGATGCGCAGTGCGGTGTCGCGCATGAGCTCCGCCTCGAACCCTCCCATGCCGAAGAGGACGAGCGAGCCGAATGATGGGTCGCGCGTCACCCCCACGATGGTCTCGATGCCGGCAGGCAGCATCGGTTGCACAACCGCCCCGCCCATCTCGTGGCCGAGTGCCGCCTCCATGGTCGAGAACGCTGCTCTCACCGCGTCGCTCGACTCCAACCCGAGGTGGACGCCGCCGACGTCGCTCCTGTGGACGAGTTCGCCCGAGCCGGCTTTCAGGGCGACGGGATACCCGAGCGCGTCGGCGGCCGCGGCCGCACCGGTTGCGGTGGCGGTCCACTCTGTCGGGACGACCGGGATCCCGAAGCACGCGACGAGGGCACGCGCCACGTGGGGATCGAGCCACTCCCCGTCCGGATGGTGATCCAGGCGGTCGTCGACCAGGGCCCGGGCCCGGACCGGATCCATGCCGGGGAGCACCATGACCGTGCCTTCGGGGCGTCGGCGCCAATCGGCATGGTCGGCGGCACGTCCGAGCGCGGCCGCCGCCGACTCCGGGAATGCGAACGTCGGGATGCGCCGGGTCTCACCGTCGGCGGGAAGGAGATCGATCGTCCCATTGCGACCGAGGAAGCAGGCGACGACCGGCTTCGCGCCCGCCTCGGCACCGACGCGACTGATCGCGTCGGCGACGTCCTCGGCCCGCGTGACGAGGGGCGGGACGAACGCGACGAGCAGCGCGTCGACCTGGTCATCGTCCAGGAGCACCTGCATCGCCTGCTCGTAGATCTCGGCCGACGCGGAAGCGACGAGGTCAACGGGGTTCCGCACGCCGGCATCGGGCGACAGGAAGCTGCGCAGGCGCGCCTGGATCTCTCCCGAGAGCTCCTCGACCACGAGGCCCGCGGCGACGCATGCGTCGGCCGCGAGGATCCCTGGCCCCCCTCCATTGCTGACGATCGCGACGCGTCGCCCGGGAGGGAGAGGCTGGTGCAGCACGACAGCCGCGGTGTCGAAGAGCTGCTCGAGCGTGTCGACCCGGATGATGCCGGCCTGTCGGAAGAGCACGTCGACAGCCACATCGGGGCTGGCGAGCGCCGCGGTGTGTGAGAGCGCGCCGCGTGCACCCGCCGGACTGCGCCCACTCTTCACCGCGATGATCGGCTTGCTCCGGGCGACGCGGCGGGCGAGTCGGGCGAACTTGTGTGGGTTCCCGAACGACTCGAGATAGAGCAGGATCACGTCGGTGTCGGCGTCCTCTTCCCAGTACTGGAGGAGGTCGTTGCCGCTGACGTCGGCCTTGTTCCCGAGCGAGACGAACGACGAGGTGCCGAGCCCGAGCGCACCGGCCCGCGCCAACAGCTCGATGCCGAGGCCGCCCGACTGGGAGGCGAACGCCACCCGACCGGGAACGGGCATGAACGGGGCGAACGTCGCGTTCGCCCGGATGTCCGCACTCGTGTTCACGACCCCCATGCAGTTGGGGCCGATGACGCGGGCGCCATGTCGGCGCGCCGCGGCGACGATGGCGCGCTCGGCCGCGGCGCCGTCACCGCCCACCTCGGCGAAGCCCGCCGAGATCACCACGAAGCCGTGCACCCCCTTGCGGACGCATTCATCGACGACATCCGGAACGTGAACGGCTGGGACGACGACGACGGCGACGTCGACGTGGTCGGGCACGTCAAGGATGCTCCGGTAGGCCCGAACGCCCGCCACGGCGCTCGCAGACGGGTTGACCGGGTAGACCGTCCCGGCGAAGCCGCCGTCGATCAGATTCCGGAAGAGCGCGTGCCCGATCGTGCCTTCCCGGCGGCTCGCGCCGAGAACGGCAATCGATGCAGGTCGGAGGAGTCGACCGACCGATCGAGCTTCGGAGACGTGCTCGCGCTCGTGCTGGACCGCGACGGACGCCGCGGTGGGGGCGATGTCGAACACGACCAGGACGTTGCCGTCATCGAAGGTCTTCGTGGCGCCGAATCCTGCTTCGGAGAAGACGCGCAGCATCTTCGCGTTACCGGAGAGCGTCCACGCCATGAAGCGAGGGATTCCGTGGGCGCGTGCGATCGCGGCGAGGTGCTCGAGCAGAATCGTCCCGATGCCGCGGCCTTGTTGGTCATCCTCGATCGTGAACGCCACCTCGGCCGCACCGTCGGGCTGGCGGTCATAGCGAGCGACGCCCACGATGTGATCGCCGAGCTCCGCGACGATCGCGAACCGTGAGTCGTAGTCGAGGGTCGTCAGGCGCCGGAGCTGGGTCTCGGTCGGGGCCGGTACCGGCGAGAAGAAGCGGAGGTATATCGACTCGTCGGAGAGGCGGGAGTAGAGGCCGAGCAGTCCGGCACCATCGTCGGGGCGGATGGGGCGCAGGTGCACGGTCGCGCCGTCCGCGAGCACGACGTCTGACTCCCACTCCGCCGGATAGAGGGCGGAGGGGGAGTCGTGTGGCACGCGTGCAGCGTATCGACCAGTGAGCGGTCCCTCGTCGGGCGCGGGCTACGTTGCCTTCCGTGACGTCGACGACTCCTGTGACGGGACTGACCGTCGAAGACGTACGGGACCGCGTCGCACGTGGGCTCACGAACGAAGCGCGGGAGCGGACCAGCCGGACCTACCGTGAGATCATCAGGGCCAATGTCCTGACCCGGTTCAACGCGATCCTCGGCACGATGCTCGCGGTCGTGCTGGTCGTCGGTCCGATCCAGGACGCGACGTTCGGGATCATCCTCGTGGTCAACGCGCTGATCGGCATCGTGCAGGAGATCCGGGCGAAGCGCACCCTCGATCGGCTCGCGGTGCTCAGCGCGCCACGAGCACGGGTGGTTCGCGACGGAGCCCTCGAGGAGATCGCGCTCGAGGGCGTGGTTCTCGACGACCTGCTCGAGCTGCGGGCCGGTGACCAGGTTCCGGCCGACGGTGTCGTGCGCGCAACGGACGGGCTCGAGATCGACGAGTCGCTGCTCACCGGTGAAGCGGATCCCATCGAGAAAGCGGTCGAGGCCGAGGTGCTGTCCGGCAGCATCGTCGTGGCCGGTTCGGGCCGCTTCCAGGCGACGCGGGTGGGTCCGGACGCGTACGCGCGCACGATTGCGGCCGAGGCGCGGCGATTCGCGTTGGTGCAGTCCGAGCTCATGGACGGCATCAACACGCTCCTGCGTTGGATCCAGTACGCGCTCTTCCCGGTCGCGGCCCTGCTGCTCTGGCGCCAGCTCGCGAGCAACCCGGTGAACGAGGCTCTGGTGGGCGTGGTGGCCGCCGTCGTGGGGATGGTGCCGGAAGGCCTCGTGCTGCTGACGAGTCTGGCGTTCGGGATCGCCGCAGTCACGCTGGCGCGCCGCAACGTGCTCGTGCAGGAGCTCCCAGCGGTGGAAGTGCTCGCGCGGGTCGACGTGGTCTGCCTCGACAAGACGGGAACGCTCACCGAGGGAGATGTGGCGTTCGACCGCATCGAGGTGGTCGAAGGCGCTGACGCGCGGGACGTGCGCGCCGCGCTCGGTGCGCTTGCCGACGACGAGAACCGCAATTCCACGCTCGGTGCCATCGGTCGGGCCTGCCCCACGCCGGGATGGCAGCGCACCGGGGCCATCCCCTTCTCCTCGGCGCGCAAGTGGAGCGCGGCGAGCTTCGCCGGGCACCGATCGTGGGTCATCGGCGCGCCAGAGATGATCCTCGCGGATGCACCCGATGATCCGGTCCGTCGTCAGGCCGACGAGCTCGCGGTCACGGGAAGCCGGGTGCTGCTGCTCGGATGTGCCGACGCGCCCCTCGAGGGGGAGGTGCTCCCGCCCGGTCTCACCTCGGCTGCGCTCGTGCTGCTGGAGGAGAAGATCCGACCCGACGCGACCGCCACGCTCCAGTACTTCACGGACCAGGGCGTCGCGCTCAAGGTGATCTCCGGAGACAACCCGCGCACGGTCGGCGCGGTCGCTCGGCGCGTGGGGCTCCCGGGCGCGGGAGCCGCGATCGACGCCCGCGAGCTTCCCGAGGATCAGGACGCCCTCGCCGAGGTCCTCGAGCAGAACGCGGTCTTCGGTCGGGTAACGCCGCACCAGAAGCGGGCGATGGTGGCGGCACTGCAGTCACGCGGGCACGTCGTCGCGATGACGGGCGACGGCGTGAACGATGCGCTCGCGCTCAAGGATGCCGATATCGGGGTCGCGATGGGTTCCGGGGCAGCGGCCACGCGCGCCGTGGCGCAGCTCGTGCTCCTCGACGGGAAGTTCGCGACGATGCCCGGCGTCGTGGCCGAAGGACGAAGGGTGATCGCGAACATCGAGCGGTCGGCCAACCTGTTCGTGACCAAGACGGTGTACGCGGTGCTCCTCGCCGTCGCCGTCGTCCTTACCGGCATCCGGTATCCGTTCCTCCCGCGTCATCTGACGATCGTCAGCACCTTCACGATCGGCATCCCCGGCTTCGTGCTCGCGCTCGCGCCCAACACGCGTCGGTACGTCCCCGGCTTCCTCGACCGGGTGCTGCGCTTCTGCATCCCGGCCGGTGTGGTCGCCGGTCTGGCCTCGTTGGTGACGTACTGGTTCACGCGGTTCGAGGAGGACCTCACGTTGAAGGAATCGCGCACGACCACCGCGCTGGTGCTCGTGGCGATCGGGCTTTGGGTGCTCGTGATACTGGCGAGGCCGTTCAACTGGTGGAAGGCGCTCCTGGTCGGGTCGATGGCGGGGAGCGTCGCGCTCATCCTCCTGATCGAGCCGCTCAGCGACTTCTACGCGCTCGAGCTTCCCGAGGTGCGGGTGCTCGGCCAAGCGGGGTTGATCGCGGTTGCTGCCATCCTGCTGCTCGAGATCGGCTGGCGGGCGTCTCGGCGGATCGGACGGCACCCAGCCCAGACCGAGATCGACGCCGAGGCCGCGTCGACGCCATGACGCCGGCTCGACGGTGGGGACTCGATGCCGAGGTCAGCCGGCTGGGGTGATGAGCCCGTAGTGGCCGTCGTAACGCCGATAGAGCACCCGTCCCCGGCCCGAGGCCACGTCGCGGTAGAACACGAATCGGTCCTCGGACAGATCCAAGAGCTCGACCGCATCCTCCAAGGCCATCGGCGGGGCGTGGCGGGGACTCACGCTGACGGGGGCGACGGAATCGACGGGCCCGTTGGGCTCTGGGCAGAACAGCTCGTAGCCGGCACCGTCGGCGCGGGCCACGACGCAGTCGACGCCGCTGTCCGCGTCCTCGAACAGGTAGAACTCGTGGTCGAGGAGCTCCAGGTCGAGGACTGCCTCGTCGGGCGTCATGGGGGCGACGGCGAAGGTCTTGTGCCGGACGACCTCACGCTCGTCGGGCGGGCGGGGGTGGTAGTGGGGGCGGTGCGAAACCAGGTCACCGTGGTGCCACGACTGGTCGTCCCGATGGCGCAGCCGACGCGCCGTCTGCGCATCAGCGAGGCGTTCGAGGCGCTGCCGCAGCCGGGCCTCGACGAGGTCGATCGCGGCAAACATCGTGGCCGCCGCGACGTGCGCACACACGAGACGACCGTTGACGTCGAGCTCGGCCTTCACGATCGCCGGACGCTCACGGGCCGGATCGGCCTCGGCCACGAGGTCGGCCTTGGCGAAGAGCACCGGGCCGGGGGCGATCCGGAGCAGGTGGTCGATCTTGCGAGCCGCGTACGCGCGCTCGTTCCTCGTCACCGCTCCGGTCGCGTGCACCGTGACCTCAGGACGCGTGACATCCGTCACCATTCGAGCCTCCTCACCGGTGCCCACCCGTTGCGAGCATCCCCGACTCTTGGCATGGGGTGATCGTCGCCCCCGCTGGCTCCTGCGGGCAAGGGCCAGAGGTCCCCTCGAAGAAGGGTCGCTGGGTCCCGGGTCGGGCGCCTGCTCGTGACGTAGGGTCGATGCGGTGATGTCGATGGCCGCTTCGCCTTCGTAGGCGCAGCAGCTGGCCGATCGAGATCTCCGCTGAGGCGCCGGTGGTGGGCGACCTCGTCGTGCTGGAGGGCGGCGACCGCATCTCGGTCGATCTCCAGTTGGTCGTCGTCCACGCGCAGGGCACGGCTTCCCGGCGAGCGCTGCCGTTCCCGCGGGGCCGCGTCGTCAGGGCCGCGCCGTTGCTCAGACTGCCGTCCCGATGAGGTTGCCGACGAGCGCGGTGATGGCCATCGCGGCGCCGCCACCGACGAGGACCCGGAGCGCGGCTCGCGGGACGGGAGCCCCGCCGAGGCGACCACCGACGCCACCTGTGATCGCGAGCACCACCAACGCCGCGCCGGCAATGACGGCGATCCGATTGCTCCCGCCCGCGACGGCGAGCGCCAGCAGGGGGATGGCCGCGCCGAGCGAGAAGCTCACGACCGAGACGACGGCGGCCTGCCAGGGCCGCGCCTTGGTAGCGTGGGTAATTCCGAGCTCGTCGCGCAGGTGCGCGCCGAGGGGATCAGCGGCGGTGAGTTGCTCGGCGACCGAGCGCGCCAGCCCCAGCTCGAGGCCTCGCTGCACGTAGATGTGCGTGAGCTCGTTGAGCTCGAGGTCGGGCGCCTTCTTGAGTTCGGCCTCCTCTTTGCGGATGTCGGCGAGCTCGGTGTCGCGCTGGGAGCTGACGGAGACGTACTCGCCCACGGCCATCGACATGGCACCCGCGACGAGGCCCGCGATTCCTGCGATGGCGATCGCGCTCGTCGACGCGCTGGACGCAGCGACACCGATCATGAGGCTCGCCGTCGAGACGATGCCGTCGTTTGCTCCGAGCACCGCGGCGCGGAGCCAGCCGATGCGCTCGAAGCGATGGCGTTCGCGGTGGGGGAGCATCACAGCCACTTCCTTCGTCGGAAGAACAGGTACATCGGGAAGCAGAGCACGAGGATCACTCCGGCGATGGTGAGGAAACCGAGGCGCCAGCTCAGCTCGGGCGTGCCCTGGAAGTTCATGCCGAGCACACCGGTGACCAAGGTCGCGACGAGGAAGATCGCGCCCCAGGCGGCGATCCGCTGCTGCACGAGGCTCATGCGGTTGGACGCGAGCGCGAGCTCGGCATCGCGCAGACTCGTGAGGACATCGCGCTGACTCTCCACGAAGTCCGAGACGCGCAGCACATGATCGGCGACATCCTGGAAGTGCACGATGGCGACGGTGTCGATGCACGGGACTTCACGTCGGACGATCTCGTTCACCACGTCGCGCAGCGGAACTGCGGCGCGGCGAAAGCGAACGAGCGCCTTTCCGAGCGCGAACAGCTCCATGGGTCGCATCGCACGCTCACGACCACGACTCGTATCGTCGGCGAGCACCGCCTCTTCGACGTCGTCGAGGCGGTCGTCGACCTGTTCGGTGACCGTGAAGTACCGGTCGACGATCGCATCGAGAAGTGCCCAGAGGAGAAGACCCACGTGGGCGTTGTCGTGCTGAGACCGCTGGAGCTCGAACATCTGCCGGACGTGCGCGGCGGGGAACTGCCCGGGGTTGCCATCCTCGGGGGCCTGGCGCACCGAGAGCAGCCACCCCGCGCCGAACACGATGTCGATCTCGCGGGCGAGCATTCCTGAGTCCCCCAGCACGCAGTCATACACCGCGACGTGGAAGTGATCGCCGTAGTGGGCGAGCTTGGTGCGCTGGCCCGCCTTCACGACGTCCTCCTGGGCGAACTCGTTGATCTTGAGCTGCGCCATGATCACCGCGAGCTCGACGGGGTCGGGCTGCTCGCAGTCAATCCAGACCAGCCCGGCCTCGGTGTCGATGGCAGCAGCCACGGAATCAGACAGAACCGGGGTCGGCTCGCTCGTCGCGTGTTCGTAGCGCGAGACGCTGATCATCGACCTGAGCCTACGAGAACCGCTGCGGGTACGATCCACCCTGCTGTACCACCCGATGCATCCGACCCGACTCGCCCCACCGCACGCGACCGACGCGTCTGACTGGAAGAGGACCTGCGCATGGCCGTCCAAGCCGACGAGCTGACTACCGAGCAGCTGCGCGAACAGACGCTCGTGTGGCTCCGTGAGCATCTTCCGGCCGGCTGGATGGATGCCCTCGACGCCGACGACATGAGGGCGTGGTCGAAGCTCCGCAGCGAGCTCGACTACGAAGCGTGGTGCACCGTGCTCGGTGAGGCCGGCTACGCGACGCCGACGTGGCCCGTGGAGTACGGAGCCGGGCTCTCGCTCTCGCCAGGTCAGGCGAAGCACGTGAACGAGGTGCTGAACCAATACCGCGTGCCTCGGCCCTTCAACCTCATCGGCATCGGCATGGGTGGTCCGACGCTCATCGCTTGGGGTACCGAGGAGCAGAAGCAGCGGCTGCTCAGGCCGATGGCCGCGAACCAGGAGATCTGGTGCCAGCTCTTCTCGGAGCCCGGAGCCGGGTCCGATGTCGCCGGGCTCGCGACCCGCGCGACTCGTGACGGCGACGAGTGGGTGGTCACCGGTCAGAAGGTCTGGACGACCCTGGCGCACCTGTCGCGCTGGGGGATGCTGATCGCCCGCACCAATCCCGACGTGCCCAAGCACAAGGGTCTCACCTACTTCGTGTTGGACATGCAGGCACCCGGGGTTGACATCCGTCCTCTCGTACAGATCACCGGCGACGCCGAGTTCAACGAGGTGTTCATGGAGGGTGTGCGCATCCCGGACTCGATGCGGGTCGGTCCGGAGGGTGAGGGCTGGCGCGTCGCGATCACCACGCTGATGAACGAGCGGATCGCGCTGTCGGGCGCCGGCTCGTTGTCCGGCGATGCCACCGGTGGGAGCCCGGTAGAGAAGCTGATCGCGCGTCACAGTCCGGTCGCGGATCCGCTGGACCGCCAGCGCCTCGCGCGGCTCTTCATCGAAGAGCGCCTCATCCGACTGAACAACCAACGCGCCGCCGCGCGGCGCAAGAGCGGGGGCGAGGCCGGGCCGGAGGGCTCGATCACGAAGCTGATGCAGGCCGAGTTCAACCAGCGACTCCAGAATCTCGCGATCGATCTCGAGGGCTCTGCCGCCATGGCGTGGGAGGGCGAAGGCTTCGTCGAGCACGGGGTGATCGGGTTCACGAGCTCGGGCGGTGATTCCAGCCGCGAGATCGTCCGGACCTTCCTGCGCTCGCAGGCGAACACGATCGAAGGCGGCACGTCGAACGTGATGCGCAACATCCTGGGCGAGCGGGTGCTCGGCCTCCCGAAGGAGCCCGACAACTCACGCGACGCGGCCTGGAGGGACGTGCCCCGGTCGGTATGAGCGCGGTCACGTGAAGCGGGGTTTGCGGCGCTTCCTGCGTCGCCGGGGTGCGACCGACGTCGAGATCGAGAACGCGGCGAGTGGGCGATACCTCTCGCTCCTCGTGATCGACCGCGAGGTCACGCCCGGTGAACGCCGCTACACCATGACCGGGCTCGCGGCGCGTGGCGGGACCGACATGACGACGGCGCGTGCCATCTGGCGGGCCATCGGGTTCCCGGACCTGCCCGACGATCTGCCCGCGTTCACCGATGCCGACGTGGCGACGCTCCGTTCGTTTCTCGCGACGTTCGCGAATCCGTGGATCCTCGACTGGTCGCTCGATCGTGCCCTGTCACAGGCCCGTGTCGTGAGTGCGTCGCTCGCCCGCATTGGCGACGCGGTCACCGACGACGTCGCACGCTCCTTCCGGGATGCCCGAACCGTCGATCTCGATGACGAGCAGTTCGCCGAGCTGCTGGCGGAACGGATCGATTTCGACGCGATCGCCGAGCTCGTCGGTCATGTGTTCCGCCTGCAGCTCCGAGCCGCACTCTGGCGGCGCCTGGCGGGTGCCGATCCCGAGACGCCCGGCACCGTGTCGGGCGCGATCGGCTTCGTCGACCTCGTCGGGTTCACGGCCTTGTCCCAGGAGCTCGACGAGGACGAGGTCGCAGCATTGGTGGGGCGTTTCGGGGCGCTCGCCCACGACACCGTGGTCGGCGCCGGGGGTCGAATCGTGAAGACCATCGGTGACGAGGTGATGTTCGTCACCGACGTGCCCGCGACGGCGGCGTGGATCGCGATCCGGCTCACTGAGCGCTCGACCGGAGACGAGCTGCTCCCTGAGACCCGGGCCGGGATCGCTTCGGGAGCGCTCGTGTCGCGCGACGGCGACTACTTCGGGCCCGTGGTGAACCTCGCGTCGAGGCTGACCGAGATGGCCCGGCCGCAGACGGTGCTCGCGTCGGCCGAGCTCGCCATGGCCCTCGAGGGGGATGCTCGCTTCAAGGTCCGGCGGATCCAGGGACGACGGGTTCGCGACATCGGACGGGTCGACGTGTGCCGCATCGAGCGCGCGTAGCAGGGGTCACGACGGACAGCGTGCGTCGCGCGGCGGGAGCACGCGCCGGAGCAGGTAGTCGTCCACGTAGTCGTCGACGCATCGGTTGCCCTGGCCATAGCCACCATGTTGGGTGTCGTCGATGGTCAGGATTCGTGCGCCGCGGAGCCGGTTCCCGAGGTCGCGCGCCCCGACGTAGGGCGTCGCCGGGTCATGGGTCGTACCGAGCACGAGCGCCGGGGGCGCTTGTGTCGCCCGCACGTCACCGAGCGTCTCCGTGGGGGCGGGGGTGGGGATGCGCGGGTCGCACCCGATCGGTGAGGCGGCGAGGACGGCCCCGAAGAACGGGAACTGTGCGGTGAGGCGGGCGTACGTCGCCTGATACTCGGCGAACGACACGCGGGGCTCGGGCACGTCGGCACACACGATGAAGCCGAGCGCCTCCTGAGAGTTGTTGAAGGTTCCGTCGTCGCGTCGGCCGGTGTAGGTGTCGTTGAGGAGCTCGAGGTACTTCCCGTCGTTCTTGCGGGCGGCGTCGTGCAATGCCTGGGCGAGCACCGGCCACGCCGATCGCGAATACAGGGCGGCGAGGAGCCCGGTGTAGAACTGGCTCGCACCGACGGTTCGTCCGGCGGGGGCGTGGACCGTGAACCCGCCCTCGAACCGGTCACGAAGGCGCGTGAGCGCGGCGCGGGGGTCACCGTGCGAGTGGAACGCGCACCCGCGGTCGGCGGCGCAGTCGGCGAGAAACGCGTCGAGCGCGCCCTCGAACCCGGCTGCGTTGCCGAGCTGGCGGTCCGAGGCGCTCTCGGTGAGGTTCACCGCAGAGTCGAGCACCAACGCCCGGACGCGTCCGGGGAACTCCTGGGCGTAGACCGCGCCGAGCACGGTGCCGTAGGAGTAGCCGACGAAGCTGAGGCGGCGCTCGCCCAACGCCGCCCGGAGGCGATCGAGGTCCCGCGCCACGTTCCGCGTCCCCACGCGGGCGAGCCAAGCGCCGTGGCGCGCGACGCACGTGGCGACAAGATCGACGGAAGTCGCGGTTCCGTCGTAGTAGCGGGGGAGGTCGGCCGGACCGTCGGGCGTCGGGTCCTCACTCCAGAGCCGCTCGAAGGTCGAGTCGTCGACACAGTCGATGGGACGCGAGTTGCCCGTCCCGCGGGGGTCGAAGGTCACGAGATCGAACTCGCGCCGGATCGCCTTGGGGACCGTCTCGGCGGCGCGTCGGAGCGTCTCGGTGCCGGGGTCGCCGGGCCCGCCGTAGTTGAAGACCAGCGAGCGGCGCTTCGCCCCGGGGTTCGTTGCCGGTCTGCGGGTTACCGCGATCGCGACCTGCTCGCCGTCGGGCGCCGAGTAGTCGACCGGGACGTCGAGCGAGGAGCACTCGAAGCCTCCGCCGCAGCCGTGCCAGACGAGCGGCGCGACGGGCGCAGCGGCCGCGACGCTCAACGTGGTCGGGACCATGAAGAGCACCGGCAGCGAGACGCAAGCGCCCACGCAAGCCCAGGCGATCAGCCTGCGGGTCCCGAGCGCCCGGATCCCCACGCGAGGGACTCCGGGGCGCAGCACCATTCGACTGTATCGGTCGCTCGATGGCCCGATAACGTCGCCCGGGATGACTCCCCCCGATCTGCTCCCGGCCGATCAGCTGCAGGCCGATCAGCTGCAGGCCGCCTGGCCACGCGACCGCGACGGTAACCGACTCGGTGTGTTGACGGTCCACGCACACCCCGACGACGAAGCGTCGAAGGGGAGTGCGACGATCGCGCGGTATCACGACGAGGGGATCCACACCGTGCTCGTGTGCTGCACGGGTGGTGAAGCGGGCGACATCCTGAATCCCGTCGTCGACACTCCCGAGGTCCGCGAGAACCTCTACGAGGTGCGGATGCAGGAGCTCCGCGATGCAGCTGACGCGATCGGATACGACAAGCTCCATTTGCTCGGATACCACGATTCGGGGATGCCCGACACCGAGGTGAACGCCCGCCCCGACAACTTCGCGAACGCCCCGGTCGACGAGGCGGTCGGTCGCCTGGTCGCGATCATCCGGGCCGAACGCCCCCAGGTCATCGTCACCTACGCCGACGACCGCAAGTTCTACCCGCATCCCGACCACATCAGGGTGCACGAGATCTCGCTCCCGGCCTTCGCTGCCGCCGGTGACCCGGACCGGTTCCCCGGCGGGGGCGAACCCTGGCAGCCGTCGAAGCTCTACTTCACCGGGTTCTCGCGACGACGCGTCCAGGCGTTGCACGACGAGTTCATCCGCCGAGGTGAGGAGAGCCCGTACGCTCGGTGGTTCGAGCATGGCTTCCCCGACGGTGACGAACGCTTCACCACCTTCGTCGAGGTCGGCGACTGGCTCTCCCACCGCCGGGCCGCGCTCCTTGCGCACCGAACCCAGGTCGACCCGCAAGGTTTCTGGATGCGGCTCCCCGACAGCGTGATCCGAGAGATCTTCCCGTGGGACGAGTACATCCTCGAGGAGAGCCTGGTCGGAGAACTTGCACCCGGTGAGGTGGAGGACGATCTGTTTCTGGGGCTCCGCGTCGACGTGCCGGCCACTGCAGATCGACTGAGCTGAGGAGACAACGTGGCGCAGTACCTGACTCAGGAGTGGCTCGACCAGGGCCGCGAGCTCGCCAAGGACCAACCGGAGCGCGTCGGCGCGTCGGCGAAGATGCAGTACGTCGTGACGGGCGGGCCTGACGGCGACATCAAGTACTACTGGGTGCTCGAGAACGGCAAGTTGCTCGAGAGCCAGCTGGGCGTGATCACAGACGCAGACTTCACGATGACGCTCACTTACGAGGATTCGAAAGCCGTCGCAGAGGGTGAGCTCGACGCCAACGCCGCGTTCATGCAGGGGCGGATGAAGATCGCCGGGAACATGGGCAAGCTCATGCAACTGATGCCGCTGACGCAGTCGGCGGAGTACAAGGCGCTCCAGGAGCAGATCCGCCCACTGACGACGTTCTGAGTGCCGCGGTTCTGAGCGCACAGCTCTGGGGGCCAGCTCGGAGCGTGCGCCCGACTCAGTCGGTGTCGATGCGGAGCCGGTGCATCCGGAACGCGCGATGCGCGAGGGCGCCGGCCTTTGCGTAGAAGGGCACCGGAGCCACCCACGCGATCTCTGCCATCGGCACACCGAACGACGTGGCGATGTCATCGGCCAATGCGGCGAGGATTGCGTGCCCGGTGCCGCCGTGGCGTCGGGTCGGGTCGGTCGCCATCGGTCCGATCCAGGTGTGGCGGTTCACCGAGTGCGCACCGAACGCGATGGTTTCACCGTTCGCATCGCGTGCCGCGAAGGTCGTGCCGCGTCCGATGCCGCGGGTGATCTCGTCCTCCCAGCTCGGGAACTCGCGCCGCGCGAGCTCGATCGCTCCGGCACCTGTCTCGCGCTCCACCGTGATCCCCGGCGGGGGCGCGGCACGGTACGTGGTGGGGAGGGCCATGTTCAGGCCATGGTCGTAGGCCTCGAAACCCAGGTCCTCGAAGAACGCGAGCGCGGCGGTCTGCGCGAGGTCGACACCCGGCCAGACGTACCGGGGCGCACAGTTGCCCGTGTGGATCTCGCGGACTCCGGCGGCACGGCAACGGGTGACCACCTCGTCGACGAGCGCGCGTCCGACCCCACGTCGACGGCGCTCGGGCGGGACCGCCGCGAGGAGGATCCACGCGACTCCGACGCCACCGAAGTCGCGTCGGAGCCAGGCGATGGCACCGTCGCGGTCACCGATGACCTCGGCGCCGGGACCGAAGCAGCACGCCTCGAGATCGTCGGCAGTCAGGCCCTCGCTCGGGAGTGCGCTCGCACACAGGGCCGCGAGATCTTCGGGGGTCGCATCCACGCTCACCATCGGTTCGCCCTCAGGACCCGTGCTCAACACCCGCGCTCAACGCGCGCGCTGCAGGTCGCGCAGCTCCCGGTAGCCGATGAGCGTCGCTCCGGCGCGCTCGACGAGGTCGCGCAACGACGGGTCATGGCACAAGAACCCGTGGTCCTCGACGCGCCCGGCCCAGTCGGGGTGCGATGCGCGCAGCTCGTCGGTGTCGACGGCCGGGTGGAGGTACACCTCCGTCACCCCGGATCGGAGCTCGAACAGCGTCTTTTCGACGTGCCGACGAGCCCCGACACCCGAGTAGAGGACGAAGTGATCGGGGAAGACGATGCCCTCGGCGGCTGCGATGTCACGGTAGGGGAAGCCCACGACCCTCTCGCCGCCGCTCGGCCCCATGCGCAGGGGAAGGTCGAAATCGACGGCCAGCTCGAGGTACGCGTCGAAGAAGTCGGCGCGTAGTTGCAGGGTGCCCATGTGGCTGTCGAGGTGAGTGACATCAAAGCCCCAGAGGATCGCCCGCTCGATCTGGGCGCGCAGCTCGCGTCGCACCTCGTCGAGGTCGGCGTGGTCCCAGGTGTCTTCGATCGTGCGCGGGAACCCACCATCACCGTCGAGGAGGCTCGGTGCCTGGGTGATGGGTGCCCAGCGGTACGTCTCCCACTCGGCATTCAGCGTGAGGTGCACGCCGACGTCGTCGCCGCGATACCCCGCGGCGGCGTCGCGTGCCCAGGGGCACGGGACCATGAGCGACGCGCTCGTCCCCAGTCCGGTGCGGAGAGCTTCGTACACCGCGACGTTCGCGGCACGCGACGAGCCGAGGTCGTCGCAGTTGACGATGAGGAGCTTCGCGTCGGACGCGTACCCAAGTCGCTCTGCGAGCGTCGTCACTGCCTCGCCTCCTCCCCCGACCCGATCTCAGGCTCGGGGTTCTCAGGCTAGGCGTTCGATGATCGTGCCGGTCCCGAGGCCGCCACCGCAGCACATCGTCACGAGCCCGAAGGTCGCGTCGGTGCGCTCGAGGTCATGCAGTGCTGTGGTGATGAGTCGCGCGCCCGTCGCCCCAACCGGATGGCCGATCGCGATCGCCCCACCGTTCGGGTTGACGGCCTCCATGTCGGGAGCGTGCTCGCGGGCCCAGGCCAGGACGACCGAGGCGAACGCCTCGTTGATCTCCACCGTGTCGATGTCGGCCATCGAGAGCCCGGTGCGCTCGAACAGGCGGTGGGTCGCGTCGATGGGGCCCGTGAGCATCATCACGGGATCGACGCCGACCAGGCACTGGTCGACGATGCGGGCGCGGGGCGTGAGGCCCAGCTCCTGGGCTCGGGCGAGAGAGGTCATCACGACGGCCGATGCCCCGTCGGTGATCTGCGACGACGTACCCGCGGTATGGACGCCGTCTTCGCGAGCAATGGGCTTGAGCTTCCCGAGCGCTTCGAGGGATGTGTCACGGAGCCCTTCGTCGCGCTCGACGAGATGCGTCGAGCCGGTGGGCTTGCCGTCCTCGTCGACATCCGGTGCGTCGATCGGGACAACCTCGCGCTCGAAGCGCCCTTCCGACCACGCCCGCTGCGCTCGTTCCTGGGACGCCAGCCCGAGCCGGTCGCAGTCGTCGCGTGTGATGCTCCACTTGTCGGCGATCCGCTCGGCCGCTTCGAACTGGGTCGCGTACTCGTACTGCTCGAAGTAGGTCTTCGGGATCGGCCGACCAGGCCCGTTCTTGACGGCGACACCGAGAGGAACGCGACTCATCGACTCCACCCCGCAACCGACTGCAGCGTCGACGACGCCACCGGCGATGAGCGCCGCGGCGAAGTTCGTGGCCTGCTGCGATGAGCCGCACTGTGCGTCGACGGTCGTCGCCGGGACCGACATGGGGAGGCCCGCGCCGAGCCACGCGGTGCGAGCGATGTCGAAGGTCTGCTCACCGGTCTGGGTGACGCAGCCACCGATGACCTGGCCGATCTCCGACGGGTCGATGCCGGCCTGGTGCACTGCCGCGCGTTGCACCGTCCCGAGGAGGTCAGCGGGATGAACGGTCGAGAGTCCGCCGTTGCGGCGGCCGAGGGGAGAGCGGATGGCAGCGACGATGACGACATCTGAGGCGGCGAGCGGGCGCACGGAGAGCCTCCCGGGCAGTGGGCGGGTGAAGTGACGACGGCGCGGATGGTACTGCCCTCTACGCTTGCGGTATGCGGCTCCGACCCCTGACGGCCGGCGCGCTCGCGTGCCTCGTGCTCCTGGCTGCATGTTCGGGTGGTGGTGGCTCGTCGACGACGTCGGGAACCAAGGCCGGCACGCCGGAGTCGCGCGTGGCGAACGGACCCGGGTGTCAGTACATCGTCGCCGGCACCGAGAAGCGCTCGACTACCCCCGGCAAGGATCTTCAGTTCCTGACGGGCGCGACCGCGGTGCCCACGACCTGTTACGACAAGATCACGTTCGAGTTCGACCCCGGCAACGGGCCCGATCTCCCCCCTGGCTACACCGTCGAGTACCGCAAGGCGCCGTTCGTGGAGGGCATCCACAGCTCGACCGAGGGCTTCAAGGACGCGAGGTACGTCCTCTACATCGAGTTGCGCCCCGTATCGACGAACGACACTCGAACCTCGGGCCGGGGGATCACCACCTACAAGGGCAACCTGCGTCTCGCACTGGCGGGCATGAAGCACACCGTGATCGTCGAGTGGCTCGACAAGGCTCCGCCGTCGGTCCCCGAGGGCGCCGCACCAACGTCGACGACCACCTCGAGCCCCCGCGGCTCGGTGCCCCGCGTATTGGGGTCGACGACGACGTCGACGGCGGCTCCGCCCAGCCCGCCCACGACCTCGACGACGTTGGCACCCAACGATCCCGCGACGAGCCGGGTCGTGTGGCTCATCGGGCTGGACTCGAAGCGTCCGTTCACCGTCGACGCGTCGAATCAGCCTTCGAAGATCAGCGTCTTGATCATGCACTGACCCCTGATCCTGCGCCGGGCCCTCGAGGGGAGTGGGCCTTCATGCGAGCAGCACGATCTTTCCGAGCTTGCCGCCGGCCGCGAAGTGCTCGTAGGCCGCCGCCGCGTCGGGCATCGGGTACTCGGCGGCGATCGGGACGTGCACTGCACCGGTGCCGAGCAGCGGGAGCACTGACCGCTCGACCGCGCGGGTGGCGGTCGCCTTGTCCTCGAGCGGGCGGGCGCGCAGCGTCGAGCCGTGGATCCGGCCTCGCTTGCCCATGATCGCGAGGAGGTTGAGCTCGGCGGTCGCTCCACCACCGACGCCGATGACGGCGATGCGACCGCCGGTCGCGAGCGCTTCGACGTCGGCGGGCAGGTTCGGCCCGCCGACCAGCTCGAGCACGACGTCGAACGGCCCTTTGGCGGGAAAGGCATCCGGTTCGCAGACCTCGATGATCCCGCACGAGGAGCCGATCTCGGCCACGGCATCGCGCAGCTCGGGATTGCGCACCGTCGCCACGACGTGCGCTCCCGCGTGTGCCGCGAGCTGGACGCCGGCGATGCCGACACCGCCGGCGGCACCGTGCACCAGGGCGCGTTCGCCGAGCGTGAGCCGACACTGGGAGAACAGTGCGTCGTGGGCCGTCGTGAACACCTCCGGGAACCCGCCCGCGGCGCTCCAGCTGACACTGTCGGGGACGCGGAGTGCGATGCGTTCGTGCACGATCGCGAGCTCGGCCTGCCCACCACCGCCGACGATCGCCATGACCCGGTCCCCGACGACGAAGCTGGTGACGCCGGGTCCGGTCGCGGCCACCTCGCCGGCGAGCTCGAGGCCGGGGATGTCGGCGGGCGAACCGGGTGGTGCGGGGTAGAGCCCGTTGCGCTGCATCATGTCGGCACCGTTGAGCCCCGCCGCCCGCACCCTCACGAGCAGCTCGCCGTGCCCGGGCTCGGGGTCGGGATGCTCCTGCCACTCCAGGGTGCCGTCGACGATGGTCACTGCGCGCATGCCGGGAGGCTACGTCCTCCGGCAAACGGATCGAGGGCTGCGCGTGGATCGGGGGGTACCGTCACGTCTGTGTCGCGCGATTCGCTCGTGTTCTTCGACGACGAGGCCAACGAGGTGGTGCTCGACGAGCGGGAGGCCGCGAGCCTGCACGAGCTGACCGATGGGCTGGAGTCGGCGACGGTGTCGGCGTGCCAGCAGTGCCGGAGTCGGGTGCTTGCGTGCTTGGCCCTCGTGGACGTCCTCGACGAGGCCCCGCCGCATTCACGCTCGGGGGATCTGCTCGAGCTCGCCGAGGAAGCGCCGACACCGCACCTGTTCGTGCAGGACCTCATCTCGCACTGTCGTCACCGTGTCTGGCGCGATCCCGGATACGCGGAGTGGCGCGGGGCGCTCGACGACCTGCTCGGCGAGCCGCGCGGTATCCACTGAAAGCAGTCGGGTGATCGCCGTCAGGTGAGGGCGGTCGACCTAGCGTTCGACTGAAGGGCGCTTGAACTCGTTGAGTCGGGTCCACGCGAGCAAGTCGAGCATCCGCTCGAGATCGTCAACGCGGCCCCGCTCCATGAATCGCACGAACGCCGCGTCGTCGCCTTCGATGAAGGTCGGCACACCCCACACGCCCCATCGGTCGACGGCCTCGCTGTGCTCGGTGGCAAGCGTCTTGAGCGGTCGGCCGCTCTCGACCTCGGCCGCGACCGCATCGGCGTCGAGGCCGACCGACGTGAGCACATCTCGGAGGACGTCCTCACTCCCGATCTTGAGGCCGTGGTCGTGGCGGGCCGCGAAGAGCGCCATGTGTGCGTCGAAGAAGTGCTCGGGGAACGCGTCGCGGACCGCGAGACCGTAGAGCAGCGCGAGGACCCCGGTACCCCGCTCGCCCGGCACCCGGTCCCAGACGGCCGGCTCACCCTCTTGGACGTGGGCCTGATCGAGGGAGAACGGAAGGAACCGAACGTCGAGGTCGGCACCCTCGTGGATCGCCGTGACCACCGCGGCGTTGCCGTTGTAGGCGAAGGGGCAGCGGTAGTCGAACGTGACGGCGATGGCGCGGGTCATGGCGAGCTCCTCGTGGGCTGTCCCACGCTAACCCGACCGCTGGAGGCGGCATTCCCTCGACCCAATCGGTCAGGCCGACCGGTCACCGCACGAATCGACGGGCGACCGCCCCCAGCGCCAGTCCGAGCGCGGCGCCGGCAACGACGTCCGAGGCGTGGTGCATGCGCACGTAGACCCGGCTCGACGCGACCAGCGTCGCGAGCGTGAACCACGCGGGAGCAGACCGGCGGTCACTCAGGACGGTTGCGCACATGAACGCCGTGGCCGCGTGGCCCGACGGGAACGAGGACGTGATCGGACGGCGCATCCCGTAGGGCAACGGTTCCTCGTGCTCGAAGTGCTCCGACGGGCGCTCCCGCCGGAACAACGACTTGACGAGCCCGTTGGTGATCGCCGACTCGATCCCGAGCGCCAGGCTGAAGCGCATCGCGGCGCGCGGGTCGCGACGCACGAGCGCACGACCCGCGCCGATCGCGTGCCAGAGCATCCCGTGATCGGCTGCGCTGGACAAGCCGTAGAACACGCGATCCAGCGTCGGTGAGCGGTGCGGCTCGATCCACGCTTCGACACGCTCGTCGAGCGCGGCGAAGCGCTCGTGCACGTCGGCCATGATCGACGATGCTACCGGCCGGTCGGGCTCGGGCCTCGAGCATCGGGCCCCGAGCACGTGGCCGAGGTCGTCAGGCCTCGGGCAGGGGCCCGTACGTCTCGGGGCGTCGTGTGGTGAGGAACGGAAAGAGCGTGAGCCAGTCGCGTCGTGCGTCGAGGTCGAGGTCGACGACGAGCACGCATGGCTCGTCGCGCGGCGCTCGTGCGAGGACACGTCCGTACGGGTCGCAGACGAACGACGAACCGTAGAACCGCAAGGGGCCTTCCACCCCGACGCGGTTCACCGCCACCATGTGCAGGCCGTTCGCAATCGCGTTCCCGGTGATGACCCGCTCCCAGAGGGGTTCGGTGTCGAAGCCGGGATGGTCGGGTTCGCTCCCGATCGCGGTGGGGTATACGAGGACGTCGGCGCCGGCGAGGGAGTAGGCCCGTGCGACCTCCGGGAACCACTGGTCCCAACAGGTAGGGAAGCCGAAGGCCGCGCTGGCAAGCGGGATCGTCGGGTAGCCGGTGTCGCCGCCGCGGAACCAGCGGTCCTCGAAGTAGCCCTCGGTGACCGGCAGGTGGATCTTGCGGGTACGGGCGACGAGCTCACCTGACGGCGCGACGCAGATCGCAGTGTTGAAGCCGCGCCGGTCGTGGGTGGCGGTGACGGCATCGGCGTCGGGGGGTGCTTCATAGAGCGATGCGTGCACGAACACGCCGGTCGTCTGGGCGAGGCGGGCGGCAAGCTCGTACGTCGGCCCGCCAGGCAGCTGCTCGGGTTCCGCGCGAACGCCGAGCACCGTGGCGCCCGGGCCCGCGGGGTGCACGGCGAAGTAGGGGGAGAGGGTCAGCTCCATCAGACAGACGACCATTGCGCCTTCGCTTGCTGCGAGGTGCACGCCCTCGGTGATCGCAGCTGCGTGCTCGACCGGGTTGGCGTGCCAGCGGTGTTGCACGACACCGATGCGCAGCGTGCCTCGGGTGGGGGGGTCGACGCGGGCCGGTGAAGGGGACGGACCGAGGGAACGGAGCACTCGCACGTGACCAGTCTCGCGTCAGTGCGCTGGGCCTGGTGCCGTGGGATCCCGACCGTCGTGGGGAACCGCGTCTGCTCGGGGCGCAGGTCTGCATCTGCGTCGCGACCTGCACCGCCGTCACCTTGCTGGTGGCGGGTGCCATCAGCGGCGACGGCTTCATCGCGGCCGTCGTGACCGGCGTGGTGCTCGTCGGGTTGAGTTGGATGCTGGTGAAGCCGGGCTGCGACCACGGGCCGAGCCGTCCCTCGGACGTGCGCCGGTCGGACCCGCCGGATGGAGTGCCCCTGACTGATCGGCCTGAGTGATCGGTCCGAGTGATCGGCCTGAGTGATCGGTCCGAGTGATCGGCCTGAGTGATCGGGGCGACTGCGGTTCAGCCGGCGGCGAGGGGGAGTGCGGGCTCGTTTACCGTGCTGGGGCCGTGCAGCTCCACGGCCTGCTCGGGGTCACCACCGTATTGCGGGCAGTAGGGCTTGAACGAGCAGAAATCGCACAGCCGGCTCGGCTTCGCTCGAAAGTCGTCGCGGGCGCAGGCGCCTTCGATCGCTGACCAGAGGGCGGTGGTCTTGCGCGCGACTCCCCGACAGCTCTGCTCGGTGGGGGTGGCGATGATCGCCTCGGGCTTCGACAGGTACAGGAGCTGCACGCGCGCCGGTCGCTTCCCGAGCATCTCCTCGCAGAGCAGTGCGTAGATGTGCACGCCGCCGAGGCTCTTGGACTCGAAGAACTCTGAGGGGACCCGACCGGTCTTGTAGTCGGTGACCACGAACTCACCGTCGGCGTCGAGCTCGAGGCGGTCGATGATGCCCCGGATGCGCACCTTCCCGAGGTTGGCCTGGAGCTTGAGCTCGAGACCGATGGGGTGCACCGTCGTGGGATCCTCGAGTTCGAAGTAGCGGCGCAGCAGCCCTTCGGCATCGGCGTGGAACAGGGAGCGCTCCTCGTCACTGAGCTCGAGGTCGGCGAACTCGGGATCGTCGGCGAGCTCGGTGCGGGCACGGTCGAGATCGGCCAGCGCCGCGTCGATCGTGCGGTCGGTGGGCGGTCGACACATCATCAGCTCGAGCGCCCGGTGGACCAGGGTGCCCTTGGACGCAGCCGGCGACGGGGGCTCCGGGAGACGATCGAGGTACGAGAACTTGTAGGCGAGCGGGCACTCCTTGAAGCTCGAGATGGAGCTCGGCGAGAGCGAGTAGGGCATCGCGCGACTCATGTGCGGAGGGTACCGCCGGGGTGTGACATCTTCGTGGACTCACCACCGGGGTTGGCGCACCGTTACGCTCCCAGGCGCAGCGACAGCCAGCGAACGTGGCATGAGGAGCGTGGCATGAGGAGCGTGGCATGAAGGTGGATGGCGGGATTCCCTCGGTAGGGGTTGATGAGATCGCCCGCGTTGCCAGGGAGCTCGAGGACGTCGGGTACGACGGTGGGCTCACGGCGGAGATGAGTCACGACCCGTTCCTCCCCCTGGTGATCGCCGCTGAGCACACCGAGCGGCTCGAGCTGGGCACGGGGATTGCGGTCGCCTTCGCGCGAAACCCGATGACCCTGGCGAACATCGGATACGACCTGCAGACCTTCGCCAAAGGGCGGTTCCATCTCGGCCTCGGCAGCCAGATCAAGGCGCACATCGAGAAGCGCTTCTCGATGCCGTGGTCGCATCCTGCGCCCCGGATGCGGGAGCTCATCTTGGCCACGCGCGCGATCTGGGACTGCTGGAACGACGGCACGCCGCTTGACTTCCGCGGCGACTTCTACCGTCACACCCTGATGACGCCCTTCTTCGTGCCCGGCCCGAACCCTTACGGCAACCCCAAGATCTCGCTCGCGGCTGTCGGGACCCACATGACCGAGGTGGCGGCGGAGGTGGCCGACGGCGTCATCCTCCATGCGTTCACGACCGAGCGCTACGTGCGCGAAGTCACGCTGCCCGCCCTCGAGCGCGGGTTCGAGAAGAGCGGCAAGCAGCGCAGTGACTTCGAGATCTCGGGACCACTCTTCATCGTGTCGGGCGGGAACGAGGAGGAGCTCGAGAAGGCACGGCAAGGTACGAAGCAGCAGATCGCGTTCTACGGCTCCACCCCCGCGTACCGCGGCGTCCTCGACCTCCACGGCTGGGGCGACCTGCAGGATGACCTCAACCGACTTTCGAAGCGAGGGGAGTGGGTCGCGATGGGCGATCTCATCACCGACGAGATCCTCGACGCGTTCGCGATCGTCGCCGAGCCCGAGGACATCCCCAAGGCGATGCTCGCGCGGTACGGCGACATCGTCGACCGGCTGTCGTTCTACGCGCCGTACCGCAGCGATCCGGACCGGTGGCGCCAGGTGCTCGCCGGATTCCGAGAGTGACGTGTCGGGCGTGAGGCTCCTGCCGTGAGCGGCGTCGACGTGGAGTTCGAGGTGATCGTCGAGATCCCCCGTGGTTCACGCAACAAGTACGAGATGGATCACCAGACCGGCGCGATCTGGTTGGATCGGACGCTGTTCACGGCCACGCAGTACCCCGCCGACTACGGCTTCGTGCCGCACACGCTCGCCGAGGACGGCGACCCCCTCGATGTGCTCGTGTTGCTCGACGAGCGCACGTTCCCCGGCTGTCACGTGCAGGTACGGCCGATCGGCGTGTTTCGGATGGTCGATGAAGCCGGCGGCGACGACAAGGTGCTGTGCGTTCCGGCGAAGGATCCGCGCTATGAGCGCTATCGCGATCTCCAGGACATCCGGGCGGCTACCCCGTTCTTTCTCGACGAGATCGAGCACTTCTTCCACGTCTACAAGGACGTGGAGCCGGGGAAGTCCACCGAGCCAGGGCGGTGGGAGGACGCGGGCGTCGCGGTCAGGATCGTCGACGAGTCGAGGGCTCGTTACCAGCCCCACTGACTTGCTATACAGCCGTCGAGGTCGACAACGCTCGGGTCTGGCACTCTCAGGTCGGGCACAGGTCGCATTGCCACACTGCGCAGGTCGCAATCCCCCAGTGAGGAGACCTGAATGAGTGACGACGACAGCACGGAGTCCCAGCCCGAAGCGGCTGCGGTGAATCCGGTCCCCGTGGCGGCACCTCCAGCCACGGAGAAGCACTCCGGTGTCCACATCCCCAACTGGCTCGCCGGTGTGCTGGTCGTGGTGCTGGCCTTCGTGATCGGCACCGTGGGCTTCGCCCTCGGTCGTTCCACGGCGGATGGCGGTGGCGGTCGCTTCGACCGGCCAGCACTCGTGCACAACACCCAGCACGACGATGGTCCGGGCCGAGGTATGGGTGGCCGCGGTGGCAACCAGTTCCCGGGCGGTCCCGGTGGTCCGCAGAACGGTGGTCCGCAGAACGGTGGTCCGCAGAACGGTGGTCCGCAGAACGGTGGTCCGCAGAACGGTGGTCCGCAGAACGGTGGTCCGCAGAACGGCCCCAGCCAGGGCGGTGCCTGAGTCCGGGAAGCCA
>Ga0209048_10000322_pt1 | contig 52449 bp, 48 predicted proteins | sample FrelakmetCRP12CR_FD_187146 | JGI IMG/M metagenome (GOLD analysis project Ga0209048, IMG submission 187146) | Freshwater lake sediment microbial communities from the University of Notre Dame, USA, for methane emissions studies - CRP12 CR (SPAdes)... | ecosystem: Environmental > Aquatic >...
TAACATGAGGGACTTAGGCGGGGCTGCGCAGTTACTTGAAACGACCGATACTATGATACTATTTAGACGAAACAAGCTGGACACCTTCGCGCCCATAACCCGTGTCCAGCCAAGCGATGACCTCAGCGGCGCCCCCTCTGGGGTCATTTTATTTTCATCGATGGCGTTCGAATTCCCTACCGTTTACCCGTTACCACGCTACTATTTTCATCTGCTCATAGAGGCGCCGAACAAGAGAGCGCGGTTCGTTGAGCGTAGGGGAGGTGATCCGTGCGTCAGGGTAAGAGAGTCAGTTGCATTCCGAAGCGCAGCGTATCAAAGAAGCTCGGTTGGTCGGTGATGCTCCGTAAGATTGGACCCGTTGCTTGTCTTGCTCTGCTGTTCGGCAATGCAGGTGCGCTTGCACAGAATGTCCCGCTCACTGATTGCGATACTTACGCAGCGAGCGATATCGACACGCAGCGAAAAACCGAAGGATTGCGGTTTGATAAAGTTGACCCCGCAAAGGCGATGCCAGCTTGCAAAGAGGCTCTTTCACGGTACCCAAATACGCCTCGTTTTCAATATCAGTTAGGGCGCGCTTATGAAAAAAACAACGAAAACGGCAATGCGCTCGCCTGGTATCTCAAGGCAGCAAAGCAGGGATATGGTGTTGCGCAGGTTAATCTTGGTCTCATGTACAAAAATGGGGTTGGCGGATCTGTGAAAGTAGCGCAAGCCGTCGCCTGGTTTCGAAAGGCTGCGGAGCAAGGATTTGCAACAGGACAGACTAATCTTGGCGATATGTATGCCAACGGTCTCGGCGTTTCTAGAGACGATGCGCAGGCTGTCGCTTGGTATCGCAAGGCTGCGGAGCAGGGATTAGCCTTAGCCCAGTTCAAGCTCGGCAATATGTACGCTACTGGTCTTGGCGTAGCCAAAGATGATGCGCAAGCCTTTACTTGGTACCGCAAGGCTGCGGATCAGGGATACGCCCTGGCACAGTTTGGTCTTGGGGTGATGTATGAAAATGGTAGCGGCGTTCCCAAGGATCATGCGCAAGCGAATGCGTGGTGGCGGAAAGCTGCAGATCAAGGAAATGAATCAGCTAAAGAAAAACTGAAAAAGAAATAGCAACCAAGCTGAATGGAGATTCGCCGCCTGTCCCTTCCGAAAATGTCATCCGGAAATCAATCTGGACTATATCCGCTTCAAATTCCCTGTTCTTGCATTCGGGTTCCCTGTTCCGTCAAAGAAATTCCCTATTACGTTGAGTAGGTAATTTCGCTCAAAAGACCTGAAATCATTGGGCGTATAAGGCCCTTTGATCTTGCCTGCGTCCATCCCGAATCGAATATTCGGCACACACACGGGTAACTTTCACGAATTCATTCGGACGAGCGTGCCGGCATTTCCTTTTAGAATCGCTGGTGCCTCATCGATCGCACCAATGGCTGCGAGATGACCGGTCCGTTCAGCGAAGGTGCAGGCTGCTTCCACTTTCGGGCTGTCTCTTCCGAAAACATCATCCGGAAATCAATCTCCTGTTCTTGCGTCGAAATTCCCTGTTCTCTCTAAAGAATTCCCTGTTCCGTCGAGTAGGAAATTTTGCTCTAAGTCCTCTAAATCATTGGGTGAAAACGGCCTTCGAGCTGCGAGCTTGGCCAAAATTGAAAAATTCCCTGTTCTTTATCCCTGTTAACAGGGAATTTGACGTCGGAGATAGGTCCGACTTGGACTGCGTCCGCCACCACGCAGTCCCTGACAACTAGAGATTTCCCAGGTGTTTTCTGCGACCCTCCCGAGTAGCAATTTTCTGAGTGTTAGCTGACATTCCAGACACAAGCTCATTCAGCCACAAACGCCCCTTCGCAATGCCTTCGATTAATCGCGCGCGTGTCTCCGCGCGAATAGGACGAGTTGGTTGATCAGAATTAGTTGATGGGCGCATTCTTTCCGAGACCACGCCTCAGGACTCGCGCCAATCTATCGCCGAACAGCCTTGCATCTTCCGGGTGCTCCCCGTCGAGTATCCGCGCTTCATCAAACAACAGGTGCGCGGCATCCTGTTTGAAAACGCGATCGTCATCACCCAACGATGCAAGTGTCATGATGATGTCGTTACGCGGATTAATTTCCAGTATCGGTTTTGCGGCAGCCTTGAGCCGTCCAGCACCGGCCAACAGCTTTTCTAACTGGCGGTCGGGACCATGTTCAGGGGCGACCAGGCAAACGGGGCTGTCGGTCAATCGGTCTGACGGACGGACATCTGCGACTGCCTCGCCAAGGGTTTCCTTGACGAAGGTAAGAAAACTTGTAACCGCTTTATCCGCCTCGGAACTTTTTTCCTGCTTGGTATCGAGCCGCGGGATAAGCGCCAAATCTGCTGCCCCTTGCGTTACCGACTTAAATGGCTTGCCATCAAACGACGGCGCGGATGTTACCCAGAAGCTATCAATCGGATCAGCAAGCAAAAGAACCTCTACGCCGCGCGCGCGGAAACCTTCCAGATGGGGCGAGGCTTCGAGTCGAGCGATGTCGTTGCCGGCCAGATAGTAAATCGCGGTCTGGTTCTCCTTGAGCGAAGCGATATAGTCTTTCAGGCTCCGCCACGAACCGGCTGAGGCGGTCGTCTTAAAGCGGGCCAATGCCAGAAGCGCATCGCGGCGCTCAAAATCGTCGTAGATTCCTTCCTTCAACACTGCGCCGAAATTTTCCCAAATCTTGATGAAGGATTCTGGTTCCTTTTCCGCGAGCTTCTCGAGATCACTCAACACGTGGCTTGTGACGCCCCTCCGGATTGCCGTGAGGACGGGGCTTTCCTGAATCATTTCGCGCGAGACGTTAAGCGGCAGATCGGTTGAGTCCACCAGCCCGCGAACGAAGCGCAGGTAGCGCGGCAGTATTTCAGTCTCGTCAGTTATGAAGACGCGCTTGACGTAAAGTTTGATGCGGCCTTTCCGGTCGGGATCGAAGAGGTCAAACGGTCGGGAGCCCGGCACAAAGGCAAGCGTTGTGTATTCATGCCGGCCCTCAGCGCGAAAATGGACTGTCAGCGCCGGTTCATCGAACTGCCCAGCAACGCTGCGGTAGAAGTCCGTATAATCCGCAGCCGAAATATCGGACTTCGGCTTGGTCCAAAGCGCCGCCCCATCTGCGACCTCGGACGGCGCCGCGCCGGGTTTGTCGACAATCGCGATCGGCACTGGCACATGGCCGGACTGTGCCTTTACGATCCGCTCTAACGTGAAGCGTTCGGTATAAGCCTTCGCGCTTTCCATCAGATGCAAGACAACGCGGGTGCCGCGGCTCGGTGCGTTAGCCAGGGTCGCAGGCGATACCGAATAGGTCCCCTTACCATCCGACGACCAGAGCCACGCTTCGTCGGCCTCGGCGTGGCGGGAGATGACGTCTACCCGATCCGCCACCATAAACGCCGAATAAAAGCCCACGCCGAACTGGCCGATGAGTGTCGCGCCATCTCCGCCCTTGGTAGCCTCGATCCGATCGATGAAGGCCTTGGTGCCCGAATGCGCGATTGTCCCCAATGCCACGACCATTTCGTCGCGGGTCATGCCGATGCCATTGTCTTCAACCGTGAGGCGTCGTTGGTCAGCATCGACGGCGAGGGTGATGCGGGGCGTCAGATCATCTCTGAATAGCCCAGGATTAGCGATCGCTTCGTAGCGCAGCCTTTCGCAGGCATCCGCGGCGTTCGAGATAAGTTCCCGGAGAAAGATGTCTTTGTCGGAATAGACCGAGTGCACCATCATGTGCAGCAGCTTGGCGACATCGGCCTCGAATGCGTGGTTTTCCGGGTGGGCCTCATCAACGACGGTCATGGCAAATAAATTCCCCCTAGCGCACCTAATCGAGCAGGAGATGGCGTGCATTTCTGTGTCGCGCTGTGATCAGCGCAGTGACTTATTGATTCTATGGTAATCCCCGCGTAGCGCCAAGCGGCTTGCTTCGTCCTTTTGAGGGAGAAGAGCTGTAGTTTCCGACAGTGCCCTTATATGGACCGATCAGGATTCTAGTCTCTCCCGACGTTTTTTCCATGAGCCTAAGTTGTTCATGGTTTGCAATTTCAATCTCTGCAGCATCTGAAATTTCTGAGCCGACCTTAAGTGTCTTTGAATGCGAACTCACAACAACAAAATCGCAAAATGCAGGAGATCCGTAGATCATCGAAGCAACAATGATAATAATGCCAGTTAAACACTTTTTCTCAGCGGTCATGATACTAACCTCCTTACTTTCAATCTTATCGTTAGAAACGATTAAAAAGGGAGCTCGTGTACTTTCCGAATAAAGATACCAGGAGCCAAACCATCAAAAGATGCGCACTTGGAAAGTTTACTCTAAACGCCCAAAACATCAACGTGCCAAATAATATAGCGGAACCCATTACCAGCGCCTCGAACACAATTTCGGGATGCCTTTCAGTAAATAGTTCGACGCCCAAATAGAGAAAAAACGCGGAAACAAATACAAATAGGATAGCGAATAATTCTGGCGCATCTGCAATTTGGCGACCATCCAAAATCTGCGCAAGAATTTGTGCGTGAATATAAGCACCAGAAACCTCAAGATTGTTCATCACTGTCATTGGAATTCGATGCCAATCTAAACCTGTTAGATTTCCAGCGAGTATCACGATCTTATCAGTGAAGGTCGCCTGCATAATCTGGGGAAAGACGGCGTCTGGGTCGGCATCTACAGATATTTTACTGTGTGGCGGAACATTGAAGGTTTGAAACACTTCCCGACCATCCAAAGATGGAAGTAACCAATCGATTAGTGGTGATTTCGGATAGTGATAATTGCCGTTTTGCTCTGCGAGAGCTAAAGCGAACGGTCTCTTCGCGTTACTCGGCACTTCAAACGACGCCATGGCACGGATTACATTATCTTCGAGAGACAACGCCGAGTCCTCGCCGCCGAAAATTGGCGTCGCAACAATCTTATTCGCCTTTTTGAGAAAGGTTGATTGCCACTCAAGCGCTTCAGGAGACACACCACTTTCTGATTTGTCTGTTGCAACTAGAATAAGCGGCGCTTGAACTTGCTGTATCGCCCGTAACAAAATCTCATCGCGCTCTGGCTCGGTCGGGCGATCAAATATAATATCTACACCGATTGCTTTTGGCTTAGCTCGATCAATAGCCTTGACCAAAGATGCTATCAAAGCACGATCAATCGGTGATTTATAAGGATATTTAGAAAGACTGACTTCGTCGATGTAAACGATTGTTATGTCTCGACGTTGAGCTACGATTCTTGTTGAGAAAAGAGAGCTTTTCCAATCGTAGATAAATTTATCTGGTGCCTCAAGAAGCACATCATAGTGATCCGCTAACATAACGATCAGGGTCACAAATGTCGCTAAAACGGTAGCGGCGACTGTCTTGCCCTTGAAGCTGCGAGAGTGGCTATACTGCATTGAGATATCAACCTAAGCTTTATAGGCCGCGTTTTAAGTCACTATGGAAGACTGGCCAATCGTCCATTTGTAGAGGGTGTTATACCAAAACTCAGAAACTTTGACTCATTTTACCAGACCGTTGTGCGGCGATGATCGCATTGTAAAGGTGAGTTAAATCACCGGAATGTATGATTAAGGGAAATGTCAGTCGCGACGGTGAGCGGATTTATCATATGGAGAACCAAAGATTTGATGCGCGAATTAAAATGGATAAAGACGACGGTAGACACTGGTTTTGTACAGCTGAAGAAGCGGAATCTGCGGGGTGGCGTCGAACGGTGAGGCGAAGGCTAATTACCCACTCCCAAAACTCTGCAAATTAATCGCCATCTAATTTGAGAGCTGGTGTTTTCCGCTAAGAAGGGCGCCTAAAACAATCCCACTTCGGCGTTCATTTCCCGGATATGTATTTCAATGGCTTAGCATTCAGCTTGCTGCCGTTTTGCCGTGCTAAATAAACAAATGGTTGGTGCGGTTCGTAGGGAAACCGGTTTTGATCGGTGAAGGCACCCGCCGGCAAATCTAGTCAATGGCTTTGTTTCGACTCGACAAGCCAAAATGAAACATTATAACATTTTGCAATCTCGCCGCGATGCGGCTGTGGATCAACGCTCACGGCGATTTCCCGATTATGCGTAGGTTTGTGGTTGCAGCACTGTTGGCGCCGCTCATTCAGTGTGCCGGGCCCTTGGTGCCGATCCATCTCAGTTATGGCGCATCGTGGGCCGCAGTGGTTTCACCTGTTTACAGTTGGGATGGTTTCTATTTTGGGGCTCATGTCGGCTTGGGCCATGGAAATGCAGCCGCAACAGTATGGGATGCGGCCCCGACATCAGTGAGCAACACGTTCGGAGGTCCAATTGGTGGTGGACAGTTCGGATACAATGTTGTGCTGCCTTCGCACACTCTGCTCGGATGGGAAGTTGACGCTTCTTTTCCGAACTACATTGCGTCAAATGCAACTATTGCGTCGGTGCCGACTGCCCAAAACCATGTGACAGAGGAGTTTGACTATTTGGTCACCGCTCGTGGCCGCATTGGCCACGTCGTGGGGCTTTGGCTCATTTATGGCACGGGCGGCATTGCGCTGTTAGGTAGCCGGTTTCTCAACGAATTGTCGTCAGGAGACGAAGAGAAGCAATTGCGAACTCGTTTTGGCGGTGTCGTGGGCGCAGGCGCGGAATACGCATTCGATCCAACCTGGACGATGCGGTTTGAATATCTCTACGGAAACTTTGCGCGGACTAATGGCTTGTTTCCGTCTGGTGTTAGTTACGCCTCGACAGTTGATTTCAACATGTTCAGGCTGGCCCTTAATCGAAAATTTGACGGAATCGCAGAGTTATCCTCAGAGCGAAAAGACGAAGCAACTCCAAAACTGGTAGATTGGCAAATTCACGGACAAACGACTTACATCCAGCAGGGGTATCCGAGTTTCAAATCGCCTTACGAAGGTTCTAACAGTCTCGCGGGCAACGCCCAGACAAGAAATACGGTAAGCGTAACGGCATTTCTTGGCGTTCGGCCGTGGGCGGGTGGCGAGATTTTCTACGCGCCCGAACTGGCTCAAGGCTATGGGCTCAGCGGTACGCTCGGTCTCGGCGGCTTTTCCAATGGCGAAGCGCAGAAAGCCGGATTTGCCTATCCGCACTACAACACCTCGCGTTTGTTCTTTCGGCAGACATTTGGCTTGGGCGGTGAGCAGGAGACAATCGAAGAAGACGGAACGCACTTTGGCGGGAAAGCCGATGTGCCGCGTCTAAGCTTCATAGTTGGCCGGGTTTTCGTCCCGGATTTTATCGACAACAACATCTACGCGGACGAGCCGCGCACTGGATTTCTAAATTGGTCAATTTGGGCAGCCGGGGCATTTGATTTTCCCGCAGATCAACCCGGTTATAGCTGGGGCGCTTTCGCAGAGCTTAACCAGAAAGACTGGGCTGTACGGACTGGCTATCTACTCATGCCGAAGGAATCCAATTCGAACTATTTCGACAAGAATGTCTTCAACCGGGGTGAATATTTGTTAGAAACTGAATTGCGCTATTCTCTGCTATCGCATCCCGGGAAGCTGCGGCTAATTGGTTGGGTGAATTCAACGTATTCGGGAAGCTACGCGGAAACGCTCACAAATCCTGATCTCAATCTCGACATTACCCAGACGCGTCAGACCCGCATCAAATATGGCGTGGTTGCCAATGTCGAGCAGTCCATTTCCGACGATTTTGGTCTGTTTTCTCGCCTAAGCTGGAACAATGGGAAAACAGAGATTATGGCCTTCACCGATATCGACGCGAGCGCTTCGTTTGGTGTCGTGTTGAAGGGCAATGGCTGGGGGCGTCCCGACGACAGGATCGGTCTCGCCGGTGCGATTAACGGCCTCTCTGCCGATCATCGCGCATTCATCGCCGCGGGCGGCATGGGAATTCTCATCGGCGATGGTCGGCTTAATTATCGGCCAGAAAAAATTATGGAGTCCTACTATTCGGTCGCGCTACAAAAGAAAACCACGCTCACCTTTGATTATCAGTTGATCACGAATCCTGCTTACAATACGGATCGAGGGCCGGTGTCGGTTGTTTCTGCTCGTCTACACGCTGAGTTTTAGGCCGACATTCGCCCACAAAATCAGCAGGTCGAGTATCGAAGAAATTTGTAATCATAAAAACGCTGGTGCCAAACGTTGGGTACGGAGTGGGAACGCCGCTCGTGATCTATAGAATCTAGGTCGGGTTGCAATTGCAAGGCGCCGCCGGCGCGCAATCGTGCAGCGTCGGTCGGCGGAGCTTCAAGGCTTCCGCGAACATCCGCAGCGACGGATGACGCCAAGCCTGAGGCCATTCAGGCGAGGGGTGGGGCGCGAGTCTGATAGAGAGCGTGGCGGGGGGCAATGAGGTCGAATTCGACGGCGACTTCACGCGGAATCCAGCTAAACTCGCTCGGAAGCGCGATCGTCGGCGCGACCGGCGAAAGTCCGGTCCCCGCCATGTGCATGGCGATGCACATCGGGCAATTGTCGTCCGACTCGTCCGCGGGAACGTGCTGACGGTTCGGAGCGAATTGCGCTGTAGCCTTCTGTAGCAGAACTGTTGCTGCTTCGGCAATCTGCGACTTTGGCAGAATTTCGCGGAGGTGAATATGGCCGAACCACAAGACGAGCTGAACCACCAGCGCGAAGGCTAATATCCCCGCCCCCGTTCTTTGTTTCCTCCGCCACCACTGCATGACTGCTTAACTGCCCCGCTCCACCAGCCAGCCGGAAGCCGAAAAGCCGGCATGACTATACTGGACAATGCCTTATGGCATAAGCACGACGAAGCGATAACGTCGCCCCGTTAACGGAGGGAAAGACTATTGCATCGGCATGATTTCATCCAGGTCGAAAGATAAGACCGCGGCGATGTTGACTGAGATCAATGCTTCAATCGATGCGCAACCTACAAAAATCGGTCGAAATTCTCTGCAGGTCAATCCCAAGCAGGAAGGAGCAAGCCATGCGCGCAACCTTTCATTTATGCAATTTCACAACGCTTGCCGCTGCCGTGGTGGTGGCAACTTTGTTGGGAAGCGGAACCGGCTGGTCGGACGAGAAGACCGATGCGGGCGTCCGGCTTGAGTTTTGGAAGGGGCACTTCGACCGGGGCAGCCAGCCATTCCACGACTGGGACAAGGAGAAGGAAATCCCGGCAGTATGTGCGCGCTGCCATGGCGCCAATAGCCTCCCGGAATATCTTAAAGAAGGGAAAAATACGCCGGCTCCGCACGTCAAGAACGGGTTCGCCTGCACAAACTGCCATGCGGACCTCCTGACCTATGCGCGGCACAATGTCCCCAATGTCACGTTCCCCAGCGGAGTCACGGTCGACAGCGGCAACAACGATACAAATCTGTGCATGACTTGCCATCAGGGTCGGGAGTCGACGGCGAGTATAAACAAGGCAATCGCGGGACTTGCTTCCGATACGCCAGATTCCAAGCTGAATTTCCTCCATGTGCACTATTTCCCCGCCGGCGCGACGCGGTACGGCACCGAGGTGAAAGTCGCTTACGAATATGAGAGCAAGAAATACGTCGGCCGCTTTGCTCACATGCCGAACGTGAGCATCTGCATCGGCTGTCACCAGCCGCACGGCGGTGAGGTCAAAATCGATCGCTGTGGGGGATGCCACGACGGTATCACGACCGTCGCCGACCTCGCGAACATTCGCATGTCGACCCGCGGCGACTTTGACGGAAACGGCAAGGAGGAGGGTCTCGCGCGCGAGATCGCCAACCTCCAGACTGAGCTTTATGCCGCCATCCAGACCTACGCGAAGAACGTCGGCGGCACTCCGATTGCGTTCACAAAGGCAGCGTACCCGTATTGGTACGCCGACACTAACGGGAACGGTCGGATTGATCCGGAGGAATTGAACCCCACCAATAAATACCCAGCCTATACGCCGCGCCTGCTACAGGCGGTATTCAACTATACCTTCTCGGTGCGCGATCCGGGTGGTGCATATCACAACGGTCGTTACGTTCTGCAACTGCTCTACGACTCGCTAGAGAGCCTTGCGGCGAGCAGCAAGGCCGGCGTCAACATGAGTGGAAAGGTAAGGCCATAGCGCATTTCACAGTGGCAAAGCGAGACCACTGCACCATAGAGCCGCAAGATCGCGAGAACGAGAGCGGGATCCGGATTCCACCTGAACGGATCGTGCTCTCTCTAGTCGAATCGAAAATAGCTGATTTTACCGCAGCTTGCATAAGGCGCAGGCACGCCAACGTGCTCTCACAAAAACCCGAAAAATATCGGGTAGACCATCTGGTGACGATTGGGAGCACCCGGGTCTTCTTGATCATCGCCGCAATTTGAGCCTGCGCAGTAACATGCCTTCGATCTCGGCTAGCTCGCGTACGCCAAATAGTCGTGCCAGAGTCAAGTAAATGCTAACCCCGAGCACGCACAGCGCCGTCGCGCGCATTAGAATTATTGCAAGGCTTATGCCCGGCAGGAATTGTAGCAGCAAAACGCGCGCCAACAACCCAATACCGGTCGCAACTGCCGCTGCCACGGCCAAGCGCAGCGCCCCATCCAGCATGCCGGGTGCGTCTTTGAGTGAGCTGCCGTTGCTCGCCGCCTCCCGCTCGAAGCGGCGGCGCTGCAACCAGCCAAGCAGTACCACGTATATCAGGATGGCGATCGCGCTTGCGATCGCCAAGCCGATCGCGCCCCCTTGCTGACGCAACACCACATAGAAAGGTACCATGACGAATGCGACCGTCGTACCAACGATCGTCGGAAGCCATGTGCTTCCCAGAGCGTAGAAGCCACGGCTAATTACAGTCTGCGCCGTCCAGCCGCAAAGGCCCAGGCACAAGTAGGCAAGAATTGTTGCCGTGGCTTGCGCGTCTACAGCGGTGAATCGGCTAGCGAAAAGACCCCAGACTAAGTAGGCGATCTCAAAGCCGGCTAATGTCATGCACACCTGAGCCGCAAAGGTCGCGACCAACATTAACCGCACCGCTCGGCACAGCAAGCCGTATGCCTCGGCCACACTGCCAGCTGACACCATACGGCTGATCGTTGGATAGGCCGCGACCCCAGCCGCCATGCCGAACACGCCTATTGGCACTTTCATTAGCGTTCGCCCGTACTGCAGATAGGACAGCACGCCTTCACCAAGATATGAAGCCTGGTTTTTTATGATCCACTCATCTACGACCACGATGGAGAAGCCGATCATGATCGGCACCGACAGCCAGAAGTAACGCCTCAGGTCCGGATTACGGATCGAAAGGATTGGATACCAGTGCATGCGAGTCTTGAGGCAGCCATATAGTGGTAGCGCGAATGGCCCCATGACAGAGCCAATCAGCACGCCCCACGCAAATCCGTCGGCTCCAAGTTCGGCATAGTGCGCTCCAACTAGGCCGCCCGCAATGATACCCGCAGAGTATACAAGTGGCGCCATCGCCGGGAGGATGTGCATGTCCTGGGCCTGCAACGCCGCCGACAGAAGCCCTCCTATCACGTGAAAAAATTGCGCCGGCAAAATAATCCGCGTGAGCCGCACCAGCGTATCCACCTCATTCGGGCTCGTGAACCCGGGTGCGACCAAACCCGCCAGTGGTCGCGCGAATACCATGAGCAACGCGATTCCAATGCACCCAACAAGAAGAATGAAATTCGCGATGACACTGAATGCTTCCCAGCCGCGCTCATGTTCACCTCGTTGAAGATGCGCAAGGAAAATCGGTATGAACACGATCGACAATGCCCCCGCTGCCAGCAGGTAGTTCAAGAAGTCCGGCAGCGTGAAGCTTGCGAAGTAGAGGTCGGCCTCGCGGCTGGCGCCCAACGTGCGGCCGATGATCTGCTCGCGCACCAAACCCATAATGCGGCTAAGAAAAATTGAGGCGGCCCAGATTATCGACGCGATACCAATTGCGCGCGCTTGGCTTTTTCTATGCTGTGAATCGGCCGTCAACGTTGCCCCCACTGAGTCGGTCGCAAGTCCATGAGCGCGAAGCGCTTACGAGAAAATAAAAATGGGTCATGATTTGGCACCGATCAGTTGCATAAACAATCTAGAACTCCGCTGCAGTTCCACAATCTTTAGAGTCCATTTGCGGTGGGTCATAGCCAAAGGTGACGCCGATTCAATACCCGCACCAATTGGGGCCGGTCAGTCAAGCAGTTGATGCACTTAGCATTGGAAGAGTCATGCTTTGGCGCTGATTCACAGGCTACCGGTAGACGAGAACCGGAATCGTGCTATGGGTCAGCACCTTAACAGTTTCGCTTCCGAGGATGATGGCGGAAACTCCGCGCCGTCCGTGCGAAGCCATGACGATCAGATCGCAGCCCTCCCGTTTCGCAGCATCAATGATGGCCTGATACGGTTGCGAATGTTCAATGTGGATAATGTTGCAGGGCACGCTTGCGGCCACGGCGGTGCTTTTCAGCTCATTAAGACACTTGTTCGCGAAAGTGGTCGTGCTTTCTTCATACAGCTCTTGTGGCAACACGTCTGGGTCCGACGCAAACACATAGAACGGCATCGAAACCATTATCCCGGTTACCTTGGCATTCGTCTCTTTAGCAATGGTAATGCCGTGCTCGATAGCCCTTTTTGATAGCTCCGATCCGTCTGTCGGAATAAGTATATGTTGGTACATGAAGGCCCGCTCCGCTCGTCGACTGACAATGATTAAAAGATAGAGGCTTTGGAAATCGGGGTGTTGATCTGGCTCAACACCCGAGAGCCCCGAGATTTCGGTGCGCGAGGAACATGCAGAAATGAAACATATCAACACACACGCGCTAGCATGAGTGAGACTGCCGTCATCTCTATCCTGGGCTAACGGAGCGACACGGTCTTTTGATGTCCGTGCGCAGTCATAACTCCCGTCGACGATCGAGCATCGACGGCGAGCCCAAATTTCTTCAGGCTAATTGCGCAGAGGCCCGCCGGAATCGGAGAAGTGCGAGCGCGAAGAATATTGCGCCGATGAGGGCGACCGCTAGGAATTCCGGCCAGACCACATCGAAGCCTGCGCCACGGTAAAGAATGGCTTGCGCAAATGATACGAAGTGGGTGGAAGGCGACACCTGCATGATTGTGGACAGCCAGATGGGCATGCTTTCAAGCGGGGTATTGCTGCCCGACAGCATGTTCATCGGCATAACAATCAACATCATGAGCAGCCCAAGTTGAGGCATTGAGCGAGCTACCGTGCCGAGGAAGATGCCGATCGCGGTGGCAAAAAATAAATAAATGCCGGTGCCGGCCATGAACAGGAGCACTGATCCTGCGATTGGGATGCCGAGTAAGAAACGAACGACGATTGACAGGGAGAGCCCGACCGCCAGCGTTATCACAAGGGCATTTGCCCATACTTTCGACATCGCGATTTCGAAGGGACTCACTGGCATCACCAGCAGATGATCCATGGTGCCGTGTTCGCGCTCGCGAACAACGGCGGCGCCCGCCATGATGATCGCGAGCATGGTTACGTTATTGATGATTCCCATCACGCTCGTGAACCAGGCCGTAACAACATTCGGATTGAATGCAATGCGCACGGTGAGGTCGATCGCCGGCAATTTTGAAGCTTGCGAGCGAAGTACGAAGTCATTCACTTCGGTCGTGATGATTTTCTGCGTATAAGCTGAACCTAGTCCGGCCTGAACCATCGCCGTGGCGTCAACGCTAACCTGCATCGCGGGCCTACGGCCGGCCGACACATCTCGTTGGAAGTGTGGTGGGATGTCGATAATAAATGTGAACTGTCCGGTGTTCATCAATTGATCGACGTCGCGCAATGCCACCGGTTGTGGCGTTTTATAATAGGGTGGCAAAAAGGCGTGTAGGACTCTTCTGGAGAGTTCCGAGTTGTCCTCATCGACATAGCCGATCGAAGCGTTGTGAAGTTCCTGCGAACTGCTTTGCGCCTGGCTATAGACTGCGAATGAGAATGCCCAAATCACCAGGGCAACTAGAACAAAATCATGGGTAAAGCTGCGAAGCTCCTTAGCGCCCAACCAGAAGATATTGCTCAATGACGGCATGGGTGGTCCCTCACCGTTCCTGTTTTCGTAAAAATAAGAGGTTCAATATGATCAGCGCGGGAATAAAAGCGGAGAGCGCGAACAGATATCCGCCGAGATCCTGAAAGCCGAGCCCCTTGGTGAAAGTGCCGATGCTGATCGGAAGGAAATAGCTCATCGGAAAGCCGCGCCCCATGATTGCCGCGGCTCCCGAAAGTGAAGATACGGGGGTCATCAAGCCCGAAAATTGCGTGGCCGGCAGAATGGTGAGAATTGCCGTGCCGAATAATGCGGCGATCTGCGTGCGCGCAAATGCTGAAACTACCATCCCATAGGCGGTTGTCGTCGTGACATAGAGTAGTGCGCCAAGGGCTAAAGTGAGAAAGCTTCCTTTAAGCGGTACGCGAAAAATATAAAGTGCCATCAGGAACATCAAGGCGAAATTGACCATCGCAAGCCCGATATAGGGCAACTGCTTGCCTAACAGGAACTCGATGCGCGTGACCGGGGTGACATACAGATTGATGATTGACCCCAGTTCTTTCTCGCGGACGATGGCCAGTGCCATCAGGATCGCTGGGATCAAGGCGAGCAGGATGGAGATGGAGGAGGGCACCATTGCATAGATGCTATCGAAGTCCTGATTGTAGCGAAATCGCGTTTCGACGGTCGCCGCCGGAAGCGCCACGGCCTTAGTTTGCCTGATTGCTTCGAGGTCAACGATGAATTGATTATGGGCGCCTTGTATATAGCCGTGGATGGTCTCGGCTCGAAATGGCATCGCGCCGTCGATCCAGGCGCCGACGGAAGTTGGTCGTCCGCTTTTGATGTTCCGACCGAAATCCGGCGGTATTTCGATGATTGCTCTGACGTCACCACCCTTCAGACGGCGTTCCATTTCGTCATAGTCTGTGACCCGCCTTTTCTCAACGAAGTATCGTGAGCCGGTGAATTCCGAGATATAGGCACGGCTTTCCGGCGTGCGGTCATGGTCCAGAACGGCGAATGAGAGGTTGTCGACATCCGTCGAAATCCCGAAGCCGAAAATCAGCATCAACAGCGCCGATCCACCGAGTGCGAAGCCAAGTCGAATGGGATCACGCAGCAGCTCGAGCGCTTCCCGGATGGCGTAGGCCAGCAGGCGTCGGCCACTGAACCGGGAGATGGCTCTTGCCTCCGCCGGTGCGCTCGCAATTCTAGGCTCAGTGATCGACTCTATTTTCGGCCGCTCTTCTCCTCGCTCCTTCTCGAGGTATTTGATGAATGCTTCCTCGAGATCTGAAGCATTGCTGTTTTTGATGAGCACGGCTGGCGAATCAGTTGCCAACACTCGGCCAGCATCCATCAGCGAAACACGATCGCAGCGCTCTGCCTCGTTCATGAAATGAGTTGACACGAATATGGTGACGCCATGATTGCGCGAGAGGTCGATCAGCAGCTCCCAAAAGCGATCTCGAGCCAATGGATCAACGCCCGATGTCGGCTCATCCAGGATCAGCATCTCCGGGTCATGGACGATGGCAACGGCGAGCGAAAGCCGTTGCCGAATGCCCAATGGCAGAGCCGCCGTCTCTTGATCGATATAAGGTTCGAGGCCAAATTGTTTTATCAGGCTATCGACGCGCGAACTGATCGTTGCCCGCGGCAAGTGAAAAAGCCGGGCATGTAGGTCGAGATTCTGGCGCACCGTTAGTTCAGTATAGAGCGAGAACGATTGAGACATATAGCCGACGCGGTACCTGGACCGCACGTCTGTTGCGTCGATCGGCTGTCCAAACAGTAGGGCTTGGCCTTCGCTGGCGGGCAACAATCCGGTCAGTATTTTCATGGTCGTTGTCTTGCCGCAACCGTTTGATCCAACAAAGCCGAAAATTTCACCGCGCTCGATGGTGAAATTGACCTGATTTACGGCGACAAACTCGCCGAAACGGCGTGTCAGATCGCGTGCCACGATGACTGGCTCGCTGTCGTGAATAATCTGTGGTGGTACGCGGAGCGTTTCGTGTCCGGCGCGCTGCTCCTCGGGTAGCAGTGCGATAAATGCCCCTTCGATTGTCGTTGCCCCGGTATCCACCTTGAGATCGGCGGCCGATCCTGCGGCAAGGATGCGCCCGGCATTCATCGCAATGAGCCAGTCGAAGCGTGCGGCCTCCTCCATATAGGCTGTTGCAACGACGATACTCATTCCCGGCCGACGATTTCGCATTCGGCGGATCAAATCCCAGAACTGACGACGAGACAACGGGTCGACGCCGGTCGTCGGCTCGTCAAGGATAAGGAAGTCCGGATCGTGAATGAGCGCGCAACAGAGACCGAGCTTTTGCCGCATTCCGCCGGACAGGTTCTTTGCGGGTCGACCGGGGAAGGGGCTCAAGCCGGTGCTTTCGAGGAGCTCGGCGATACGGCGGTCTCGTTCCTCGCGCGACTGCTCGAACAGCCGCGCAAAGAATTCGATATTCTCTCGCACCGTGAGGTCAGAATAGAGGTTTCGTCCGAGGCCTTGCGGCATATAAGCGATGCGCGGACATACCGAGCGGCGATGCTCCGCATCCGCCATGTTGCCGCCGAGTGCTAGGACCTCACCGTTTTGAATGCGCCGCGCGCCGGCGATGATACTGAGCAAGGTTGATTTGCCCACTCCGTCCGGGCCGATGAGGCCTACCATCGATCCGGCCGGGATGGCTACCGTAACGTCATCAAGCGCGAGAATGGCGCCGTACCGATGAGTAACGCCTTCGAGATGAGCAACTGAGTTTTTATATTCGCTCATTGTGCGATTGATCCACGCAGCCAATCGGGCCACGCGACATTCGGATCGAGCTGAACATAGGCGACACCGGGGACTCCACTTTTCACCGCGTCACGGTGCTCACGAAGCAGGTCGGGATCGACGCGCACCCTGATGCGGAACATCAGCTTGTCGCGCTCAGCTTTGGTTTCAACGGCTTTCGGCGTGAATTGTGCCTGGTCTGAGATGAACGATACTTTCGCGGGAATGGCGATAGTCGGATAGGCGTCGAGGACGATTCTGGCGCTATTGCCAATTTTTGCTTTTCCGGTATCCGCCGTCGGTAGATAGATGTCCATGTAAACGCTCGCGAGATCGAGCATGGTGAACACCTTGCCGCCGGCCGGGAGAACCTCACCGATATTGGTAATTCGATATTGGATGCGGCCGTCGCGGGGGGCAACGAGCGTGTTATCGGAAATATTGACCTGCAGGAGTTCGACATCGTGCCGCGCAGCGTCGAGTGCGTGTTCCACTTGTTCTACTCGTGAGTTCGCGGCGTTAAGCGCGGCCGTGGCACCGTCAACCTGCTGCTGCCGTTGGTCCAACAGCTCTCGCGTGGCAAAGCCCTTCGTCAAAAGACTCTGCGTGCGAGCCAATTCCTGCGTGGCCAGGACGAGTTGGGTTCGTTGCTGTTCGACGTTGGAGTGAGCCTCCTCAAGGACACGTTGTGCCTGTTTGACTTGCGCCTGCGCTTTCTGCAGCGAGGTCTGAAGATCTCTCGTATCCATGCGTGCGACCACTTGGCCGGCGCTCACGGTGCTACCCTCGTCGGCAAAAAGTTCGGCAACGCGGCCAGGGAACTTGGTGGCGATATCGATTTCATCCGCCTCGATGCGGCCGTTTCCCGACACAATTCCGAGTGGCAACGCGGAATTGGAGTGCTTGAGCCAGTAGACGCCGGCGCCCGCAGCCAGCGCAAAAACCAGCAGTAAAATTCCAACTCCTCGCCACAAGCGCGACGTCGTCGGTCGCGGCAGCTTGCTCACAGGCGACGGCACAACATCCTGCCGCGCAGCGCTAGTTATTTCGGCGGTGCCGGCATTCGACGTTTGGAGGCCTGGCTGGATCTTCTGGTCAGCCATAGGACGAACCGCCTCGCTGGCATTAGATTTGGATACATAGCCGCAACCAAAAGAGCCGCAAAAGGCCGATTTTGTATTGATATTCCTCAAAGCCGGCATAAAAGAGCAGCTTTGCCGCGCGGGTCAAACCGCTTGCGGGTAGGCCGGTAAGGTGCGGTCAGGGAACAATCATGACTATGCAAGGGGCGAGGCTCGCGATCTTCTGCGAGACGCTCCCAAGGATAAGGCCGGCGAGACGGCCGCGACCGCGCCTTCCAACGATAATGGTGTCAGCCTTTTCACGGCGGGCCATCTCAATGATCACTTCGGCGGCATCGCCCCAGCCAGACCGCAGCTTGATGTTTGCGACGCCGACGTGCTTTGCGCGCTTTCTGGCTTGATCAAGGACTTGATTGGAGAGCAGTTCAAGCGCTTCACCGACATCGCCCTCGACGCGAACCAACTGTTTCAGCTCGCTGCCAGAAACATTACCTCCAACGGTGATAATGGAAAGCTCGGCGTTGGTGGCCTTTGCAAGCTGAGCTGCCGCAATGACAGCGCGGTTGCCCCCGCGGGATCCGTCGGTTGCCACGAGGATCTTTTGCATTGCGCTCTCCTGGATCGCGACAGGGCGCTCAACGTGACCACGTCGCCGGGCACGAGCGTCTTGAACTCAATAAGAATCACACAATTCCTACCCAGTCCGCAACTCAGTAGAAAATGACATAAACATCATAAGTTGCCGTAGAACGACCTCAGCCCCCAATAAGTGTGGCCAGGAGGCTCTGGCGCCGGTTAAAGGGTTAAGGGGCTCGGTGAAAATACGCCCACAACAATCCAGAAATAATGGCGGCAGCGACGAGTAAGCCGATCACAGGTATCAAGACCAAGAACGCTCCTAAAAACATAATGAGCATCACAGCCGAAAGAATACCTGTTGTCAGCGCCACCAAGATGCTGCCGAGCGGCCCGAGCTTCGCGATATAAATACGCTGGGTGCCATGCGTATCAACATAGGTTTTCATTCGCGGTCCGCTCTGCGCCGCTCCCGGAGGAATAATCTCCGGCTCGGATCGCGGTTGCTCACCCTGCGGCTTTCGTCGTTCGTTCATCATGTGTTCGCGACCTCATCCTGGCTCCCGATCCACTCAAGAGCAATGGCCGTCCGCTCCCCGCGACGGCCTCGGTTTATCGCTAACATAATTCTGGATTTTGGTGCCGACGGTTTTGCGTCATGCCAGCGGAGGAGATGACTACGACACCGGGTGCAGTCGGTGCTGCCGAAGCCCACAATCGGAACGGGCAGGTTCGACAACGCCGCGACCAAGTCGCACTCATCGCCGCAGGGGAAGACCCAGGCGCCGAGGACGGTCCCCGCCTCGGTCAGGTGGTCGACATGCCATCTGATTGCCTTGCCGCGACGCATGTGCCTCGCCAGTCTGGCCCTGAGGCCGCCCGGCCCCCACGCCGAGCCGCAATAAAGGTAGCGACCTGGGCTCAGCCTCTCCCTCGGCTTGCCGGGTATCGTCACGTTCACAGGTTTTACAATGTCGACTGCCAGGACGTAAGCACCGGGCGACGATGGAGCCTCGCGGGCGTTGGTACAGAAAATTCGCGTCATTTGTGCGCCTAGCCCTTTGCGGGCCGGCATGTCCCCGGCTCCGGCTCGACGGTCCTTGAATTATTTCTCGCCAAAACCATTTATCAGACAAACGGACAAGAGTTAGACCCCAAAACCTTTTCGACTGATAGGCCGCCCGTGAGCCCCCCACCGCGTGGCGGCCTATCTTTGCCGGTTAAACCGTAAGCACTTGTGCTAGATCGCTGAGGGCCATCGTTACCTCCAGCTGCTGCGGTGTCGGGCACCGATGCACCCAGCATTCCGGCGGCAGGGCGTAGTTAGGACCGATATAATTATATAGTGACCGGAAGAGATCATTCAGTTTCGGGCGATTGCCGCGGTGACGCGGTAGGCTCTTCCCTCTCCGCAAGGCGGCGATGCAAGGGACGCCGACGAGCCGAAAGAGCGGGAATAACGCCCCGCATCGCCCGAACCATCTTCGCTGAAGTCCAGAGGGGGATGACGTTGTATGTGGCAGCTTTACCCACTTGGCAAGAGCTGGTCGCGCTCTACCGGCTGACGCAGCCGCCGCTCTACATCGAGCCGCGCTACAACAATGCGCTGGGGATTATGCCCGTCGTGGTGGAAAAAGACGCGCAAGGAGCTACCGTCGACCTTCAACGCGCGCGCGGAGAAGGCAGAGACCAAGCCGATGTTCCGGTCGCCATTCAAACGCACGCGCCATCGCATCAATGGCATTCACCCTCATGCGTTTTATAGAACTAGGACGCTAAAGCTTCCGGCTCGGACGCGCGCAGCCTTACCGGCTGAAGATGTCGACCCCATCGGCCAGCCACAGGTTCAAAGACACCATGGCAGCGCGTACCACACTTACCACACCTGCCGTCCGACGACAGATTCCGTACCGTCACGTCGTACCGGTCGCGGCCGATCAAAACTGCATGGCACGCGTGACAATAGGTGGCCTGACCAACGGGATCGTGAACATTACCAGTGTAGACGTAGCGAATACCTGTCTTCATGGCGATCCGCCGCGCCATTCGCAGCGTTGCCGGTGTTGTCGGCAGGGCGTCCCTCAACTTCCAGTCCGGATGGAAGGCCGTGAAGTGCAATGGTACATCGGGTCCGAGCCGATCCATCATCCATGCACTCTCTGCTTCAATTTCGACGGCCGAGTCGTTCTCCCCTGGAATGAGTAGGGTGGTGATTTCAAACCAAACGTTCGTCTCGTGCTTGAGGTATTCGAGCGTCTCAAGCACGGGAGCGAGCTTCCCCGAACAAAGATTCTTGTAGAAACCCTCGGTGAAGCCTTTGAGGTCGATGTTGGCAGCGTCCATGTGCCGAAAGAACTCGGTCCGGGGCTCTGGCGAGATGTAGCCCGCGCTAACGGCCACTGTCTTGATTCCCCGCTCGTGGCAGGCCTGCGCCGCGTCGACCGCATATTCGAGAAAGATCACCGGATCGTTGTATGTGAACGCAACGGACTGGCACCCGCTTTGCACCGCCGCTTCTGCAATCGCCTCGGGCGACGCTAAATCCTGAATGCGATCAAAATTCTGGGCCTTCGAGATGTCCCAGTTCTGGCAGAACTTACAGGTCAGGTTGCAGCCGGCAGTGCCAAACGACAGGACCGGCGTACCCGGCATGAAGTGATTAAGCGGCTTCTTTTCAATCGGGTCGATGCAAAAGCCCGATGAGCGGCCATAGGTAGTGAGCACCATCTGGTCGCCTTGCCGTGCGCGCACGAAGCATAGGCCACGCTGACCGTCATGCAGCCTGCAATAGCGTGGGCAAACGTCGCACTGGATCTGTCCGTCCTCAATTACGTGCCAGTAACGCCCCAGTTTGCCGTCGATGGGTTGATTCATGTCGCGCTCGGCCTAAGTTTTAGGGATCCGGTCATAAATGGTGATCTGGCGAGAGCGAGACAAGATGCAGCTCCCGTAGCCATTCCGATTTAGGCCAGGCTACATCATCAATACGTCCGGATATGAATTTCTGAAAGGAAAGGCCCATGAAACTCGCCGTACCCGATCTGATATCGAATTCGTATTTCCCTGCGGAAGCCGCAGTGGAACTCGGGTTCTTTCGCGAGGAGGGGCTCGACGTAACCCTGGAGATGATCTTTCCGGTCGACAAGGCCTATGCCGCATTGCGCGAGGGGGCGGTCGATTTTGTCGGCGGTTCGGCGCATTCGGCGCTGGCGGCGTTCCCGCAGTGGGAAGGCGTAAAGCTGATCTGTGCCCAGGCGCAGGGCATGTATTGGTTTTTGGTCATGCATAAGGATTTTGCCGCGCGGCGCGGCGATATTGGCGCGGTCAAAGGCAGGAGTATCGGCGCGGCGCCCTGGGTGGAAATGGGCCTGCGCCGCTTGTTAATCGCGGCCGGCATCGATCTGCATCGGGACGCAGTGAAAATCGCGCCGGTGCCGGGCGCAGCCATCGCCGGAGTGAATTTCGGCCTGACCGCAGTGAAAGCATTGGAGGAGCGCAAGATCGACGGCTTCTGGGCCAACGGCATGGGTGCCGAGGTGGCGCTCCAACGCGGTATCGGCACAATTGTCCTCGACGTGCGTCGCGGCGACGGACCAAAAGGCTGTTTCGATTACACTATGGCGTCAATCGCGACCTCCGATCGCCTTATTGATAAATCGCCTGAGACTGCGGCCTCGGCGGTGCGCGCCATCGTCAAGACGCAAAACGCGCTGAGGAAGAATGTAGCGCGGGCGGCCGAGGTCGGCCGCAAGTTATTTCCGTCAATGGAAGCGGGATTAATCGCCGAGCTGATCCGCCGCGATCTGCCGTATTACGAAGCATCGATTTCGGAATCTTTCGTAGCCGCCATGAATCAATTTGCCCGTGACCTCGGTATCGTCACGGGGCACGTTCCTTATGAAAAAGTTGTGGCGATGCAGTTTCGTCAACTTTGGACCGCTTGAATAACTATGGCTCCGAGGAGCATTTCATCGCCGGTGCGATCTAGGTTCAGTCCACCATCCACTGCAGCAGGACCGGGGCTGCCGGCAGCGACGTGAGCAGGAACGCTCTCCGCCCTCATCCTGAGGAGTGGCCGACGCCGTCCCTTCGCGCTACTTCAGACGCAGCCGTTCTTGCGGCGGGGCGATCTCGGTTACTAGGTCGCGTACCAGCTTTTTGTTGCCGAGCGGCCCTACCGTCATCGCGCGTGGTTCGAGCCGCGTAGTGCAGGCGTAGATGGTCTCACCATCGATCTCCATCATGCATTCCTTGCAGGCATTGGCGTTGATGCAGGAGTAACGAAACGCCAGCGTTGGATCCTTGTGCACGCGGATCCAGCGCAAGCCGTCGAGCACCGACTGGCCCCGCTCGTATGGAACCTCGTAGCTCTCGAAGCGGCCCGCGGTTTTGTCGGGGCCCCGCCAGATTTTCAGGGTCGCTATCTCGCTCATTGCGCGGCAACCTCGATGGGCGCGGCCGGCATCCGCGAGATCTCGATGCGTCCGTCCTTCAGGCGTGCCACCTGATTGACGCGCCATTCGGGCAGCATGCCCGGTAAATCCTCGCGCTGGTGCGCGCCGCGGCTTTCAGTGCGTAGTAGCGCTGCCTGCGCCACCACGCGCGCGACCATGACCATGTTGCGAAGATCAAGCCAGTCGAGCCGCGTCAGGTCGAACGGCTCGGCTACGCCGAACGGTCGCGCGCCGAGCGCGGCGTCAAGTTCACCGATATGCGAAAGCGCGCGCTCCAGCTTGGCCTGCGTGCGAAGCGGTCCGACGTCGTCAGCCATGGTCGCTTGGAGCGCCTGCAGCATCTCGGCAGTGTTGGGCGCGTCTTTGCGCTCCTCGCCGCGCAGCAGGTCGAGCGTTTCGCGAGCGTCGGGAGGCACGGGTGCGCGCATCGCCTTCACGCGTGCAGCCGCGGTGCGACCCGCCTGCCGTCCGAACACCAGGGCTTCGGTAATGGCGTTGCCGGAGAGCCGATTGGCGCCGTTCGCGCCTCCGACCGCCTCGCCCGCCACCAAGAGCCCAGGTACATCGGTTTCCATTCGCGCGTTGGCAGCGACGCCCCCCATGTGATAATGGGCTATCGGCGCTACCTCAATCGGCATTTTGGTCAGGTCGATATAGTTTTTTTCGAGGCGGTCGATCACCGGCCCGAATGCCTCGCGCAAGGTGGCTTCCGAGCAATGCTGGAAACTGAGATACGCGCCGCCGTGTGGCGAGCCGCGGCCAGCCTCGACTTCTTTCAGGATCGCATAGGTTCCGACATCGCGCGTGATGATGTACCTGCCGTCCTCTGGCACGCCGTAGTTTTGCGTGAACTCCTCCATGCGGCCGTTGAGCAGCCTTCCGCCGAGCTTGTAGCGGAACGGATCCCACATGATCGGGTCCATCCCGATCAGACGCGGCGCGAGATGGCCGATTGGAAAGAACTGCACGAACTCCATGTCGATTAGCGGCGCACCCGCGCGAAGACAAATGGCATAGCCGTCGCCGCCCATGTTGGCTGATCCACTGTTGCGGCGGTAAAGCCGCGTCAGCCCACCGGTCGCCACGATCGTCGCCTTGGCCGAAATCACCACCGGCGCGCCCGAGCCGACGTGCCAGGCCGCGGCGCCCGTCACCGTGCCGTCGCTCTTCGTAAGATCGACGACGCAAAGGTCGCCCGCGCGGTCGATACCCGCGGTCTTGTTTACCACGCTGCGCAAGGTCTTCGAGACGGCAGGACCGGTGTTCAGGAAATCTACATAGACGCAACGCGGCCGGTCGTGGCCCGGCGCGAAGGCTGCCGTAATGCGGCCGTCCTTGCGCGCCCAGCCCACGCCCCAGGCGTCCATCTCTTCGATGCATGCCGGACCTTCCTCGCAGAGCAGCTGGGCTAGCGATTCGTTGCAAAGACCACGTCCGGCCGCGAGCGTGTCATGATAATGGTGCGACCAGTGGTCCGGCGTCTCCGACCCAAGCGCTACGGCGACCGTCATCTGCGCCATCACGGTTGCGCCGCCGCGGCCGATCAGGCTGCGATCGATCAGCATGACATGGCAGCCAGCTCGCGCCGCTTCAATCGCGGCGTACATGCCAGCGGCGCCGGAACCGATCACTAGTACGTCGGTTTCGGCTCGCAAGGGTTCGGTCATGATGGCTCCGGCGCTCATTTCTTTATTATGTGCCAGACAAGCGCCCGGCCGCCAATCCTTTCCTCGCCGGGCAGGGATAGGGCGGTCGGTCACTCCGGTAGCGGTTTGCCCTTGGTCTCCGGCAGGAATGGCACGGCCAGCAAACTCAGGATGTAGATCGACGAGATCGCCATCGCTGCCTGGCTGAAGCCGCCGGCGTTGGCTATCAGCCAGCCGGAAATCAACGGGCCTATCCAGGCGATCAGCCGCGGCGTGTTGAACACGAAACCCGCGGCCGTGGCCCGCATCCGAGTTGGAAAGAATTCCGGCAGCCAGGCCGCCATCCAGGTGTACTGGCCTGATACGAACATGCCGCATAAGCCCGCGGCGACCAGCATCCACGCCAGATCGTGCGTCCACAGGAACAAGACTGGCACCGACAAGAACGCGACCAGCACGTAGCCGATAGTAACGGGCTTGCGGCCATAGGCATCGGCCAGGAAGCCGAAGCCGGCGTATCCGATCACCGACGCGCCATTGTAGGCGAGGCCGGCGTAGCTCGCCCATTGCTGGGGCGGTAAGCCGGCCTTGCCGGCGACCAAGGCGACATACGGCGGAATCCAGGCCGAGATGCCCCAGAACGCGAACGTGGTCGCAAGCGACATGAAAAATGCCAGGATCACGCGCTTGCGAATTTCGGCGTCGGCAAACAAGCCGGCGACGGTGAAGCGCGTGAGCTCCTGCTCCTGCGCGCTCAGAGCCGCGCCGCTGCGTTGTCGCTCGACCGCAGCCATCCGTTTGTCGTTGGCACGTTCCCATTTGTCGGACTCTGGGATCGACTTGCGAACCCACAGCGTAAGCAGACCAGGCAGCACGCCGAGCAGGAACATGTAGCGCCAAGCGTCCGGACCAAACGGACTAATGAACAGCCAAGCGAGCGACGCTAGGAAAAATCCGATGCCCAGTCCGCATTGCATCAGACCAACGCCCTTGCCTCGATTTTTGTCGGGCCAAAGTTCGGCAACGATCGATGTGCCGGTCACCCATTCGGAGCCGATAGCGACGCCGACCAGGAAGCGCATCACGGCAAACGAGGTCCAGTCCCATGCGAAGGCGCTCAGACCGGTGAGTAGCGAATAGCCGAGGATCGCAATCATCATCGCGCGCTTGCGGCCGAGATAATCGGCGATCACGCCACCGATTATCCCACCGATGCCCCAGCCGAGCAGCGTCAGCGCGATCACCGTGCCGGCATAGACCGGAATTTGTCCGTATTGCGATGGCTCAAGCAGTACACGCAACGCGACGCCGACCGAGATTATCAATGCGAAGGTTTCATACCCGTCGAACAGCCATCCCAGATTGGCGGCGATCAACACATTCCACTGGTTGCGGGTGAGCGAGCGAAACCACGGCTGTGCCACAGCCACGGATGTATCCGACATGACGGGCCTCCCCTTTGTTTCAGATTAGCCAGTTGTACTGGTCTTGCGCTTGCGAGCGGCGAGCTTAAACGCCTCGATAACCTGCGGGTAGGTGGCGCACCGGCAGAGGTTGTAGGACAGATAGTGCTTAATCTAATGGTCGTCCGGATCGGGAGTCCCGTCAAGCAGTTGTGACCTGACTTATTTAGACCAAGGCTTGTGAGAGAATAGCTTGGGTCAGGTCAAAAACAATGCCCGATTAAGCGAGACGGATTACATTCTTGCCGAAGTGCAGTCCAACGATACGGAAATATCGCCATTACGTCTGTTCTGCCGAGGCTTCATCATTGCTACGCGCGGATATGATTTTCGGAAGGAATAGGCTGATACGCAGATTGCCCCTCAGCCAGAACTGATCGACCGGAACCCCGCTAATATCACGATTGCCATAATCAAATTTATCAATGAATTGCTTCATGCATTCCGCGCCAATGCGGCGGGCAATTTCTTGATATACTGGAACAACTGAAGCAGCGAGGGCGGAGCGCAACGTATGATCGCGATTCCATTCAGGATAACTGCGTTCAACACCGTCCCATTTGAATACGTCTTTGTCTGGGTCTGTGACGACACTAGTCTCGATGGCGATGATTGAATTAGGAATCTTGAATGTGGGCGTAGGGAGAATGCTTTGCTGAGAGCGTTGAGCGTCACTTGTCACGGTAGCATTGCCGTTAGCACTGTAAGCAGCGAATACACCTACTGTTCCATCATCGGAAAACCGCTCCGCAAGGCTTCGGCGCAGCCTGCACAAATACCCGCGAGGGAATGAAGGCACTTGCAACCAAAAGACTAAGCGAACGGCACCTGCTACTGGGTTGTTCATATACGCATAATACACTTCCTCTACTCAGCCTGGTTAGGCTCGTTTCTTATTGCTGTTCAGACGCAGTTACTTCGAAAGTAAAAATATCCGTCGAGTTTAAACCGCCCATGCCGCAACGCAGAATCTTACGATCCCCTGCCGCAAGAAGTCTTACGTCTGTTTGATAAAATGCCCCATTCTTTTTTACGGTCGTCGTACATTTGAACGTGTGATCTGGGGACTTATTTGCGATCTAGTAAGTATTGCCGAAACCAGAGCCCGCGCATTCACCATCTGTCTGTTCAATGGCGCATTGGGCAGAGGCTTTATTGGCAGAAACTTGCAGAAGAATACTTACCAACAGGCTGCAATAAAACATTTCACGATTTAACATTCGACTCGCATTCGCCCCCGCGTGTTTGTCAACTGGCAGCCATTCTTGCCGTGAATACGCCCACTGAGCAGTTTATTTGTAAAATCTTTGGTGATCTAACCAAGCAATAAATGCGTAACTCACCAATATAAACGCAGCGATCAGCATCCAGTGTTGAAGCCGCACCCCGAAAACTGAAAAATCAGCAACAAGCCAATCAAGCAATGTTTCCTGCATACCAAATCTCGTAGTCAATTGTTCTCAACCTCGATCGGCATTACGAGTTCGACCGGGGCTTGTTCAAATAAGAGCGCCAATTGGAAAACAGAACAAGTTAATTCTGCATAACATAATTGTGAGTATTCGCGGAAAATTGGGATCGTTTGAGTGGTTTTACACCAGCAGCGTCCTGGCGAGAGCGATGAAGTATCTGACGACCGCTGCGCCGAGAAAAGATAATCTTTGTCACTGCATTGCTACCGTCGCTCATGCGCGTAAGACCACCTTAAATATTGGTCGTTCTCTTCAGTGACCCTAACGTCATAGAACAGCGTTGCGCCAACGTGAACCGTTGAATTCGTGTTTCGTTTTTGGCGACATTTCTGTCGCCGTTACGCGAAACACCCAATAATAGTGCCTACGCGAAGGAAGAATATGGTGAGTTTGGGATCCGATTAGCCACTGATGGGGAAGAACTTGCAAAGCTTTGGGAGTAGATAAATGCAGCGTCTTGCCATTTCCTCTATAAAGAATACCATTATGGCGTTTTATCGTTACGATTGGGCGCGCGCTATGGATTTTTGGTCGGCAGTTAAAATCTGTTTTCGAAAGTATGCCACTTTTCGCGAACGCGCGTGTCGTTCTGAGTATTGGTATTTCTATTTATTCTACATGATTATTATTTTGATGGCGGGGGCTATTGACGCATCAATTCACTCAAACATGGGGGTTCTAACCTCAATATGGTCAATTGTAGCTCTTCTACCCATTCTTGCGGTTAGCGCGCGTCGTCTGCACGACATTGATCGAACTGGATGGTGGCTTCTGCTGGGGTTCATCCCAATAATTGGGTGGATCGTTCTGCTTGTATGGTTTTGCACACGAGGAACGGCTGGACCAAATCGTTTCGGCAAAAACCCCCTAGCATAATCCAGAAACCATCATCGGCTCCTTCGCTCCACTGGTACGAGTCGCTGCAGCGATCTCGTAGGAAAACGGCGCGAGCCCAAGAGGGCAGGGCGATATACAAAACCCATGGTGAAAAATGTTATCAGACTCGGGAACGTTGCTCGGCACACCATCGTTCGCTGCTTGTGCCAATCAGATGAATGGTGGAAGGCCTTCTCGATTTGTATTGAAGGACGGTGAAGCTTTCGACCCAAAAACTGGCTTGACTTGGAAACGTTGCAGCGTCGGCAGGACGTGGAAAAAAGGTGACGGCTGCAGCGGCGAGCCTGACGCCAAACAAGAGCTGAAACAGGTCCAATTGGCGGTGCCGCCAGATGCACGACAAATTTTTCGTTGCAACCTTATTTAGTTTCGTGGGAAATCATTAGGTTTTCCATGCGGACGTAGAATCGTCTCCACCTCCGGTATTGGCCGTTGAATGCGCCCAAAATGGAAGCCCTTTGGGAGCCACGCAATCTCTAGACCGAGCGACCAGACGCTGTCGCGTCGCACGAATGACTGCTTTGGGTCAAACGCATCACTTGGTCGAAGTCCGCATTATGCCCGGTTTGTCCCCGATAACGACAACAATGCGGACATGGCGGCACTTCGCATTTGTGTTGATTAACACCTTACGGCTCCCTTTGCTATGTTCGCGGCATCCATAAAGAGGGCGCTTAAATGTTCAGAATTGCAGCAATCCTAGTTTTCGCAGTCAGTCTTGCGGCCTGCGGTCCTGTAAGTACGGTGACAGAAGGGTTGAACTACGCGAAGGCCGTTGAAAGCGATCTCGAAGTATCGACGGGCGTCAAGCCGGAGGTAGGATTCGACTGGAAGAATGACGGCTGGTATCGGTAACGGTAGCCTTTCCCCGCATCTATGAAACCAAGCCCTTGCGCGAACTAGCCGAAACAATACGCGACTCAGTTAGCAGAAATTTCAAACAAACGCCTGACAATATTGTGCTGGCCTTCTCATTGGCGAAGTGAGATCGCAGTCAAATCGAAACATTAGATTTGGTTTCTGCGCGGGTCGCGCGTACTTCAACGATTGCAGGTGCCTGCAGCGTCATGCTAGAGCAACTCGGCCGTAATAGTTAAGCAGAAAGCAGCCGCGACGCGCGCCGCCGATAAGCGATATGAACTCGTGCCGTCGCATTCCCACCCCCGAGGCTCACGACCGAACATCGTCCCGATTCAGACTAACACGCTGAAAGGGGGCGGATATGAATTCTGGCACAGATCGTTGGGTGGCCAGCCAATGTCCGCTTTGGGGTCAAAAGCGGACATTCCGCGATGTCCGGGGCATATCCACTTTACGCTCAAAAGCGGGACATTCGTCGTTTCGCCATAATGGCGCTAGCATTCGGCCGCCGCAAAGCAATCAGCCGGCAGGACGCAGCAGTTAGGCGTCGCATGTCAAACCCGCCCTGGACTGAATCTGCTTCTGCGAGTTAAGTTTGCACTAGAAGCCGGGACGGCGCCTCAATCGAGTGCAGGCCATGGTCGATAAATTCATTGCTCAACGCGACGTCGAGTACTTTACCGAGTTGCTTTCGAAAGAGACCGATGAGAATCGGCGAATAATACTTTTACGCCTCCTCGCGGAAGCAGAAAAACTGCGGCAGGCGGAAGGACACGAGGAAAAAAAGATTAAAGGAGCAAACACCAATAGACCCAACATCAAAGGCGATTGAACCTTTCGCAACGCGTCAATTGATGGTGGCGAAGCGACGCTTTGGGTCACGTGTGGACGGCGCCATGGCAAGAACTTTCTGACGTTGCTGCAGCATTGGTCGGGTGCGGTCACGTATCCGTCCAGTTGATGTGGCAAGTGTGGCCGCCGGCCTAGGAGTCAGAACGCCGATCGGTGACGTAACTCCGAGCAAAGGCCAATGGAGAGAAAGCAATGGTTGCATCGTTCCCTAAGGAGCGTGATGCGAACATGCGATCCGGACTCGGCCTAGGCCGCAATTGATTGCGTCTTGGAAAAATCTCATGAACACAGAGCGCATAAGGGTCCGAACATTCAAAAATACCTGGAAACTTCGATTAATAGCGCGATCGGCTTGGCTGGCTGGAAAGTTGATCGAATTGCGCCCCGATAATCTACTGCAGGCATAATTCGTAGAGTAGACATCGTTGTCCGTGATTTTTGGATCGGACTGCGACTGCTTTCCTGTGGATGGAACGCTTTTCGGTGGCCTCCAGCTCTTGAAAGAAACGAGTTCCAGAAAGCCGGCGGCTCTGACCAATGATTGACCAACGATACGGTGCGTGGCATCGTCAGCCCAGCTGATAGCGATTTTACTATAGATTATGTGGTGCGCGACATTTCTAAAAAGGGCGCGCAGCTGAAATTCAATAGCCCCCGGTCAATTCCCAAAAATTTCGAATTAGATATCCCGGTCAAGGGGCAGATCTATCAGGGAAAGGTCGTTTGGCTTGATGGCGACGAAATCAGTGTCGCGCTTGAAACCAACGCTTCTCTCGACGCCGCGCACTCAACCGATACAGAAATCTTTGTCTGAGTAGCTCGACTTGAGGCTGAGATCACCGCGCTCAAACAGCTGATAAAGCGTCTACAAAAAAATGTTGCTAACAAAACGAATGCAGCCTAAGTGATATTTGTTGCCGCCGAACAATATCTTACTATCAGTATTTTTGAATCTTAGGTCACCCATTCCAAAGTTCTGCAAGTTCTTTACCATTTCCTTTGAGAGCGACAGGTTTTGCACATAACGTGGTAGTTATTTTAGCTTGCGCTTGCATAATCAATTCCATAATATTGCTTGATTTTGCGATGCAGAACAGGAGGCTTCGTGAAAATGCCTAAGTCAAACCAAGTTAAGAATCAAATTTTAGATGATCGTGGCTTAGCATTTGCCGTATACATTTTGTACTTCGTTGGTTATGTCACAGGTATCACTACACTCATCGGCGCTATAATCGCGTACTTTCAAAACCAATCAGCTAGTTCCGAATTGAGAAGTCACTTCACCTTTCAGATAAGGACGTTTTGGATTGGATTTCTTTATTTGGTTGTTGGTGTCATGTTTATACATATTGGTATTGGAGTATTAGTTCTTTTATGGGGATTTGCCTGGTCGCTCTTGCGAAACGTGAAAGGTATTTTGGCTCTCAATCGCAATGAGCCGATAGCAAGCCCTAACTCGTGGATGTTTGGCGATTAGAAGAACTTAGAACTTAGCGACTTAACCACTCCCAAAGCTCTGCAAGTTCTCGCCATCTCTTTCGAGAGCGGTTTTTGCTGCCAAAAAATACGGCTACAACTTGCTTAAAGGGCCAAGGAGTTCACATATGTCCGACTGTTTGCATTGCGACATTCACGATTTGTTGGATAGCGAATTACAAGGCAAAGAAGCAAATCTGGCGGAAATCGCTGCTAAGGTAACGGAAGTCCTTGCCGACATAATTTTGATGGTGCCGCCTGAGGAGCAGTCTACGCTAATGGCTGATGTTCTTGCAAACCTCGGCAGTTTTTTGCTTGAGAAAAAGGAACCAGCAGACCCAACTAATCGGCGTCGCTCAAGCCATTAGCGGCAACAATGCGATATTTTTTTTATCTATTCCATTGTCAGAGTGTTCTTGTCGGGGCTAAAGCAATACTCCAACAGTCTTCGGATGATTTAGTATGGATCTGATTTACATCGTTTCAATCTGGCTTCTGCCGGTCCTTATCGCCATTACGTTTCATGAAGCGGCTCACGGATATGTTGCGCGCTTCCTCGGTGATGAAACGGCGTCACGGCTTGGACGTGTCAGCCTAAACCCGTTCCGGCATATAGACCCATTCGGTACAATTCTTCTGCCGGGACTCTTGCTTCTGGCACGGTCACCATTCCTGTTTGGATATGCGAAACCAGTGCCGGTGAATTTTCGGGCACTTCGTAATCCCCGTAGCGGCATGGTTCTTGTTGCGGCGGCGGGACCGGCAATGAATATTGGCTTAGCAATTATCGCCGCTTTGAGCTTTCATCTTGTTGTTTATCTGCCAATCATCGCCGCCCAATGGACTGCCCTGAACCTAAAGAACGCGATAATCATCAATGTCATTCTAGCGGTCTTCAATCTGTTTCCCTTACCACCGCTTGATGGTGGGCGTATTGTGGTGGGGCTACTTCCTAATTTCATCGCCAATCCGCTTGCTCGGCTTGAACCTTATGGAATGATGATTCTTATTGGTCTCCTAATTGTTTTGCCTTTGCTGGGTTCGCAATTAGGAGTGGATCTTGGTTTTGTGTCTCATCTCATCTCAAGCGCAGCCGACAATATTATCAAAGGTATCCTATTATTGACTGGAAACTTATAGCGCCCGAGCCGGGCAACCTTTGGCAGGTTTTTGCCGCCAACAACGCGCCTTCAAAGAACGCCAATATTCACGTTGCATGCCTGCAAAAGGAAACGATTGCGTTCCTTCGCCGCGGCGTCAGGTCTTTGTTGAGGATAGAAAATGTCTGGCTTTCGTCAACTGGCTTCCGTTATCATCCTGCTCAACTGAAGACAGGTCCTAGGTTACTCGCTGCAATATCGCCCAATTGAGAAAATTAGAGCGGCCCTGCGATGGCAACCACTGGCGCTGACTTTCTTCAGGTTCGAGATTCTCATTTCATTTTGTTTGGCCTTGGCTCGACAGAAACGTCGTGGTGCGGCGTTGCTTTACTGACAATCGTTTACCTAGGGTCGCTTGCGTTCGCCGCGGTTCTCACGCTTCCCGCGTACCGGCTGGTCGAATGGTGGAATGCGCACGCGCTTACGCTTATACGCTCCGAAACTGCCTCATGGCTCACAAGCAAGGCCCCAACCGTCTTCCTTTTTCTCCACTGGCTTCCGATTATAGCCGTTCTTCCCTGGTTCCTGCGCTGGATATTTGCTGGGCCGCGCTCCCTTGTATTGCCAATCAACGCTTCAACTGTGCGGATGTGGGCATACTCATTCGGCCTCGGCCTCGCATTCGTTGTTTTACTTGTAGTGCTACAGAACATTTTAGCGCCGATGCCGGTTCGTCTGGCTGGGCATTGGCTAACGGTGTTGGTGCACCCGATAGCGTTGTTCAAGGGGCTCTTTGAGGAGACAATTTTTTGCGGGCTCATTTTGTGTGTGTTTTATACCGCAACGCGTCGGCCATGGTTGGCTCTGACGCTGACAGCAGCGCTCTTCGCCCACGAGGAACTCAATCGTCCCTACTACTTAGCTGTAGTTGGACCGACCGTGGGATGGGATACGGGTTGGATTATAGCTTTCTCGACAATCGTTGGCCCCATTGTGGAATTCGATGTGATGCGATTTACCGTGCTGTTCCTGATGGGAATGGTTCTTGGAGCAGTCACGCTGAGAACCAGATCAGTGTGGCCTGCTATCGGCCTGCACACAGGAATAGTATACGGCATTCTGAGCTTCAAGAAACTATACGGGATTAGGCTGGGTGATCATACTATCCTCGATGGCATCTCCGACGCGGTGAACAGCTGGATGGTCGCGGTTGCCCTAGGAGTTATTTTTCTTGCCATTGTGCTGTGGAAGCCGAACGCGCCAAGTATCGCTGCTGCGCGTTCTTGAAAAAGCCTGACTGTTACGCGCACGTGATCGACTTGTTGTCTGATATTTTCATTCTGCGTGGGCTCATAGCCAGCCTGGGCTTGGAATTTACATCAAACACGCGGAGCGCACTTCGCAGCTAGTCCAATGTTGCTTGACATGACCCATCATTGACTCAGGCACTAGCTAGTGGTGTGATTCAATCAGAAGATTCCTGCAAGTATTGCAGTTTGAGGTGGAAATTTGGTGCTTGTCTTTTCCGAAAATTCTATCCGGTCTGGAGTCGCATCCTAAGGCAAAAACATCGCATCAGTGAAAGCGATGTTTGCATCCTGCAACGCGTTCGGAATATTCGTCGCTGATCTGTTCAAGTCGAGGTGCCGGCTTGAAGCCGAGAATATGTTTCTTCGTCATCAACTTAACATCGCTTTGCGGCTGGGCGGCGGCCGCGCCTTTTGAAGTTGTACTTGGCGACGCTCGATTGAGCGACCTCAAATGCGAGCTTGAGCAGTTCGCCATAAATGTGCGGTGCTCTCCACAGCGGATTCTCGATGCTTATCTGCCGATCACTTTTGGAAATTTCCGCTTACGGCCAAAAGCGGACATGCTGATTGCGCTGACGAATGTACTCGTGGAAGCTATTCAGAGAAATTCCACTCCTGTTTCATTTAATCTCCGCCATACAAGTCGGCATGGCCGGATCGTACGACCGCCATCAAATGTCATGTCGAATGCTTCCGGCAGGTCGATTGTGTTTGGGATCTCAATGCGTGCGCCGGCATTAGTCAAATTACGCACAACGCCGTCGATCACAGAAGACTTTCCGAGAACGAACTGCGCGCGCTTGAGCACACGCGAGCGGGCGCGTTTACGGTGTTCCTGCATCTAATGCTTCCTCTAAACTGAGCGTAAAATAGAAGACAAAAATAAGTGGTGTCTTAAGCCGAACTGCTATAGTGAGGGCGGTGCTAAAAAGAGTTCATTAATAAATAATATCAACTTTCGGGGGTAAAACAGACATTACGCGGACGCTTGGCGATGTGCGCTTTTGACCCAAAGCGGACACGCGACGCCTTGCTTGCTGGGCAAGCGGAGGGAAGATCTGCCGGGTTGAGCGCACGTTAAAAATGGACATATCATCGGTGAATTTTGCAAGAGAGTGCTTTTGGAGGGACCATAAATATTTCAAAGGTTTCCGGAGAGGCGCGCCTTCCAAAAAACATTCGAGCCAGCGTCAACTTAAAACGACATGTTTCGAGAGTGGCGAGTCGCGACGCTGACTCCGAACAAACATGATCGCTTACAAGGCAAGCAACGAGCAGGCCCTCTCGACTAATGCGCGATGCCGAAACCCACGGCGATAAGTCTAGCCGCAATTCTATGAACTCGGACGGACCGTCTGGGCTGTAGAAGGTCAAACCATGTCCGTATGCCTGTGAGCCGGCCGCGAGGCGCAATGGGAGACCGAACGCCTCGTGCCACATGCGTGTGACTTCCGTTGCTAGTTCCCGGCGGGGTTCCTTTGCGGCATCCTGCTCGTATGCAAAGGTCGCATAGGCAATGAACGGCGATAGCAATAGCGCAGTGATTGCGAGCGCCGTCCAAATGCGCGTGATTCGCTGAAATTGTTCAAAAGTCAGTTCAGTGCCTGATGCCATCAGCATCACGATGGGAACCATGAAAAATACCGGGATCATGAAATTCGTTGAGATTCGCGCAATACCGGCTAAACCGCTAAGCAGCGTCAGAGCAGATGGGCTGAACGCGAGCAAAACAAGCCAAATGGTTTCTCTGCGCGAAAAGCCGATCGCGGCGCGCTTGAGAAATCCGAGCGTCTCGTTCCGGAAACAGGCAACAAGTGCAATAAATGCCAGCGCATGGAGGCCAATGGAGGCCGATGTCGTGGTAACAACGCTTAACAGAAGCATACCATAGGGAAATGCCATCCGCCCGGCCGCATAGTGCGCGGTTGGCCACCCAGTAGTGACGCCCCACCAAATGTGTGGCGCCACCAGCAGCAAACAGGTTGCTATCGCGACGTATGGTGCTGAAGTCTTGTAGTACCGTCGCGCATCGGGATGGAGAAGCGACGCGGAAAAACAAGCGAAAACCATGAATGCTGAGGAATATTTGCTGAGGAGCGAGACCGCCGCCATTGCGCCGAAAAGCACACCATCGCGTGCCCGATTTGTTTCTAAGGAGCGGACAAAGAAATACGCCATCCACGGCCATGCCGATAGCAGGACCGAGTTGGCATTATATTTGATAGCCATCACGTTATAGAATGGCGTGAGGGCTAGTAGCAGGATAGCTGCCAGCCTGGTCCAGCCTGAAAGAAATCGCCCAGCGACGAACCATACGCCCACAAGCCCGACGGCCGCATTTAGCGCCGACAATAAATTGAAGCACCAGTCTTCGCGCGGAAAGATTTTAAACCAAAGACCAGCGATCCACGCATAAAATGGCGGATGCTTGTAATACCCAAATTGAAACTCCTTCCCCCACGACCAAGCTTCTGTCATGTCGTGGTGAATTGTGGCAGAAGAATCCGCGATGATGGAATAGAGCGTCCAGACTGTAATGTGGAAAGCGATGAACAGCCGAAAACAGTAATCTGGGCTTACTGCGCCAGGAACGAAAGATTTCTTGTCTACCCAAGCCGTAAGAACGGATCGTATGGTCGGACACAATATGGGTCGCATGGCGCCGGTTCGTTTCTGCCTATTCGTTCTTTCGATCGCCTTCGATCAGTCACGATTATGCGCTAGGCAGCGTATCGAGCCAACTCGATAGTCTGACCTGACCGTGTTTTTTTGTACCAGGCGGAACGTGAAATTTAGGAGTCTTGATCCAATACGGGGTCGGCCAAGGTGCAGTATGATCTGACAAGTTCGAAGAAAATCGATGAACGTGCACACACGCGCCGTTGGTGGAATCATCAGCAGTCATCTTGTTGAGGATATTTTAGACCGTAAATTGCCTATGTTAGCACTCGTTCGGTATCTCAACTCCGGAGCAACGTCCGCAATTCGGAATTTCTATCCGCACATCCCTTCGAAGGCGATATTATATTTTACCTTGCTGCCTTGATCTCAATCTCATGCGTGTAGTAGCCGATCCATGAAGATAGGATTCATGAGCAAGGGCTTGGCCTGGTCAAGCGTTTGAATACGATGCGGATTATGGCGATGCGAACGAAGACGGCGGCGGTTCTGGCGAACAATGCAGTGCCTATAACGCCAACTACAGGTGCGCCAGAGAGGCATCGCGGTTCTTATGGCAGGGATTTGTGTGCGTACATGCGCTCAATTTGCTAAGGATTATAAGGAAAATCCCGCAACCGCTCCTACAGCCGGTTTGAAATGATATCTGGCCATTTACAGACCTGCTTTGGGAATAATGGGAGCTTGGCGCGTTCGCGTCGATGGGGAATGGCCTCAAGCTGGGCGGCCGGAAGTGGCATCGACGCCAAGCCCCACGATATCCTCTGCGCCTTTATCGGAATGATAAAGGTCGCGGCGCTCATTTTATCCATACTTATGCCGATTGACGCATCGCTCGAAACAGAGGACGCCGATGCAAGCTTTCCGGCATTACATGGCGCCACTGCAGCAGCCGGCGAAACACTAATCGCTGCTTATACTGGTTATCCTCATTTCCTGCGCAGCGATGTTCATCTTACCCGGCCAGGTGGCACCGATCTTCAACTTCATGATCTGAGCTGGGACGGTGAACCTTTTCGTTTTCCGATCTATGTTGGCGCCCGCGCTGCGCGCTGGGGAGGCCTCTTCGGCGCGATGATCGACTTCACTCATAACAAGGCGGTCGCAAGGCTTGGCAGAGGCGCCCACGGGCGTGGGATCAAGGACGCGATCATCGAAGAGGTGAAGGCAACAGGCCTGCTCAAGGGTCAACCGCCGCCAGCAACGATCAAGCTCAATGAAATTCTCGATCGCCTGGAATTTACCCATGGACACAATACCCTGTTGTTCACAGGCCTAATGCGGCTTGGGAGTTTATCGCCAAGGTTACGGCCTTACGTCGGCCTCGGATTTGGGCTTTCCATTCCACATACGGAAATTTGGTTGAAAGATGAGAATGACAAGACTGACGAGTACCAACTTGCCGGACCCGCCGTGCAAGCGCTTGCCGGACTCGAACTCCGATTCGAACGGATGTCTTATTTCGTTGAATACAAGTTTACGCTCGCCTGGAACCGAGGTGAATTGACCGGCGAACAATCACGGTTCAATGAAGACATACCCGGCGATCTAATGCGACAGGTGATGCGATGGTGGAACGCGGAGCAACCAAAATTCGGCCATTACGATACGAATCTTGCCGCGCATCAGGTTGTAATAGGCGCGGGCGCGCGGTTTTCTGCGACCGCGCCGTCCCCACCGTGAAGCGGCATCCAATCTCCGTTCCGGCGTAATAATAAAAGAAGACAATAGAGCACCGCGCGCCGACAAAAAGGAAAATTTGAAATCGAAAAAGGCAACCTGGCAGTGGCTTAGAGCTTATACTGTAATCCACTCGAGCCAAACCGTTAAGCCGCAAGCCCAATGGTCGACTACAAGATCAATTAAATTCAGCATCTGTTGAATAAAACGGTTGAGTATGACGGCGAAATTACGACATAAGCGGATGATCTTCGACATTTCGTCGATGGTCCAGTCAGGTGGGGTTAGAGGCGGCATCTTGCGCGTAATGAACGAACTCGCAACATGGGCTCATGTTCACCGTGATGACGTCGTCTTTGCTGTCTACGATGGGGAACTTGAGACATACCGTCCTATCCGCGAAGAATGGAGCAAAACATTACTGGAGGGGCGCGCCCATATTGACTGGCCGCAACGGCGTAAGCGGTACGTCAATGGTGTTCCCATGCGTGATCGGCTTCCTGATCCGCTGAGGTGGCTGGCGCTGTGGCTCCACGCTCCGCGCCGACGTGCGATGGTCGCCTTCGAACACTGGCGACTGTCGGTCAAGAGTCTTCGCGCGCGCTCTCTCATTGAGAAGTTACAATCAATAGTTCTTTCGGACAAGTTAAGAAGGGAATTGTGGGATGCACAGGGTCGACGTCGCACGTTGATAGCGTTTGACCAGGCATTCCACGGGGCGTGTGACCTTAGCGAAAACGACGTCCTGATCGTGGTCGGATCCGAATGGAATGTAGTTAAGCCGACATTGTACAGTGACTTGAAAGCAAGATTTGGAAATAGATTTGTTTTCCTCTGCCACGACATTATTCCACTCTTGTTCCCAGAGCTGTATGCAAAACGCACTGTGGAGGTATTTAGGGATTATATCCACGCGGTAATGCCGACTGCAGATCTAGTAATTTTTAACTCGCAAAAAAGCGAACACGACACGCGCAAATACTGCGAGGCGAACGGCTTGCTGCTCAGACAAACACGCATCATGCGATTCGGCACGAAGTTCACGCGCTCAGATACGATTGCTTCACTGCAGCTGCCACGCGGTCTTGAGCCAAATCGATATGCACTCTTTGTAAGCGGGTTCGACGAGCGCAAGGGACATAAGATGCTTTTCTCATTATGGAAGCGCCTGTTGTACGAGGGCGTGCCCGAAGCCCACCGCTTTAAACTCGTGTTTGCCGGTCACCGATCATCCGGCAATATGCTACTGAAAGAGATTGACGCGCATCCAAGTTCCGGAAATACGTTGTTGATCCTCTCGGGTGTAGACGACGGCGTGCTCACAACGCTTTATCAACATGCGGCATTTTGCTTGTTTCCTTCGCTTTATGAGGGTTACGGCCTGCCCGTCGTTGAGGGATTCGGCCACGGCAAGGCGGTACTGGCATCGACCGGCGGCGCACTGCCGGAATTGATAGGCGATCTATCGCCATGTCTCGATCCACTCGACGACCAAGCCTGGTACGAAATGATCAAGCTTTGGATCCAAGAACCTGCGGCGCGCATGCCGTTCGAGGTTGCGATCCGCGAGCAGTTCCGGCCAATTGCTTGGCAGGATGCGGCCTACGGCTTCTTTCGCCTGGTTGATACCGAACTGCCTTAGACCCGAGCCAAGAAAAGCCGGCGCTGCGACGTTTTTTCCGCCTTTATGCAGGCAACCTCTTCTGCCCAAAGAAAGAAAATATCAGAGCTTCTGGCGCGATGCACCTATCGCCGCGCCATGACAACGCCTGCGGGCGGGCCAATTGGATGTCTGAAAATTATGGCAATTGAAAAAGAACCGGCAGGAAACCTATGCGCTGCGCCCAGTCAATGGCAATGAAGGTCGGCACTGCGAGCAAAAAGTTAAAGGCATCGCGCAAGCAGTTGATCAGATGTCCACGCTCCATCGGCACATCGTGCGGTGCCGTCCATAGCCGCAAATCGGGAACGAAGCGAGACGCGCGTGAAATATAACTTCGGTAGGGCTCACCAAAGCGGGACGCCATGTCCGTTTCTTCAATTTGTGCGACGCGATTGAATACCGCCCACACCGTGGCCGAAAGCAAAAACATCATGGTCAAGCTTCCCGTTAGTGCGCCAATTCCGGCCGTGGCAAGAATTGAAAATGCATAGAGCGGGTGGCGGACGACCGAGTAGGGGCCATCAAAAACAAACTGCCGGTGTCTGCGGCGGCCGAGATGAACCCAGGCCCATGTACGTCCCGCGATTGCAATCGCAATCAGAATTATCCCAGTCAGCGTAAGAGTTTTGTAAATCAATGAATCGGTGGCCCACGGCGATCGATGGAACAAAAGGACTGCGAGCTCGCACGCCACAGCGATGCGAAGCACGCGCTTGCGCGCACGATGCAATTTCTTGATGTTAAAGGCCCCGTCCTGCTCGAAATAAGTGGATAGAGATAAGACTCGCGTCATTTTTCTGAATTCGTCGTGAAACATTTTGTGAGGCATACCTTCTTTTAACCTAAAATCAAATATATACGGAAGCATGTTACATCAGATACGTGCGGCAATCAGCGTGCATGGAATTGCCACGATTCGCGACGGCGGCCCAACTGGATCATTTGTAATTTGGCAATACCGGCGCTCATGAATCTATTGCTTGCAAACGAATAAATATGCCGGGCGTATCGACGAGTTCGTAGGCCCGCCCCGTCACAGGCGGGCCAGGGACTCCTGTGAACGCTGCCATTCGCCACCGAACCCCTTCGATTCAATCAGCTATGAATGCGTTTTGGGAATCAATTTGTTTAGTGCCATCGACCGTGGAGCCAAAGCCATTGTCCGGGATCCTCTCTCACCCACCTTTCGACGATCGATGTGATCGTCTGCATGGCGTTTTGAACGTCGATTTTTCCGTAACTATCGCGCCGCAATTCGATCGGCTCGGTGATTTCGCCCCGAAACGTATTACGATTGCGCAGACGCATTACGCGTAATCCGCGAATTGGACAGTCGAAGCGTCGCGCTAACTCAGCCAAGAGGGGATTGGCTTTACACTTGCGGCCGAAAAATAATACGTCGACGCCGCGGCGGTATTGCTGGTCCACGAGCATCCCAACATGCGCTCCTTCTTTGAGTGCATTTGCAAGCCGAAGAGGCGCGGCCAAATCAGCCGGCACGAGCGTACCCATGCAACTCGCGCGCAATCTGGCGATGGCATCGTCGATTGCTGGATTATTGGGAGGACGATAGAGCGCATAGCTCTCGAGCCCGACGAGCGGAGGAACAAGTGCGGGAATTTCCCAATTCGCAATATGAGCAGCGAAAAAAATGGTCGGGCTTTTGCATTGACGAATTTGATCGAGAAAAGCAAGTGCTTGAGAGTCGTATATGACGTCGGCACAATCGAATTGTTCATCAGTGCCAATTCGAATCCGATCGAGATGCGCGAATTCGGCAGCGACCCTTCCAATGTTGTCCCAAGCTTCACTGAGAATTTGATCAATTTCCATCATCGACTTATCTGGAAAAGCGGCAGCGAGGTTGGCGCGACCAAGTTGATGTCGTGGAAGATGTGGGCCGATCTTGCGCATCAGCAACCCAAGACAATCGGCGATTCGGACGCGATCGATAGATCGGGCCAGCCGCAACATCGCAACGACCAGTCGACCGATAATTGGATCGAAGGCTAATTTTAAGTGCTGCCCAATGCGACTGGATCTCTTTTTCGCCACTGTATTCTCGGTCTGTTTTCGAAGATATAGCATTGGCTTGATGCGGGCGGTGACGGCGCCCGAATCATCAATTAGGATCCCGGGTGGCCGCCGCTAGGTTACATTAGACCACGGACTTGGTCCGGTTGCTCATTGATCAGATCACGCAACTGATACGGATAGACCTTGTGCTAGGGATGCGGCTTGCTTGCCTTTAGATGATCATTGATGAGAGTTTTTCGCTTAATTGTGGGCCATGAGTCCCCGCAGCAACTAGGGGGGAAGGCTTACGGATTGTAAATGACTTGGGGATGCGCGCTCTGCGAGTTGACGAAAGTCAAAACGGATAGTTGCTTTGGAAGTGTTAAGTGATGCGCCATCTTCCGAACGACAAGGCACCGAACATTCGTTTAAACATAGCCGACTTGTGATGCCGTAAGACTTGGGTCGTTCGGTACCACTCCGATGTCACCCAATGCATTTGAACGAGGCGGCGCTCGCCGACGAACGGTTCGTGTCCATGCCAGGAATTGTGCGCGCGTCTAAAAGCCACAAGTGTCCAGGTTGGTGACACTTCTGCAACCATGTCTTCGAGATTGTTCGACCGAAGCAGGCGGAGCCGGCCGCCTTGGGCCTCCCAGGTCGAGTTCATGTAAATGAGTACGGCAATAATTTTGTTCTTCGAGTCCGTGTGGATCAGGCCGTCTTCTGCTGCGCACTGGCCGCGAACCGTTGTCATGGTCGGACGACCGGAAAGGTCGATACCAAATTTCTTCTCGAATTCCAGGCGGAATTCGCGGGTTTCAAGTTCGTCAAGCAGTTCCTGAAACCCGCTGCCATAAGCGTGCATAGCGACCGGATAGCTCCCGCGCTCGGATATTTTTGGGTAGTCCCTGTTGATTGTTTCCCGTACTTCTTTGCGAACAAAGTCGGGAACAATAAGGTAGTCGAACGGATCGCGTGTCAGTGGCGCGCTGCGAAACGCCTCGAGATCGAGATAGCGCAACGTCATCGAATTCCTCTATTGCAGGAAAGATTTATCCACGTTGCAAAAATATTACGTAGTTTATTGTGAACTGCTCCGAAGCCGTGATCAAAACAATAGTTGTTATGTTCGCTTCTTGCGGAAGTTATAAACTTCGCGTATCCTTTAATCAAGCCGGTCGCTCCCAATAAATGTCCATAAGTCGCGTCTACTGACGAAAAATTCGTATCAGTCGCGCTGACCATAATAAAAAAATCGGACTATCAGTCCGTCCTTTAGTCCAGCGACTGCGGGCGACCGCTACCCTCAACAAACCGTCAAGAAGTATCGCAAGGTCGAGTTTCGGCTGTACGTTTTCGTGCGGCGGTCCAGCGCGGCGCCATGGCGACATTTCTCAATCGTTGCGACAGACACGGCGCACGGCCCTCATTATGTTATCGATTGAACGCGCGCCTAGGTTTCACAGCGAGGCCGAGGTGGCTGACGATCAGCATCTCGCCGAAACCCTCAAGGATGCTGGCGGCGACACCGGGCGTCTCCTGCTTGAGTCCGCGGGCGAGATTGCGCAGCAGCCGCTAGGCCTTGTCAGTGGTGTCGAGTTCCCAGGCCTGCCGGAGCGCTCTGCGCATCGATTTATGAAGCGGCTCGGGCAGGCGTTCAATCACGTTGCGCGCTTTGTCAATCTGACAACGTCGGATCGGCGTGTGGGCACCGAAGCGTCGACGAATGACTTTGCTTGGCGCCATGCCACCGTCGATGATGAACAGCCGTTGGACCTTGGGGTCGAGCCCGCGTTCGACCACGCGATGACTTTTAACGGCAATGCTCGCAACATTGACGCCCCAACTGGATGAGGTTACGCCGATGCAGTAATCTTTAATCTGCTGCTGCAAGAATCCGCTGGGTCAGGGCTGGGGCCCGAAAAAGTCGAATTGCCCTCGAAGAACGCTTAACCGGTAAGGAGCCATCGAGGCAGGCGTGTAAAGAATGCGGCAAATTATCGAACAGATCAGGGTGTGCAGGAAACATTCAAGTGCCGGTCTTGCGACACGAGCGAGTCTAAGCGCCGAGCTCCTGCGCATTGGGTTGCGCTGGTTTGTTAAGCGTCGCATCGGACCCGGAACCGATATAGCTGAGGTACGACGGTGGATCGAACTCATCCAGCGCTATGTTCCAGCGCCTTCGAGTCGTACCGAAACGCTCTCAATCAAACCCGCCGGGGTCAGCGCGCATTGGATTACAACGGCCGCGTCTGACAAGGACCGTCACGTGCTCTACCTCCATGGAGGCGCTTACATCGCTGGCTCGCCGCTACTCTATCGGGATGTCACCTGGCGTATCGCAAAGCGTGCACGCGCACGTGTGCTATGTATCGACTATCGATTAGCGCCGGAGTTTCCATTTCCGGCAGCCATTGACGATGTCATCAAGGTCTATCGTTGGTTGGTGGACAATGGCGCAAATCCGCGGCGCATCGCCATTATGGGGGACTCGGCGGGGGGCGGACTCGCATTCGCGACCCTGCTCAAGCTACGCGATGATGGCGCGTCGCTGCCAGCCGCCGCCGTCGCGCTATCCCCCTGGACCGATCTTGCGTTTACTGGAATGTCGATGAAGTTAAATGCCGAGACCGAAGCGCTCATGAATAGCGAAGAAGCGCCAAGATTTGCCGATTATTATCTTGCAGGCGCGGATCCCCGAACTCCGTATGCATCCCCACTCTATGGCGATCTCAGCGGATTACCGCCGACTTTGATCCAAGTCGGCAGCGACGAGATGCTGCTTGATGACTCCCTGCGCATGGCCGACAAGCTGCGCGTCGCCAAATGCGAGGTCGATCTCGAAATTTGGCCACGAATGCCGCATGCATGGCACTTTTTTGCAAGGCTGCTGCCCGAAGCTCGCCGTGCAATTGAACGGATCGGAATATTCCTGCGAGCCCATACGTAAATGCAAACGGCCCCATACGAAAAAATGGGCCCTCTCGGCAACGTTAAATTTTCAACTGATTTGCGACCATTGTCGGATAAATCTGATCCGTAAAACACCAGTCTTTTGGCGGCTCGAGCCCCTTGATCAATCGCTCAATGAAATCGGTAATTTTCGTTTCACTCATGATGGACGTGTCTTTCGGTATCCGCAAACAATCGTGCTATCGATCAGATTCAGGCTGTCGCGCGTTAGGCCACGATGTGTCTGCCCAAACTGAAAGACTGTATTTTCGGAACCTTGCCTGGTCTCTTACCAGTCCCGCCGCGGCGCTATTCGTCATTCGGGTTATGCTGCTTTACACCATTGACCAGGCTCCTCCTTGGCTATTGGAATACGCCAAATTACCTCAGAGCGGCCTCGTCGGCAGCATATTCGTGTTTTGCACGGGGATTGCCCTCGTGGCACTGATCTGACTGGGAGCAAAAGTGGCGCAGCTCATTGTCCGCAAAGACACCCGGCCGGAGAAATCAAGAATGTCGGCGACCGTCTGCCGCGCGATGCCTGGCCCGCTGTCGCTGATGATGATCTCGTTGTCGCTGACCAAGACGAGAAACACTGGCGCTATGCTAACTTCTTTGCAACTATCGAACGCGTCGTCGGCCAGTTCCTTGAGAATGACGAGCGGCAATTGATTGACGCCATGGCCTATCTGCTTGATTAGCCCTTTGCGGCTTTCCTTTCAGCTATCGCTATTATCGAGTGCATCTTGTAAGCGCTGTCAACGGACCCTTGACGCCGACCAGTTTAAAGAAAGCATGGTAACGGCTGGAGGTAGGACCGGTCGACACTTGGATGGCACCCAGTGGCTCGACCATAGTGTAGTGGGCCGCTAGACGTTTTGGGAACGGACACCCGGTCACCAGCAGGATCGGTTGCCGTGCCGATTCGGTTAGCGGCCGGGTCATGTCAAACTTTGGTATCCCGGCCGACGGCCACGCCAGTATTTGCTCCGGTGCATTTCGTCGGTAATAGAGCAGAGCGGCAACCGTCCGACGGTCTTCGCCGACAATCGTGTTCGCTCCAACCCGTTCAGCGAAGCGGCCGACTTCGTCGGCGAGGGCTCGGTTCCCAAGCGTCCGGCTATAAATGTTGGATTTTTCGGGTGGCAGGAACGGAATCGCTACTTGGGTTGCCACCGTATCGGCGTACAGAGCCGCACCCTGCTCGACCACACCGATGGCAAGGCTGAACGCCAACCAGCCCCAGGCCTTGCGACGCACCAGCACCGCGGCGGCAAGGATCGTACTCGATACGACCGAGGTTGCTGCCCAATTGGCGTAGGCGTGGCTGAACAACGCTACCACGGTGATGATTGCTAGCGGCGGAATCGAAAAAGCCAGCATGATCCTGCTGGCCGCGACCGGTTCGGGTGACCTGATTTTTGCCATCTCATAGAGCAGCACGGCGAACACGACCGGACCAAAGACGGCAAATTGGGCGGCAAAAAACTCAAGCGCAGGCAATGGATTGAAGTTTGCACCGCGCTCGCTCTGAACCACACCGACTATACTCCGGAATGTCACAAAGTCGTGCCGCAGAACCCAAACCAGGTTCGGCGCGACGATGGCCGCAGCGATCGCCACGGCCAGCCAGATCGCCCAGCCGCGTAGCAAGCGATTCGCGGTGCCATCCAACAGAGCAGCGAACAGCATGCCCAGCATGAAATAGATCATGGCGTACTTGGCCAGCAGGCCGAGCCCGAGCGCCACGCCGAGGATGACAGCCCAAGGCCAGCTCGCTCGTTCCAGGAGCTTGACATAGGCGAGCAGCGCCAGCGCCCAAAAGAACACGAGCGGGACATCGGTTGAAATGATGCGTGCGGAAAACACGACCCCGACGCCGAGCATCATCAACAGCGCTGCCCAAAGCCCGACTATAGACCCGTACAGGCTCCGCGCGGTCAAATACATAACGATACAGGTACAGAAATAAAACACTGGCGCGGGAGCGCGGATACAGGCTTCGCCACTTCCACACGCTAGCTCCGCCGCGGCGATGATCCAGGCGAGTAGCGGTGGCTTCGAGAAATAGCCCCAGGCCAGTTCGCGCGACCAGCTCCAATATTGGGATTCGTCGATGAACAGATCGACGTCGGAGAGCGTCAGACCGACCAGCCGAGCGATTGTGATGATGGCAAGGATGCCAATGACGAGGCCAAGATCCGGCTCGATCCTGCGTCGGGTTGCGATATCGGTGAGGGACATCATGATCCGACGGCTAGCGACAGCACAGAATTGGCCGCAGCGCGGAAGTTTAACAGGCGGCGAGAGCGCCTTACATGCCACAGCGAGGTAATATACCAACGGTCTTGATCGTGAACAAAGGGGCTCAGACCAGACATTATTCAGCGCGTAGATGAGATCGGCAACCGTACCGATACATCCCACAAGCAAGCAGAAATGAGAGAATACCGAGACCGCAACTGTAAATCCCGACTTTTAACGGGAAAATAAATGGAGCACTAGAAGACCACACGATCACCAATCCTAAACCTCGGAATATTAAGCCGCTCCCAAGAAGCACCAAGCCACCACCGACGAAGCATCGTCCAGGATCATAGCCGGTGCGCTTCAGATAAGTAACTAGCCAAAATAAACCAAAGAGCCAAGACCACCATGACAGAAGGCGCAAGGGGGTAAGCTCGCTGGCGTACCGAACAATCTCGACGAAGGGCGCAAAAGCGCTGCGCAAGGGCGATGGATCACCCATGACTTGAGAAACGACGGGAACGATTCTATCGGGATCGCGCCCGCGAAGAGCGTCGATGACTTGTTCCGGTCGCCGGCCGGCCACGTTCGCAGTCTTAATCAGCGTCCATGTTTTTGCAAAATTGCCCCATCCGTGCCAGTCGGAATTCGCAACCAAAGCGATCTTATGCGTTCTTTGTGCTTCGAGTAGCGCGCTTCGTACATCTTCGGTAACATTCGGATGGCCAAAATTAGCCAACTCGAATCCGTCAACGCCTGCTTGAGCCAATCGTTTGATATCGGGAGCATGCAGTTGGTAACAGGAAGCCAAAACAGCGCCATGCGCGTTGTGAACGAATTCGATGAACTGTTTTACGGCCTGGTCATCAAGGAGATTGCCTGCGGCGTAGTCTAACAAAGGTAACGGCAGGGCGACCTCAGGCCGAATTCCCAATACCAATAGAAATATTTTTTCTTTGCCAAAATTTGGCACACTGATTTCTACACCGGGTATGATTTCCAAGGGTTGTTTGGCGTCGGGGGAATAATTAGATAACGTGGTTCGCCACACTTGCGAAAAATGGTCGGTGATCGCCACTACATCGTATCCGAGAGCGCGATGATATCCGAGGTTTCCTTCCAGAGAGGTTAGGCCGTCACCAGAGATAAAAGTGTGCGAATGCAGATCTGAAACGATGGTGGTGTGGTCGCTTTTGATAAGGGACCAGCTGGGGAGAGGGAACATGATAGCAAATGACATGTAAAGCGCGAACAATAGGGTGCCGGCAATTGCGCCACCAAAGGCCGTGCACATCCGAATACGGACCGGCTTTTCGATTTCGCCTCCTTTCCAGAAGAGCGCGATTGCAATAATGATGAACAACCAACAAGCCGTCGATGTCATTGCGATCCGATAGTCTGGTGCTCCGATTATGACATACGCAATGGCGGAGAAGGGTTCGATCGCGGTTCCGAGAAACGAAAGCTCAAATACGGCATCGAGATTGGTAAGATATTTATTGGTGCGCGCGTCGATGGGATAAATACCTTTGAATGACGCGCTCGCTGCAAGCAATGTAATGAGAATTAGCCAAGCAAAACAGAGCGTACGAACTTTCATAATCGAATAAGTTCGGCCGATGCGTTGGTTACCGGTGCTGGCGTGCGGAAGAGCCGACATTATTTGTCGCCTTTGATTATGTCGATACAATGAATAATTCTTCAAACAGCGGTCCCGGTTGAATGTTAGTCCGAGGATGGGGAGCCGCCACAGCCGAGATATTATGGCAGTGCATAGGTGGGCTGACCGCCTGCTCACTCGGACTCGATGAGCGCGTCGATACCGAGCAAATGGCATACCGCGAGGATGCACGCCATATCGCTGTGTTAAATTCCATAGGGTTTGAATCTTTCTGCGGCCTAATCATCAAGATCAGTGAGAAGATCGACTGCGTCGAGAATGAGTTCGCGTCCATTCTTAAGATGCGCCAATAATGTTGATCTCTTGTCAAGCCAATAGCGGAAGGATCAGGTTATTGTGCGTGCGTGGCCTGTACTCAGTAAACTCTTGTAGAGATTAAGCGTTGCCGCGCACATCTGCCTGACATCGAAATGTGCGCGCACATGCCCCATGGCCCGGTCTGCCATAGCCCGACGCTCTTCGCGTGTGAGCGAGAGAGCCCGTACAATCATATTCGTCACCGCTTGCACATCGCCGGCTGGAACGAGCCAGCCAGTTTCTCCATCCAGCACAGTTTCCGACGTCGCGCCGAGCGCGGTCGCAATCACAGGAACGCCCATCGCCTGCGCCTCCACCGGTACGCGACCGAAGCCTTCCGCCTTCTGGCTTGGGCTTAGTACGAGATCGGCGACGGCATAGGCCGCCGGCAAGTCCGCCCGGGCTATAAAATGGACCTTATCCTGCAGATTCAATTGTGTTGTGAGCGCCTTGAGACGCTCGTGATAGGTCGCGCGTCCCTGATCGGGACCAATAATGAGACAAAGGAACGATCGTTCATTGAGCCGAGCGAGAGCCCGCAATGTCAGCTCGTGACCTTTTGTGGGTGAGAGGCGAGCTGGCAAAATGAGCAGCGGTACATTTGTCGATACTGCGTGGGTAGCGCAAAATTCATTTTTGCGTTCAACCGTCACCGCAGCAGGGTCAAAAATAGAAAAATCGATGCCGCGCGGAATTAGCAAGATGTTCTTTTGTGCAAAATGATACTGCGAGCGAATATGCTCCGCGATGAAGCGCGAAATAGCAATGACGCAATCACCGCGTGCCATCACGCTGTTATAGAGCTTTTTCGCTGCAGTCTTGCCGGTGTAAGCATCGTGAAATGTTGTCACGAATGGTACGCCCGATGCGCGTGCTGCGAAATAGGCACTCCATGCCGGTACCCGGCTACGCGCGTGCACGAGATCAACGCCTTCAGTTTTGATGAAATCGGCCAGGCGCAGCCGGTTCCGCCAAATGATCCACGGGTTTTTTCTGCCAATCTTGTATCTAAAGTGTTCCGCACCGCTGCGCACGAGGGATTCCACCATCGATCCACCGGCACTCATGACGAGCGCTCGATGGCCCGCAGCGACGAGCGCCCCTGCAATGTCGACCGTCGCACGTTCTGCCCCACCGACATCAAGGCTGGGAACGATCTGCAGGATTGTCATTCTTTTACAACGCTGCGGCATTATCCCTCGGAATACGTGCGCGAAAACCTGCGGACTACCCTAGAAGCCGAACATATGATCGAGGCTGAAGGCTTCCTGGTCGCGCATGAGGCCTTGATATCCAAATAGGCGGCAGGTGTCGTCTTTAACCATTACATAGCCGGCTTTTCCCACAGCGCTGCGCTGACGCTCGGTGAAGACTTCACTCGCTCGCCAAAGATACGATCCGCTGCAAGAAATTGTCGCCGTAGCCCGCGCAACCTCCGCGCCTCTGCTGTCGAACAAAAAGAGCGTCGTACTCGATTTCTCATGCCATGGCGTCGAGGCCGGATAGATCAAATGACAGAAGGTATCGTACGGCTCCTGACCTAGACGTAAAAAGAGCCGAGTCGACAGTCCCGGCGCTGACCCGGCATAGCTCTGCGGTTCGTTTCGATAGGTAAGAACGGTATTGAAGATATGACACCCAAAACTCGACTCGGCGATGTGGCCGCTTTTACGATCAACGTACCGAAACAGTCCATGCAGCCAACCATCGGCTTCCTGGCCAGCATCGAAGTCGTAGACGAGCTCTATATGGCCGTATCCGCTGGCAAGTTTCTTTTGCGCCTTCTCCAGATGGAGTCCTACGTCGATTAAGGTCGTGTGGTCGCGCCTAAGATTACCGAGGCGAAGCTCGGAAACGAGCTTGCCGCTAGCGTCATATACGAGTGCGGCCAATGGCAGTTCTTTTTGTTCGGTGGCCATCGGTGTGGGGAGAATCAGGCTTGAAAAGCGATCAAGCGGCAGAATAGGCGCTGGCAGGATATGCCCCTTGCCGAGCACTTTGCCTAGCTTGGAAAGCTTGGGGTCGGGCTTGAGATCAGTGCGCTCCACGTTCACGTGTGCAATGCGCTGGCGTCCGTCCTTGGTAAAAACCTCATAGCGGGGACGGCCGAAGTATTTTCCCGCCACTACCTCGAACTGGGCCGGCCATCGCACATCGGGAATCAGTTCCCCGATGCTGAGACGGTGCGTGCCGAATGGTGGAATCGATCGCGCAACACGCGCGACCTGGCTCCCCCCCATCGCGTTGACGCCGATTTCATTGGATGGAATGGCGGTCGGGTAGTTGTTCTGGATCCATAGCACCACTTCTTCGCCATCATCTGGAGCTGGCAGTCCGGCGTAGAAATCGGCCGGCCATGAGTTGGCGTCATGTGTGCACGAAAGTATATGGCTCTTATCTCCATAGGTATCAAGCGCATATTTCATCACGTCGTGACCGGCAATGCCGATGGCATGGATGAAAAGCTGTCCGGTGAATGCGGGCAATCTAAACCTGGCCCTGATGTCGCGGCTATCAAGAATGACGGCGCTTTGAGCAGGCCCGAGCTTCTCGCACCACTCGGCCAGAACTTCGCCCTGCTCATCGTAAAGCCGGCACCATAGCGCCGGCTCTTTTGCGCCGTAACTGCCCCAGTAATTAACGGTTGTGAGACGCGTGTGATGTCCACTTTCATCGCGAAAGAAAACAAAATTGGTGGCGAAATTGATGAGTGACAGGTAGCGCACATCGCTATACATGAATTCGGGAAGCCGCAGATCGTCGAAACTTATGATTTCGATTTCTCTGGGCAGCAGATGCCGAATATGACCAAGAAATCTGTCAACATCGAAGGCGGTTATGAAAAGCTGGCGTGCCTTGCTGTTTTGAAGCGAGGTTACTGGAGTTGCTTTAAGACCGGCGAGCACATTGCCCTGCTGTTCGACCTTCTGGATGAAATAATCCCCAAGTGGGAGCGAAGTGAGATCATATATCTGACCAAAAACTGGCGCTTGATTGAGTGGGTCATAAATCGCCAAGTCTCCGCGCTGTTTCATATTCTGAAATAGCGCGTATGCTTTATCCGCAGCGATTGGGTGACTAATGGCCTTTAAAAAGGCGTTTCCGCCGTTAGCATTGCTGAAGGTTTCTACGGCGAGGGGCATGTGGGTGCCTGGGATTCAAGTTGAGTCTAGACCACTCGAGGTATTGTGGCGGCCGAAAAATGATCTTCGATCTGGCTGCTTTATGCAACGCGAGTTCAAGACATGGCATGATCCACCTGACAAAAACGG
>Ga0209048_10000323_pt1 | contig 52438 bp, 45 predicted proteins | sample FrelakmetCRP12CR_FD_187146 | JGI IMG/M metagenome (GOLD analysis project Ga0209048, IMG submission 187146) | Freshwater lake sediment microbial communities from the University of Notre Dame, USA, for methane emissions studies - CRP12 CR (SPAdes)... | ecosystem: Environmental > Aquatic >...
GTTGCGGGCGCATATCGACTTCTTCCCCGCGCCTTGCCTGCGCCTCGCAAGCCCCCTGCGCGCGACCCGCCCCATTACTCGGACAGGCTCCTACTCCCCACCCTGGCGCTTGCGACGCCCTGCGATCTCGCGCAGCCGCTCGCGAATCCGCTTCTCCCACCCTTCCTCCGTGGGCGAGTAAATCAAAGCGTTGACGAGCTCGGGTGGCAGGCAGCGCATGGCCGCCACCTTCTCCTCAGTGTCGTGCGCGTAGGTGTAGCCCTCGCCGTAGCCAAGCTCCTTCATCAGACGGGTGGGCGCGTTGCGAATATGCAGCGGCACCGGGTACGCGGGCCGATCCTCAACCAGGCTTTGGGCGCGACCGTACGCCGTGTAGAGGGCGTTCGACTTGGGCGAGAGCGCGAGGTAGACCGTGGCTTGCGCCAAGGCGAGCGCGCACTCGGGCATGCCGACGTGCTCGACCGCGTGTGCCGCAGCCGCGGCCTGCTCGAGCGCGCGCGGGTCGGCCAGGCCGACATCTTCCGACGCGACCCGCAGCAGACGGCGCGCCAGAAAGCGCGGATCGGCCCCGCCCTCGAGCATGCGCGCGAGCCAGTAGAGCGAGGCGTCGACATCGGAATTGCGGATCGACTTGTGCAGGGCGGAGATCAGGTTGTAGTGCTCTTCGCCTTCTTTGTCGTACTTAGCCAGGCGCTTCTGTGCCACCTTGCGCACGAGCTCGGGCGAGAGCGTGCCGCCCCTGCCCACGGCCTCGGCCGCAACCTCAAGCAAGGTGTAGGCGACGCGGGCGTCGCCGCCGGACAGATACACGATCTGGGCGAGCGTTCCCTCGCCCACTGCAAGTGCCCACGTCGCCAGCCCGCGCTCGCGGTCGCTAAGTGCGCGTTCCAGGAGTATCAGCACCTGGGCGTCATCGAGCGGATCGAGGACGTACACCTTGACGCGCGACAGCAGCGCCGAGGTCAACTCGAACGACGGGTTCTCGGTGGTAGCGCCGATCAGAACGATGTCGCCGCTCTCAACGTACGGGAGGAAAGCGTCCTGCTGCGCCTTGTTGAAGCGATGGACCTCGTCTACAAACAGCACGGTGCGGCGCCCGTGCGCGGCGCGTAGCTTCCGCGCCCCTTGCATCACCGCACGCGCCTCCTTGACCCCGGCGAGGACGGCGGAGAAGGTCATGAACTCGGCGTCGCAAGCGCGCGCGAGCACGCGCGCGAGCGTGGTCTTGCCGCAGCCAGGGGGACCCCAGAACACGAGCGACGGCAGCTCGCCCTTGGCCGCGAGCTCACGCAGGACGCCGCCGTCTCCGATCAACGTGTGTTGGCCGACGACCTCGTCAAGCGTGCGCGGGCGCATACGGTCGGCCAGCGGTGTGCCGGGGGCGAAGCCCCGGGCGGGTTCAAACGGAAGGTCACCGCTCATCTCGTCGCGCCCGAACCCTCCGCGGCAAGGACGTCCTTCGCAAGGCGCTCCACAAGCTCAACGCGGGCAAGCGCTTCACGCAAATGACGGCCGATCGCGATCACGCCGTGACCCGCAAGCACGGCGAGCGGCGCGCGCATGAGCGCGGAGGCACACGCGCTGGCGAGCTGCTCGCTCCCAGCTGGCATCGGCGGCAATACGTCGATGCGCGGCAACAGCTCCTGATCCACGCCGGCAGCCACCAACCCTCGCAGTCCCCCACGCTGGTCGAGGCGCAGAACCGAGAATGGGTGCGCGTGAATGATCGCCCGCGCCTCTGGGCAGCGGCGGTACGTGGCGAGGTGGACGCCGACCTCGATCGAGGCCTCCTGCGGCGGCGTCCCGTCAAAACGACAGTAGACAATGTCGCTGGTCGTGAGCCGCCCCTTGTCAGTGCCGCGCGGGGTGATGAGGATGGCCTCAGCGCCGAGCCGACACGACACGTTGCCCGCAAACCCGCTGACGAGTTTGCGTTCCTTGAGAACGGCGCCAGCGGCGACAATGCCGCCCCGCAGCAGTTCCTCGTTCTCCTGTGGCATCGTCTCCCGCCCCACCCTCCGCGAAAACGCCGCCTGAGATCGCTGGGATCGGCGGCCTGCTACACTCGGGTCACTTCCCCCGCTTCGCGATCTCCTGCTCGAGCCCGGCAAGGTCTGGAATGTCCTGCACCGTCCCCTTTAGCTTCTTCAGCTTCTCCAATTCCTGCTTCGCTCCGTTCGGGTCGTTGAGGTCGAACAGGCGCACAACCGCCGCGTTGTAGCGCGACTGCCAGTGCTGCGGCTGCAAGTCGGCCGCGCGATCGAACAACTCGATCGCCTTCTGACCTCGCCCGGTCTCGCGGTAGCACACACCGAGGTCGGTCAACACATCGGGCGAGTCATCCCTCATTGTACGAGCCTTCTCGTAGGACTCAGCCGCCTTGGCGTAGTTGTTCAGGTCGTAGTGCAGGTTGGCCAGCCGAACGAGATGCTCGTAGTTCGTCGGGTCCTTCGCTAGGAGAGCTTCAACATCCCGAACTTGCTGAATGAGCGTTGGGTCCGCAGTCGCAGCCGTGCGACCGCCCTCAGGTGGTTTCTGCGGCATGCCCGACAGCGCTGACGCCCCGGGCACGCCCGCGTGCGGATTCGAAATCTCCTGCGCTGGTGGCGTCAAGGCCGGCGCCGCCACTTGTCTCTGCCCAACGACGTAGCCCACGAAGAAGCCGATCAAGGCGCCGACAATCGCTGTCAGAGCTGAATTCTTCCACATCGAGCGACGTGCCCCCTTCCCAAGCGTTAGGTTCTGGCTTCCTTGCGACCAAGCCAAGTGCCGGAGGACGGCATACCAGCTGCGAGGTTGGTGGCCTCCCAGGTGCCCTCCAGCCTCTTTTCGTTTGCCTTGCCCGACAGTCGCGCGCTGTACGTAGCCACGAATCCTTGCTGCGAATCGATGCGGTCAAGGTGCACGCTGCCGCCGACGAGTGTTCCCTTGAGCGAACCTTTCCAGCCTCCGCTCAGTTGGTAGACACCGGTGATGATCGTGCCGTCCAGCCGCAGGTCGAACGTGCCCTTGAAGCCGCCCGGTTCGATCGTCACCGTCCAGCGGCCCGAGATGTCGTCCTGCGTCTGCACCCCTTCCTCGATCCGCTTGATCTCAGCTTGGACCTGATCCAGATAAGCTCTGCGCGCCTCAACGGTGGTGCGCGCCGCCTGCGCCGCCGCCACCAGCCCTGCCACGTCGGCCTCGGCGCTGCGCAGATCGGTTGATCGCGCCGCCAGCCCACCTGGGTCCTCACCCTCTCGCTCGGCGCGCAACAGATCGTCCCCCAGGCGGATCATGCGGTCGGTGCCGCTGCGAAGCTGCTCCTGCACGCGCTCGAGGCGCGCAAGATCAAGGTTGAGCAACCGTCTCTCGACCTCAGCCTGGGCACGAAAGACGTCAAGCACCGGATCGCGCGACTGGCCAGCGAGGGGCACGGCGATCAGGATGGCCACAAGTGGGAGAATCCTAACCCTGTTCATGGCTTCGCTCTCCTCCGCGCGTGCGCAGCCGGCTCGGCGTCACCATCGCCGGCATCGCCTGGCCGCACCTGCCACCATGCATACGTGCTTGACCGCCTCCCCATCCTACTCACGGCGGACGCTCCCGGAGAGAACTACCCCAGCGCGCCCAGAACCGTGCACACGCCGCCCACTACTTCAAATTACACTAGCACAACCCGGAAGGTGCAGCCTTTGTTACACTGACGCCGTGCCCGCTTCAGACAACCGCCAACCTGCGATACGCATTTCGCTCCTGCCCAAGGATACGAATCCACACGGAACAATTTTCGGCGGCGTCATCCTCTCCCTCATAGACCAAGCTGGCGCCATCGAGGCCAGGCTGTACGGAGCGGGGCGGGTTGTGACCGTGGCGATGGAGAAGGTAGTCTTCCACGCGCCTGTGTACGTGGGCGACCTCGTCTCTTTCTACGGCGAGCTCGTACGAGCGGGGCACACCTCGATCACGATCCAGGTCGTCGTCGAAGCTGCGCCGCCCGGCGAGGTGACGCCGCGCCGAGTTACCGAGGCAGTCATCACCTACGTGAACGTGGACTCGAACGGCCGGCCGCTCCCGCTTCCGGCCAGCGGCGCGCCGACCTCGTAGAGGGCTCGTGTGACCTGGGCATTTGCCTACTTCGCCACGCTCATCGTCGGGTTCGCGCTTGCGTCCGTCACCGGCCTGCTGCGCGACCTGCGTGCACTCGGACGTCATCACCGCCACCTTGCCGAGCCAGCCCACGAGCACCACCTTGTGCGGCTCGGTGGTCTCGGGCGCAGACTCGCGGTTGCGCTCGTCTTTTTCGGCATCCTCGGCCTGCCCTTGAGTGTGCAGCGTTCACCCTCAGCCGCGCTTGTCCTTGCCGGCGCCGCCGTCTCAGGCTTGCTCGGGTTTGTGCTGGCCTCTGTCTTCTTGTCACGCCGCGTGAGCGCTGACTCCCTCCTTCCGACGGCCCTCGTGGTGCACTCAATCCCCCGGTTCGGCTACGGTGTCGTTCAACTCGCGGACGAGGACGAGAGCAACACCCGGGCCGCCCACAGCGCCGACTCGAGCGCGATCCCGGCCGGAACCAGCGTCGAGATCACCGACGCCTCACGCTCGGTGCTCGTGGTCCGCCCCGTGGCTGCAAAATGAGCGCCGAGGGCATGACCCTCATTCTGGCCTCGGCCTCGCCGCGTCGCCGAGAGCTACTGACCAGGCTCGGCCTTGCGGTGAGGGTCGTGCATCCGGCGGTCGCCGAAGCGCCCATCCCAAGCGAAACACCAAGCGAGCACGTACAAAGGCTCGCGCTCCTGAAGGCTCGTACCGTGGCGGTGCAGACCCCGCGGCAGCCGGTGCTCGCTGCCGACACCGTCGTCGTGCTGGGCGAGCGCGTGTTCGGCAAGCCGCGCGACCGAGAGCAGGCTGCAGCCATGCTGCGCGATCTTGCTGGCAACACGCACGCGGTGCTGACCGCCGTCGCGCTGTGCTGGGAGGGCCGCGAGGCAGTGCACATGGAAGCAACCGAGGTTACCTTCACGCCCTACGATCGCGCGCTCTACTCCTGGTACGTCGCCACTGGTGAGGGCGATGACAAGGCGGGCGCGTATGCCGTTCAGGGCCGGGGGGCTGTCCTGGTCGATCGCATCGCGGGAAACGTGCAAGGAGTGATCGGGCTGCCGCTGGCGCCGCTGCCGCAGCTATTCGCTGCCGTTGGTCTGCGCCTCGAGGCCGACGGCGGTTGCCTATCCCTTACGCCCGCGCCATTCGAGCAGCGCTTCACTCTCCGATCCTGATCGACTCGCCGAGTTCGCTCAGCTTGAAGCTGGCAAAGATGTGGTGCCCGTTGAAGTCGAGCACGCGCAGGTCCTCGTGGCCGCTGAGATCCGCCGCGACGACCTCAAACACGTCGCCGTAGGCGGCGTGAACCCGGTGCAGCGGCACGTCGTAGGCGATGAACTTGGCGATGCCTTTGTGTCTGAGTTTGGCGACGAAGCGCGGATCGCGGACGTCGGCGAACGTCGTGAGAACCAGGATTGGGCCTGAGCCGGTGACAACGAGGAAGGCACGCATGAACCCTGATCCTCCTCCAGCCGGCAGCCGCTGCGGCTACGACGCTTCCAGCTCGAGTAGACGCCGTTTGATTGCTGCGCCGCCCGCGAAACCGCCGAGCGAACCGTTGCCCGTGACGACGCGATGGCATGGAACCAGGATCGGGGTCGGGTTAGCGCGGCAAGCCATGCCCACCGCGCGCGCGGCTCTTGGTTTGCCGAGCTCGCGTGCAATCTCGCCATAGGTGCGACACTTCCCGTAAGGGATCTGCGCCAGACGATGCCACACCGCATGCTGGAAGGCCGTGCCGCCCGTCTCGAGCTGCACCGTGAAAGAGCGTGCCTCACCGTTCAGGAACGCCAGGATTTCGGCGCGCGCGCGCCGTGCTTGTTCCAAGGCCGCACCATCACCAACCTCGCGCTGCTTTCCGCGTGCGCCCAGCCGGACCTTGGTGACGCCGACCGCGGCAGCCTCGACCTCGAGCAACCCCAATGGAGACGTGAAGCACACGGTGGCAGTGTGGCGCGGCATACCAACCCCCAGGCAGAGGTCATATGGTAGCACCGATCGCTGCACACACGAGGCGGAAGGCTTCCGCCCAGAGGCGCTTGACGGCCAGAGGATTCTGAGACATGATAGCAACATGAGAACGGTGCTGTTGCTTGCGCTTTCGTTTAGCATGTTTGCCTCCGCGGCGCCGTGCTCGACGAGCGCACGGTGCAGCGCCCCCCGCCACCGCTGCTGCTGTTCCGAAGGTGCGTGCTGCTGTGGCTCGGCGCAGAGCCCAACGCCGGTCCGTGAGACCGGCAGACTGGCGGCCTCGAACCCACGCGAACAGGGTCTCGCGCCAGCCGCTCCGGCTGTGCCGGTGTGGACGCTCGGCGCTTTGACGACCAGCTCTTCGCCGCTCTTCGCCGAAGCCCGCGTACCCGCATCACCCTGCAACACCCGCTTTGCCTGCCTGCGCTGCTAGCAATTCCTCCCGGTAGAAGTGTGTCCGCACCCTTGTGTGTGCGGCGCCGTCGCTTCGCGACTCGGGAGGTCATGGTGAACGCATTCCTTTGCCGCACATTGTGCTGCACCGTCATCACTGTTGCTGTCGCCCGCGCGCTTACCGGGTCAGGCGGACCCATGGCCGTCGCAAGGCTCCCTGCTCCCGCAGGGGACGCTGAGGTCGCCATCCCGCCTGCTCCGCCGGTGGAGACGTTGGTCGCGGCCGCACTCGAACGTTCCCCGGCGCTCGTCGTCGTGCGCGAACGCCTCGCCGCAGCACGCGAGGCGGTCAGCCCGGCCGGCGCCCTGCCCAACCCAAGCCTCGAGCTGATGCTGCAGGATGCCTCGTTTCCGAAGTACACCGTTGGCACTGCGGAGATGTCGATGATCGGCCCGGAGGTGCGCCAGGCGCTGCCCTACCCCGGCAAACGCGCCGCCCGCCGCGACCTTGCCCAGGCCGAAGCCGAGATGCGCGCCGGCGAGTTCGATCAACTGCGCCAGCGACTCATCGCCCGCGTGCGCGCCTTGTACGCGCGGCTCTACGCCCTTGACCAGGAACGCGCCTCGCTCGCCGCCGCGCGTGAGCTGCTCGACATGCTGGCGGTCACGGCGGCAACGCGTTACGGCACCGGTGAGGCCGAGTACGAGGCGGTTGTCAAGGCTCAGCTTGAAGCCTCGCGCCTTGCCGAGCGCATTGACGACGTGATCGCCGAACGCGCGGCGCTCGTGGCCATGCTCAACCGTCTCCTCGACCAGCCTGGGGCAACCCCACTCGGTCAAGTCAGGCAGTTGCCACCGGCGGCTGTGCCGGCCCAGCCTTGGGAGACCGTCATGCTCAACGCTGCGGCCGAGGTTGCAATCCAAAGGGCGGCTGTCCTGGCCGCCGAACGCCGCCTGAACCTGGCGCACCTCGAGGGCAACCCGGACTTCACCGGCGGCGCGACAGTCGGTTTGCGCGGTGGGTATGACCCGGTGGTGACGCTGCGTTTTGGCGTCGAGCTGCCGTTGTGGCGGACGGAAAAGCAGCGACCGATAATTCGCGCGGCGGAGCACGAACTCGAGCTCGCCCGCGCCGAGCTGCGCGAGGCCGAAGCCGCGGTGCGTGCCGACGCCGCCCGCATACAAGCCGACTGGCAACGAGCCGAACAGCAGGTGCTCCGCTATCGCGAAGTGATCGTCCCGCAGACGAGCGCTGCGGTAAACGCGGCGCGCACGTCCTATCTCGTCGGGCGCGGTGACTTTGCCACGGTGATTGAGGATTTCCGGCTCTGGCTCGAGGCCCGGACCCAGCTCGCGCGCCGGGAGGCCGAGCGTTACGGCACCTGGGCCGAGCTCGACGCGTTTCTTCACACCGAGGACGCCGATCGTGCTCCCGAAGGCCAGACGACGCCCGTCTCCGGCAGACAGCCCGCGTTCATCACCGACGCGATCGGCAACGAGCAGGGGCACAGAGCAACGACGTCCGGCTCGACACTCAGCGACCCCACCCCATCGTCTGCCAGCCGCGGAGGTGCGCAATGAAACGAGCCATCGCGATTCGTGCCGCGCTTGTCTGCATCGTGGTGGTTGCGCTCGCCGCAGGGTTCGTCGCCTGTGGCGGCGGTGCGCAGCACGCTGCGAAGTACCACTGCCCGATGCACCCAACGTACATCAGCGACAAGCCGGGCGACTGCCCGATCTGCGGCATGCGCCTGGTCCACATCGAGAGCAACACGGCGACGGGCGAAAGGCAAGAGGGGCAGGCCGTCGGCGGCACTCCCGTTGCCGGGGGAACGCCTGCTGCAGCCCCGGCTGAAGGTCGAAGGAAGATCCTCTTCTACCGCAACCCGATGAATCCCACGCTCACCTCGCCGACGCCCGCGCAGGACGAGATGGGGATGGAGTACGTGCCGGTGTATGCCGAGGCGGCAGCACCAGTGGGCGCTGCGGTGCCCGGCCTCGCCGCTGTGCAGGTAACCGCGGAGGGTGTCCGTCTCGCGGGCGTTCAAACCGAGCCAGCTCGCCACGAGCGGCTCGAACGCACCATTCGCGCGGTCGGCACTGTCCTTCCCGATGAGACCCGCATCCGCCACTTTCATACCAGGGTCACCGGCTGGGTCGAGAAGCTGTACGTCAATTTCACCGGCCAGTTCGTCCGTCGCGGGCAGCCGATCCTCTCGATCTACTCACCCCAGCTCGTGGCGACCCAGGAGGAGTTCCTGCGCGCACGCGACGCCGCGACGCGCTTCGCCGCTTCTCAATTCCCGGAGGTGCGCACGGGCGGCAGAGACTTGCTCGTGTCGGCGCGCCGTCGGCTGGAGCTCCTCGACGTCCCCGAGACCTTCATCGACGAGCTCGAGCGCACCGGCACGCTCCAGCGCACCGTGACGTTGGTGGCGCACGACTCCGGCTATGTCACCTTCAAGGGGGTGTTCGAGGGCCAACAGGTTGACCCGAGCATGATGGATCTGTTCACTATCACGGACCTGTCGCGGGTTTGGATCGAGGGGGACTTCTACGAGTACGAGGCGCGCGAGCTGCACCTCGGCGCGGAGGCGAGGCTCACGTTGGCCTATGAGGGCGAAGTGCGGCGCGTTGGCCGGATCGCGTTCGTGTCCCCGACGCTCAACCCTGATAGCCGAACGCTGCGTGTACGCTTCGAGGTTGACAACCCGAAACTCGAGTTGAAGCCGGGCATGTTCGCCAACGTCGAGCTCTCGGTCGATGTGCGCGAGGGGCTCGTGATTCCCGACTCGGCTGTTATTGACACTGGCGAACGTCAGGTCGTGTTCGTGAGCCTGGGTGGCGGGATGTTCGCGCCCCGCCAGGTCACGCTCGGGATCCGCAGCAACGGCAAGACCGAGGTCCTCGCCGGCGTCGTAGAAGGGGAGCAGGTGGCGGTGCGGGCCAACTTCTTGCTCGATTCCGAATCCCAGCTCCGCGCCGCCATTGCCGGCGCCGCTGCCAAGCTCCCGAATGGAGCCCCGAGATGATCACGAGGATCATCGAGTTCTCGGCCAAGAACCGTGCCCTGGTACTGCTCGGGGCGGCGGCGTTCTGTGCGCTGGCGTTCTACACCCTCAAGGTGATTCGGCTCGACGCGCTTCCCGACCTGTCCGACACGCAAGTCATCATCTACTCGCGCTGGGATCGCTCCCCGGACATCATCGAGGACCAGGTCACCTACCCGATCACGTCCGCGTTGCTTGGCGCCCCCAAGGTGAAGGCGATCCGCGGCTTCTCGGACTTCGGCTTTTCGTACGTCTATGTGATTTTCCAGGATGGCACGGACATCTATTGGGCGCGCTCGCGGGTGCTGGAGTACCTTTCCAAGATCCAGGCTCGCCTTCCCGAAGGGGTGCAGACCGAGCTCGGGCCAGACGCCACCGGTGTCGGCTGGGTTTTCCAGTACGCCCTCGTGGACCGCTCCGGCACGCGCGCGCTCGCCGAACTGCGCTCGTTTCAGGACTGGACGCTGCGCTACGCCCTGCAGTCGGTGCCCGGCGTCGCCGAGGTCGCTTCCATCGGCGGCTACGTCAAGCAGTACCAGATCACGGTGGATCCCAATCGCCTCGCCGCCTACGGCATCCCGCTCGACCAGGTCATCGCCGCGGTGCGCAGCTCGAACAACGAGGTGGGAGGCCGCCTGCTGGAGGTCGCGGGCGCCGAATTCATGGTGCGCGGACGCGGTTATGCCCATGGCCTCGGAGATCTTGAAGCGGTTGTCGTCAAGGTGGGTTCAGGGCACGCACCGGTACTTCTGCGCGACGTGGCGCGCGTCGAGTTGGGGCCGCAGATTCGGCGCGGCATCTCCGACCTCGACGGTCTCGGCGATCACGTCGGCGGGATTGTCGTCATGCGGCACGGCGAGAACGCCCTCAACGTTGTCAACGCCGTCAAGGCCAAGCTCCGGGAGATCGAACCGTCGTTGCCGACAGGCGTCGAGATCGTCACGACCTACGACCGCTCCGACCTCATCCACCGCGCCATTGCAACGCTGAAGCATGAGCTCACGATCGAGATGATCATCGTCGCGATCGTGATCCTCGTCTTCCTCTGGCATCTGCCGTCCGCGATCGTACCAATCTTCACGATCCCGATCTCGGTGCTGCTCGCCTTCATCCCCCTGTACTACCTGGGCGTCACGGTCAACATCATGTCGCTCGCCGGCATCGCGATCTCGATCGGCGTCCTCGTGGACGGAGCGATCGTCGAGGTGGAGAACGCCTACAACAAGCTCCATCTCTGGGACGCTAGTGGCCGCAAGGGGGATTTCCACGCCGTCCGGCTCGACGCCCTCAAGGAGGTAGGACCCTCGGTCTTCTTCTCCCTGCTCGTGATTGCGGTGGCGTTCCTGCCCGTGTTCGCCCTTGTTGACCAGGAAGGGCGCCTGTTCAAACCCCTCGCCTACTCCAAGAACCTGGCGATGGCGCTCGCCGCGCTGCTCGCGATCACCGTTGACCCGGCGCTCCGAATGTCGTTCACGCGCATGAACCCATTCACGTTCAAACCCCGCTTCCTGGGGTGGCTTGCGAGCAAGCTGGCCGTCGGCACGTACTACGCCGAGGAGAAGCACCCGATCAGCCGCATCCTGTTCACGGTTTACGAGCCGGCGTGCCGGTTTGTCCTGCGCTTTCCCAAAGCCGTGATCGCGACGGCGCTCGCTCTCGTGGCCGTGTCGCTCCCGTTCTACTTCACGCTCGGCTCCGAGTTCATGCCCCCGCTCAACGAGGGCACCATTCTGTACATGCCGACCACGCTGCCGGGGATCTCGGTGCAACAGGCGCGCGCGCTGCTTGAGGCGCAGGACCAGGTGCTGAAGAGCTTTCCCGAGGTGGAGCGGGTCTTTGGTAAGGCCGGGCGCGCCGAAACCTCGACCGACCCGGCGCCGTTCTCGATGGTGGAGACCACGGTCGTGCTCAAGCCTGAGGCGCAGTGGGAGGCCAAGCCGCGCTGGTACAGCTCGTGGGCGCCTGACCGGCTCAAGCCGCTGCTGCGGCCGATCTGGCCCGATCACATCTCGTGGGAAGAGCTCGTCGCCAACTTCGACCGGGCGCTCAAGATCCCCGGCGTCACCAACGCCTGGACGATGCCGATCAAGGCGCGCATTGACATGCTCAGCACCGGCGTGCGGACCCCAATCGGCATCAAAGTGCTCGGCGCCAACCTGGCGGAGATCCAGCGCGTCGGCGAGCAGCTCGAGGGCGTCCTGCGCGACATCCCCGGAACCCGCAGCGTCTTTGCCGAGCGCGTAACTGGCGGCTACTTTGTCGACATCGTGCCACGCCGCGACGAGCTCGCCCGCTACGGCCTCACCATCGCCCAGATGCAGGACGTCATCATGAGCGCCATCGGCGGCGAGAACGTGAGCACGATCATTGAGGGTCGCGAGCGCTACCCTGTCAACGTCCGATACCCGAGGGAGCTCCGCGATGACGTCGGCCATCTGCAGCGCGTGTTGGTGCCGACGCCATCGGGCGCGCAGGTGCCGCTCGCCCAGGTCGCCGACATCCGGCTCGTCCACGGCGCGGCGATGCTGCGCGACGAGAACGGCTTCCTCGCCGGTTACGTGTTCGTGGATGTCACCGGCCGCGACATCGGCGGCTACGTCGAGCAGGCCAAGCGGATCGTCCGCGATAAGGTTCGCCTCCAGCCCGGCTACGTCCTGCAGTGGAGCGGTCAGTACGAGAACATGCTGCGCGTGCGCGAGCGTCTCAAGCTCGTGGTGCCGATCACGCTTGCACTCATCTTCCTGCTGCTCTACGCCAACACGAGGTCGGCGTTCAAGACGCTGGTGGTGATGCTGGCTGTCCCCTTCTCTGCCATCGGCGCGATCTGGCTGTTTCACGTCCTCCACTACAACGTCTCGATCGCGGCTTGGGTGGGGATGATCGCCCTACTCGGTCTCGACGCCGAGACAGGCGTCTTCATGCTCCTCTTTCTCGACCTGTCGTGGGAGGACCACAAGCGACGCGGCCTGCTCAACACCGCGGCCGGGGCCGACGAGGCGATCGTGCACGGCGCCGTCAAGCGCGTGCGGCCCAAGATGATGACCGTCGCCGCCGCGTTCATGGGCCTGCTGCCGATCATGTGGTCGACCTCCGCCGGGGCCGACGTGATGAAGCGCATCGCGGCACCGATGATCGGCGGCCTCGTGACCTCGTTCCTGCTCGAACTCCTCGTCTACCCCGCGATCTACAAGCTCTGGAAGGCGCACGTAGAACCTGTTCCGGCCGCACGATGACGACGTGTTGCGGGCCTGGCTCTCAGTTGCGGCTGCCGTCGCACGCTGCGGGGCTGCGCTCGCATGCCATGGCTGGGAAGGGCTAGACTGGCGCCGTTGTTTGCAGGTCCCGCGTCGTCGCCAATGAAGACGTCCAAAAAGGAGACCGAGAAGATGCGAAGAGAACATCTTGCCGTTGCGCTTGCCATCATGGTCGCAGTCGGTGCGGTCGCACGGGCGCAGGCGGACAAGTCCGCGGCCAAGCCGCAGACCACCTGCCCCGTCTCGGGCCAGCCGATCGACAAGAACGTTCATGTCGACTACCAGGGCCAGCGCATCTACTTCTGCTGCCCGAAGTGCCCGGCCGAGTTCCGCAAGGACCCCGAGAAGAACTTCGCCAAGTTCCAAACCGAGGGCGTGCAGCTTGAGAACATCCAGACTACCTGTCCGGTGAGCGGCGAGAAGCTAGGCGAGGGCGGCGACATGGGCCCGCCGGTAGCACTCGCCTACCAGGGTCGCACGATCAGGTTCTGCTGCAAGATGTGCATCGGCAAGTTCGAGAAGGACCCTGCCAAGTACCTGGCCAAGCTGCCGGGCGAGCAGCCCCCCGCCAAGTAAGCATAGGTAGACGCTCCGTTGCCGATTCGGCCCGTCCTACCCGGGGGCAGGCTTTTTCACTGCGACCGGCAGGGCGGGCCCGTTTTCCCGCTCGACCTGGATCGTGGAGTGGGTGATGTCGAAGCGTTCGCGCAGAACGGCGCGTGCACGCCACAGGACGTCATCCGGGCAGTCCGACTCGACGACAACGTGCGCCGAGAGCGCAACGAATCCGCTCGTGATCGTCCACACGTGCAGATCGTGCAGCGCACGCACGCCGGGCGTGGCCATGATCGCGTTGGCGACCTTGTCCACGTCGAGGCCGCCAGGCGCCCCTTCCATGAGCACGCCCACGGCCTCCCGCAGCAGCCCCCACGACGAGTACGCCACCAGGATCGCAATCAGCACCGAGGCGGCCGGGTCAGCCCACCTCCAGCCGAACGCAGCGATGAGCGCGCCCGCCGCGATCGCCTGCATGCTACCGAGCGCATCCGTAAGGACGTGCAGCCAGGCGCCACGGACGTTGAGGTTCTCCCGGCGTCCACCTCGCAGCAGCCGCAGCGCGACCAGGTTGACGATGAGGCCGCCGCAGGCGATGAGGAGCATGAGGCCGCCCGCGACCGCCGGCGGGTTCCGCCAGCGCCGCACCGCCTCCACGAGGATCAGGATCGCGATTGCGATTGAGGTGGCGCCGTTGCTGAGCGCCGCGAGGATCTCGAGGCGGTGGTAGCCATACGTGCGCTCACGCGTGACCGGCCGTTGCGCCGCCCACATTGCGAAGAGCGAGAGGCCGAGCGCCGCGACGTCGGTGAGCATATGCCCGGCGTCAGCGAGCAGTGCGAGCGAGTTGGTGACAATCCCGCCGACCACTTCCGCCACCATGTAGACGGCGCTCAGCGCCAGCGTCGTTGCCAGGCTCCGTCGCCACCTCGCGCGATCCACCTGCGCGGATCGCTCCTGCAGATGTGCGTGCATCAACGTTTCAGCCTCCCGCCAAGGTCGCGAGATCGCGACCGAGCTGCCACAAAAAACAGATCACACCAGGGAGTCGCCAGCGTCCAATCGAGCACCGCCGCCACCTACCAGTACTTCTCGCTGTGGATCTCACCCGGCTCTTGGCGGGTGTGCTCGCGGAACCCCTGCGGGCGCAAGATCTCGACCATGGCGTCCACCATGCCAGGGTTGCCGCACAGGAAAACGTGCGTGTTGCTCGGGGAGGGAGCGAATCCCCATGCTTGGCCGACATGGCCGCCCTGCCAAACGTCCTGCACGTACCCCATGGCTCCACCCCACGGCTCCGGCGCCTGGTGCAGCCGGCTTATCACCGGCAGGTAAGTGAAGGTGGGACAGACGCGTTCCAGTGCGTAGAGTTCGCCGCGATAGCCCAGATCCCACGAGTGGCGCGCGCCGTGGATCACCGCATAGCGGCGGGCCTCGCCGGCCGTCAGGTGCGTGCGCAATTGACTCATGTAGGGCGCAAGGCCAGTGCCGGTCGCGATCATGACGATGTTGGCGCGCGGGGGCACCTCGTCGAACGTGAACAAGCCCGAGATGGTGGGCCCGAGCCACAGCCTGTCCCCCTCTCTCAGGGCGAAGAGACGCGGCGTGAAGCCGCCGGAGTAGACAAGCGTGACGTAGAACTCGAGATACTCGCGCTCAACTGACGACGAGGCGACGGAGTAGGCGCGCCGGATCAGCACGCCGCTCTTCGGCAGGGGGTCGTCAGCATCGGCCGCTGCACAGCGCGGGGCCTCTGGCGGGAGCCCGAGCACGGCAAACTGCCCTGGCTTGAACGGCGGCACTTGCCACCTCTCCGGCACGACCCTGATCACCAGCGACCCCGGCGAGATCTCGCTCCTGTGCGTCAGCACTGCGTTCAGCTCTTGCCTCCCCGCCATCACGACCAAGCCCTCCACTGCACGCCAGGCCCACGTCGATTCGCAACAGGCCTTATTGGCTCAGCATTTCCCAGCCCGAACCGGCACACAAGACCGGCGCAAAAGCGCGCAACGCTGTCGCCCCGGCGGCGCGCCCTGTAGCATACCGGCATGCGCACGCGCATTCTAACTATGTTCGCTCACCCCGACGACGCCGAGACTATGGCCGGCGGCACCCTGCTCAAGTGGGCGCGCGAAGGTCACGCCATCACGCTGTGCCTGATTACCGACGGCGACAAGGGCTCCAACGATCCCAACGACACGCGTGCGGCGATCGTTGAGCGCCGCCGCGCCGAACAGACACGGGCGGCCGCCAAGCTCGGCGCCGAGGTGATCACACTGGGCTACGAGGACGGCACCCTGCAGCCCACCCTCGCGCTGCGGCGCGACCTCGTGCGCGTGATTCGCAGCGTGCGGCCGCAGGTTGTGGTCGCCAACGACCCGACCGTCTGGTTCCGGCACGGCATTTACATAAATCACCCCGACCACCGTGCGGCGGGCCAGGCCGTCGTCGAGGCCCTCTACCCCGCCGTGAAAAAGGCGAGCATCTTTCCCGAGCTCCTGGCTGAGGGGCATCAGCCGCACGTGGTCGAGGACGTCTGGCTCGGCCCCACCGATGAGCCGGACACGTTCGTGGACATCAGCGCCATTTTCGACGACAAGATCGCCTTGATCTGCGAACACGCCTCGCAATTCCCACGGGCGCCGACGCGCGCCGCCTTTGCCCGCATCGCGCGTGAGGCCGGCGAGCCGCGCGGTCTGGCCATGGCCGAGGCGTTTCGGACGCTGCGCCTCGCCGCCAACACGATCCGTGCTCTCGCCGGCGACGGGTCCGACGCCGGCTGAGCGCCGGCGCGCGTCCCACTCATGAGCGTGCGTGTCCCGGTGCTCCGTCCCCCAGGCGCCGCTCTGTGCTAGCCCTGCCCCCTCACTTTTCTGCCATGAACGGATAGGCGAAGTGCTTGGGCGGGGTAAAGGTCTCTTTGATCGCGCGCGGGCTTACCCAGCGGATGAGGTTCCACAGCGAACCCGCCTTGTCGTTGGTGCCGGAGGCGCGAGCACCGCCGAACGGCTGCTGGCCCACGACCGCCCCCGTGGGCTTGTCGTTGATGTAGAAGTTGCCCGCCGCCTCCCGCAGCCGGTCGGCGATCTTCACGATCGCGGCCCTGTCCTCGGCGAAGACTGCTCCGGTAAGGCTGTATGGCGAGGCGGTGTCGCACTGTTCAAGCGCCTTGTCGAGCTCCGCGTCCGCGTAGAGGAATACCGTCAGCACCGGGCCGAAGATCTCCTCAACCATGAGCTTGAACTTCGGGTCTGTGGTCACCACGACCGTGGGCTGGATGAAGTAGCCGACCTTGTCGTCGCAGCGCCCGCCCGCGATGATCTCCGCGTCCGTGGACGTGCGCGCGAACTCGATGTAGCTCTTGATGACGCCGAAGGCGCCTGCGTCGATGACGGCGCCCATGAAGTTGGTGAAGTCCTCGACGTCCCCCATTTTGATCTCGGCGATCTGCGCGAGCAGCCGCTCCTTGACGCGCGGCCAGAGTGATTGCGGCACGTAGGCGCGCGAGGCCGCGGAGCACTTCTGTCCCTGGTACTCGAACGCCCCGCGCACAAACGCCGTCACAAGCGCGTCCACGTCTGCCGACGGGTGCGCGAAGACGAAGTCCTTGCCCCCAGTCTCGCCCACGATGCGCGGGTACGAGCGGTACGACCCGATGTTCTGGCCGATCGCGCGCCACATCTGCTGGAACACCGCGGTTGAGCCCGTGAAGTGGATTCCGGCAAGTTCCGGAGAAGCCAGGACGGGGTCGCCCACCTCAGCGCCAGCGCCGACCACCAAGTTGATCACGCCCGGCGGCATGCCCGCTGCCTGCAGCAGCTTCATGACATGCCAGGCGGAGTAGACCGCGCTCGAGGCGGGCTTCCACAGCACCGTGTCGCCCATCAACGCCGGCGACGTCGGCAGGTTGCCAGCGATCGAGGTGAAATTGAACGGCGTGACCGCGAACACGAAGCCCTCGAGCGCGCGGTACTCGACCCGGTTCCACACGCCCGGAGAGCTCATCGGCTGGTCGTCATAGATCTTCTGCGCGAAGCACGGGTTGAAGCGCCAAAAATCGATGAGCTCGCACGCTGCGTCGATCTCGGCCTGGAACACGGTCTTGGATTGCCCGAGCATCGTTGCCGCGTTGGCCTCGTCCCGGAACGGACCGGCGAGCAGGTCCGCGGCCTTGAGCAGGACTGCGGCGCGGTCGAACCAGGGCGTGCGCGACCAGCTCGCGTGCGCCTCCCGCGCTGCCGCGATCGCCTTCGCGACCTCGGTCTTCCCCGCCTTGTGGTAGCGCGCGAGCACATGCCCGTGGTTGTGCGGGATGACGCACGTCCCCATTCGGCCGGTACGCACCTCCTCGCCGCCGATGACCAGCGGGATCTCGATCTCGCGCGAGCGCTTCTCGGCGAGCTTCGTCTTGAGCGAGCACTTTTCCGGCGAGCCCGGGCCGTACATCCGTACCGGCTCGTTGCATGGCTGGGGTACGCGAAACGCACCGTTCATCGTGCCCTCCCGTCCGTGAGCGCCCCGCCAGCCTTGTGCAGCAGGGCGCACGTGCTCGGCGATCGGAGCATAGGTGTCCGTAGCAACCCGGTCAACTTCGCCACCAGCGCCCAGGAACACGCGACGGCGCCTCCCGCGCTCCCGTATCATGGAGGACGTGAGCCAGGCGGTGTGCACCAGTCACGACGAGATCTCGATCGTCATTGTGTCCTGGGAGAGCGGCACGGATCTTGTCAACTGCGTCGCCTCACTCGCCCAAGCCCGGTCTCGCGTCTTGCCCGACGGTCCTCGCGTCTCTCTGGTCGTCGTCGACAATGCCAGCTCCGAGTTCCCGGGCGACGAGCTTCGTCGCGCGTGGCACGACGTCCTGGTGCACGTGAACACTAAGAACCGCGGCTTTGGCCCAGCCGCCAACCAGGGCGCTCGACGCGCAACAGGCGATGTCGTTCTCTTCCTCAACCCCGACACCCGCACCGAGGGCGACCCCTTCACGCCATTGGCGTCCGGCTTCAGGGCTCGGCCCGACGCGGTTGCGATCGCGCCGCGTCTCATCGGTGCGAGCGGATGGACGGGTGAGCCCCAGGAGGAGTTCCAGCTCCGGAGGCTCCCGACCTTGCGCCAGGCTGCGCGCGAGTTGCTCCTGCTCGACAAGCTCCTGCCCAACAATCCGGGCCGGCGACGCGATCGCTACGCCGATGCCGACCGCTCCGTCCCCTTCCCGATCGAACAGGGCGCCGCTGCCGCGTTGGCCGTGCGCCGCGATGTCTTTGAGCGCGCCGGCGGCTTCGACGAGACGTTCGTGCCGGCGTGGTTCGAGGACGTGGATCTGTGCGCCCGCCTGCTGCAGCACGGCCAGATTCTCTTCTGGCCAGCGAGCACTTTTGTGCACTTGGGCGGCGCGGCAGCGCGCCGCCTCGGCTACGACGCCTTCCTGCCGATCTACTACCGCAACGCGCACCGCTACTGGCGTAAACACCATGGCCTTGCGGCGGCTATGGCCTTCCGCATCCTCGTCGCCGTTGGCATGCTGCTGCGGCTTGCTGTTCTGCCAATAAGTCCGACCACACATCGACGGCAGGAAAAGGCGGCGCGCGCCTGGGGTCGTGTGCTTCGAGACGCGGTCTCACCCGATTCACACGCGACTACTCCTTCCGCGCCGGTCGCAGCGAGAGGAGCAGTCGGATCAGCGAAGCGGTTGGTAGGCAAGGGGCTCCGCATCCTGCGCGATGAGGGGCTGAGGCGCTTCGCTTCGCGTGTGCTCGCTCGAATGCGTGCCGCCACAGGGCAAACACGAGCAGGCGTTGACCCCTACACCAAATGGCTGGCTGAGCGAAGCCTCACGCGCCGCGCATGCCGCCACATCGAGCTCGACATCGCATCGTTCCCTTTGCAACCGACCGTGTCGCTCCTGATGCCGGTCTTTAACCCGCCGATTTCTTTTCTGCGCGCTGCCGTGGCATCGGTGCGCAGCCAGGTCTACCCGCACTGGGAGCTGTGCATCACCGATGACGGCTCGGAGCCAGACGTGGCCGCGGAGTTGACCGCACTGGCCTCCTCGGATTCGCGCATTCGACTCATCCGATCCAACAGGAACGAGGGCATCGCGTCTGCTACCAACCGAGCCCTGTCCGTGGCGACAGGCGCCCTTACCGGCTTCCTCGACCATGACGACGCGCTCGACGCGAGCGCGCTCTATCACGTCGTCCGCAAGCTGGTGCTTTCGCCAGAGCTCGATGCGGCGTACACCGACCGCGACACAATGACCGCGGACGGCCTGCGCATCGAACCCTACTTCAAGCCGGACTGGTCGCCCATCGGTCTGCTCGCGCACAACTTTCCGATTCACCTGCTCGTGGTCCGCACCACGCTTTTGCGACGACTCGGAGGTCTGCGGCCCGAGTTCGACGGCGCACAAGACTACGACCTCCTGCTTCGTCTCGCCGAGGCCACCGATCGCGTGGGCCACGTGCCGCTGCCGCTCTACTCGTGGCGACGCCATGCCGGCTCCAACGCGGGGCAGGCACGCCCGGGCGCGTTTGACGCGGGCCGGCGAGCTCTCGAGGCCGCGCTGCAGCGTCGTGGTCTTGCTGGGCGCGCTGAGCTGACCGGCTCATCGGGCCCGTACCGGATCCGGCTCGAGCTCGTGGAGCGGCCATTGATATCGATTGTGATTTCGACCCGCGATCCTGGGCTGCTCGACACCTGCACACGTCTGTTGGCAGAGCACACCAGCTACGATCACGTCGAAATCGTCGTAGCGACCAACGCCGTCGGGCACTCCGGCTTGCGCGAGCTCTCCGCGGCGCGTGGTTTCCAGCTTGTGGAAGTCGAAAACGGGTTCTACTCAAGGATGAACAACGTCGCTGTGCGGGCCGCCCGCGGAGAGATGGTGCTCTTCCTGAACGATGACACCGAGGTCGTGACGCGCGACTGGATCGAAGAAATGCTCGGCTGGCTCGCGCTGCCGAAAGTGGCCGCAGTCGGCCCAAAGCTCGTCTACCCGGACGGTCGGACCCAGTTCACCCGAGTGGTCATGGGCATTCGCCGCGACGGCGTCCCCTACTTTTTCGACCCGTTCGATTACAGCGGCCGGGCTTGGCTCGACGGCTTCTCTCTCGAAGTGGCGACCGAGGTCTCTGCCGTCAGCGGCGGCTGCATGCTCACGCCACGGTCGCTCTTCCTGGATTCGGGTGGTTTCGAGGAGGAGACCTTCGGCTTTAGCTATCAGGACGTCGATTGGGCGCTGCGCCTCCGTGGCAAGGGGTGGCGCTTTGTTTACACCCCACACGCAATGCTGGTGCACCGCGGCTCGTTCTCCAAGCGCCGCCTGCCGGACATGATGGCACGCGAGGTCGGTCTCGTTACGGAGTTCTGTCGCCAGCACGAGGCCGAATTGCGCCACGGCGACCCCTTCTGGAGCCCCAACCTGCTCGATGTGAACGGGCTCGCGGTGCCGCCGCCTTTCCCAGGCGTCAGGCCCTTCCCGCTGGCGGCCGAACCCATTGCCAGGAGCCACTCGCTCGCGTGGTGCGCACGTTTCACGCCCGAAGCCGATGATCCTCGTGATCAGGAGACCGGTCTCCGATCATGCCGCGTTCTGACGAGGCGTCTCCAAGACGCTCTGGGCGCCAAATCGGTCGTCGACCTTGGCTGCGGCCGAGGGCTCTTGCTCGCTGCCGCCCTCGCCGAAGGCCTCGACGCATGGGGCCTCGAACGCTCGCAGGAGGCAGCGAGCATGGCTCCTCGCGATGTAAGGTCCCGCATTGTCCTTGGTGACCTCGCGCGCGACAGCGACATCGCTGGTCTCGAGGTGCGCGGCCCGTTCGCCGTGGCCGTCTGTACATCGGTGCTCGACCGCCTCCCGGAGCGCGACCTCGCGCCTGCGTTGACCGCTCTTTCTCGTCTCGCCCCGGTGCTGGTGGTAGCCGTGCCGAAACCAGACGCGTGGGAGCAGCTTGACCCCTTCGTCCTTAGCGGTGGCGCGCGCAGTTGGTGGGCAGACCGTGCCCGCCAAGCCGGCCTACGTGAGGATCGTTCGCTGTCGTCGGCCCTCTTCGGAGAGCACTGGGACGAGGATCCAGAGTGGGCTCTGTTCGCGCTTCGGCGATCTCCCGGCCTGCGCCGCTGGACTGGCGGTGAGAAGTGACCGCGCGCGAGACACAGCCGGAAGACGTCATCGCGCGAACGCGCCGCGTCTGGCGTCGCGAGGGGACTGCCGGCTTGGTGCGACGGCTTCACCTCCGCCTGCCCCGGGTCGTGGGTGACCGCCTCGCGTTCGTGCAGTACCTGCTCTGGGCGCACGAGCGAGATATGGCGGTCCGTGGCTCCGCACCTGCTCTACTCGCCCGCCTGCGCACAACGCCACGTGTAGAAGTCGTCGCATCTGTTCCGCAGTGGTCACTCCGCCAGCGCAAACAGTTGCTGCATGACCTCGGGATGCAAGTGTACGGGCACTGGCGCCTCATGATGATCGGCACGCCCGAAGCCGGTCTGAGCAGCGTTAACCCACGCATGAGGACGATGCGGGATCCCAGCCAGTGGCCAGATGATGCCGGAGAGCTGGTGGCACTGATTGTCCCGGGCACCAGGCTGCAGCCCGATGCACTACTTCAAGTCGTGCTCACGCTCCAGGACGACGCAACAACCGACCTTGTCTACGCTGACAGCGACACCCTCGGAAGGCTCGCCTTCCGGCATGCTCCTTTCCTGAAGCCGGCGTGGTCCCCAGACCTGATGCTGTCGGTGAACCTCCTGGCTCCTTTTGCAGTCGTTCGCCAGCCACTGCTCAATTCTCCTGCAGAAGTGGCGGAGTTCGATGCTGGCGCCTCCGGATGGGACCTGGCGTTTCGCCTCGCCGAGCGTGCCGTGCGTGTTGCTCACATCCCCCGTGTGCTTGCGCACGGCCGTGGCCGGGCAGCGAACCCCGGAGCCGCCGCCGGCGTGATTGAACGCCACCTGCGCCGACGCGGCATCGATGCGCACGTGGAGGTACTGCCCGACAAGAGCCTACGGGCGAGATGGCCGGTCTCTCGACCGTTGCGGGTAGGAATCGTGATCCCGACGCGTGACGGTCGGGCGCTGCTCGAACCATGCGTGCGCTCGATCCGGGCACACGCGGCGACAGCGCTCTACGACCTCGTCGTTGTGGACAACGGCAGCGAGGATCAGGCGACGCTGGACTATCTGCACAGGCTCGCCCGCGAGGGCGCGCAGATCGTTCAGCGCCCCGGCGCCTTCAACTGGGCGGCCCTCAACAACGCCGGCGCGTGCGAGAGCCATGCGGACCTCCTGCTGTTCCTCAACAACGACGTTGAAGCGCTGCACGCCGGTTGGCTCGAGGAGCTTGCCCGCTGGGCCCAACGGCGCGAGGTTGGGGTCGTGGGGTCCCTGCTGCTGCGACCCGACGGGACGATTCAGCACGCCGGTGTTGCGCTCGGGATGGGAGGTGTTGCTGCCCATCCGTTCGAGCATCTTCGGCCAGGCGTCTCCGGTCCCATAGGGCGTGCCGGTTGGTACCGCAATTGGCTCGCCGTGACGGGTGCATGCCAGATGATGCGTCGGGAGGTGTTCGAGTCCCTGGGCGGCTTCGACGAGTCGTTTCTGGCGCTCTTCTCGGACGTCGAGTTTTGCGTGCGGGCGTGGCGGCGCGGGATGCGCGTTGTGTGCACACCATTTGCGCGACTCCTGCACCGCCACGGTCAGACTCGCGGCGGCGACATCCACATGCCCCCCCACGACTTCATCGTTGCCTACGAGCGGCTCGGCGATGTTCTGCGCAGCGGTGATCCCTTCTTCAACCCCGGCCTGTCACGCTGGACGGCTGCTCCAACTCTGCGTGGGGCGGGTGAACCTGACGCCTGGGCCTGGCTCTCCCGGCTCGTTGCGATCCTGCGCGAGCGCTTCGACGATGAGGCGGCGCGTCTACCTCAGTCGCTCGAACTTCTTGGTCAGGAGGCAGCCGCGTGCCTGAGGTCCGTCCCGCCAGAGAGCCCCTGAGGCCGGCCGAAGTGCAGTCAGTCCGACCGACGTCCCCCGCCCCCACTCAGGAGGGCCTAGACAGCCTGCGGCGTCGCACACGCCGTACCAGCCGCACGACAGGGACAAGGATGGGGTCGCGCAGCGTGCGCTCGAGCACGGCGATTTGCTCGCGCGCGGCCCCCGCCTCGGTTTTCGCGCCCGTCACCTCGGCTTGAAGCTTCCCGATTTCGCGCTCACGAGCGCGGATCTCCTCATTGAGTACCTCGACCATCGCCGTCACCTCGGCACCCGACCATCGCAGGCGCCACTTTTCGTAGACGCGCGCGCGCCCCTCACGCGTGGTCGCCTCGTCCGCCTCGAGGCCGGCCCGCGATGTGCCGCCCAGCCGGTACACTGCGGTCACGCGATCCACATGCGCGAACGGCCCTCGGGCTGAAAGTTGCAGCCAGAAATCCCAATCCTCGAAGACGTCAAGGGATTCGTCGAAGCGGCAGCCATCTTCGACAGCACGACGTCGGAACAGCGCGGCGTGAATCGGGATAGCGTTGCCGGCACGCAGTGCCGCCGGGTCGAAGGGGCGGTTGAACTCCAGCCCTTGACCTCCTTCGGGCAGAATGCTGCGAACGCCCGAGTACGCGAGCTCGATGTAGGCTGTCGTTTCGAGGGCTACCGCCAGGACCTCGACGTGTTCGCCTTCGAGCCAGTCATCGTCGTCGAGAAAGCCAAGGTATGTCCCGCGTGCACTGTCGAGACCGAGGTTCGCGGCGCGGCTCCGCGTCAGCGGCCCGCCGGTCCCCACCATCCGGAGCGGGAAACGTCCGCAACGATCGGAAAGCGGGCGGTGGTCTGGTCCCTTCGCGTTAACAAGAACTGTTTCGATGTTCGGGTATGTCTGGCGGGCGATCGAGCCCAGCGCCTCGTCCAGTTCCGGACGATCCACGCTCCGGACGATCACAGAGACGAGTGGAGCATCCGGCCGCGCGAGCAATGTGCCAACCGCGTTCTCACGATTAAGGGGCGACCCCTCGATGGGGCCGCACGAGCCAGACGAGGTGGTGGGCGTCAACGGCATGCCGGCTCCCAAACAGCAACCACGCCACGCTGGGGGGCGCTGCAGCAGACGCGAGGCCTCATCACCATAATCATAGCCCGAACCTTTCGGCTTCCTCCCCACGCATGCCCGGGAAGAGGAGCTAGAGTGTATACGGAGGAAACATGGAAAAGCACGAGGGTGACAAGCAGCTCAAGATCGTCGTGGGCGAGCAGCAGGCGCTCGGCACGTACGCCAACTTTGCTTCGATCGTGCACAACTTCGCCGAGTTCATCGTCGACTACGGGCGCATCGTGCCCGGCCGTGAGGAGGTGCAGGTGGTCTCACGCGTCGTGATGACGCCGGTCCACGTCAAGCAGCTCCTGCGCGCGCTCACCGAGAACGTGGCGATCTACGAGCGCAACTTCGGCGAGATCCGCGAAGGTCCGCCGCAGCCCGACGTGAAGCCGATGTGAGCGCGCTACAGCACGCACGTGATGAAGCCGCCACCCAGAACTCTCTCACCCTGGTAGATCACAGCGGCCTGGCCCGGCGTCGGCGCCAACACTGCGCGAGTGAATTCGATCGTGGCGCCACCCTTCGCCGCAGTGCGGACATGAGCCGATGCGGGCTGGTGCCGCGAGCGAATCTGGACCTCGGCCTCGAAGACATCAGCCACCGCCACGATCCAGTTGACGTCGCGCAGAAGCAATCGCCTCCGGTACGCCTGCTCGAGCTCCCCTACCACGACTTGGTTCTCGCGCGGGCGCGTCTCAAGGACGAAGAGCGGACGCCGGCCCGCGACGCCGAGCCCGCGCCGCTGGCCGACGGTGAAGAGGTGATGCCCCTGATGCCGACCGAGCACATACCCATCGCGCGTGACAATCTCCCCTGCCCCTGGCAGTCGGTCCGGCGCCAGCTTGAGTAGCACGTCGGCGTACGACCGCCCCGGCGGCACGAAGCACACCTCCTGGCTATCCGGCCGCCCGGAGTTGGGCAGGTCTAGCGCGCGCGCCCGTGCTCGCACCTCACGCTTGGTGAGGTCGCCGAGCGGGAAAAGCACCTTGCTGAGCTGGTCTTGCGTGAGCTCGAAAAGGAAGTAGGTCTGGTCTTTGCCCAGGTCGCGCGGGCGCCGCAGGACAAAGCGCGCGTCTGCGCGCTCCACCCGCGCATAGTGGCCGGTGGCGAGGTACCCGGCGCCCAGGTCTCGGGCGGCCGCGAGCAGCGCGCCGAACTTGACGCGCGAGTTGCAGCGCGCGCACGGCGACGGCGTCTCGCCCGCGAGGTAGCTCGAGACGAACGGCTCCAGCACTTCGCGCCGAAAAACGCTCTCCATGTCGAGGACGTGATGCACGATGCCGAGCTTGTCGGCGACGGCGCGCGCCATAGCGATGTCCTCGGGCGCACAGCAGCGCGAAACGTCGAGCCCCTCGGCCGACAGGTCGACCAAGCGCAGCGTCACGCCCGCGACGTCGTACCCCTGTTGCACGAGCGTGGCGGCGGCGACCGCGGAGTCCACGCCGCCCGACATCGAGACCAGCACGCGCGCCATTGTCGGGCTCAGCCCTGGTCGGCGGCGTCGTCAGGGAGGGCGTCGGTGACGATCAGCATGATGTTGGTGGCGCCGAGGATGAACTCCTGCCGGTTGGAAAGCGTCGTGATCTGCACCGGTTCGCCGCGGATGAACGTGCCATTGGTGGAACCCAGGTCGGTGAGCGTGATCTCGTCGCCGCGAACTTCAATCATGGCGTGACGGCGCGATACCTCGCTGTCGTGAAGCTGAATGTCACAGCCGGGGCCACGCCCGAGAAAGACACGCGCCTGCGTGAGTGGTCGAATGTTCCCGGCATCGGCCCCAAGCAAGATCGCGAGCGAGTAGCGGCGGTTCGGCGGCAGCGGCGGCAGCTCAGCGGGCGCCGCAACGGCTTCCACGTGCGGCGCCACCACGTCGGTTGGCGGCTCCAGGCCAGCGGGAACCGGCGACTCCGGGGCTGGTGCGGCGTCTGCTGCATCTGGCGCCTGCCGGCTCATCTCAAAGGCGAAGCCGCAGCGCGCACACTTGAGCTTCTTGCGCTCGCGATCCCCGAAGCGCGCGTCGTCGTAGTGATAGCTCGCTCTGCACCCCGGGCACGTAACGATCATGCTTCGCCTCGGGCCGCCGTCAATACGGCGCGAAGCGCTCTCCACGCAATGCCGCCGCGCACGCCCATGTCGAGAGATTGTAGCGGTGATCGTGCTAGGATTTAAACGTGAGCAGCACAGCCAGAAGCGGGGCCCGCGCCGGGGTGCGTCCGCCGGCCGCAGAGGCTAGCTCAGGCCTTATTCCCCAGGTCATGCATATCCCCGCCAGCCCGGGCGCCGAGCGTGCTGTCCTAGGCGCAATCCTGGCCGATGCGAACTGTTTCTACCGCGTCGTGGACGTGATCACCCGGGATGACTTCTACAGCGACGCCCATCGCATGGTCTTTCAGGCGTTCACCCGGCTTGCGGGCGCCAACCGCGATATTGACATCGTCACCACGACCGACCAGCTCGAGCGCGACGGCACCCTCGCCGATGCCGGGGGCGTCGCTTTTCTCGCCAGCCTTGCCGACGAGCTCCCCGACCCGGCCAACGTCGAGCACTACGCCGGTATCGTGCGTCAGCGCTCCATCAAGCGTGAGCTGCTCAAGATCTCGCAGGAGCTTATGGCTTCGTGCGCGCGCGAGGAGGGCGAAGCGATGGACGCCCTCGACAACGCCGAGGCGCAGATCCTCGCCATCGCCGAACGGTCAATGCGGGGCGGGCTGAAGCGGGCCGCCGACCTCGTCCACGAGCAGGTCGCCCACATCGAGCGGGTTTCGAAGTCGAGCGCGCCTTACACCGGCATCGAGACCGGCTTCTACCGCCTCGACGAGCTCACCTCCGGCCTGCAAAAGCAGGACCTCATCATCCTTGCGGCGCGGCCCGGCGTCGGCAAGACCGCCATGTCGCTCAACATCGCCGCCAACTGCGCCATCCGCCACGGCCTCAAGGTTGCGGTCTTCTCGCTCGAGATGTCTGGCGCGGCTCTGTCGCGCCGCCTGCTTGCGGCTGAGGCTCGCATCAACCTCAGGAAGCTCTCGCGCGGTCTGCTGTCGCGCACGGTCGAGCGCTCCGACAGCCGCCAGGAGGCTTCGGACTGGCAGCGCCTGGCCGAGGCGGCTGATCGGCTGGCCGAGGCGCCGCTCTGGATTGACGACTCGGCCGCCCTGTCGGTGCTCGAGCTGCGCGGGAAGTGTCGCCGGCAGGTGCTCGAGCACGGCCTCGATCTCGTGGTGGTGGATTACCTCCAACTGATGGCCTCAGGGGTGAAAGCCGAGAACCGTACCCAGGAGGTTTCGGCGATCTCGCGCGGTCTCAAGGCGGTGGCGAAGCAGCTTGACGTTCCCATCCTGGTCGTCTCGCAGCTTTCGCGCAACCCGGAGCGGCGCGGCGATCAGCGCCCCCAGCTCTCGGACCTGCGTGAGTCCGGCTCGATCGAGCAGGATGCGGATGTCGTCATGTTTATCAACCGCAAGAATCCCGCCCTGTTGCCCCAGGAGACGCTCGAGGAGAGCGAGGACTGGCGACTGGCCGAAGTCGTGATCGCCAAGCAGCGCAACGGCCCGACCGATATGTTCAAGCTCGTCTACCTCGACGAGTTCACGCGCTTCGAGAACCCCGAGTTCTCGACCTATGAGCGATGAGTTGGCGGCAGCACCAGCGCGCTGGTTGATCTTCGAGCGCATCGGAAAGGCCTCCCTCCAGCTCTTCGAGGAGGTTGGTCGCTTCTTCTACATCCTCCACTCCACGATCCACTGGAGCTTCCGCCGTCCGTTCGATCTCCAGCAATGGACCAAGCAGATGGTGCGCGTGGGCGTTGACTCGATGCCGGTCGTCAGCTTGACAGCGATGTTTACCGGCATGGTGCTGGCGCTGCAGACGTACCGCGGCTTCGAGCGCTTTCACGCCGAGAGCTTCGTCGGGTCAGTGGTCTCGCTCTCGCTTACGCGCGAGCTCGGCCCCGTTCTGGCCGCGCTCATGATTGCCGGCCGCATTGGCTCCTCGCTCGCCGCCGAGCTTGGCACCATGAGGGTCACCGAGCAGATCGACGCCATGCACGCGATGGCGGTCGAACCGATCCATTACCTCGTGGTTCCGCGGGTGGGCGCCACGACGCTCATGCTGCCGCCGTTGGTGGCGATCGCCAATGGCATCGGCGTTCTCGGCGGCTTTGGCGTCGCGGTCTACTTGATGGGCGCGAACCCGGTCGTGTACTGGGAGAAAACCTTCCAGTACCTCGACCTCAATGACGTCTTCTCAGGGTTGATCAAGGCGGCGGTATTTGGCCTGATCCTGTCCGTCACCGGCTGCGCCAAGGGCTTCTTCACCACCGGCGGAGCGGAGGGGGTGGGACGCTCAACCACGGCAGCAGTAGTGATGGCCTCCGTGGTGATCCTCGTGTCCGACTTCTTCCTGACCAAGATCCTTTTCTGAGCGGGCGTGCCGATGAGTGCCATCCCTCCGACGCAACTACGGGTAGGCCGTACCAGCCAATCACTCGCGCCCGCCACGCCTAAGGTAGCCGTGCTCGATCTCTGGAAGTCATTCGCCGGCCACGAGGTGCTGCGCGGCATCAACCTGTGCGTTTACGAAGGCGACTCGCTCGTCATTGTGGGCGGCTCGGGCGCGGGCAAGAGCGTGCTCCTCAAGCACTTCGTCGGCCTGATCACGCCCGACCGCGGCCACATCGTCGTGGACGGCGAGGACCTCACGCGCGCCGACCCGCGTGTCAGCCTCGAGATTCGGCGCACGTTCGGCATGTCGTTCCAAGAAGGCGCATTGTTTGACTCGCTCGACGTGTTCGAGAACATCGCTTTTCCCCTGCGGCGCCACACCGCCAAGAGCGAGGAGGAGATCGCCGCACGCGTCCACGAGTGTCTCGACCTCGTCCACCTCATAGGCGTCGAGCACAAGGCCACGGGCGAGCTCTCCGGCGGGATGCGGCGTCGCATCGGCTTCGCGCGCGCGATCGCCCTCCAGCCCGAGGTGCTGCTCTTCGACGAGCCCACCACGGGACTTGACCCGGTGACAGCGGCCGTCATTGACCGCGTGATCGTGGAGATGCGCGACCGGTTGCTCGTCACAATGGTCACAATCACGCACGATATGCGTTCAGCGTTCCGAATCGCGGACCGCATCGCGATGCTGCATCGAGGTGAGATCATCGTGGATGCCGCGCCCGAGCTCGTGCGCGACCTCGCCGACCCGTACGTTCAGAAGTTTCTCGCAGGAGAACCAACCGAGGAGGAAGTGACATGAGCCAGACCGCACGCGTCGGGCTGTTGATGGTTATCGCGCTCGTGGTGCTGGGTGTGTTCATCATCAAGATCGAGGAGATCCCGATCGGCACCAAGGGCGGCCGAGTCCGCGTCCAAGCCGTGTTTCCGTCGGTTGCGGGCCTCGACGAGAAAAGCGCGGTACGTGTCGCCGGCGTGCGCATCGGGATCGTGGAGACAATTGCGCTGCACGGCGACCGCGCCTTCGTGACCCTCGCCCTCGACCCCGGGGTCGCATTGCATCAGGGGGCACGGGCCGAGGTCACCAGCCTCGGCATGCTCGGTGACAAGTACATCGAGCTCTATCCCGGTCGGCTCGACGGCCCGTTGCTCCCCGCAGCCACCGTGCTGGACGGCACCAGTCCCGTCGGTTTCGACCAGATCCTCAAGAGCGGCAACGACATCGCTGGCGACGTGAAGGCCGTGACCGAATCGCTGCGCAAGTCGCTCGGCGGCACTGAGGGCGAACACCGGCTCGACGAGATCATCGAGAACATTCGCCAACTCACCGCCAGTGTGCGTGACCTCGTGGCCGCCAATAGGAGCGAGGTGAACGCCACGCTCGCCAACTTCCGTGCCTTCTCGGAAACGCTCAAGAGCGAACTTCCCAAGCTCGCCGAGAAGCTCAACCGGCTCGCCGACAACGTCGACGGGGCGGTGGCCGAGAACAGGGGCACGGTAAACGAGTCGCTCACCAACCTTCGCGACCTGTCCGGCAAGCTGCGCGTTTCCGCCGACAACCTCAACCAGATCACAGGCAAGATCGCCAGGGGGGAAGGCAGCGTCGGCAAGCTCATCAACGACGACGCCACCGTGGACAACCTGAACGCCACGCTGAAGTCAGTCGAGAGCGGCGTGGAGAGCCTGAAGAACACAATCGGTCGCGCCGAGCGCTGGGGCCTTGACGTCAACCTGCGTTCTGAGGCACTGCCGGGACTCGATCAGACCAACAATTCGCGCAGTACGATTGGCCTCGACCTACACACGACCAAGGAACGGTTCTTCCGGCTCGAGCTCGTCAATTCGCCCTTCGGCCATCCCTCCAGCAGCACGAACACCGTCACGACCACATTCCCGGACCGCCACAGCGAGACCACCGTCACGACCACGGAGACGGTCACCGACGCCAGCACAGTGAACCTCCAGGTCGGCTGGCACCTGCAGGACTTCACGCTGCGCGCTGGCCTGTTCGAGTCCCGTGGCGGCCTCGGGATCGACAAGAGCTTTCTCAAGGACAAGCTCCGGCTCACGTTGGAGGCCTACGACTTCGCGCGCGACCAGAAGCCGCCGCACCTCCGCCTGGAGGGGCGCTACTTCCTGACCCGCAACCTGTTCGCGTTCACGGGCTGGGATGACCCCACGCTGCACTCGCACAGCTCGGTGCTGTTCGGCGGCGGCATCACCTGGCGCGACGACGACCTCAAGTACCTGCTTGGTACCGTCGGCGCGATGTCCGGCAGGTGAACCGTGGCCCGCGATAACCCCACCTTCGAGTGCACGGCCTGCGGCCAAGGCTCGAACAAGTGGCTTGGGCGGTGCCCTGCGTGCGGCGGATGGAACACCTTCGAGCAGGTGCCGGAGACGCTCCGCGCGCCACGCGTGGGGCGCGCCGCGCCGGAGCCGGTGCCGCTAAGCGACGCTAGCACGACCGACCTCCCACGCGTCTCGACCGGCATCACCGGCCTTGACCGCGTTCTCGGCGGCGGCCTCGTGCCCGGCAGCGTCGTCCTGCTTGCGGGCGAGCCGGGCATCGGCAAGTCAACGCTCCTGCTCCAGGCCGCCGCCGCCACGGCCGACGCTGGCCCCGTGCTCTACGTGAGCGCGGAGGAATCCGCGCCCCAGGTTTCGCTGCGCGCCCGCCGTCTCGGCTGCGCGCACGATCGCGTCTTCCTCCTGACTGCGTCCGTGGTCGAGGACGCGCTCGCCGCCGCCCGCCGCGTCGCCCCTGTGCTGTTGATCGTGGACTCCGTGCAGGCCATGCTCTCGGAACGCGTACCCGCAGTCGCGGGCAGCGTGACGCAGGTGCGCGAGGTTGCCGGGCAACTGCTCGAACACGCCAAGAGCGGCGGGCCCGCCGTCATCTTGGTCGGCCACATCACCAAGGAAGGCCTGGTCGCTGGCCCAAAGGCCCTCGAACACCTCGTCGACGCCGTGCTCGACTTCTCCGGCGGCGGGAGCCACCCTCACCGCATCCTGCGCGCGAGCAAGAATCGCTTCGGGCCCGCGTGCGAGCTCGCCCTTTTCGCGATGGGCGACAACGGCCTGACTGAGGTCGCCGACCCATCGCAGGCCTTACTCGCCGACCGCAAGGCCGGAGCGCCGGGCTCGGCCGTGGCCGTGGTCATGGAGGGGCTGACGCCGTTGCTCGTCGAGGCGCAGGCACTCGTCTCGCGCTCTGCGCTTGCCAACCCGCGCCGCGTCGCCCAGGGACTCGACGGAGGTCGTCTTGCGCTTCTGCTCGCGGTGCTCGAGAAACGTGCCGGCGCGCGTCTTGCCGACCGGGACGTCTTCGCCAATGTGGTCGGCGGCGTGACCATCGACGAGCCCGCATTCGACCTCGCGCTTGCGGCGGCAGTGCTGTCCTCGGCTGCGGAGCACGCGCTACCGGATGAGCTCGCCTTCTTCGGCGAGGTCGGTCTACTGGGCGAGATCCGCGCCGTCAACCATCCTCAGGAACGTCTGCGCGCCGCACACGCGACCGGCTTTCGCCGCTGCGTCGTGCCCGCCTCGACCAAGCTCGCTCCGCTCAAGGGCATGACAACGCTTCCACTCAGCGACGTGGCCGGGCTCAAGCAGCTTTTCGGCGCGGTTGACTGACGCGCGGCGTTCCCATGCGAGCGCCGTGCCGGGGCCACGCGCGCAGCCTGCCCCAGGTCGAGCCCCTCAGCCGCCAGGGTAATAGCCGCTAATGGTGCGCACCTCGAGCTTCGGACGCTTGAGCTTGACCGTGATCTTGCGAAAGGTGTCGGCGGGCGCTTCCGAGGTGGAGGTGTACGTGAGCAGGTACTGGCTGCGCAGTTCGCGGTCAATCTGGGCGTAGACGCGGGCGAGGTCGGAGTCGCGCGCGAGAAAGAACGCCTCTCCCCCGGTCACCTGCGCCAGACGCGACAGGCGCGAGCGCGCCGTGACCTTGGTCAGCGCCAGGTCGATCCCGATCGTGTAGATCGTGACGCCGCTGCGCTTGGCATAGTCGAGTACCCGGTCGAAGTCGAGCCGCGAGGCGTTGTCGTCCCCGTCCGTGAGGAGCACCATCGCCTTCCGACCGCGCACGCCCGAGAACTGGAACAGGCCGAACACGCTCGCGTCCCACAACGCCGTCTCCCGGTCCGCGCGCAGGGCGATGAGCGCACGCTCGAGCGACTGGAAGTCGGCGGTGAAGCCTTCGAGGAGCGTGGCCTGGTCCGAAAACGCCACCACGAAGGCGCGATCCTTGGGCCGCAGAAGGCTGTGCAGGAAGCCAAGCACGACTTTCTGCACCGCGGGCAACGTCCCTTCCATCGAGCCCGACGTATCGAGCACGACGCCAAGGCGGACGGGCAGGTCGCGGTGAAGAGCAAAGTGCGAGATCGTCTGCTTGACGCCGTCCTCCAGTACTTCGAACTCCTCGACCGTGAGACCGTCGACCGGCTTGCCGCCTGCGAGCACGGTGACCGGCAGCTCCACGGTGCGGACCTGGACCCCAGTGAGGAACTGCGGCGCGTTGACGAACTGCACGTCCTCCGCCTGTTCACCGTTGTCGAGCACGGCAAGCGCGCGCAAGTACCCGACCGAGCCGTCGTTCTTGACCGGCAGCCAGGCGTCGAACGGAGGGTTGAACAGGGTTTCCTCGAGAGTCTCGTTCCAGTACAGCTCGAGGCGCACGAGTTTGCTCTCGCGTGGCACATTGACCGACGCCTGGACCCGAACCTTGCCCTCCTTGCGGTCGGCTGCGCTCACCGGCTGTACGCGCACGAGGAAGCGCTCCTTGCCGACGTTAAGGTCAAGCTGACGGCGATCGAGCTCGTTGCCCTTGACGTCAAACGCTACTGCGGTAATCGAGGCTAAGCGCGGCACCGGACCGATGTCGAGATCCACGTCAAAGGGGGGCCGGTTCTTGGCCAGCACGAGGCGGCCGTCAAGGTAGAACTCGACACGGGCAACGGCCGGGCCGACCAGCGCACTGAAGCGCTGGAGGCCGCTCACGCCCTCGCCCTCGGCGCCGCGCAACATGAGTGTCGCCTCGCGCGTCTCGGCGACGCGAGCGACCGCCTCTACCGCCGCCTTGTCGACGATCCCCGGCGTCGCGAGCGCGGGCGTGGCGACCTCGAAATGCACCTCCTTGACGCCCGCGTGCGACGAGTTCCCATCCTGCACCTTCATGCGCAGCGTGTAGCTGCCCGGCCGCAGCTCGCGCTCGATCACGACCGGCAGCTCGCTTGACTCAGCCGGAAACGTGAAGGCGTAGCGGAATTGGTCAGCGATTGTGCCTTCACGCATGACCTCGCCCGTCACGTCAAGCTGCACCACCTCAATGTCGCCGACCTTGCTGCTCGCAAGTCCGGCGCGCGCGAGCCGCATTGAGAAGGTGACGCCGAGCTTGCCGCCGCGCCGGCTGCCTACCACAGCCGCGACGTCAAAGGCTATTTTGCCCGCTCCCTTCGGCGCCACAGTCGAGAACTCCAGGAACCGCTGTGCCGCCGATTCGCGTCCCTTGCCGGCCGGTTGGCGCACGACGTGCTGCATCGCGCGCTGGACCTGGAGGTCGTTCAACCAATACCGCGCGCGGTCGATGGCGCGTAGGAGCTCTGGGCCGTCGCTGCACTTGAACTCCGGCCTGAACACCTGGCTGACCTGGCCACTCCTCATCCAGTTCTGCAGCGCCTGCCACCCCGTGTAGGTGTAGAGCACCTGGTCACCCTCGATGACAGGCTGCCAGAGCCGGTATGCGCCAAGGCCGTAGGGCTTGTAGAACACCACCGTGACGTCGCGGCCGAGGCCAGGCAGGTACACCCAGGTCCAGATCTCGAGCGGCTGGAAAATGTCCATGCAGTCGACTACGGTGCGCACCTCGGGCGGACCGTGGATGAGGAGCAGGCGGGCGCGCTCCTCAACCGTGTTGTTGAACTCGGTGCGACACTCCTCGACGCGGTCCTCGTACATGCGGCGGAACGCCCCGGCGCCGAGACCGCTCTCATCCCCCCACAGAGCCCACAATCGCTTGGCCATCTCCTCCCGTTGCTCGTTGGTTTCGAGCATCAGGAACACCTTGCGCTCCTCGTCGCTGATGATCGGATAGACCTCCTCCTCCAGCCACCGTCGCCACTCGTCCGGGAGATCCTTCGGGCGCACCGCATACGCCGGCCGCGCCAACGCGAGAGCGGCAGCGAGGCCGGCAAGCCAGAGGCCGAGCAACCTCATGCCGCTTCTCCTACGCTTCAGCGGGCGGTGGGGTTGCCAGACGAAGGTAGAGCTGCCACAGCACGCCCCTTCCCTGCGAGAGCACCTTGAGGTCCGTACCCATCCCGGACGGCAGTAGCAACCGCTTGGCTGCGGCGAGCTCGGCCCATTCCGAAGGCGTGAGTGGCGCGCCGGCTGCAACCCCGGCCGGAAGGTGCTCCACGGCCCCATGCAGCGCGAGAAACGATCCCAGCGCGCGGACCATGCCGCGATCCCAGCCTACGGCAGCCGCGGCATGCTGCAGGTCGTCGAGGTTCACGTGTGCGGTCAAGTCGGTCGCACCTGGCTGACTGAGCACGTTCTTTACCATCGCGTGGCCTCGGTAACCAACAAGCGAACCGTGCTGCCGCCCGCGCGGGTTGTAGAGCTTGCGCGCGGGATGGCCATAGTCGACGATGAACGCAAGAGCGTTCTTGCCGCACCACAAGAGATGCTCCGCATGCCGCCGCGCGAGCCCCGGCCGCACCTCGACGATCTGCTCCTCTTCGAGCGCGACCGCATGTTCGGCGAGATAACCCTCAATCTCCGGCACGCTCGGCTCGGCGAGCGCCCAGTGCAGCCGCCCGCGCGCATCCGCCTCGACAAAAAACTCGCGCAGCACGGGCATGCCTCGCACCCGCTGCATGGTGACGCGGTGGACGGGCAAGGCGTCATAGAACTCCGAAGCGAAGAGCAGCACTGGGCCAGCGGGCCGGCTGGTGCCAGCGAAACGCTCAACCGCCTCCGCCCCAGGCCAGTGCGTGCCGATACGCCGACGCGCCCAGGCCGCACCCTCGATCGCGACGACACGCCTGACCACGTCGCTCACGCGGTCACCAAGCGCCGCCTTTATCCCGGCAAGCAGGACGCCTTCGCCGGCGCCCAGCTCGACGAACGTGAGCGGCTCACCAAGTCCGACCGCAAGGTCGCCCATCAGGCTCGCGAGCGTTCTGGCGAAGAGCGGGTCCGCAGTAGGCGCGGTCAAGAAGTCACCGGCGCGCCCGACCGGACCCGAACCCAGGCGGGGTCGGGTGTAATAGCCCGCGGTGGGGTGGTAGAGCGCGAGCTCCATGAACTCCGCGAAGGTGACACGGCCTCGGCCCTTCACCTCTGCAACGATCACATTCATCGGCATAAGACTAGCACCGCCGCGGCCGCTGGAACGGACCTCGGGACCGTGCGGCGGCACGCCCGAGACGCTTAACGGCGGCCGCCTTCCACGCGCCGCGGGCGCCGCCCTCGCGCGTCAACAAGGTCGGCGCAGGCTTCTGCTCAGCCTACCTCGCCGGCGCCTTGAGGAACTCGTCCACGGCACGGTTGAACATGTTGGGCTGGTCAACGAACGTCATGTGGCCGCTGTTCGGCAACACGACCAATTTCGAGCCCGGAATGCGCGCGTTCATTTCGCGCGCGAGCGACGGGTCGCTCTCGTCGTGGTCGCCGACAGTGATCAGCGTGGGCACCTTGATCGTCCCGAGCTGGTCGGTGTACTCCACCGAAGTCAGGTTGCCGTCAATTATGAACTCTCCGTGCGAGCCCCACATCTCTCGGTAGACGTCCCAGGCCATGTTGCCGTTGGCGACCGGATCGTAGTTCGGATCCGGACGGTTCCGGTAGAGGTACGGAAAGTAGCCCTCGCCCCAGGCCGCGGCCATATAGTCGTCGCTGTAGCGGCCCTTGCGAAAGTCTTTGCCGTGCCCGAACAGGCCGGCGGCCTCCATTGCGTCGATGCGCGCGCGCAGTTCGGGCGTCATTGCCGCCTTCATGCGCCGGAATACCTCGTTCATCGCCTGGGTACTGTGGAAGGTGCTGCAGAGGATCAGACGGTCGAGGTTGGCTTGGTGCTTGAACGCGTATGCCTGCGCGATCACGCCGCCGCACGAATGGCCGAGCAGGCTGATTTGTGCCAGGCCGAGGGCGGTGCGGACCGCCTCCACGTCCTCCGCCATCGCCGCCACGGTGTAGCGCGAGACGTCCTCGAGCTTCTCCGACTGGCCCGAGCCGCGCTCGTCGATGAACACGAGCCGATGGTTGCGCGCGAGCGGAAGCAGATACGGCAGGAAGTAGTCGTGCGATGCGCCGGGGCCGCCGTGGAGGACGACGAGCGGCGCGCCACGGCCGATCGACACGGTGTAGATCAGCACCCCGTTGGTGTCCACGTACTGTACCTGCATCGGGTATGTCGTGCACGTGACGGCGGTGTCGCCGGCGACTGCGGCCGTTGCGCATAGCCCTGCCACCAGCGCGTTGCCAAGCACGACGCCAAGAAACGTCCTCGTCTTCATCCTGATCCTCCTCGCACAACGGGTCTTCTGCGATCGTCTTGAGCGCCAGCCCGAGTCGGACGACCACGAGCGCACACGCGAGGCGGCAACGCTCACATCCCCTTGATCATCCCCTCGACCACGACAGCGTCCCGCGGCAACGTAGCCGCGAGGTTCTCGGCCCCGCTCGCGGTGATGAGATAGTCGTCCTCGATCCGGATGCCGATGCCCTCTCCGGGCAGGTACACGCCCGGCTCGACGGTCACCACCATCCCAGGCGCAAGCTCCGGGCCTTCGCCACCGGCGTCGTGCGCCTCCAGCCCAAGGAAGTGGCCGAGACCATGGATGAAGAACTGGCCCAAGCTCTTGCCGTCGTCACCCGCGAGGCCGCTTGCCTCGAAGCTTGCAAACGCCGCCCTGCGCGCGTCGGCGATCTTGCTTCCCGGCTTCAGCGTCGCGACGGCAGCGTCGTACGCGGCGAGTACGGCCTGGTACAGGGCGCGCTGGCGTGCGTTGAAAGCGCCGCTCACGGGGAACGTCCGCGTCACGTCACCACAGTAGTAGCCATAGCGAGCGCCGATGTCGACCACCACGAGCTCCCCGTCGGCGAGCATGCCGCGGTTGGCATCGTAGTGCAGCACGCAGCCGGCCTGGCCGGAGCCGACGATGGGCGGGAATGCCCAGCCCTCGGCGCCGGCGGTGCGCAGGGCGGCAAACGCCGCCCCCTCGATCTCCGCCTCACGCGCGCCCGGCCGCATACGGCGAGCGGCCGCCCGCAGCGCGATGGCGGTCGCCGCCACCGCTTTGCGCATGAGCGCGATCTCGCCCGCCTCTTTGACGAGGCGCAGCTCGGCGAGCACCGGAGAAAGGTCGCGCACGCAAAAGCTTGCCAGGCGCTCTCGCAACGAGGCGGCAAGCTTCTGCACTGCGGTGAGTTCGCCCGCAGCCCCGCCCGGGAGAGGGACCCAGAGCGCGCCACCGCCCGAGAGCGCGCCGGCAATGCGGTCTGTGAGATCGGGCACCGGCCGTCGGCGCGCGTCGATGATGACCTCCGTTGCGTCGCGATCAGCAACCACCTCAAAGCCAAGTGCCGCCGCCGCCTCCTCCCCGGGACCGTACTTGGGCCCAGTCCAGGCCTCGAGCGCGGGCCGGCGCGCCGGCAGCAGCAGCATCTCGTGCTCGCGCTCGAGCAGCAGCGCCGCGTTTGGCAGCTCGACGCCGGTGAGGTAGAAGAACGACGGATCCTGGCGAAAGCTGCCCACGTCCCCGTAGCCGCGCGCGTCCGTCACGCCGAACATAAACGCGACGTCGCCAACTGCCAGGCGTTCCTGGACCCGCCCCCTGCGGCGCCGGTAGACCTCGGGTGCCTCGATCTCCGCTGCGTAGTGCGAACCACGAAATGCGCGCTCCTCAATCATGTGTCACCGTCCTCCCGCGCCAGGCCGGCCCGTACGCATGGTCTCGCCGTTCGGCTGCTGCGCGTCGTGCATCCGCTCGACGTGCACGGCCGCGCGCCGAATGTAGTCCACACCCGAGAGCACGGTCAGGGCGAGGGCAAGGTAGAAGCAAAGCAGCAGTGGTATGTCCGGCACGTGCCAGATGTTGGCGATCAGCACGAGTCCGATCGTCACGATGTGCGTGACCGTCGTCGCCTTGCCAAGCAGCGACGGGTAGAACTCCCTGATGCCGGCGCCCAAGTAGAGCAAAAGTGCGACCAGCACGATGAGCAGGTCACGCGAGAGCGCCATTACCGTGAGCCAAAGCGGGATTCGGACGCCGGCGTGCGGCGCGGTAAGAGCAACGTAGGCGGCGACGAGCAGCACCTTGTCGGCGATGGGATCGAGGTAGGAGCCCAGCAGCGAGCGTTCGCCAAGCGTGCGGGCAAGCAAGCCGTCGAGCCCGTCCGAAATCCCGGCCGCGATGAAGAGCGCGAGCGCCGCCTTGAAGTCGCCGCCGACCACCGCCAGCACAAACAGCGGCGTGACGCCCAGGCGCAGCAACGTGATGCCGTTTGGGATTGTGAACGGGCGCAGCGCGGCGCGAACCTCAAGCGCGGCACGCCTCGCGACCTTGCCGGCGCGCGTCGTGGTTCGTGCGCTGGCCGACTCCGCGCCCCTGGCCGTACCGCCCGACGGCCGACGCGTACCCTGGCCCGGAGCGCAAACAGGCTCGTCGCTCACGCCGCGTCGCCCTGCAACACGGACTCGCGCAAGTAGCTCATCTTGCCCTCGTTGACCACGAGCCCGCGCTGCTCGAGATCCGTGATGAGGCGGGTCACGGTCTCGCGCGACGTCCCAATTGAGTTGGCAATGTCCTGGTGCGTCGGACGCCGAACCGCTACCCATCCGTTCCCGAGCACTTGCCCGTGCTGACGCGCTATGTCAATGAAGTAGCGCGCCAGGCGCCCCACCACGTCCATGGTGGCGAGCGACTCCATCTGCGAGTTGGCGCGCCGGAGCCGCTGCGAGAGCTCGCGCAGCAACTTGCGCCCAATTGAAGGGTGGCTGTCCAGGAGGCGTTCGAAGTCCTCCCGCCGGATCCGGTAGGTGGTCGCCGGGAGTTGCGCAACGACGGTCGCCGAGCGTGGTGCCTCGTCGAGGAGCGCCATCTCACCGAAGAACTGCCCGTTGCCCAGCGTCGCCAGGATCAGCTCCTTTCCCCCTGGAGAGGAGATGCAAACCTTGACGCGGCCAGCGGCAACTACGTAGAGCCCGTCGGCAGGTTCGTTGGCCACAAAGATTACCTCGTCACGGCCGAATTCGCGTCGCTCCGCCGAGCGCGCGACCGCCTCAAGCTCGGTTGGGCCAAGCTCGCTGAAGAGCGAGCAACGGCCGAAGAGCTCGCCTAATGCGGCGTGCATAGCTCCTCCTCCCCGCCTGCAACCTTGGCGACCAGCCCCGCGGCTGCATCGCCGTCCAGCGGATCCGCCAGTTGCAGGCAGGACCCCTTGCTTCCATTGCACCAAGTCGGCGCGGGCCGGTCAAGTGCCTTGGCCAGACGCGCCATCACGGCGGTGAACTCACGCGCCGACACGGGCCGGCCGGGCGAGAAGCGGCGCGCGATCGCATCGCCAGAGATCACGTTCGCCCGCGCCACCAGCAGAATGTCGGCCCGCTCCGGCAATTGCACGATGTCCTCAAACACGGGCACCGCACCGGTTGCGCGTGCGGCGAGGCCAGTGGCCTCCCACGCCAGGATCGCGGCCAAGCTGGCGCGATTGATCTGCGTCGCCTTGAGCGCGCGTGACACGTACGGCGGCGCATCCGTCAGCCGGAGCGCGCGCTGCGCCCGACGCACAAGCTCGCAGCGCCGCGCCGCGCTCGCCGGCAGCCGCCCATAAAGGTCGAGCGCGATGTCCCACTGGCCAAGCCCCTCAGCCACCGCGCCCTTAAGCTCAAGCCCAGCCGCCGTGTCCGGCAGTCCGGGCACGAGCTCCGCCGCCTCCCGGAACGTCCCGCGCGCTACCAGCACCCGCACCACGAGCATGCGCGCCTCGACCGATGACGGCGCCACGGCGAGCACCTCGTGCGCGATCTGGAGCGCGGCGTCGCTGCGGCCGGCCTCCAGCTCCGCGCGGCCGAGCGCAAGACGCGCGCCGGCGTACCTGCCCTCAAGCGAGGAAGCGACGCGCGGCCACTGGGCCTCGGGCTGCAACTCGGCCGCACGCCGGGCAGCGAGCAGCGCCGCCTTCAGGTCCCCCGCGAGCTGGTACGCGAGGGCGGAAAGCCCCCATGCCGAGCCGTACCCCGGCACGCGCTGGGCGAGCGCGGCGCCGTCCTTCGCCACATCCTCGCCGCGAAGGTGCCGCAGCTCGAGCGCCACGAGCGCGCTGACCGGATGGTCGGCTGGGAGCGAGCGCGCCAGCTTCTCGGCCCGCGCCACGTCGCCTTTCTCGGCCGCGGCGACGGCAGCACGGGCGACATCTTGGGCATCCTTGGTCAAGACCGGAGGAGGGACCGGCGGGCGCAGCGGGTCAGGTACGCGGTCGAATGCGGGCGGCACCGTGCGGCATGCCACCAGCATACCGGCCAGTACTAGCGCCGCCCTAGTCAGACGGAGCAAAGTGCTCACTTTCCGCCCGTGCCAGGCACACTGTCGCCACTGCGTGCTTGTACACCAGGTGCTCCAAGCCGTGGTTTTCGATGATGAGGGCGTAGCGGTCGAAGCGGCGCAGCACGCCTGTCACCCGCTTGCCGGTCAGAAGGTGAATATGAACCGGTTTGCCTTCGCGCCGCATGGCATAGAAGAAGCTGTCTTGGACGTTGACGCTGACCTTAGCCCGGTCCTGTCCCTGGTCCACGGTGTCCCTCCACGCGCGCAACGGCCGCTGCAACGGGTGCATCCCCGCTCCCCGCCAACCAGTTAACCTCGGGCTCGCTGCGCAGCCACGAGAGCTGCCGCTTTGCGAGTTGGCGGGTCGCCACGATCGTTCTTGTCACCGCCTCCGGCTCCGTCATCTCCCCAGCCAACAGCGCGACGCACTCGCGGTACCCGATCGCCTTGAGCGCATGCGCCGTCAACGGTACGCCGTCCTGGAGCAGCCGGCGCACCTCGTCCACGAGGCCCGCCGCAAACATCCGCTCGACCCGCGTTTTAATCCTAGCACGGAGCTCAGTGCGAGCGCGCTGCACGCCAAGCATGAGCGCGCCATAGCGGCGTGCCGACGGCGATTGCCGCCACAGCTCGCTCATCGACGTGCCAGTCGCGTGAAAAACCTCGAGCGCCCGCAGTGTGCGCTGCTTGTCGCCGGCCGCGATGCGCCGCGCCGCATCGGGATCGATGGCCACAAGTTGCGTGCGCACTGCCACCGGGTCAGCCGCCCACTCCTGCTCGAGCCGCCAGCGCAGGGCCTCGTCCTTGCTCGGCTCGGGGAAGAGCCCGTGGAGTAGAGCCCGTACGTAGAAGTTCGTCCCGCCTACCACGACCGGGACCCGGCCGCGGTCGCGAATCGAGGCGATGGCGGCGTCCGCATCGCGCACAAACCGACCCGCCGAGTAGCGCTCCCTCGGGTCTGCGATGTCGAGCAGGTGATGCGGCACACGCGCCGCCATCACCGGGTCCGGCTTGGCGGTCCCGAGGTCGAGTCCGCGATAGACCGCGAACGCATCGGCGGAGACGACCTCGCCCCGCACGCGCTCAGCGAGCTCGACCGCCAACACGGTCTTGCCGCTGGCCGTGGGGCCAACGATGACGATGAGTTCATTCACGCTCACGACCCTGGCGCCGATGCACGCGCACCCCCTCCCCCCCGGCCAGCACGAGCGGCCCGCCGGTCTCCCAGCCCACGGACACCGTGCCGGGCTGGGAGACGAGCACGCTCGGCAACCGCCGTACGCGCTCGGCGACAGTTCGGTCCGGGTACGCAAAGCGCGGACTTACGCCGGTTGCGGCCAGTGCGAGAACGGGGCCGACCGCGCGCAGAAAGCTCGCAGTAGATGAGGTGCGCGAGCCGTGGTGTGGGAGCTGGAGCACGTCCGAGCGTACTGCGGCTCCGGACGCAAGTAGAGCCGCCTCGCCGGACGCTTCGAGGTCGCCCGTGATCAGCAGCCTGATCCCACCGACCCCGACGCCCATGACCAGACTTGCGTTGTTGTCCGCCGAGGTCGGCCGCGCCGGCGGCCAGAGCACCTCGCACGTCGCATCGCCGATGCGAAACAGTTGGCCGGCAGCGAGCGGGCACTCCGGAATGCCGCGCTCACGCGCAAGCCGACGCAGCCTTCCGATCTCCCGCCGCTCGGCCAGCACGAGCGGGTACATGAGTGCCCCGACGCGCGCGCGCTCCAGCAGCACGGCGGCCCCGCCGATGTGGTCGATATCGGGGTGCGTGATGACGAGCGCGTCAAGTCGGTGCACGCGGGCGCGTGAGAGCTCCCGCCATGCCTCCATCGGCGCCCGGCCCGCATCCACCAGGACGGCGCCCGCTCCGCTGCGGACGAGCACGGCCATGCCATCGCTGACTGCGAGCGCACGCAGCTCGTGCGGGAACGGACGCGGCAGCGGCGTCACCAGCCACGCGGCTGTGATCGCGACCGCAGCGAGCGCCGCTGCCGCCGACCAGCGCGAACGCGTGAGCGCGAGAGCAGCAAGTGCCCCGAACACACCGGCGAGAAGTACCACAAACGGCGGAAACGGAACGCTGCCAAGACCGCCGAGGCGTGAGACGCCGTCGAGCGTCCACTGCGTCGCGGCGACCAGTTGCAGCAGAGCCGCCCCAGCGAGCCGCCACCAGCCCGCGAGCACAAGTGCAACCAGGCTCGCTGCTACGAGCACGAATGCAAGCGGCATGGCCGCGAGGTTAGCGACAACGCCGAGCGGCGCCACCGCGACGAAGTGCTGCCCGACCAGAGGCATGGATGCGCACTGCGCCACCAGCGCAACGGCGAGTGCGGAGGCGAGCCACCGAGGCAGCGCCACGAGCCGCTTCTGGACCGGCCCGACCCAGCGGACGAGGGCGAGCGTGACAAAGGCGGAGAGCTGAAAGCCGGGCTCGAGCACGGCTGCGGGCTCGAGCACCATAAGTCCTGCGACGATGGCCCAGGTGGTCGGCAACGGCACGAGCGGGCGGCCGAGCTGGCGCGCGACCAAGTAGGCGATGGTTGCAGTGGCGGCGCGTCGCACGGGCGCGTTCCCACCTGACAGGAGCGCGAACGCGAACACCGCCACGGCAATCAGCCAGCGCCGGCCTCGCGGTCCCACGCCAAGGCCGAACAGGACGAGCCAAAAAAACCCGGCCACGAGACCGACATGGAGGCCGGCGACCGCCAGCAGATGCGCCATGCCGCTGCGTCGCAGGCTCGTAACCTCGCCCTCCTGGAGCTCCTCGCGGCGCCCGAGCATGAGCGCCGACGCGAGGCCGGCCGCGCGCAGCAGGCGCGGGCTGACGCCGGCAGCACGCTGGAGCGCTCCTACACCGCGGTCGCGCACGCCATCGAGCCACGGACCGCCTGGCAGAGGGCGCAGCAGGAGCAGGCTCTTGACCCTGAGCACACCGCTGCCAAGCGGCATCCGCGCGCCCCCTGAGAGTTCCCCGCTCCCCTGCCACCGTGTTCCAGCTCCTGGCAGCTCCGACAGCGCGGCGCTGCCCGCGATGTAGAGCTCGATCTCGCGCTCGTGTTGCAGCGGCGTCCCTCGCCACTCGAGCTGCTCAAGGCGCGCGCGTGTCCGAAACCCCTGCGTGCTCTCGACCCAGCCGTCGCGGATCGCAACCGTGAACCGAACCGGTAGCGATTTCTCGCCGATCGCAAGCGGCAGGCGGGCCGCAAAGGCGCACGCGGCCAACCCCGTGCACGTGCCCGCCGCTACCCACCAGAGTCGCCGACGGCGCGCAAGCGCCAGCGCGAGCGCCGCAAGCGCGCACAGCACGAGTGGCCAGCGCCACACCTGAGCAGGCGGAAGCAGATTCCCAACCACCACCGCCACGGTGCTGCTCATGGCAAGTGCGATCAGCTCAGTGCCAGGCGCCTCACCCGGCGGAGCGGAAGCAGGCGACGATCTCGACATGGTGCGAACCGGCAAAAAGGTCCCACAGCTCGATGAACGTCAGCGCCCAGTCGTTGCCCAACAAGCGTCCTGCGTCGCGGCCAAAGCACGCGCCATCGCACGACAACAGCACAAGCGCCTGCGGCCGCCATGCGAGCAGCGCCGCGAGGGCCGTCCGGCTCAAGCCGTTGCGGGGCGGATCGGCGATCGCGAGCGTGCCATGGCCGGTTCCAGCCTCGGCGAGGAACTCCTCTGTCCGCGCTGTGCGCATGTCTGCGCACGGCAGGTTCTTGCGCGCGGCGCACGCCGAGCGCTCGTTGCTCTCGATCAGAGTCAGGTCGACAACGCCCGCGGCCTGAGCTGCTGCGGCGAGAAAGCCGACCCCAGCGTGGAGATCTACAACCCGGGCGCAGCCGCTGGCCCTGACAAGCTCGGCGACACGCTCGAAGAGACGAGGCACCAGGTGGCGGTTGCCCTGGAAGAAAGCGCCGATCGGCACCCGCAACGGAACCGGGAGCGTCATTGTCACCGCCTCCGCTCCCCAGCCGCCCGCTACGGCGCCGCCGCCCGGCGCCAGTACGTGCCACCCGCACACGCTGCCAATCGGCGGCACCGGCACGGCGCCGCTTCCCCACCAGCCGACCACGGCGTTGCGCCCGCCGAGATCCTCAAGCCACTCAAGCTCGCCACTCGAAGACCCGGCGCAAGCGAGCGCATGCGACAGCCGCGGCAGGTGCTCCGCCAGCAGCGGCGAGATCACGCGGCAGGGCGCGATCTCTACCGCCCGGTGCGAGCGGCGCGCGAGGAAACCGAGCGTGTTCGCGCGCGCCGACCAATGCAACCGGGCGCGCAGTCGATAGGCCATCGGCGACACCACGACCGGAGCGGAACGTACCGCCGAGGCCAGCACCGCAGGCGCGTGTCGCAGCGCTCCGCACGCGACCTCGCGTAGGACGTCAGCCGCCGCCTCGCGACGCACGTGTGCGAGCGTGCAGCCGCCGCACTCGGTCGCGCGTGGGCACGGATCTGGCTCACGCCATGGACTCGCTCCGGCAATTTCGAGTGCACGCGCCTCAACCACGCCGGCGCGCGAGCGTTCAATGCTCGCCTCGACCGTTTCGCCCGGAAGCGCGTCCGCAACGAACCATACCTTGCCGTCCGCGCGGGCGACGCCGCGACCGCCACCCGCAAGACCCGTGATCTCAACCCGCACGGGTGTTGAGCTCCAGACGCGGCAGGCCGAGACGGCGGCGGAGCAACTTGACGCGCATCGCCCGGCGCGTGCGCTCGAGCACCTCCCGACCCGCGGCCGGCAGCGCGGCGAGCTCGGCCTCGACGGCGCCCGCAAGCGCGTCGCGGTCCACCTGTGGCAGCGCCGCCTCGAGCGTTTCGAGCGCAGCCAGCTCCAGCCCGGCGAGCGTCTCGTCGACAGCGCCTGCCGAACTGCCGCGCGGCAGCGTGGCGATCGCGCGCACAAGCGCGTTCAAGCCAGCAGCGACCGCGGGTTGCTCGTGGCAAGCCTCCGCCGCTTGTCGCACCTGCTCCACCAGGTGCGCCAGCGCGGTCGTCACGTCGAGCGCCGGCTGCATCCCAGCGCCGGCGCGCGCGTCACGGAGCCGGCGCGCGTGCCGCGTCACCGCGTGCCGGCAGTAGGAAAGCGATGAGATCGGGTCATCGCCTCGTCCGCGCTGCCTCGCGAACGACTCGCTCAGACCCGCGAGCACCGCTGCGAGCGGGACACCGTCGCTCCACCAGCTCCGCAGCAGCGCGAAGTCCTTCGGTCGGAGCAGGAACGGCGTGCCCCTCAGGGCTGCGAAGCAGTCCTCGACCGCGCGGTAGTAGGCCATTTCCTCCTCGGGGACGTCCCCGGTCATAGTCGCGTCGGGCGGTTACGCTCCCACAGCAGCCGGAGGCCCTTTAGCGTCAAATCCAGGTCCACAGCCGTGAACACGCCAGCGTGCGGCGCCAGCACGGGCGCGAGCCCCCCGGTCGCGACCACGGCGCCGCGGCCGCCGAGCTCAGCCAGGACACGACGGGTCACGCCGGCGACGAGGTCGGCCTGGCCGAGCATGAGGCCCGTCTGCATCGAGTCAATTGTGCCCTTGCCGATCACGCGAGCAGGCGGCACGAGCTCGATGCGTGGGAGCTTGGCAGCGCGTGCGAACAAGGCCTCCGCCGAGATCTCGAGGCCAGGCGCGATGACACCACCGAGGAACTCGCCCTTCGCCGAGACCACCTCCCACGTGGTCGCCGTGCCGAAGTCCACCACCACGCAGGGGCCGCCATGCTCGGCGAAAGCCGCGACCGCGTTGCACAGGCGGTCGGCGCCCAGCTCGTGCGGCGTGTCCACCATGAGTGCCATACCTGAGTTCATGTCCGGCACGACGAACAGCGGCTCCAGGTGGAGGTAGCCGGCGACGGCCGCCGCCAGCGCGGCGTCCACCGGCGGGACAACCGAGCCGACGATGACCCCGCCCAGCTCTTCAGTCTTGATCCCGGCCGACTCGCACAACCCGCGCAGCAGCACGCCGAGTTCGTCGCCGGTCCGCGCGTGCGCCGTGGTGATGCGAAAGCGCTTCTCGATCGCGCGGTCGCGAAACACCGCGATCGTGGTGTGCGTGTTTCCGACGTCGAGCGCCAGCAGCCTCATCTCAACCTCCAGCGTCGCCGACCACGGTCACGGTATCGGCCACCGAGAAGCGACGAACTGCACCGTTGATCGCGAGCTCCAGCTCACCGCTCTCGTTGACAGCGACGAAGGAGCCTTCGCGAGCCGACCCTCCGACCTCGATTCTGAGTCGATCGCCGCGCCGGTGTACGCAGCGTCCGAGCCACGCTTGCCGGGTAGACGCGGGGTCTGCGAGCGCGACGCTGAAGCGCGTCAGAAACGCGCCCACGACCGTCCAGATCGCCGCCGCGTCGGCGCGATAGCCGAGGGAAAAGACCGCCACCGGCACGTTCGCGTCGCCCGGCGCCAGCTCCGGCGCCACCGCAACGTTGACGCCCAAGCCGACGACCACAGCCGCCGCCTCACCTTCCGTGCGGGCATGGCAGAGCACGCCACCGAGTTTGAGGCCCTCGACCTGGAGGTCGTTGGGCCACTTGAGCCCGACTGTGATGCCCGGCAGGCATGCCTCGACCGCTTCCGCGACCGCAACCCCTGCCGCCTGCGGCACGAGCGCGACCGACGCGGCAGGGAGCCATCCCAGCCAGGTCGCGTAGAGCCCTCCGGGTGGCGACTGCCAGGCACGGTCGCCGCGGCCGCGGCCGGCGCTCTGGCGACCGGCCACGATCACGGTGTCTGCGAACCTCGCCTCGTCGTCTGCAAGCAACGCCGTCAGCAGCCGCAACGCGAGGCTGTTCGTCGAGTCGACCTCGTCAAGCCAGAGCACGTTCGCGGCCGGCGCCGGCGTCAACAACCGCGTCACGGCTCCTGTCCCAGCGTGGCCGCGAGCAGCGTCGCCTTGTGTCTGAGCTCGCCGGCGCGCGCCCGCATGCTGCTCACGACCTCCTCCGGGGCACGCGCAACAAACGCCTCGTCAGCAAGACGCGCCTCCGCCTTGCTCACCTCCGCGACAAGCGCCGTCGCCTCATCGGAGAGTCGCTTCCGCTCCTTGTCTCCGAGCGCGCTCTTGGGCACCACGATCGCGAGCTTGACGCCGCCGGCGAGGTCGTGGATGGCGTCGGGCGGCGCTGTCTCTGGGTTAAGCTCGAGTGCCGACAAGCCCGCAAGCCGGGAGAGCTCGGGTGCGAGGCTAGAGAAGGCGGTGCGCACCGCAGGCGCAAGGTCGAGCAGGGCGAGCGTGAGCGCCGTGCCCGGAGCCAGGCCGACCATATGGCGGTAGGAGCGCACCTCCTGCACCACGGCCTGGAACGCGCTCATGGCCGCGGTCGCCTCACCGTCCTCGTACCCTGCACCGTCGCTCGGGTAGCGAGACGTGATAAGCAGTTTGGAGGCGCCCAAGTGCGCAGCGATCTCCTCCGTGATGAACGGCATGACCGGGTGGAGCAGCTTGAGCGCCTCGAGCAGGGCCCCGCGTGCGACGACGCGCACGTCGCGCGCGCTGCGCCCCGGTTCGGCGCCCTCCTGCAACACCGACTTGGCCATCTCCAGGTACCAGTCGCAGAAGTCGTTCCACACGAACTGGTAGAGCTCGCGGCAGCCCTCGTCGAAACGGAAGCTCTCCCACGCGCGCCCGACCGCGTTCACGGTGCGGCCAAGCTCGGCCAGGATCCAGCGTTCCGGCAATGCCAGCGCTGGCCTGGCGAGCGCAGTCAACTCGCCCTCGTCGCCCTGCACGTGCATTTGCACGAAACGCGCCGCGTTCCACAGCTTGGTGGCGAACGCGCGGTATCCCTCCATGCGGCGGATGTCGAGCGGCAGATCTCGACCGGGCGCGGCCAGGGCGGCAAGCGTGAAGCGTACGGCGTCGGCGCCGTACTGACGCACGAGGTCGAGCGGATCCATCACGTTGCCTTTGGTCTTCGACATCTTCGCGCCCGCCGCGTCGCGCACGAGGCCGGTGAGGTGCACAACCGCGAACGGCGGCTTGCCGGTGAAGTGGCAACCCATCATGATCATGCGCGCGACCCAGAAGAACAGGATGTCAAAGCCGGTAATCAGCACGCTCGTGGGGTAGAACGCGCGCAGGTCCGGCGTCTGCTCGGGCCAGCCCATGGTCGAGATCGGCCAGAGCGCCGATGAGAACCAGGTATCGAGGACATCGCGGTCCTGCTCCACCGTTACGCCGCACTCCGGGCATGAGCTGATGTCGCTTTCGCTCACCGCGGTGTGGCCATTCGGGCAGTAAAAGGCAGGGATGCGGTGGCCCCACCAGAGCTGACGTGAGATGCACCAGTCGAGGATGTTCTCAAGCCAGTTTTCGTAGGTCGCGACCCAGAAAGCCGGCACCAGCCGGACCTCGCCCGAACGCACCACTGCAAGCGCGCGGTCGGCCAACGGCTTGGCGTGCACGAACCACTGCCGCGACAGGTACGGCTCGACGATGGTGTCGCAGCGCTGGCAGTGCCCGACCGCGTGGCGATGAGTCTTCTCGCCGCGCCGCAACCCCTTCTCGGCAAGCGCCTGAAGCACCGCTTTGCGCGCGGCGAAGCGTTCCAGGCCCGCAAATGCTCCGCCGTGCCCGTTGATGTGCCCATCGTCGGTCAGGATGTTGATCTTCTCGAGACCGTGACGCTCGCCGACCGCGAAGTCGTTGGGATCATGCGCCGGGGTCACCTTGACCGCGCCCGTACCGAAGGCGGGATCCACAAGCGTGTCGTCGGCGATGACCGCGAAGGTGCGATCAAGCAAGGGGTGACGCACGAGCCGTCCGACCGCGTGCCGGTAGCGCTCGTCGTCGGAATGCACCGCAACTGCGGTGTCGCCCAGCATCGTCTCCGGCCTGCTGGTGGAGACAACGATCTCGCCGCCGTCAACGAGCGGGTAGGCGAAGTTCCACATACCGCCGTCGATCTCCTTGTGCACAACCTCGAGGTCGGAGAGGGCGGTGAGGCAGCGTGGGCACCAGTTGATGAGGCGGTGGGCACGGTAGATAAGTCCTTCGTTGTAGAGCGTGACGAAGGCGTGCCGTACCGCACGCGACAGCATCGGGTCGAGCGTGAAGCGCTCGCGCGTCCAGTCGCACGAGGCGCCGAGTGCTTTGGCTTGACGCGAGATGTCGTCCTTGTGCTGCTCCTTCCACGCCCCCATGCGCGCCAGGAACACCTCGCGCCCGAGCGCGTGCCGGCTCGTACCCTCCTTGGCAAGCTCCCGCTCAACCATTACTTGGGTCGCGATGCCGGCGTGGTCCGTACCTGGCAGCCAGAGCGCGTTCCGGCCCTGCATGCGACGCAAGCGGATCACGAGGTCCTGCAACGTGAACTGCAGCGCATGCCCGATGTGGAGCTTGCCGGTGACGTTTGGCGGCGGGATCAGAATGACGAACGGCTCTCGCGTTGACGACATCTCGGGCGTGAAGGCACCCGAGGACTCCCAAGCCTGGTACCACCGGCTCTCGAAGGATGCCGGATCAAAGCGCGATGCGAGTGGTCCGGAGTTCTGCACCCATCCTCCTCACATTTCCTGTGCCTCCGGAGTCTAGCATCCCCAATCCGCGGCACGCGGATGCGGCGGTGCTAGAACAGGTTAAAGAAGGGCCCTTCCGAGTGCAGGACGCAGAGAAGTGAAAACACGTTTTCCGCCTCCTCGTGCGCCACCGGCACGTCAAGCACGACGCCACCGAGCCGGGGTAGCACCCATCCGATGCGCCGCGCCCCACGCTTCTTGTCATGCGCCATGAACCGCACCACGGTCTCCCAGCGCAGGCCCGCCAATCCCGGCAGCGGCGAAAGCTGTTCGATCCGCGCCGCCCACGCCTCCGCCTCTGCCGTGGCCAGCAGACCGCGGTCGCGCGCGAGGCGCAACGCCGCGAGGAGTCCCCAGCTCACCGCCTCGCCGTGCAGGAATCGCCCATAGCTGGTCGCGGCCTCGAGCGCATGACCGAGCGTATGTCCAAGGTTAAGTGCCTTGCGCGGCCCAGTCTCGCGCTCATCAAGCGCGACGATCTCGCCTTTCACCCGTACGCACGCCGTGATGAGCTCCAGGGCGCGCGCCGGATCACCGCCCACAACCGAGCCCAGGTTGCTGTCGAGCACGTCCGTAACCGAAGCCGGCGCGATCATCGCAGTCTTCACGACCTCGGCAAGCCCGGCGCGGAGCTGACGCTGGTCCAGCGTTGTCAGCGTCAGGGGATCGGCGATCACGGCGCGAGGCAGCCAGAACGCCCCAACCAGGTTCTTTCCGAGGTCAAGATCAACACCCGTCTTACCGCCGATGGCGGCGTCAACCATCGCGAGCAACGTCGTCGGCACCGCCAGCCACCTCATCCCGCGCAGCGTGACCGCGGCGGCGAAGCCGACGATGTCAGTGACCACACCCCCGCCGACCGCGACCACGAGACTCTGGCGGTCCGCCTCATTCGCCACCAGCCAGCGCACTACCCTCTCGACACTGCTCAACTGCTTGTGCTGCTCTCCGGCGGGCAGCTCCAGGTACGGCGCGGAGAGGCTGGCGGCAACCGAGCTGCCGTACAGCGGCCCGACGTTGCTGTCACTGACCACGAAAACACGCGCACTCGCGGCGAACGGCCGCATCAAATCGTGGACCCGGCCGAGCGCACCTTCGCCAATGTGGTATGGGTACGTCTCCCGACCTGCCGCCAGCTCGATCGTGGTCACGGCGCGGAATCCTGCCCTGTCACTGCGCCGGCGAGCCCGCAGGCGAACTTGCGACCGCTGGCGCGCCGATGCCGACACGCGCCACTCGCACACCACCGGATCATGAAGTGATGATACTCCAGCCCGGATCATTCATGAGGGGCCGTAGCGAGGATGCGCAGGTCGCTGTCATGGTGGGCGGCAACTCGCTGCGGGGGGCACGGCACCGCCCCAACCACGCAACCGGCGCCTCAAGCCCCCCGCACCCCCACACTCCCGAGGCAGAGCCTCGCTCGCTCCAGGCTGAGAATCCGAGGGGTACTGTCCGTACGCCGCAGGAGGCGAAGCCCGAGTACGCCCGCCAGGGCGGCCACATCCGCGGCCGCAGTAGGCACCTTCGTGAATAGTCCGGGCTAAC
>Ga0209048_10000324_pt1 | contig 52390 bp, 49 predicted proteins | sample FrelakmetCRP12CR_FD_187146 | JGI IMG/M metagenome (GOLD analysis project Ga0209048, IMG submission 187146) | Freshwater lake sediment microbial communities from the University of Notre Dame, USA, for methane emissions studies - CRP12 CR (SPAdes)... | ecosystem: Environmental > Aquatic >...
GCGTCCCATGCCGGTGTTGGGCCACGTCGCCGGGGTCGGCCGGCCGTGCGCGTCGACTTTGACCGTCGCCCCATGGCATTGCTGACAGCCGCTCGCCAGCAGCGCGGAGCCGCCAAAGAATGCCTTGTTGCCCTCCACCACCTCGGCGAGCACGTTGTCGAGGGAGCCCAGGATCTCGGCGCCCTTGGCATGGCGGCTGGCCTGGAACTGCCGCGCCTCGTTCTCATGGCAGCGCGCGCACTCGGCCGGCGTGACGATGGTGTGGATCACGCTGCCGTTGTGCTCAAAGGCTCCGGGCGAGCCGGCCGCGACGCCGTGGCACTCGAAGCAGCCGACATTGGCGCGGAAGTGCTTGGAGTCGCCCCACTGCTGGACGATCGCCGGGGTCTGCTGCTTGTGGCATTCGTTGCACCCCGCGCTGTCGTCGGAAAGCGCGGGCAAGGTGCCGGCCCTCACGCTTGTGCTGGCCGCGAGCGCCACGGCCGATGCAGCGGAAAGCACTGCTGCGAGCACTGCGATCAACGTGCGGTTCATCGTGGGCCTCCCGTGCGAGCTTTGGTTGCCGTCACTGCGAACGCCTGCGAACAGCCGCTGACATCCGCTACCGGGCCACCGACTCGCGACCATTTTAGGTCACCCAACCTGCTCTGCTGCCGGGTAGTGGGTCAGTTTCAATCTGGCCGCTCTGCGACCAGAGGGGATCGACACGTCGCCCCAGGCAGGCGCTCTCACGGGCCAGCTCCGCTGGCTTGCCTGTGCAGCCCCGGGGCAGGACCGCAAGCTAAGGCGCGGCACTAGACAGCAGAAAGCCACGTCGATAGCATCCGAGGTCACACGGAGGTTACAGATGGTTGACCCGCTCAAGGTCGACTTGTTGTGGCGCCAATACACCATGCACGTCGACTTGTACAAGCACTATTGGGATCAGGCGGTGAAGACCAACGCGTTTTACTACGCCATCACCGGCGCCATCCTCAGCTTTTATTTCACGCACATAGACGTACCCACCGCCAAGTGGGCGCTGCTTTTGCCACTTTTCTTGAGCTTGGGCCTGGCTTTGATCGCGATCTATGGTGCGTACCTCCTTCAAAACACGAGGCAGGAGTTCGAGCGGATCACCAGAGCCTTGGATCTTCTGATCCTTCCAGAAGTCAGGGTTCTTTCCCTCCTCCTTATTGTCTCGGCCGTAGGAGCCTTGCTTGTGGCGGTCGGCCTCGCGTCGTTGTTGTGCCATTAGATCCCATGCTCCTCGCGCTGCCTTCCAAAGGAAACGAGCTCCCGCCCCTGAGCAGCCGAGCGAACACTTCAGCGAACTGCGAGCCAGCCACCATTATCAGTCAAGAAAGGCATGTCCCACGGCCGCGATGAAGCGGTACACGCCACCCCACAAATCAGCGACGAGGAGGCTGCAGGGATCGAGCGCGAGGTAGCATTGGGATGGATTGCTCGCTGACGCTGTGGGCGCCGGTTGGCGCGGGCCGCTTCCGCCGGCTTCGCGGCAGCAAGGGGGTTGAGCCGTGACAGATCATGCGCTGCATGAGCCATTCGAAACCACCGGGGACTGGTGGCTGCCGGAAGCACCCAACACAAGAGTTAGCGGGACGCTGAGGTATGCGCCTGGTGAGGCCACCGTGCTTGAGCTGGTTCAAGCCTTCGCACCTCTGATAGGGCTTCTCCCCCCTCGCGTACCCGGGATTTATCCCGTCATTCACGGCCTTACTCGCGAGGCGGAAGCTGTCACAGTGATCAACGCTTGGAGATCCGGCTGGGGATTGCACGTGCAGTCAGGGGGCGTGCGGAATCCGGAGACGGTAAGGAGCGGGTTAGTCTTCGTGGGTGCATGGCTTGAACAGGATTGTTTATTCGCCGAAATGACGTTCCGTGTGCCTGGTCTCCCCCTTTGGTGGTCTGAACCGGTTATTCGCTGCACCATTCCGGGGAGCGCTGAAACTGGCTCCGAGTGGTCGTGTCGCGTCCAGAGGCCGGCCAAGCAGACAACAGCCATCGCCTCGAGTGGGGTGAGCTTTGACTGGGGCTTCTCCTTCCACGTTGAGAGCGACTTCTTCACCTCAGCCACAGTGAATGCCTGGGGCCTTGTCACCCTGCGGGGCAGCGAACCGCGGCCGGCCGAGTGGTACCTTCACGAGTTCGAGAAAGTCTCAATGATGCTGGCATTCCTGGCAGGTTCTCCAATGTCAGCCGATTACATAGAAACCCCGACTGCGCGCCCACACCAAACAGCGTCGGTAATCGTCGCCGTGCGCGACACAGGCTACTGCCCGTACAAGGGCCCAAGCGAGTTCTTCGTGCTGCGTTCAAACATGGGCGTTGACCTTTCCCGGGCCATCGGTCGCTGGTTGGAGGTATATCCGCGTGTGGAGGCTCCGAGCCAGCTCGCGTTGAGCATCCTGGGCTCGAACACGCTCTGGGACCACGTCGAGTTCCTCTCGCTCATGCAAGCGCTCGAAGGCTTCCACCGCAGCGTTGTGGGCGGGGAGTACTTGTCCAAAGAGGCGTATGAGCCCACCCGCGAGGCCCTCAGCGCTGCGATACCTGTGGGGTTGGAGGCAAGCCACCGCAAGTCCTTGCTGTCTAGGTTGCAGTGGGGATACCAGTATTCCTTGCGCAGGAGGCTGGCTGACCTCCAGGAACGCCTCTCGGCGCCCATCCGTCAGATCGTCCTCGGAGGGGATGGGGCCATACCGCCGTCGTGGGTGGACACGCGGAACTTCTTCACGCATTGGGTTGAGCAGGAACGCTCCAAGGCGCTCCAGGGTGCGGAGCTCTATCACGCGAACCTTCGCATGCGCCATTTCTTGCGGGCACTGTACCTAGACCTAATCGGGATACCACAACACTCGATCCTCGAATCGCTCAACGGCCCCAATCGCGTCGCCCAGGAACTCGCGTGGCTGAACGGAGGCCAATTCGGGCGGATCGATGAGGTTCAGCTTTCTCCTAAGTGATCGTGGCGCGACGCCAGTGACGGTGGCACGGCTGGGAGGCCAAGGCTGCGCTGGACATCAACCTGCACCTCCGCGTCAAGCGTTGGAGGGCCGCTGTCAGCGCTCCAGATCGCGATTGCCGTGGAAGTAGTCTTGGATGTCCTGGTTCCAGACGAAGAAGGCCGCCATGAGCTCGCACCATTCATCGCGCGGCAGGTGCCCGTCAACCCGGAGTACCTTGACGCGCCTGCCGACCTTCGCAGCCTTGCGCACGTGCGTGTCGCGTCGCAGCGAAAGCCCCCTCTCCGAGTAGTAGCGCGCCGCAAGGTCCGCGTGGGTAAACACCCCAGTCGTGGGATCGTAGATGGCATGGGCGTAGCGAGCAGGCCGAGCTGCCGCCTGGGCCGGTAGCTCCTCGCACGTGAAGTGCACCCCATCGTCACGCGGACTCCAGCACACCTGAGTGCACGTAACACCCCCGGCCGTCGTCAGGGTATCGGGAGCCCATTCGGCATGCTCCTCTTCGCGCAGCGAGGCCAGCCGGTCCCAGTCAAGCGGCTGTCCATAAGTCAACATGGCATAAAACGCTGGGTGGTAGTCGTCCTCGGGGCAGACGATGAAAGGATCCAGCCGCACCCGGATGCCACACGTCTGCGGCAGGTGTGGCAGCCGCAACGCCAGCCAGTAGCTCGAGTTTGCCTGGCGCAGAGTCGGCGGTACATGAAAGACAAAACCTCTCCTCGAGAGCCCAGGCGTGTTGCTCTGGAAGCCACTGATGGGGACGAGACATTCTCCGTCGGCAACGAGCCCATCAAGTGCGGCGTGAGGGTAGGGAAGCGGTGGCTCCTTTCCATCTAGCCCGCAGAGTGCCCGCACTCGGCGATCAAAGATGGTCGCCTCGATTGCCTCGCAGGCGAGGTCGAACTGCACCTTCCGCCGTGCCGCAAGCTGGTCATAGCCTTCGAGGAACCAGCTCCGTACGGGATCCGTCAAGTAGCCTTCGATGGCATTTTCCGGCACGGAGGCAAGCGCTCGTTCGAGGGCCGGACGGAGGGCGTGCGCAGCGTCTCGAGCTACCTCATCCAGCGCCCATGCCGGCTGGGTCGGATCGCGCGCGACCCAGTCAACCAGCGCCTCATCAATTTCCATGACCGGCTGTCCCTCCCTCGTCGGCATGAGGCCCCGCTCAGTGTCTCCTCAACAGCCTGGGGCAGCCTCAATCGACGAACAACCCCCGCTGCTCGCCGGCGCGCTTGCCCACGCCTTCTTGACGTGGGGCACGGGCGTGGTCGGGGATTTCGAAGGGCTGGCGCGGGTCCTCAAGAAGGTCTTTGACGGTGCGGATCTGGAGCTTCGGGTACTTCTTCTCCGCTGGCCAATCGGCGTAGCCCTGCTGCTCGCAGACGAGCTGCATCTCGCGGGTGGGTTCCCTCATCGAGATCATCAAGCCCAAGAGTGCCTTGTTGTCCTTGATGACACTGGCGAAGTCGCGCACCGCCGAGAGCGTCAGCGCCTGGCCGCCCTTGACTTGAATCACGATCTTGTGCAGCGCGCCGTCGAAGCCCCAGATCGGGATCACTCCGTCCACGCCGCGGTCGGCACCGCCGCGGTCGCGGTACTCGCCTCCTACTAGCGTCACGCACCACTGCTCAAACGGTTTGTGGTTCTGGCCGGCGGTCGAGCGGAAGAGCTGCTCGGCGCCGCCTGCGTCTTTGGGTGAACCGATCAGCTCGTAGTCAAGTGGCCGACCCTCGGCACACTCGGTCTTTAGGCGGTGGATCACCTCGTTGATGGCGAGGTAGGTGATGTCGATGCCGATCCACTTGCGCCCCATGCGCTCGGCAGCCACGAGGGCCGTCCCGCAGCCGCAGAACGGGTCCATGACGACGTCGCCCTCGTTGCTCGACGCCGCGATGATCCGCTCCAGCAGGGCGAGCGGTTTTTGCGTTGGGTAGCCGCGGCGCTCTTTTGCGGCCTGGTTGATGCGGTCCACGTCAGTCCAGATGGAGCCTACTGTAACCATGCGTTCTTCAGCGACGAAGGGCGTGTCGGCCAGCCGGCGGGGGAATCCCCCGTCCTTTGGCCAATGGATGAGGCCAGCAGTATCCCAGCTCTCCATCGTCTCGTGCGTGTTTGCCCAGTGTCGTCCCATTCTGGCTGGGCTGAAACTTCGCCAGGGCTTGCCGCTCTGGCCCTCTTTAGTGGCCCCTGGCGCAGTGAGTTCATACGTCTGGTACTTCCTCCCGTCTGGCCCGGTGATGAGGGTGTGGGGCGTCTTTGCCAGTTCGGCTTTGATGAGCTGGGGTCTGAACGTGAAGCTGCTTGTTTTGGTGTAGAAAAGCAAGGTGTCGTGGAGGCGGGGCCAACGCCCTGAAGTGCTCCTAGCATTGGTTCGCTTCCAGATGATCTCGTTCCTGAATCCGCCGGGCGAGAAAACAACATCAAGGATGAGCTTGAGGTAGTGGCTGGCCACGGGATCGCAATGCAGGTAGAGGCTTCCTGTCTCCTTGAGCTTCTTGTGCAACTCGAGCAGCCGCGGCGCCATCATCAGGATGTAGGCCATCATCTCGGAAGCGCCAAGGATGTGGTGCAACGCCTCTACCAGCTCGAAAAGCGGCGCGTTGCGGTGATCCGCCTTGAACAGGTCGTAGAGCAGCGGCGACCACGTCCAGGTGTCCTCAAAGGCGTGGATCTGCGCCGGCGACGGGTCGCCCTTGACCTGTTTGAACAGCAGGTTATAGCTGCGCGACGAGTTGAACGGCGGATCAAGATAGATCAGGTCCGCGACCTCGTCCGGGATCTTCTCCCGCAGCACCTCGAGGTTGTCCCCGTAGTGCAGCTCATTCATGGCCAGCTCGCTCATGCATCATAGTGTGACAGAGGCGTGCCCTGTGGTCACGGTTCCAAGGCCCTGAACTCTGCCTTTGTCCTGGGCAGGGTGAAGACGTAGACAGGCAATCCCCGCCTATCCACCAACCCCTGAAAGGCCGTGACAGGAGGGGCGATGCCCCTACCCGCCCCAAGCGACAGATAGAACGTATCAAGCCGCATCCGCTTGCGCACCGCGGCGATCTGGCTGGATAGTCTCGGGTCTGAATGCGTCATGGTCATAGGCACAACCCAAAGCTGCGATCCTAGAAGGTCTGCAATACTCGCGATCTCACCCGTGCTCCTCCAATCCTCAGGATTCGACCTCGCCTCGAAGCCAGCCACGACGAACTCACCCTGGCGCACGTCATAGCTTGGCCTCAAGATCCCACCGCCGCGCGCGCTACCCCCCTCACTCCACCAGAAGCCCATGCTGAGGTCGGGCTTCCGCCCACGACCCCCGTTGAGGTGTCGATAGTCTTGTGGCCTGATGGGGTCTTTGAAGATCTCCAGTGTGAAACCCAGGGACCCAAGGACTAGCTGCGCCACCGACTCGCCTGCCGCCCGTGGAGACAGACTCGAGCTCCTCCCAAGGTCGATCGAAGTCAAGGCGCCCCACGAGAGGGAGTAGCCAACTCCAGCGGGTATTGCGAGGTCGCGAGCGTACGCCGCCGCCAGAGCGTCGGCAGACGCCCGCACGCGCTGCTCATACCCGCCAAGCTCCGGGTTGCCACCTGGCAGTCGCACCCGACAGCTGAGGCGCACGTCGTGTATCGGGTAGAGCGCACGGCCTGAGGCGGCCTTGAGTTGCTCCATCTCGGTCGCTCTCTGCCGCGCAGCAGCCTTCTGCTGCCCGTACTTACTCACGAGTTGGAACGAGTAGAGGAGCACCGACACAGCCATCAGCGCCAGAACGGGCATTCCGGCCCTCCTGCGTGGCCTGTTGGCACTGAGAGCATCGCTCCCCTGCCGCGCGCGCACCGCGTGCAGCGCAATGCCACCCTGAAGCAAGATCGCCGCATAGGTGAAGATTGTGACAACGGCATCGATCATTCGCGCCCCCTCGGGCCCCGTAATTGGCTCGTTGGCAGCTCAGGAGTGTCGCCCCAACAAGGCGCATGGCGTGCCGCATCCAGACCCCGCCCCCATAGCGCGGCATTCGAACTGGCCTTACGCACCGGCGCCACGGCCAGGTTGGACGGCGGCTCGAGGGCGCTGAGGTCTGCGACCTCGTCCGGGATCTGCGCCCGCATGACCTCGAGGTTGTCCCCGTAGTGCAGCGCATTCACGGCCAGCTCGCTCATGTCTCGTAGTGTGACAGAAGGCACGCGAGTGTGCAGCCCGCCCAGCGGCGCCGCTGATGCGTTAGCCTCTTCCACGCTCAGATCGCTTTGCCAACGAGCGACACCGGGCATGCGAACGCCGCGCGGGCGCCGGGTTGGGCTACTGGCGGGGGTGGAGGAAGAAAGCAGCGGGAAATCGGGTCTTGAAGCCGGCCCGCCTAAGCTCAGCGCTAATGAGGTCGGTGGCACCCGCGACTGCAACGGCCGCACCCACCCATCCCACTGAGGCCCAGGCGGTGACTGGGCCAGCAGCCACAATCGCGGCAGCAAGTTGCGAACCAAACCGCCGCAGCAACTCCGTGTCGATCTCACGCCACTCTTGGTCGGCCTCGTCAATGTGAGCGTGCAGCTCGGCGGCAAGGCTCTCGGCCTTCTCGGCGCTAAACGGGTCCTCGCTAGCGTTGGCCTGCCACAGCCGCCTAAGAAGCGCGCGCATGCTTTCTAACCGATTCTCTTTGCGGAGCTGCAGGGCGGCCGCGAGGGTCACGTTCTCAAGGTGCTTCAGCTTCACCGCCTGAAACGCCTTCGCAAAGGGAGCCCACCCTGCGTCGTCGACCTGCGACTCCTTGCGATCGATTTCGATTTCCTTCCAACGGGATGGGATATCCGTGATGAGGTGAGAGCCCGTAAGCATCGAGGTGAGGTGAGCCATTTGGTAGTTGGTGCCGCTACTAAGGATGAAGAGTTCAGACCGGACCTTGTTGTCAGTGAAGTAAGGGTGCTCTTGGCGGCGGCGGCGAACCCACTCCAGGAGAGTCGCCACCTCTTCCCCTGAGATGCCCGGGGTGACATTCCGTGCGACGTCAGCAATGTACTCGTCCGGGTGATGGAGGAAGAGGTACTCCCTCCACGCGGCCATCTCGGGCTCCATCAGCTCCGCTCCCTGCTCCAGGAAGCTCTTGAGCTCTGGGTGACGCTCAAGGCGCAACTCCTCAAGTCTCATGCATTCCCAGTTCAAGCCAACATCGAAGTCGCCAGGCACCCGGATGAACCTCACGATGCCGGCCTCGATCCACGGGGCAAGCTCCCACCACACGCGGAGGTTCCTGATAGCGACGGTCAGATACTTGTCGGGATGGAGGACGGGGTTGAACTCATCGCGGACACTCGAAGGGTACATGAAGGGATCCACGAGGAGGATAGTGTCGGCGTAAAGGGAGTGACGCGTGACACCCTTGAGGATGTTCTCCTCCGTGTAGGTGCCGACGTAAAGGCCAGAGCGGGCCGCCGCTCTTTCTGATGCCAGGACCCGCTTGAGGTCGGGTGCGTCCGGCCAGATGGCGGCGACCCGTTCGTAAATCCTGCGCACCGCTGCGGGCGTTACCGCCCTCTTCACGTTGGCCCACGACCCGCGCGGAGCGAGCTTGTCGAGTTGGAGAATATCGGCAAGGTCGTTGAGGAAGAGAAGGTTCTTGCCACGGGTTGAAGCGTGACGGATCGATTCATCCTCGCTACGGACTTGCTCCCATGCCACCTTCCCGAGGCAGCACTGCTTGTGCTTCTTGCCGCTGCCGCAGGGGCACGACTCGTTCCTCGAGATCCTAGTCACGTCGCCGTCCCGGCCCCCCTCTCGGCTCATGGCTCGCCCGTTTGGACATGCGGATATCAAGTAACACTTGTCGCCCTCCTAGTCAAAGGGAGCATGTTTCGCCCGGGCCTCCGCGGCCGCCGGCACGGCGCAGACCTGCCGCGCCTGTTCGGCTGGCGTGCCGAACGCCTGCACCTCGGTGAGGACGCAGACGGTTCGGGGGCGGGCGTCCCACGTCGCGGGTGAAGAGCGCCGCGTGTAGCCCGGAAGGCAGGCTGTGGGCCTTCGCGAGCGCCTCGGCGGCGGCGAGACAGCACCCGCGACTGGCCCACGGCTAGACCGCAGGGGAGTGCCCCGGCTCCTCGTGGATGAGGTGGCGCTTGATCTTCTGCGTGGTGGTCTTGGCGAACTCGGACTCGCGGATGCGAATGCGGCGGATCTGCTTGTGCAGCGGCAGCCGCCGGTTGAGAGCGCGGATCTCACGGTCAATGACCTGCTCGACCTGCTCCGAGGTCACCGCAGCCCCGGAGCGCTGCGCGTGCTGGATGAACTCTTCCGCGTTGGGGACGATGGAGACGCAGATCTCCTCGTCGCCGTCCGCGGCGCGCACACCGTAGACCGCGCTTTCGAGCACGAACGGGATGCGGTTGACGAGCTCCTCGATCTCCTCGGGGTAGACGTTCTTGCCGTTGCGCGCCACGATCAGGTTTTTCTTGCGCCCCGTGATGTGCAGGAAGCCGTCGCCGTCGAAGCAGCCGACGTCGCCGGTGTGGAACCAGCCGTCGCGGATGACCTGGCTTGTGGCGGCCTCGTCCTTGTAGTAGCCGAGCATCACCGAGGGGCCGCGGGCGACGATCTCCCCCCGGCCCTCGGCGTCCGCGTCCACGATGCGCACCTCGACGTTGCAGAGCGGCAAGCCGGCCGCGTCGTCCTTGAATTTGCGCAGGCGGTTGAGGGTGAGGATGGGCGAGGTCTCGGTGAGCCCGTAGCCCTGCAGGAAGGTGAAGCCGAGGGCGCGCAGGCCGCCCGCAACCTCCGGGTCGGGCGCCGCGCCGCCGGCGATGAAGATCCTGATGGCGCCGCCGAACCGTTCGTGGATCTTGCGGAAGAGCTTGCGGCGCGTCTGGTCGAAGCCGACCGCCTCGCCCAGCGCAGCGGCGGCATACAGAGTGGGCACCAGCGCCGACACGAGCTTGTTCTCGCCGAGCGCGGCGGTGATGCGCTTGTACACCTTGTCGTAGAGCAGCGGCACCGCAAGCAGCACGGTGGCGCGCACACGCTGGAGATCCTCCACCACGGTCTTGAGCGATCGCGCGAAGTGGACCGAGGAGCTGGAGAAGAGCGGGCAGAGCAGGCCGCAGGTGCACTCATAAGTGTGGTGCATCGGCAGCACCGAAAGGAAGCGGTCCTCCGGCAAGAGCTCGATCATGCGCAGCATGCCGGTGAGGTTGGCCGCCAGGTTCCGCTGCGAGAGCATGACGCCCTTGGCGCGGCCCATCGAGCCGGAGGTGAAGACGATGACCGACAGGGCGTCAGGGTCCAGCTTCGGGAGAGCGGCGAGTCCGCCCTGCGAGGTTTCGCCCGCGCTCATCTCGCTCATCGAGTGCAGGTGACGGTCGCGCGCCGAGAGGTCCATGTCAACGAAGTACTTGAGGCCCTTGGCGGCGTGGGCGAGGGTGACGATGGTGTCGCGATAGCTCTCCGAGAAGACGACCGCCTTGGCGTCCGAGGCGTGCAGGATGGTGATGATCTCGTTGTTGGGCAGGCTCTTGTCGATCGGCACGACGACCATGTTCGAGGTCACGATGGCGAGGTAGGCGACCGCCCACTGCACACGGTTCTCACCGATCAGCGCCACGTGGTCGCGCTCGTCGAGGCCGATGCGACGCAGGGCACGTCCGAAGCGCACGACCTGATCCACAAGCTCCGCGAACGTGACGCTCGGCAGCGGCGTGCGCGTGAGGTCTTCCAGCGCCAGCTTGTCGGGAGTGCGCGCAGCGGCGGTGCGCAGAAGGTCCTGCAAGGTTTCGATCTGCGGCACGTCAAAGAGCGGGTACTCCTCAATGCGCGGCTTCATAGGCCCCTCCCATGACGCGAAGACGGTTGAACTGCGCCAGTGTACCTTTTCCAGCCCCGCGTGCCGCAAGGGGACCTGCAGCGGCGAGGTCCGCCTACCGCCCGCCGCCGTCCCGCGTTCGCGCCGCGATGGCAGCGTCAGGTCTTGCCGATCGGAATGAGATGACTCGCAGTGTTGAGCAGCAGCACCCGCGCCCCCGCCGCAATCGTGTTCTCGTTGCGCAGCGTGTGCAGCGCGGCGAGGGTGGCCGCGCTCTCGTAGCCGGCGGGGATCCCGAGCGCGCCGTAGCGGCGAAACGCCGCGATGATGTCCGCCTCGCTCACCGCCACTGCGGCGCCGCGAGATTCACGTAGCACCTTGAGAATGTCGTGGCCCATGATCGCGCCGGGCACGTCGAGGCCATCGGCGACGGTGCCGAGCGAGACCACCGGCTCCACCTCGGCAAGGCCGCGCCGGAACGACTCCACCACCGGCGCGCAGTTCTCCGACTGGACCGCGACCAGGCGTGGGAGGCGGCGGTGCTCCGCGGCGAGCAGACCGAACTCGGCGAGCTCGGCAAGCGCCTTCCAGATGCCGACGAGGCCGGTGCCGCCGCCGGTCGGGTAGATGATGAAGTCCGGCAGGGCCTGGCCGGCGAACGCCTCGGTGATCTCAAGGCCCATGGTCTTCTTGCCTTCCAGCCGGCCCGGCTCGAAGAACGTCGAGATGTCCACGTACGTGCCGGACGCGAGCTCTTCTTTGAGCTGCTCGCGCATCGCTCGCCCGGCCGCGGCGATGTTGGCGCCGGTGAAGCGCACCGTGCCGCCAAAGAAGGTGCATGCCTTGTGATAGGAGCTGCCCTGGAAGCCCTCCGGCATGTAGACCAGCGCCCCGGGTAGCCCGAGCCGCGCCGAGAACAAACACGCCGCCACGCCGGCGTTGCCCTGCGTCGGCAGGCAGAAGCGCTGCGCGCCGCAGGCGACGCCGAGCGCGATCCCGACCGCGAGGCCACGGTCCTTGAAGCTCCCGCTCGGGTTGGAAGCTTCATTCTTGACAAAGACGTCCGCCTTGAGCTCCTGGGAAAGCTGAGCGTGGAACACGGTGGGCGTGCCGCCGACATCGGCGCCGTACTCGTCCGGCACGCCGACGACCGGCAGCAGCGCGGCGAACCTCCAGATGCCGTGACCGCTGCGTCGGGCCAACGTGCGCCCGCCGAGTTGCGCAAGGACGCGCTCGCGGTCGTACTCGACCACCACCGGCTTGCCCGGCGCCGGGCAGCACCCGCACAGGCCGATCGGCCGCACAAAGGCGCCGGTCGGAACCTCCCGCCCCGACTTCGAGCACCGCAGCCGGGCGATATTTGGGCTGATCTCGATCGCCATCGCGCGCCCTCCGGCCCTGCCAGCGTACGCCAGCCCGCCGCCGACGCCAACTCAGCTCGCCGCGCCGCGACGGCACCGTGCGCCGCGAGCCTCCCCTGCTCTAGCGCCCGCGCCAGAGCCAGTAGCGGACGCGGACGGCGTCGAGCACCATGCGCAGGCCGTGTCGGAGCGGGCGTACGCGCGACGCGTCCATGTGCGACCAGCGCACCGGCACTTCCTCGACCGCGGCGCCAGCCTGCTCGGCGCGCGCGAGCAGCTCGACGTCGAAGGCGAAGCCGTCAAGGCGCAGCTCGCCGGCGAGCCGGCGAGCGAGCTCACCATCGAGCAACTTGAAACCGCACTGCGTGTCGGAGAAACGCGTCAAGCGCAACACCCTGAGCGCAACGTTGAAGAGCCGGCCGAGGAGATCGCGCGGCAGCGGCTGCCGGCGCGCGATCAGCTCGCGCCTGAGCGCCCGTGAGCCGGCCACGATGCCCGCCGAGCGTGCCAGCAGCACGTCGAGCTCTTCGATCGGCGTCGCGAGATCGGCGTCGGAGATGAGCACACGCTCGCCGCGGCTCGCGGCGAGGCCGGCGCGCGCGGCCGCGCCTTTGCCGCGGTTAGCGCGTAGGCGCACGAGGCGCACAGCCACGGAGGGAGAGCCGGAGAAACTCTCGACGACGCGTGCCGTGGCGTCGCGCGAGCCGTCGTCAACCACGACGATCTCGGCCGGACACAGGTCGGGCCGGGCAGCGAGGAAAGCGGCGCAGCGCGCGAGCGTCGCGGGCAGCCGATGCTCCTCGTTGAACGCGGGGATCACCACGGTAAGGCGGATGCCGTCGGCCAAGGGCTCACTCCCGCTTGCCATACTCGCACGCACAGCCGCGCCGCTGTGCAAACCGGGAACAACAGGAAACTGACATGACGCGCGTCGTCCGGGGGACGACAGGTGGGAGTTGGTGGGCCTGACCACCATCAATTTCAGGACCGGCGCCGCGGATCATGTCGGCATGGTGTTCAAGCGCCTGCGTGCGACGGCCGCAGTCTGAGCCGGCTGCCGGCGGCTCGTTCGGCGCCCGTGAGTCCGCGCACGCGCAGCGTCAGCGGCAGTCCCAGCAGCGGCAGCGCAGCGATCCACAGCGCCCACACACGAGCAGCTCGGGCGAACGGTTGCGGGTCGGAGAAGCTCACGCCCACAAGCAGCATGCCGGGGCTACCGCGCCAGCCCCAGAAACAGCCGAGCGCGACCACGGTCGCGCACAGGAAGCCCGCCATGCCGGCGGCCACGAGTTGCGGCGGGCGCAGCGCAGCGCCGAGAAACGCCGCCAGGCTCCAGAACAGCCCAACCGCAAGCAGCACCGCGCCGCCATCAGCGAGGATGCCGAGCCAAAGCCGGCCGAGGCTTACCGGCTCGTCCTCCTCTAGCGGTGGCGGGAACGGCTCTGCCGGGGATGGTGGCGCTCCTGGCAACTCTTGCTCCCAGACCAGCGGAATGTCGAGTTGCCGTGGGGTTGGTGGCCGCTCTGGCATCAGTCGAACGAGCGCAGCTCGATGTTCGTGACGAAGATCTGATAGCGGGGATCGGAGGGCTTGGCCAGGTAGCTCTTGGCGAGCTCCCGCAGGCGCGCGACCTCGGGGTCACTGGCGTCGCGGGCAAGATCGTCGAGAACGTCATGGGCGGCCACGACCTGATACTTGCGCAGCAGCGTGACCGCATAGTTGAAGCTCATCACGACCCACGCCTTCTGCGCCTCGGCGTCGCCCGGGCGCTGCTCCTTGAGCTGCGACGCCAACTGCCGCCCAACCTCCCAGTTGCGCGCCTGTAAGGCGTCCACGAGCGGAGGAACGCCTGGCGCTGCGGCCGCGATCTCGTTCTGCAGCGCCATCAGCTCCGGGTTGCCCGGCGACTTCATCTGAGCGCCGCGCGCCAGTAGCAGCGCTTTCATCAGCCGGCCGGCTGTGAACGCCTCGCGCGCGGGCACCGCCACCGACTTGCCGCTCGCGGCCGCGTGCACCTTGAGCGCGTGCTGGACCTCGAGCACGCTCTGATTGAGGCGATTGCCCTGCTCCCCCTCTGCCAGGCCCTGTACGCTCTGGAGCAGGTGGAGCGCATCCTGGAGCTTACCCTCCTTGGCGAGCTTGTCGGCTTGGACGAGCGCCTCCGTGACCGGGCCCGAGGTGTTCGAGAAGAGCCGCCCGCGCTGCGTCCAGGCGACGACGCTGACCACCACCACGGCCACCGCGACGCCCAGCCATTGCCAGGGGATGGCGCTCAGCGCCTCGCCAAGCGAAACTGTCGGTCGCGCCGGCTTGACCGCTGCCGCGGGCGCCGGAGCCTGGACAGCCGCGGCGGCAGCCGGCGCTGCCTTGGTCGCCGGCACGAAGTCATCCTGGAAGAGGTCCTCCTCGCCCCTGGGGGCGCCCGCAGTCGTTGGTGGCGGCGCCGCCGGTGTCTCGAGGCGTGAGAGTAGGTCGTGCGCCTCGAGGTGCTGCGGTTGGAGCTGGAGGACCTGCTGGCAGAGCGAGCGCGCATCGTCGAGCCGTCCCTGCTCGAACGCCTCGCGCGCCTCGTAGAAGCGATGTTCAGCCAGGCGCCCGATTTCCTCGCGCTTGTGGCGCGCCTGCTCGATGCGCCTCTCCGCTTCGGGGTGGCGCGGGTCGATCAGGTAGATCCGCGACCACGTGTCGATCGCACCCTGGAAGTCGCTCCGCTCGAACGCCACCTGCCCCTGGTCGAGCAGCGCTTTGATCCGCACCTCTGCGTCTTCGTGCGAGCCGTCATCTTCGGTGAAAAGCGAAAGATCTTCGCTTGCCGCCGTGACGAACGGCGACGCGCTCCCGCCGCCGGCGACGCCGAAGCTCGGTCTTGACGCCGGGCCCTGGGCGCCGGCAGGCGCCGGAGGCATGGGCGGCAGCGAGGTTGCAGCGCGTGGTGGCGACGACGGCACTCCGAAGGGTGCCGCGGGTGCTGCCGGCGGCGCGCCGAACGAGGGCGCGCTCGACGCCGCTGCTGGCGGTTGCGGCGCCGCGGCCGGTGCCGACGGAATAACCGGAAACGGCTGCGCCGCAGGCGCCTGCGGAGGAGGAGGAGGAGGCGCCGGAGACAGGGGCCGAGGCGGCTGCCCGATCGGCGGTGATGTGCCTGCTTTCACACCCTTGCCATCGGATGCGGGCTCAAAGACCTCGAACTCGAATTCGGGCTCCGCCTCGGCGGCAACTGCGCCCCCGGCTTGCTGGAGGCGAGTTTCCAGCGCCCTGACATCCGGGTGGGTCGGGTTAATCGAACGGGCGAGCCGGAAAAAGCTGCGCGCCTCCTCGGTGAGGCCCGCGCCAAGCGCCTCGCGCGCGTTCGCGATGTGCGAGGCCAGATCGGCGCCCGAGCGCATGCGCGTTTGCGCGTCGAGCGCGAGCTGGCGGGCCTGGGGGTGCCCGGGCATCTCGCGCAGAACCGACTGGGCGAGCACGAGGGCGCCGCCAAAGTCCCCCTGTGAAAGCGCCTGGCGCGCTTTCTGCAGCATGGATTCGGCGTCCCCGCCAGCAGGGGCGGAGAACTGCTGCGCCCACTGGCTCAAGTCAACCGGCTGGCCGGTCGTGATGGACTTCTCGATCTGTTGCGCAGGGATGAACCGGGGGTCCACATCGGCGACGGAACGCAGGATCGTGAGCGCTTCCTCGGTGTGGCCCTCGTTGTAGAGGCGCACCGCCTCGGAGAACGCCTTGAGGACGCGCTGCTGCATGCCTGCGTCGAGAGTGGGATCACCCGGATAAGCCATCGGCGGATCGTAGCGCCGCGCCGCCGAGCGGTCAACGTGAGCGCGCGCTGGCGTGTGCGCCGCGTGTGGCGCACGGCGCGAGCGTCACAGGTCAGGCACGCGGCCGCGGCTCACGCGCGTTCGCCGGGAAGACGGATTACGGCGCGCACTCCGCGCGGCTGGTTGGGCTCAAGCCGGATCGTGCCGCCGTGGTCGGCAACAATGCGCTGCACCATCGCGAGGCCCATGCCCGAGCCGCGTCCCTTGGTGGAGTAGAAGGGCTGGAACAACACCTCCGTATCCTCGACATCGAGGCCCGTGCCTTCGTCGGTGACGGTGATGAGCGCGTCCTGATCCTGCCAGCGCACGCCGACTGTCACACGGCCGCCCTTGGGCGACGCCTCGATCGCGTTATCGAGCAGGTTGGTCAGCACCTGACGGAACTGCTCCGGGTCGAGCAGCAGCTCGCGCCCGCCCGATTCGTCGGTCGCCTCGATCACTAATCCCGCACGCACGCCCTGGTAGAGGGTCGCGACCTGGCGCAGCAGCTCGCCGATCGCGACCGAGCGACGCGCGAGTGGCGGCAGCTTGGCGTAGCGCGCGAAGCTGTCCACCATCTCCTGCATCGCCGACACGTGCTCGACGATGGCGCGGCCGCCTTCGCGGACCACCTTCTCCAGCTCCGGGCTGCCGCGCGCGCCGTGGCGGATCATGCGCTCGGCGGCGAGCCGGATCGGGGTGAGCGGATTTTTGATCTGGTGTGCGATCTGCCGCGCGACCTCGCTCCACGCCGCCTGGCGCTGAGCGCGCAGAAGCTGGGTCAAGTCCTCGAGCGCCACCACCCAGCCCTCGGGCTGCGCCGGCGCCCCGAGCGGCACGAGCGCCATCTCGAGGTGGTGCACGATGCCTCCGGGGAAGATGGTGAGCGAACCGCGCACGGGGCCGGTCGCGTCGCGGATGGTCTCAACCAAGCGCTGCAGACCACTCCCCTGAAGCTCCATCAGCGGCATCGGCTTGAGCACAAGCGCGGGCACGCCCAGCATCGCTGCGGCCGCGGGGTTGCCGGTCACGAACTCCCGCGTTGAGTCGAGCGTGAGCACGCCCGTCCGAACCGCGCCCAGCACCGTGTCGAGACGGTGGACGGCGCTGCGCAGCTCCTCCTCCCGCGCCCGCAACCGCCGCACCATCGAGTTGAACGAGTCAACCAGCAGCCCGACCTCGTCCTCGGCCGGGAGCGGGACCTCCTCGAGCGACTGGCCGCCCGCCACGCGCTGCGTGGTCGCGGCGAGCGCCAGGAGCGGATCCGTGAACCTGCGTGAAAGGTAGAGACCGAGCCAGATCGCGCCGAAGGCAACGATGAGCGCCAAGCCACCGAAGCCCAGGACGACGGTGGCCGTGATTGCGGGCCGCTCCAGCTTCAAGCGTTCATACGCCGCACCACCCGCCGCCAGCCGCCCCTGCGCCTCGACGAGCGCGGGCGGCAGCGCCTCCCCGGTCACCACGACGGAGCCGTCCGGCAGACGGCGCCAAGCCCGCACCACGACAGTGCCGCCGAAATGCTCGCCGCGCACGCCGTTGCTCGTGAGAGCGTCGGAGCTCAACGGAGGTAGGCGCTGGAGCGAGCTTTGGCGGGGGTCCACAAGCTCGACGATCGGGATCCCGTCCTGCCACCAGCCCGTGAGCTGACTGCCGAGGAGCGCGTGCAGCCGCTCGAGTTCGACCAGCCGCGCACTCCGCCCGGGAACGGGAGCGAGTCGTGACGCGACGGTCTGAGCGGTGCGCTGCACCCTGTGCTCGGCCTCGCTGCGTGCGGTCTCGGCGAGCGCGGCACCGGCACGCACCATCCCGCCGACCGGCGCGGAGAACCACAGCGTGGCGGCACTGGATAGCAGCGCGGCGCTGAGCAGGAAGAGAAGCCCGGTCGGACCCACGATGACGACGAGGAACGAGAGCAGCAGCTTGGTGCGGAAACGCGAACCCAGGATGCCGTAGCGCCGCTCGAGCGCAAGCTTGACGAAGTTGCGCAGCAGGATGAAGAGCAGGATGACAATGAGGGTGAGGTCGAACCACCACAACATGAAAACGAGGAGACGGTTGGCAAGCTCTTCGGGTGGCAGCCCACGCAACCGGTTCAGCAATGCGTAGCCGGCACCCACCGCCACAAGGAGGAAGACATAGAGGGCGATGAGGACGCGATTCTGCCGGCGGTACCGTTGCCAGCGCCGCCTCCAGTCGCTCACGGCGCCTCCGGCACCGTAATCTGGACCCAGCCGGTCCCGACGGCCCTGGGGATCACCAGGAGCGTGTACCGCGTCATGAATTCGGCCCGCACGAACAGTAGCAGCGGCTCGTGCTTGAGCGGCACGCTCATGTCGACCGGCAGCGGCGACAGCATGCGACGCAGCGTCTCCTCGAGCGACCCTGCCTGTCCCGAGGCGAGGATCTCACCGTCGTACTCCGCGGTGAGCGCAAACGTGCCGGTGAGCGGGTCGCGCTCGGCCTTCACCACGAGCTCGTGTGCGCCCATGCGCTGATCCCACAGCCAGCTGCGGCTGCGGTAGAGACGGAAGCGGTAGGTCACGCTCACCTTGGCGCCGCCCGAGAGCGCTTCCGTCCACTCGGCCGGCGCCTCGCCCCGCAGCGTGACCTGCGCGACCAGCCGGCCCGGCGCGGGCGCGAGCTTCGTCACACGCAGATCGGGTGCGACGGCCGCGGCCAGGAGGATGACCGCCACGATCATGCTGAGACGAGGCTACCACACCACCGGTGGCCGCCTGCGCGAGGTGCTGCGCAAACGCGCGCGCCGGCGCGGGGCGCTTCCGCCTGGGACCGATGGTATTGGGACGATGACGCGGCCGCCGCACAAGCTATTGCCGGGAGCGCACTTCGAGGTGCTACACTCAATTGCGAGGTCCACGCGTGCTGCCCTTCTGGAACGCCGAACACGAGTTGCGCGCGAAGAAGATCCTCTACCGCTTCCTCGAGGAGATGGGCGCGACCAAAGCCGCGCTCTACTTCGCCGGCACCGAGGGCAGTTTTGAGCTTGCGACCCACTACGGCTTCGGCCGGCGAGACTCGCTCACGACTGAGATCCGCGCCGGCCACCCCGTCTGGGACATGCTGCGCCGCCACCGCAGCGGACCCGCCTACGTCAACGACGCACACGAGAATAAGGCGCTGCAGGCGTTCCTCGAGAGCAGCGGGAGCACACGGCTGATGGTGGTGCCGCTGCAGTTCGCCGGCCGTCTCGTGGGTTTCGCCGACGTTCGCGACAAGGCGCGCCGGGGGACGTTCGAGCCCGATGACGTGGTTGTGGCGCGCACAATCGCAGCGGTGTTCGACGAGCTGATCCGGGAGACCGGCGGGTACCGGCAGTCCATGGCGCCCACGACCGCCACCACCGCAGCCGGTGCCGGCGGCAAGCCCGCCCCGGGCCCGACTCTTCACCGAGCCGTCATTGAGGAGCTGGCAACGCTCCTGCACGCGTACGCCAGCCTGCCCAGCCTGGCGGCAGCGGCACTCACGGTCACGGACGGGCGCAGCGTGCGTTGCCTGCTCATGCGCGCGGCGCTGCTCACCGACCTTCAGCGTCACGCGCTCGTCACCCACCAGACGCAGGTGTTCGCGCAGGCGGGAATCGTACCCCCGCCCGCGACGAGTTGGGGCTGGGACGAGCGTGACTCGGAAGGACACGAGATGCGCAGCGACGAGATCCACAGCGCGCTCGTCCACAGCGGACCGCCAGTGTGGATCGTGGTCTCGCTTCTTACAGCGCCACGCTCGACCGCTGCAGAGCCGGTGCTGACGGCGATGGTGCGCCACTGTGAGCTGGCCCAGACGCTGCGCAACTACCGCAAGGCGACACGCAATCTCGCCAAGGTGCTGCTCGAGCCGGGCGAGGCGACATTCCCCCACCTGCGAGCGCACTCGCAGGGCGTTTCGGAGCTGGCCCAGCGAATCGCCGTCGGGCTCCGTCTAGCCGAGGCGGAGGAGGAGCTCGTCACGGTTGCAGGCTACCTCCACGATGTCGGCATGCGCGAGCTCGACTACGCGCGCATCTATCGTATCGAGCGCCCAGGAGAGGTGGAGCGCCGGCTGTTCCAGCGCCACCCCGTGCTGGGCGCACGCATCGTCGAGGCCGCCGAGTTCCCGGGCGACCTGGCGGGCGCCATCCGTCACCACCACGAGCGCTGGGACGGCAACGGCTACCCGCACCGTCTCGCCGGGCGCAACATCCCGCTCGCGAGCCGCATCATTCACCTCGCCGAGGTTTATGACGTGCTCACCGCAGCCTCCTCCTACCGCCGCACCGCCAGCCGCGAGGCGGCGCTTGACGTCATCCGGGGCGAGTCCGGCAAGCAGTTCGATCGCGATCTCGTTCCGGTGCTCGCAGAACTCATCCGTTCGTGAAGGTGCTCGCCTCAAACCGCCGCGCCCGGTTCGAGTACCACCTGCTCGAACGTTTCATCGCTGGTCTCGCGCTCACCGGCGCCGAGGTCAAGTCGGTGCGTGACGGACGCATCAACCTCCAGGATGGGTATGTCGCCTTCGAGCACGGCGAGGCGTATCTCGCCGACGTGCACATCACGCCGTACGAGAACGCCGGCTATGCCCCGCAGGACCCGACGCGCCGCCGCAAGCTCCTGCTACACAGGCGCGACCTCGATCGCCTGCAGAGCAAGGTCGCCGAGAAGGGCCTCACCGTGGTTCCGCTCGCCGTTGGCGTCGAGGGCAACTGGATCAAGGTCGAGATCGCACTCGCCAAGGGCAAGCAACTGCACGACAAGCGCGAGACGATCAGGCGGCGAACCCTCGACCGCGAGGCGGCCGCCGCGCTGAAGGACCACCGCTAGGCGTCAGGGCCCCACGCCCGGCCCCGCTGGGCGCGCTCACGGCTCGGCCGGAAGCGCCGCCAACCCCAGCGCTGCACCGACCAAGGTTGCGGCAGCGCCGACGAACGGGAGCGCCGCGGCGACCCAGGTGACAGGCTCAAAGCCCGACACTGCCACCCGCAGCAAACCACCGAACGCGAGCATGATGCCGGCGCCCGCCGCGCCGCCGACGAAGCCGAGGATGGTGCCGCAGATCAGATACGGCCGGCGGATCTCCCCTTCGTGCGCGCCGATCAAGCGCATGATCGCGATTTCGTCGGCGTGAGCGAGGACGAGCAGCCGGATCACCAGCAGTACCACGAGCGTGCAGCCCACCAGCAGCGTGCCCGCCAGCAGCGTGCCCGCGAGCGTCAGGCGCGCCACCGTGTCGGCGAGCTTGCGCTGCCAGGCACGGGAGCTCTCGACCAGGGTGACCTCAGGACGGGCGGCGAACCATGCCGACAGAGCAGGCTCCTGTGGAGGCTCGACCGCGATGTGGAGGACATAGGGGAAGCTCTCCGGGGTGAGCGTGAGTAGCGCCTGTCCCAGATCCGGAAACCAGCTCGCGAGCTGCTCCTGGACCTCGCGCGGGGCGAGCAGGGCGGGCGTGAGCGCGGGGTATGCGGTGCGCAGCTCCGTCTGGAGCTTCGCAGCCTCGCGCGCGCCGCGCGCGACCGCGATCACCGAGGTGGCGAGCGACCGATCGAGCAACCTCATGTCCACCCAGCGGTGCACGCTCCACAACATCCCGCCCCACGCGCTCGTGACGGCCACGAGCACGACCGCGACCATGCCGGCCGCGCCCGACTCGCGCAACTGACGTCGCACCTCGCGCCAGCCGTGCCGGCTCACGGCCCCGACCCCCAGCCATCCTTGACGAGGGCGCCGTGGTCGAGAAACAGCGTGCGCGCGGGGTGCGCGGCGATGAGGGCGCGATCGTGGGTGGCGACCAGAACGGTAGTGCCCTGATAGTTGATCGTCTTGAGCAGCTCGAGCAGTTCGTGCGAGCGCTCGGCATCGAGGTTTCCGGTCGGTTCGTCCGCCAGGATAAGGTCCGGCTGCAGCACGAGCGCGCGCGCAATCGCGACGCGCTGCTGCTCACCGCCCGACAGCTCGTCCGGAAAGGCGCTGATGCGGTGCGGGATCCCCATCTGGCGCAGCACCGTGTAGGCGCGCCGCTGCTGCTCCCTCTCCGGCAAGTTGAGCAGCGAGGCGACAAAGGTGATGTTCTCGCCAACCGTGCGCCGGCGCAGCAGCTTGAAGTCTTGGAACACGATGCCGAGCCGGCGACGGAACTCGGCGACCTGAGAGCGCCGCAGAGTGGCGAGCTCGAAGCCGCTCACGACGAGGCGTCCCGAGTCGGGCATCTCGGCACGGTAGAGAAGGCGCAGCAGCGTGCTCTTCCCTGCTCCCGAGGGACCAGTCAGGTAGACGAACTCGCCTCGCTCGGCGGTAAAGCTGATGTCGCGCAGGGCAGGGCGATTGTTGTAACTCTTGCTGACCTTTTCGAGCTGGATCATGCCGGCCCGGGGAGACGGCGGCGTCGACTCGAGGCCACGCTCGCACCCCGGCGTCGCGGGTGGAGAGCGGAAGGGGGAATGTCGTGAACCACTGCAACCTCAAATTTTGAGTGTAGCATCCGGCGATGGTACGGCTCGATCGCCGTGACGGTGTGATCGTGTGTTCGGTCGGCCGCGCGCTCGCGCTCTTCGGTGATGCCGCGTCCGCGCCAGCGCACGCCGGCGACGAAGCGCTCGCGCACGCTGCCGGACGTCACATCGAGCACCTGACCGGCGCGTCGGCGCCGGTGTTGTTCGCGCGTCAGCGCCACACCAGCCTCGCGTACGTCTATGCCGCCGAAGCACCGCTGCGAGCGGGCGCCCACTGCGTCGGCGCCTGCGACGCGCTCATCACCGCGGAGACCGACGTTGCGCTGTGCGTGCGCACCGCGGATTGCCTGCCCGTCGCGGTTGTGGGCAGCGACGTGATCGCGCTCATTCACGCCGGCTGGCGCGGTCTCGCCGCCGACATCCTCGGCACCGTCGTGCGCCGCATCGAGGTCGAGTTCGGAATCCCCAGCGACGAGCTCGAGGCCGTCATCGGAATCGGCGTCGGACCGTGCCACTACCCGGTCGGCAGCGAGGTCGTCGAGGCGCTTGCCCGGCGCCCCGTCACGGACGGGAGTTGGCGCGGCGACGGCTGCGTTGATCTCGCCGCGTGGGCGCGTGGCCGGCTGCAGGCGCTCGGGCTCGCGGCGGACAGGGCGCACGCGCTCCCGGGCTGCACGGTGTGCCTGCCCGGCTACCACTCCTACCGCCGCGACCGCGAGCGCGCCGGACGGCAGTGGAGCGCCCTGCTGCTGACCCAGCGCTCCGACGCCGCCAGTGCGGTCGGATCCTGACCGGGGCGCTGAAGCTCCGCTCGCTGCTAGACTTCAGCCCCGAGTGACGGAGCAGACCTCGACCCTGATCGCGGTGTTCGTCTCGGCGCACGGTTTCGGGCACGCGGCCCGCGCGTGCGCCGTGGTCGAGGTTCTCGCCGTCCGCGATCCCGCGCTCAGCTTCGAGATCTTCACCGAAGCGCCGGAGTGGTTCTTCACCGACTCGCTCCGGACCCGCTTTCGCTACCACACCCTGCGCACCGACGTCGGTCTCGTCCAGACGACCTCACTGCGTGAGGACCTCTCGGCGACGATTGAGGCACTCGAGCGCTTTGTTCCATTTGACGGCGCCGAGGTCGCGCGCGTCGCACGGCAGCTCGAAGAGCTCCGCTGCGCCGCAGCGCTGTGCGACATCGCGCCGTTCGGCATTGCCGCCGCGGCCGCCGCCGGGATCCCCGTGGTTCTGATCGAGAACTTCACCTGGGATTGGGTGTACGAGCACTATGCGGCGGCGCACCCCGCGTTCGCCCGCTTCGCCGCGCTCATGCACGACGTCTTCGTGCGGGCGGACATGCGCATCCAGACCACTCCGGTCTGCCGACGCGAGCCCGGCGCACCGTTGGTGGCGCCGGTGAGTCGCGCAGCCCGCACGTCCGCCGCAGCGGTCCGGCGTCGCCTCGGCGTGCCCGAGGAGGCGGCTATGGTGCTGCTCACCATGGGCGGCATCCCTTTTCGCTACGATTTTCTCAACCACATCGCACGGCTGCCGGAGAGCACCTTCTTCGTTGTCCCCGGCGCGGACAAAGACCCGCGCCCGCACCCACGCTGCATCGCTCTGCCCCACCGCTCCGGGTATCACCACCCCGACCTGGTCGCTGCCGCCGACCTGGTCGTGGGCAAGCTCGGCTACAGCACGCTCGCGGAGGCGCACGCGGCCGCGGTGCGGTTCGCGTTTGTGCCGCGACCGACGTTCCCCGAGTCCGTCGTCCTCGCCCGCTTCGCAGTCAGCGAGATGATGGGGTTCGCGGTCAGCGCGCACGAGTTTTCTTCGGGTGCGTGGCTCGACCGGGTGCCGGAGATGCTCGCGGCGCCGAAACCGCAGCCGCCGGCGGCGACCGGCGCCACCGACGCGGCGCGCCTCATTCACAAGCGTCTCGTGCGGCCAGCGCGCGGGGAGGGCTAAACTCGGCCGGTGCTTGACGGTCGCAGCGACGGGACCGGCTTGGAGCAGGCGCACGGGCAAGGCTCCGTGAACGCGACTGCGCCGTGGAGCGAGCCGCGCAGCGTCACCCCGCCCACCAGTGACTCCGAGCGCACTGCGGTCCTGGTGGTGGCGTGTGCGGCCGCGTTCCTCACCCCGTTCATGGGGTCGGCGCTGAATCTCGCGATCCCGGCGATCGGCGCCGAGATGCACGCCTCCGCAGTCACGCTCAACTGGGTCGTGACCGCGTTCCTGGTGGCCTCGGCGGCGTTTCTGCTCCCGTTCGGGCGGACCGGCGACCTCTTCGGCCGCAAGCGCGTGTTCATCGCCGGCATGCTGGCGAGCGCCGCGGCGGCGATGGCGTGCGGCCTGGCGCGCTCGATCGCGTGGCTGGTGGGGCTGCGCGTGCTGCACGGCGTCGGCGCCGCAATGGGCTTCGCGACCAGCGTCGCGATCCTCACCAGTGTCTTCCCTGCTGCGCGGCGCGGGCGTGTGTTCGGGATTAGTACCGCCTCCACCTACACCGGCCTCTCGCTCGGCCCGGTGATCGGCGGCATGCTCACCCAGCACCTGGGGTGGCGCAGCATCTTTTTCGTCGCCGGGGTCGTGGCGCTGGGGCTCGCGCTGGTCACGCTGCTGGCGGTGCGAGGCGAGTGGCGGGGCGGGCGCGGCACGCGCTTCGACGGTCTCGGAGCGTCGCTCTATGCCGTGAGCGTGGCACTGCTGATGGCAGGGGTCTCGACGTTGCGGACGTTCCCCGCCGCCCGGTTCTGCGCTTTCGCGGGCGCCGTGGGCGTCGTGGCGTTCGTCCTGCGCGAGCTGCGCAGCTCCAGCCCGATCCTCGACGTGCGGCTGTTCTCCAACGTGACGTTTGCGTTTTCCAACCTCGCGGCGTTGATCAACTACTCCGCCACGTTCGCAGTGAGCTTCCTGCTCTCGCTCTACCTGCAGTCGGTGCGCGGGCTATCGCCGCAATCCGCGGGGTTCATTCTCCTCGCCCAGCCGCTGGTGATGGCGCTCCTCTCCCCGCTCGCCGGCCATCTCTCTGACCACATTGAGCCGCGACTAGTCGCCTCAGTTGGCATGGCCGTCACCAGCGTCGGCCTGGCGCTGTTCGCGCTGCTGACGCCCGGCACCGCGCTGGTGGCGGTGGTGGCGGAGCTGATGGTCGTCGGCCTCGGCTTCGCGTTGTTCTCCTCACCCAACACGAACGCGGTCATGAGCTCGGTGGAGCATCACCACTACGGCATCGGCTCGGCGACGCTCGGCACCATGCGGTTGGTCGGACAGGCGCTCTCGATGTCGCTCGCCGGCCTCATCTTCGCGAGCTTCATGGGTCGAGCCGGGATCAGCCGCGAAACCGCCCCGCTGCTGCTCGCCAGCATTCACACTGCGTTCGCGATCTCGGCCGTTCTGTGCGCCCTCGGCGTGTTCGCTTCCGCCGCGCGTGGTCGCGTCAACCGCGGCGCGCAGCCCGTATCACCGCGGGAGTGACCGCACCTCACCCCGGCGGCGAGCGTTGCGCCCTGCGCGCCGCGTGGCGACGCTCCTCCAGCTCTGAGAGCGTGCGCGGCCAGTCGCGTTTGAGCAGGCGCGAGAGCGCACGGTCGGCCAGGATCGCGCCGCCGGTTTGGCAGCCGGGGCAGTAGTTGGTTTCGTTCTCCGCATAGACGATGCGCTGCACCGGCGCCCCGCACACCGGGCACGGCTTGCCGAAGCGTCCATGCACGGTCATGCCATCGCGGAACGCGGTGACGTGCTCCGGGAACTCGTTCCCGGCGTCCTCACGCAGCTTCGCCAGCCATCGGGCCAACGTCGCGCGCGCGGCGTCGTAGAGCTGCTCGACCTCCACCGCCGTCAGCGCGCGGGTCAGCTTCACCGGCGATAGGCGCGCCCGGTGCAGGATCTCGTCCGAGTACGCGTTACCGATGCCGGAGAACAGGCACGGGTCGGTGAGCGCTCGTTTGAGCGTGTGGCTCTCGCGCACGAGCGCGGTATGGAAGGCCGGCAGGTCGGCGTCGAGCACCTCGAGCCCGCCCGGATCGAGGGCGGCGAGAGCGGGCTCGCCGCGCACCACGTGCAGCGAGGCGCGCTTGCGCGTGCCCGCCTCAGTCAACACGAGCCTACCGGAGCCAAACTCGAACGCCGCCAGTGCGTGCCGGCGCGGCGCCTTCGCGCCCACCGCCTTCCAGTGCAACCGTCCGGCGATCATCAGGTGGAGGACGAGAAAGAGCTCGCCCTCGAGCGCCAGCACAATCCGCTTGCCCAGTCGCCGCACCCCGACGACGGTCTTCCCGTGCGCGTCGGCGACCGGTGGCGTCACCGTGCGCAGCAGGAACGGGCTCACTAGACGCACGCGTTCAAGCGCCTGGCCAGTGACGCGCCGTTCGAGCGCTTCAATGTAGACGACGATGTCGGGCAGCTCCGGCATGACGCTACCAGCGCTTTCGCGACGCCGCCCGGCGCTCGCCCGCGATCATCGCCGCCACCTCAGCGTTCCGCGTTGTCAGCGCGGGCTTTCTTTCCGCCATGCTCGCTCAGGTCGAGGTGAAAGCGATGCAGAAAACGATGCAGCACGGGGCCGAGGAGCACAGCGGCAACGGACAGGAAGATGATGCCTGAGAAGAGGGCATATCCGGTCGCAAAGAGCTTGCCCGAAAGCGTGTGGAAGTCGTGCGTGGGACCCATGCCGGCGAGGATCATGGCGGCTTCGAGCAGGGCGTCCACCCACGGCATCCCCTCGCTCAGGCGGTAGCCGAGCACGCCGATGAGCAGCGATCCGGCGACGACCGAGGCGGCGATCGCCGCATGCTTCGCCACGCGGCGCAGGAATTGTGCCCGCGAGATCAGTGCTTGGCTGCGATGTTCGAACATGCGTCCCCTCCTCTGCCACCAGCGCCGGAGCCATGGCGCCGTGGCGTTTCCGGCACAGTGTGTCCGGCTCTGTGTCGCATGCCGGCTACGCTAGCCCAACCGGCGGCCGCGGAAAAGGGGCCGGCGCCGGCAGCGCATTGGCCGGGAGTGGAGGCCAGCGCGTACACGAAAACAGCCTGTGGGAGACTCTTGTTGGTGTGACCGAGGCGACGCTTACCGTGACTAGAGCGGTGGCGACCGACCGTCGCGAGCTCTTCGCCGACCTGGTCGAGGCCCACTGGGACCGTCTCGTGCGCCTGGCACGCTCCGTCGTCGGCGAACTCGAGGCCGAGGATGCCGCGCAGGAGGGCCTCATCGCCGCCTGGCAGTCACTCGCCCAGCTCCGGGACGTGAGCCGCTTCGGCCCGTGGGTGACGCGCATCGTCTTCCGCCGTTGCCTGCGCCGCAGTCGTCGACTGCGCCAGCATGTGCCGCTCGAGAGGGCGCCGGTCGCCGCGCACAGCCCCGACCCGGTGGACAGCATCGCGGTGTGGCAGGTGCTCTCACGGCTCGCGCCGCGGCAGCGCGCCGTGTTGCACCTCACCGTCGTCGAAGGCATGAGCGACCGCGAGATCGCCGACGCTCTCGGTATTGCCGCCGCCTCCGTGCGCGCGCACCGGCGGCGTGCCCGCGCCCGCGTGGAGCGTCTCGTCAAAGGAGCACGATCGTGACGAACGAGCTGTTCAGCAAAGACTTGCAACGCTTCGAGGAGGAGTTTGCCGAGTGGGCGGCTCGCCCGCCGCGGACGCAGGCCACGGTTGCAACGCGCCGCGTGCTCGCGCGCGCCACGAGCACGGCGCCGCCGCTGCCGTGGGCCCGCCTGCTCGCCGCGGCGGTGCTCGTTACCCTCATCGTCGTGGCGGCCTGGTTCGGCAGCGGCGTCGTTTCGCGGCCGCGCGCCGTCGCGGTTGCCGACCAAGCGTCGGCGCCGCTGCCCGACAACGTCATGCTGTGGTACCTCGACCCGCAGACCCCTGTCTACCTGGTCCTGAGCCCACTCGGCTCTCAGCACGGAGGTGCGTCATGAACGAAATGCGATCTCTTACCGCACTTGTCATCGTGGTGCTGGCCGTCGCCTTGGCGTCTCCGGCGCTGGCTGTGCCCGAGGCGCCCCGCCTCCATACCTACGTCCGTTTTCTCGTCGGCCACCCCGAGGCGACGGGCGATACCGGCGTGCTGGTCGTGCCTGGCCCCGTCGTGCTCACCGGCGGGCAGGAGGCCGAGCGCCAGGCGCTCGACGTGCTGCGCGTGATCAAGGAGATGAAGGAGAGCCTGCGCCTAGCGGACCTGCAGCCGGTCGGATTCGCGGGTCTGCTGCTCACGGTCGGCAAGGAGGAGCTGGCGCCCTCGACGCCGGGCGGGCCGACCGTGCACGTCACGCTCCTCGGCTACGACGACACGGCGGCCACCTACCAGATCCGGCTGACCCAGGACGACACGCCGCCCACCGAGGCGAAGATCACGGTCAGGAGAGACGGCCGCGGTCTGCTGGGCGGACGTGACGGCGGCGCGGCGCCCTATTTCGTGTTGATGGTGGAGCCTGAGCCACCGCTGCCGGCCGCCCCAAACCTGCTCCCGAAGGACGCCGTGCCGCCGAAGATCATCAGTAGAGTTGCGCCCCAATATCCGCCAGACGCACGCCAGGCCAAGCTCGAAGGCGTCGTCACCCTGACGGCCACGATCGCCAAGGACGGTTCGGTGCGCGCCCTGCGTCCGGTGCGTTCGGAACCGCTGGGCTTGACCGAGGCAGCCATCAAGGCGGTGTCGCAGTGGCGCTACGAGCCCGCGCGTGACGCCGCCGGCAACCCGATTGAAAGCGCGTTCTATGTCACCATGAGCTTCACGCTCCCACGCGACAAGGTCAGCGCCCAGGGCGCCGGCGGTATCCTGCGCGCGCCCGTCGTGCCCGTTCCTCGCCTGCCCCCAGCGCTCGTCCTGCCAGAGGGAACCCTGGTGGCCATCGGGTGCGGCCCCGCGTGGAACGCTGCGAAACCGGAGAGCAGCTTCTTGCCCGTCTCGTTCCGGACCAAGGGCGGGCGCGCAACCTACTGCATCCCGGTGCCTGAGAACGTGGTGAGGTTCTTCACGTGGACGTGCGCAGCGCCTGTTCGTGACGCGCAGGGCACCACGTTCTGCACGCCGGTGGAAACCTCGGGCCCCAGGAAGGGCCAGTGGCGACCGGAGTTCATGGAACAGGCGGAGAAAACAGCGGAGAAACTGCACGTGACCCTCATTGCGGAGATTTCACAAACACCCCCGCACGGGGGCGGGATGATGCGGGAGAAGGGGGGCCAGCCTTACCCCAACCCTTCCATACACCCGTGACCGGGTGACGACCGGTTAGGGGCTGAGGCAGGCGTCCAAGGTCACGGTCGCGGTCTTGCCGCCGCCACTGTAGAAGCAGACCCAGTCGCGCGGGCGCACGACTGTTCGCCGCTGCCGGCCGGAGGCAACGTGTAGCAGCGTGCCGGACACCGAGGTTGCCACGCGGCGGCGTACCCGGCAGCCATTTCCCTGCACGGTTCCCATCTTGGTCGCAGAGGTCTAAAATATATGGTTCCCTCCCCACGGCGCTCGGCGCCCGCGGCGGATGGAAGAGTCCGGCAACAAGCCGGGTTTGAGCGCACGATGCGTGAGACGATCTCAATCCGCGGTGCCCGCGAGCACAACCTCAAGAACATTGACCTGGATATCCCGCGCAACCAGCTCGTCGTGATCACCGGGGTATCGGGCTCGGGCAAGTCCACGCTCGCCTTCGACACCCTGTTCGCGGAGGGACAGCGCCGCTACGTCGAGTCGCTCTCGGCGTACGCGCGCCAGTTCCTCGAGCAGATGGACAAGCCCGACGTGGACACGATCGACGGCCTCTCCCCCGCCGTGTCGATCGAGCAGAGGACGACCTCGCGCAACCCGCGCTCGACGGTCGCGACCGTGACCGAGATCTACGACTACCTGCGCGTGCTCTACGCCTCGATCGGGCAGGCCTTCTGCCCCGACTGCGAGCTGCCGATCCAGGGCCAGACCGTGCAGCAGATGGTGGACCACATTCTGGCGTTGCCCGAGGGCACGCGCTTCCTTGTGCTGGCCCCGGTCGCCGCCGCCAAGAAGGGCGAGCACCGCAAGTTGTTCGAACAGATGGTGCGCGAGGGGTTCGTGCGCGCGCGCGTGGACGGCCAGCTCGTGGACGCCGCCTCCCCGCCCGAACTCGACAAGAAGCGCAAGCACACCGTCGAGGTCGTGATTGACCGGCTCGTCGTGCGCGCCGACCTGGGCAACCGCCTCGCGGATTCGCTCGAGACCGCGCTCAAGGTCGGCGACGGCGTGGTGCGCGTTGCGCCGAGTGCGGGCGGGGAGTTCGTGCTCTCCTCCCGCCACTCGTGCCCGAACTGCGGCTTCGCCCTCGCCGAGCTGTCGCCGCGTCTGTTCTCGTTCAACTCGCCGCAGGGCGCCTGCCCGACGTGCACCGGCCTCGGCATGGTGCATGAGGTGGACCCCGAAAAGCTCATCGCCGACCCCGATCGCTCGCTTGCGGCCGGGGCGCTCGCGGTGCTGCAGGAGAGCCGGCGCTCGTTCCGCTGGCGCCAGGTGCAGACGCTGGCCGAGGCGATGGGGTTCTCGCTCACCAAGCCATGGCGTTTGCTCTCTGAAGCGGCGCGGCGCGCCATCCTGTTCGGCACCGGCGACCGCGAGCTGCAGTTCAAGTTCGTCGGCGCGCGTTCGAGCTGGCAGTACCGCGCGCCGTTCGAGGGCCTGGTGCCGGCGCTCGAGCGCCGCCACCATGAGACCTCCTCGCACGACACACGCGCCGAGATCGAGCGCTTCATGTCGATGCGTCCGTGCGCCACCTGCCGGGGGCGGCGGTTGCGGCGCGAGGCTCTCGCCGTCCGGGTCGGCGACCGTGCCGTTGACCGCGTCGTCGAGATGTCGGTCAAGGAGGCCCTCTCCTGGTTCGCCGCGCTCGAGCTCTCCCCGCGCGAGCGTCACATCGCAGCCAAGATCCTCAAGGAGATCGCCGACCGCCTCGGTTTCATGGCCGCGGTCGGCCTCGACTACCTCACCCTCGACCGCACCTCGGGGACGCTCTCGGGCGGCGAGTCGCAGCGCATCCGCTTGGCGACGCAGATCGGCTCCAAGCTGATGGGCGTGCTCTACGTGCTCGACGAGCCTTCGATCGGCCTCCACCAGCGCGACAATCGCCGTCTGCTCGAGACCCTGAGGAGCATGCGCGACCTCGGCAACACCGTGCTCGTGGTCGAGCACGACGAGGAGACGATGCGCGAGGCGGACTGGATCGTGGACCTCGGCCCCGGCGCCGGCATCCACGGCGGCGAGGTCGTGGCCCAGGGACCGCCGGCGACGATCCCGTCGCAGCCGCGTTCGCTCACCGGCCGCTACCTCGCCGGCGAGCTCACGATCGCGGTGCCGCAGACGCGCCGCGCCGGCTCGGGCAAGAGGCTGCTCATGCGCGGGGCACGCGAGCACAACCTGAAGAACATTGATGTCGCGTTCCCGCTCGGCACGTTCATCTGCGTGACCGGCGTGTCGGGCTCGGGCAAGTCAACGCTCATCAACGAGATCCTCTATAAGGCGTGCGCCCGGGTGCTCTACCGCGCGCTCGACCGCCCCGGCAAGCACGATCGCCTCGAGGGCGTGCAAGTGCTCGACAAGGTCGCGGCGATCGACCAGTCCCCGATCGGGCGCACGCCGCGCTCGAACCCGGCGACCTACACCAAGGTGTTCGATCCGATCCGCGAGCTGTTCGCGCTCACGCCCGAATCACGCGAGCGCGGCTACAAGCCCGGCCGCTTCTCCTTCAACGTCCGCGGCGGGCGCTGCGAGGCATGCGCCGGGGATGGGCAGATCAAGATTGAAATGCACTTCCTGCCCGACGTCTACGTCACCTGCGAGGTGTGCAAGGGCAAGCGCTACGGGCGCGAGACGCTCGAGGTCCGCTACAAGGGCCTCAACGTCGCCGAGGTGCTCGCCCTCACCGTCGAGCAGGCGCGCGATCTGTTCTCGGCGCACCCGCACATCGCCCGCGTCCTCGACACCATCGTGGCGGTCGGGCTCGGCTACATCACCCTCGGCCAGTCCGCCACCACGCTCTCGGGCGGCGAGGCGCAGCGCATCAAGCTCTCGCGCGAGCTCGCCCGCCGCGCCACCGGCAACACCCTCTACATCCTCGACGAGCCCACCACCGGGCTGCACTTCGACGACGCCAAGAAGCTGCTCGCGGTGCTCCACACGCTTGTGGACCGCGGCAACACCGTCGTCGTGATCGAGCACCACCTCGACGTCGTCAAGACCGCCGACCATGTGATTGACCTCGGCCCGGAGGGCGGCGACGAGGGCGGCCGCATCGTCGCCCAAGGCACACCCGAGCAGGTCGCCCACGTCCCGGGAAGCTACACCGGGCAGTACTTGCGACCCTTGCTCGGCCTCCCCGCCGCCAAAGCGAGCTGACCTCGTCAGGTACCGCCCGTTGACACCAGTTGCCGATGCCAAGAGAGGAAATGCGCAGGCCGACGCTCATCGCTTGCTTGGAGATATCCAAGCAACATAGGATGTGAGAATGAAAGGCGCAAATGAAGAAAAGGAGAAGAACATGCGCTCAATAGCATCGTTTTTCGTCGGATTCTGCCTCGTGATGATGCACGCGCCGGCTCTCGCCCAAACCGCAAAGTGTCACGCAGAGAAAAACGCGATGGATCAGGCCTGGAAGAACTATGACAAGGCCGATAATGACTGGCAGGCGTCGCTCAAGCCGCTGGAGAGCGCGTTGGCGAGCAAGGAAGCCGCCGACAAGGCCTATGAGGCCGCAAAGAAGGCGTCCGACATAGCCAGCGACCAGCTCAAACAGGCGGACAAGCGGTGGATTTCGTGCATTGAGAGCGAAACCACACAGGATTGCCTTGCGCTGTCGCGGGCGATGAGTGCGGCGAAGAGCCAATTCGACAAGGCCGTCGCAGACCTAGAAGAAGCGATCGCCCTTGTCATGGCGGCTGATAACGACTGGAAAAATGCCAAAGCAAAGACACATGACCTGTTGATGAAACTGAAGGCGGCGCGTGAGGCCTTCGAAAATGCGTCCACGAACTTCTCGCGCTGCCTCAGGGGGAAGCCGAAGTTCGCCTAGTTCCAAGACCACAAAACGACGACTGCCACCCAATAGGGCATTTGAACCTATAGCGTTGGCCCCAGAGTTCGGCCTGACGAGATCAGGCCATATCAGGAAATCGCCAGGACCATGCCGAGCCAGGCGCTCCGGCAGCGCGTCAACGTCCGATCCATGATCGTCATCCCCGCGCGGGCGGGAATCAGGAAAACGTCGCTGCCCGCTTCCGCCTGAAGTCGCATGTGCACGGCGATGAGGCAGCCCCGATCAGTACCCTGAGAAACGCGCCGGCCAGAGCAGTGCTCACCGGCAGGTCGTAGTCGTCGGCTGCTCCGCAACCACGCGCCGGCGCGTCCCCTTCGCCGACCGGCCCGCCGCGTGCCTGCCAGGAGCCTTGACACCTCCCCTTTGACACTTTCCGTCACGCGCGTAACATAGGTTTATGGCAGAAAGGAAATTGCCACCCACAGTTTGGCAGGTCTTCGGTGTTGGGTGAGTGGGAGCGCTACTAGCTCCGCAACATGGACATCAACGCGGTCAGTGCTGGAATCCGCGTGACGTTCTGAATCGGTGCGACGTACCAAATTGTGAAAGTTCGCAGAAGGAGACACAGGCCATGGGAAAGATCCTTGCCGTCTCGCTCGTTCTCTTCGTGGCAGTTTTCACTCCGCTTGTTCGGGCTCAGGAATATGCGCCCTACGAACCTTTCTCGCCCGATCAGCTCGACAATCTGTTGGCGCCGATCGCGCTCTACCCCGATCCGCTGCTGGCGCAGGTCCTCGTCGCCGCAACCTTCCCGGACCAGATTGACGAAGCGGCCCGCTTCGTGCGCGACGACCGCAATGCAGACGATGTCGACGGCCAGCCGTGGGACGTCAGCGTCAAGGCCGTGGCACACTACCCGACCGTCCTGGCGATGATGGCTGACACGCTGGACTGGACGAACGCGTTGGGACAGGCGTATGCCAATCAGTCCACCGACGTCATGACATCGATCCAGCGGCTACGTCTCCAGGCGCGCTCGGCAGGCAATCTCGTCAGCAGTCCGGAACTCCAGGTCGTCGACTCCGGTGGCGGGATCGAGCTGTGGCCGGCACAGCCCGAATACCTCTACGTGCCGCAGTACGACCCGGCGGTCGTCTTCTTTCACCGAGCACCCCTGTTCTTTGGCGCGCGTTTCGTCATCGGAGCGTGGCTTGGCTTTGACTTCGACTGGGGCGGGCATCGCGTCTTCTATCACGGCTGGGAAGGGAACAGCGGATGGATCGGGCGAAGCCGCCAGTACATCCACCCCAATAACGTCTACGTGAACAACAGCTACCGGCATGTCGTGATCAACCGGCCGGTTGTCGGCCGCCCGTGGAACTATGGCGCGCTGAACCGCTACGACGACATTCACCGCACGACGAACTTCAACAACTTCCGTCGCAACAATCGGGTCGTGAATCAACCGCCGCCTCCTCCAGTCCATGTGACGGTCCCCAACAAGATCATCACCCGCAACTTCGACACCACCGACCGGAGAATCAACGATTACCGCGGTCATCTGCCGCAGCCGCCGGTGCAGGTCCACGCGCCTGTGACGCAGGGTTTCACTCCCTTCCAGGGTGGTTTTGACCCGCGTGTGGCCAGCCACCGCGGCCAAATCAGCCGGGCGCTGGTTCCGCCGCCTCCACCTTCGCCTGGGCGCCACGAAAAGAACAGAGACAGGAACAAGCCCTGAGCTAGGGGGAGGTCCAGAAAATGACAACACACTGCGAGCAAACGCGACCCGAGGGGGGGAAAGGGCTGGAGCATATGGGAATGCCAAAACCAATGAGGTCACGGGAGCTTCGCCGCAGCGTCCCGTTTGTGCGTGCGCTGCTGGTGTTCCTCTCGATCGGGACGTTCTGTGCCGCGTCCGTGCTGGCCGCGCCGAGGAAAGCGCCGAAGCAGAAGCTCTTCGCCACTCCCGAAGCCGCGCTGCAGGCTCTCGTGAAAGCCGTGAAGGCCACCGATCGTCGGGAGCTGACCGCGATCTACGGGCCTGACCAGGAGAAGTTGATGTCCGGCGACCCCGTCGAGGACGCCAACGCGCTCAAGGAATTTGCCGACGACCTCGATGAATCCGCGACGCTCGAGAAGGTCAACGACTCGACGTACACGCTCATCGTCGGGAGGGAGCACTGGCCGTCGCCGATCCCGATCGTCAAGGATGGCCGCAAGTGGCGGTTCGACACCGCGGCGGGACTCGAGGAGATCTTGAACCGAAGGATCGGCGAGAACGAGCTTTCCGCGATCATAACGTGCCGCGCCTACGTGGTGGCGCAGTGGGAGTACTACACCGAATCGAAGGACTCGGCGAAGGACGGCCTTGCGGTCTATGCGCAGAGATTCATCAGCAAGCCGGGCGAGCGCGACGGTCTCTATTGGGAAACGCCCGAGGGTGCCAAACCAAGTCCAATGGGGAGCCTGGTAGCGCAGGCACGAGCGGAGGGCTACCCGATGGGCATGCCCAAGAGCGGCGATGCGCCCAAGCGCTCTCCGTATCACGGATACTTCTTCAAGATCCTCAAAGCCCAGGGGCCGCATGCGCCCGGAGGCAAGTTCAACTACGTCATCAACGACAACATGATCGCCGGCTACGCGCTGATCGCCTACCCCGACAAGTGGGGCAGCTCAGGCGTCATGACGTTCATCGTCAACCAGCAAGGCCGCGCGTACGAGCGGAACCTCGGTCCCCAAACGGCCGAGCTCGCCGCAGCCATTGCCGAATACGACCCAGGCTCGGACTGGAAGCTGGTCAAGGAGCCGTAGCCGGCTGCAATCAGTGCAGGCGGTGCCGCCGCCGCGTGGAAACGGCGTAGACTTCGTCGCTTGATGGACCGTTTCTCCGCCGACCGCCCGTTCACCTCAGCGGTACCTGGTAGGCAGGCTTGGGGCGTTTCGAACCTCGCAAGTCTGTTCTTCCGCGAGGCGGTGCGCGCGCTCGCCCGTCACAAGCTACGCAGCGCTCTCACCACGCTCGGGATCTGCATCGGCATCGCCGCCGTGGTCCTCGTCGTCGCTATCGGCAAGGCAGGCTCGCAGCGCGCCCAGCAAGCCTTGGCGGACTTAGGCGAGAACTTCGTATGGATCGAGGCCGGCTCCCGCAGCGTCAGCGGCGTGCGCACCGGCACCCACGGCACGAGCACTCTTACCGTCGAGGACGCCGAGGCGATCCGCCGGGAGGTGCCGCTCATCTCCCGCGTGTCGCCCCAGGTGGACGGGAACATTCAGGTCATTGGGGGGAACCGAAATTGGGGCACGCGTTACCGCGGCGAGTCTCCCGAGTACCTGGCCATCAGGCGCTGGCCCGTGGCGACCGGGATTGGGTTTTCGCAGGACGACGTGGACCACGCAGCGGCCAAGGTCTTACTTGGCGAGACTGTCCGCCAGCAACTCTTCGGCAACGCAAACCCGGTGGGCGAGATCGTCCGCATCCAGGGGCAGCTCTTCGAGGTAGTCGGGGTGCTGGCGCCGAAGGGGCAAACGGGGGACGGACGCGACCAGGACGACTGGGTCTTCCTCCCCTACACGGCCGCGCAGAAGCGGTTCCGGTCCCACCTTGTGACCTGGCTGGACGACATCCTGTGCTCGGCGGTGTCGCCTCAGGCGGTGGAGCCCGCGATCCGGCAGGTTCAGTCGCTGCTTCGGCAGCGGCACCGCATCAGCCAGGGCGAGGACGACGACTTCAACATCCGCCGCCCCGACGAGCTGCTCAAGGCGGAACTGGAGGCGAGCAACACGCTCGCGAACCTGCTCCTGTCCGTGGCGGCGGTCTCGCTGCTGGTGGGTGGCATAGGCATCATGAACGTGATGCTCGCCTCAGTCGCACAGCGGACGGCCGAGATCGGCCTGCGCATGGCCGTGGGCGCGCGGGAATCGGCGATCCGCGTTCAGTTCCTTGGCGAGGCCGTTGTCCTCAGCCTGATCGGCGGCGTCTTCGGCGTCGCCCTCAGCTTCGTCGGCTCGGCCGGCTTCGAGCGCACCCTGGGCTGGCCGATCGCGATCCCACCCTCGGCGCTGCTCATGGCCGTCGCCTCCGCCGTCACGGTCGGCGTCGTCTTCGGCTATTACCCAGCATGGCGCGCCTCGCGCCTTGACCCCATCGAAGCCCTTCACCACGAGTAGCGCGCGCGGCGGTGGCCGGCGCCGCCCGGAATTTCTCTCTGCGGAGCGCGTGTCCCACATTGTCTAGACGTGGGAGATCGCGCGACTCCTCGACACCATGGTGGCGGTCGGGCTCGGCGACATCACCCTCGACCAGGTTGCTACAGCCTTCTCGAGCCGAGTTGGGTGCTCCGCTACACCGTGCCGGCGCGTCCCTTCGTCCTCGGTAGCGGCGAACCCGATCGCCTCAGCGTCCCTCGCAGATGCCGCAGCGAGCTGCGTTCCATCGCCTGGGCGTCCCACCGCAGGCAATGAGCTTCGCGGAGGCGCATTCCTCTAGTCGCCGTCGCGCGGCGTGGAGCGAACGGCGGATTCGAGCAGCTCCGGCAGCTTGGCGAGGAATATGGAGCGTGGCAGTGCCACCGCACCGGTGGCGCGCGCGGCCGCTAGGCGCTCGCGCTCGACGTGCGCGCCAAATGCAAGCACCGTGATATCAGCCGTGGCCAAGGCGTGCAGCACACCAGCCGCGTCGGCGCCCACGGCGTCGAGATCGACAATGAGAACGGTGCAGCCCGCGGTCGCGGCATCCGACACGGCGGCGAGAAAGATCGGCTGCGCACCCGCCGCGCGGATCGCGGTCTCGACCGGCCAGCGCAGAAAGAGGTTGGTGACGACCACGGCAACGCGAGGGGCGTCAGCCACGCAGGACCTCGACGGCGAGATCGGGCCGGTTGCTGGTCAGCGACGCGACGCCGAGCGCCGCGAGCCGCCGCATGCGCGACCCATCGTTGACCGTCCACGGGTGCAGAGGGAGGCGCCAGTCGAGCAGCTCCTCGACGAGCGTGTGGCGCGGTGAGAGCTCGATGCCGGCCGCTGGTGGTGCGGCGGGCATGTCGCCGACGACCCACGAACGAGCAAGTTGCGGCAGCTCGGCACCGACCAGCGCCAGGATCGTCGGCGAAGCCGACAGCACGCGGGTGAAACGGGCGTGGCGCTGCAGCAGGCCGCGCAGTTCCGCCACGCCCTGGCCGAGCGCCTCGAGCGCCAGCGGCTTAATCTCGACGAAGAGCCATCGCCGCTTCGGCACCACCGCCACGACCTCGGCCAGCGTCGGCACGCCGTCACGGCCAAGCGCGGCTAGCGGCCATTCGGCGATCGGACGCCCGCCACGGCTGCGGTCGTGGTGGCAGACCCACACTCCTTCGGCGCATGGCCGCACGTCCACCTCGACGCCGTCGGCGCCGACCGCAAAGGCAGCGCGCACTCCGTCGAGCGAGTTGTCGGGGAAACGCGCCGCGAAGCCCCGATGGCCGATGATCAGCGCCCCGCTCACGCTACCTTGCCCGCCACCTCCGGCCTTGCGCCGGCTTCCCGTGTTGCTCGGAGCGATTGCGCTTCGCACGCGCCAAGGTCACGCCACGATCGAGTAGCCGCCGTCGACCACGATCGTCTGCCCCTGGATCATGGCGGCGTACTCGGTGCACAGAAACACCACCACGTTCGCGACGTCCTGCGGCGTGATCAGCCGGCCCGCCGGTGTGCGGCGCGCAGACTCCTCGAGCAACTGCTCGCGGTTGGGGAAGTGCTTGAGGGCGTCGGTGTCGACCGTACCGGCCGAGACCGCGTTGACGCGTACGCCCTTGGGACCGAGCTCAGCGGCGAGGTGGCGCACCATGGACTCGAGCGCAGCCTTCGAGGCACCCACGGCGGTGTAGTTGGGGATTGCGCGCACGGCCCCGAGCGACGACACCGCGATCACGCTGCGCGGGCCCTGGCTCGGCATGTGGAGGAGGTGCTGCACGAGCGGCAGCAGCGCGGCGGCGTTGATGTCCATGGTCCAGTGGAAGTGATGGAGGTTGAGTTCGCTCACCGGCTTAAGCACGCCGGAGGCGGCGTTTGAGACCAGGATGTCGAGCCCTCCCCACGCCGCCTCGATGTCGTCGAACATGCGCGATACGTGCTCCTCGTTGGCGACGTTTCCGCGCACGAGCAGCGTGCGCGACCCGCGCGCCTCGATCTCGCGCGCCACATCCTCGGCGGCGCCGCGGTTGCGGAAGAAATTGATCGCAACGTCCACCTTGAACTCGGCAAGCGAGACCGCGATCGTCCGTCCGATGCCGCGGGAAGCGCCGGTGACGAGGGCGCGCTTGCCCCGGATGCGCAGGTCCATCTGAACGAGCCTCCGTGGAGACGATAGCCGGACTTGCTCTCGTCCGCAACGCGACGTCCGGCGCCCGGCCGAGCCGGTGTTATACTCCCGGCCCCGCGGGCGACACGCGGCAGGGAGGTTCTTCACAATGCAGTTGGTCGCAACCGAACTTCGCGCCGGCAACATCATCCTCCACAACAACCAGCTCCACCGCGTCCTCACCGTGACGCACGTGACGCCCGGAAACTGGCGCGGGATGGTGCAGGTCAAGCTGCGCAACGTGAAGACGGGGAACCAGCTCGAACACCGCTTCCGCTCCGAGGACCGGGTCGAGAAGGCAAGCCTCGACACGCACGAGATGCAGTACCTCTACTCCGATCCGTCCGGCCACCACTTCATGAACAACGAGACGTTCGACCAGCTCGCGCTCTCCGACGAGGTGCTCGGCGACGCGCTCGGCTACCTGCTGCCCGAGACCGTAATCACGGTGGACTTCTACGAGAACCGGGCGATCGCGCTCGAGCTGCCCAACACAGTGGTGCTGGAGGTCGTCGCCACGGACCCGCCAATGAGGGGCGCCACCGCCGCCGGTGGCTCCAAGCCGGCCGAGCTCGAGACCGGCGTCACAGTCGGCGTGCCCCAGTTCATTGAGGTCGGCACCAAGATCATCGTCGACACGCGCACCGGCGAGTACGTGTCGCGCGCGTGAGCGCGGGTCCGAGGAGTGAGGCTCATACCACGGTTGGGCGCAGCCGTCCGGTCCTTGGCGCCCAGGCCGCAACCCGCCACAAAGCACACGCGGCGCAACTGCGAGCGTGACCGGCGTCAAGCCCCGAGTCAGAACAGCGATTCGGAGGTCACGAGAAACACTCCCTTTGCCGGGCCGAGCGGCTTTGCCATCTCGATGCGGACGACCCGAACGAGTGACGCGCGCGTGGGCTCGATGTGCACTCCGACGCCGGCGTCCGACCGCCAGCCGCCGGTGTCTGGGCCCACGCGGCCGTGCCACGTCCTGCCGGCGTCCGCGAAAACGACCATGCCGATTACGCCAAGGTGCAGCAGCTCGCCGGTGAGCTGGCGGCGCCACTCGAGATTCGTGACCGCGCGCGAGGTGCCGTCGAAGTAGTCCGGGTTCCACCCGCGCAAACCCGTGAGGGCGCCGAGTGTGAGCTGGCGGTCGAAACTTAGTTCGTGGCCAAGGTCGATCGCCACGCGGGCCCGCCAACTCACCCTCCCGGTGAGCGCCGTGCCCACCTCGAGGTGCGTGACCGTGTCGACGAAGCTGCCCTGTTCGAGCCGACCGGTGACGCCGGTCGTCAGCCACGAGAACTGCCGGCCGCGCAGGTCCGCAACGCTCGCGCCGCCATTGAGGAGCACCCGTGTCCTGTCTCCCCCGAACGTCGGCCCAGAGAAGCCAACGGTGATATTGGCTGCGAGTCCGAGCTGAACGTCTTCCTGCCGCTGCCAGACCTTGAAACCGCGCAGCACGCGCCAGCGGTCGACCTGCATTTGCCAGCCGATCTCGATTCCGGCGAGGTCAACGTTCTCCGGCGTCGGGTATGGGCCGCCCGCGATCTGTTGCCAGCCGCTGTAGTGACGCTCGTCCTTGAAGATCCCAAAGGTGAGGCGCTGCGTAGTCTGGCTGTGAAGCGGGAGACGGTATCCGGCCCAGAGCCGGAAGCCGCGCTCCGCAAGCGCGCCCGAGACGACCTTTTCACCGCCCGAGTAGAGCCATTCCGTGGTCTGGGCGCGCTGCCAGCTCACGCCCCCCGCCCTCGGCGTGGCGAGCGCGAAGAACGGGTAGGCCACGCTGAACAGGTCGCCCTTGCCGTCACTGTTCTCGTTGTGAGCCGCGGTGAGTTGCCAGCGGGTGCCGAACAAGAGCGGATCGGTGTACTGGAACAGACGCGTCGTGCGCTCGGTCGAGCTGTCGAAGTCGAACAGGAGCTGTTTGCCCCAGCCGAGGAGGTTGTCCTCCTCAAACGCGACCCCGACGTGACGCCGGTTTCCGAGCACGCCGACGCTAACGCCGAGCTTGGTGGTCCATTGGTCGTGCGTTTCGACCACGACCTCGGCCCCGCCCGCGACGGCATGCGCCGAGATCGTCACGGGTTGCAGGAAGCCATTCGCGCGCAGCAGGCGCTCGCTCTCCGCGAGCACAGTCGGGTCGAGGCGGTCGCCGATCTGGAAGAGCAAGAGCGACCGGATATAGCCCTCGCGGGTGAGCACGTGGAGCGCGTCCGCCCAACGATAGAACCACGCCGAGGTCTCCAGGTCGCCGAGGTCGAAGACGTCGTGTCGCACCACGCGGATCGCCACAATCGGCGTGCCCGACGCGACCTCCGGCACCTCGGCGGCGAGCGCCGCGGCGGCGAGTGCGAGCGAGAGGAACATCACGCCCGATTCTACGGCCTTGACGTAATGCCGCGTTGCGACGGCGAGTACCGACCAGCGCGCGCAGGGCGACAACGACCGCGCCAGCGCCGCTGGCGCGCCGCTACCGTGACCGCTCGGGCGCCGTCAGCGCTCCCGTCCCGCGAGCCGGTGGGCAAGCTCGTGGTACTTTTCGTGCACGCCCTCGCCCATCTCCTCGGCCTCAACCCGGTCGAACGCGTCCGTCAGGGCGTGCACATCCTCAGGCGTGAACATCTGATCCGCCATCGGGTAGAGAATGTTGTCCTCTTTGAAGATATGCGCCCGCAGTAACTCCACGAACTCGTGCAGGGCATTCGCCACGAGCGCACGTGCCGAGGCGTTGCCGGCCTTGAGCTCGGCCGTCGCCGCGGCGAGAGCGCGTACAAGCGCCCGGCCCTGCTCGTGCTCGTGCAGCATCACCGCGATCGGCCCCGCCTCGCGCGTCATGCCGCGCTGCACCATGCGCTCGAAGTAGTGCTTCTCCTCCTTGCCGTGGTGACAGCGGTCGACGAAGTTGCGCAGGAAATCGACGATTTCATCAAGCTCGAGCACAACGCCGGCGTCAACGGCGGTGGCCTCTGCCAGAGTCCGCGCGCGCCTCTCGGCGCCCTCGAGGACCAGCAGTACGATTTGATGCTCATGTTTCAGGGTCTCGGTTGGGGTCATGACATTTTCCTTCTTCTCGCTCTCCATGGGCGGCGCGAGGGTAGTCCTGCGCCCCTTGGCGGCGCAACCGGGTCTCATGCTCACGCCGAGGCTTGTCAGACGGCGCTCGAGGCCGTATACTCCACCTTCCCCAGAAACGGGGGTGGAGGTTGTCATGAAGGCATCAATTCACCCTGCGTACCACGAGGTCGAGGTGCGCTGTGCGTGCGGCAACATGTTCAAGACGCGGTCAACCAAGAAGGAGCTCCGCCTCGAGATCTGCTCGGCGTGTCATCCGCTCTTCACCGGCAAGCAGAAGCTCATCGACTCCGCGGGCCGCGTCGAGCGCTTCCACCGCCGCTACGCCAAAAAGGAGCAGCCCTCGGCTTGAGGGTCTGCAACAACGGGCGTACTCCCGTCGCATCCCCTGACACTATGGCCGAACAACTGCGATCGTCCGCATCGGCAGACGCTTACATTGGCGCTTGTCGCGTCCGGCGCGCGCCGCGTAGACTCCAGCCGTGAACGCGCTCTTTGAACGCCTCGATGACGTGACGCGGCGCTGGCGCGAGCTGCAGGAAGAACAGGCCAGCCCCGCCGTCCTCGCCGACCGCAAGCGCCTGCTCGAGGTGTCGCGCAAGCTCGCCGAGCTCGAGCCGGTGGTCAAGGCCTACCAAGCCTACCGGCGCCTCGCCGACGAGGAGAAGGGCGCGCACGAGCTCGCCGAGAGTGAGGGTGATACGGAGCTGCGCGCGCTCGCGCACGAGGAGATTCGCCGCCTCGCCGACGCGCTCTCCGCACGCGAGCAGGAGCTCAAGCTGCTGCTCCTCCCCGCCGATCCCAACGACCGGCGAAACGTCGTCCTCGAGGTCCGCGCCGGTACCGGCGGCCAGGAGGCGGCGCTGTTCGCCGCCGAGGTGCTGCGCATGTACACGCGCTACGCCGAGACCCGACGCTGGCGCGTCACCGTCACCGACATCTCGGAAGCCGAGATGGGCGGCATCAAGGAGGCCGTGGCGCTGATCGAGGGTGACGGCGCCTACTCCCGGCTCAAGTACGAGTCGGGCGTGCACCGCGTGCAGCGCGTCCCGGTCACAGAGGCTTCCGGCCGTATTCATACGTCGGCGGTGACCGTCGCGGTGCTGCCCGAGGCCGAGGAGATTGAGGTCCAGGTCAACGAGAAGGACCTCCGCGTCGATCGCTTCTGCTCCTCCGGCCCAGGCGGGCAGTCGGTCAACACGACCTACTCGGCGGTCCGTATCACCCACCTCCCGACGGGCATCGTCGTGCAGTGTCAAGACGAGCGCTCGCAGCAGCAGAACCGGCTCAAGGCGATGCGCATCCTCAAGGCGCGCCTGTACGAGATCGCGCAGGCCGAGCAGCGCCAGCAGATGGCGGCGGAACGCCGCTCGATGGTGGGCAGTGGTGACCGCTCGGAGAAGATCCGCACCTACAACTTCCCGCAGTCGCGCGTCACCGACCACCGCATTGGCCTTACCGTGCACCGGTTGCAGACGATCCTCGACGGCGATCTCGATCTGATGCTGGAGCCGCTCATCGCCCACTCTCAGGCGGAGCGCCTGGAGCGCGAGCTGGTCACGCCGCAATGAGCCTTCTGACCAGTGTGTTCACTCGGCGACCACGGTTTCTCGCCGAGATCACGTTCGTGTTCGCGGGTGCGCTCGTGATGGGCGCCGCCGGTATCGTGGTGGCGTTGGTGGCGCCGCCGCTGCGGCCAGTGCCGGTAGCGAACGCACCGTTCAACTGGTTCGTGCGCGGTGCGATCGGCTTCAGCTTGGGCTGGTGGGGCGGCGTGATCTGGTGCCTGCTGCTCGCGCTGCGCGCCCGCCGGCACCAGCCACCGCCGCTGCTGCCGTGGCTACTGCACGCGACCTGGGTCGGAGCGCTCCTTCTCGCGGCCAGCGTCGCCGCCGGTCTCGCGCTCGGGCTCACGTTCCTGCCCAGCTTCCTCGCCGCGCTCGTGATCGCGACGCTCGCCGCACGGTGGGTCGTGAGCGTGGGCGCGCGGCGGTACGCCGCATGAGGATCGCCGAACTGCTCGCCGAGGGCGCCAGCCGGCTCCCGCAGCGCGCCGGGCTCCCGGATCCCAGGCGCGAGACGCGCTGGCTCCTGGCCCGAGCGCTCGGAACCAACGAGGCCTGGGTGCTCGCCCACGGCAAGGACGATGCCCCAGACGCCTCCGTACTCGTCTTTCGCTCCTGGCTCGAACGACGGCGCGCCGGCGAGCCCGCCCACTACATCGCCGGCACGTGCCCTTTCTGGGGCCGCATTTTCACCGTCACGCCCGCCGTACTGATCCCGCGGCCGGAATCCGAGTTGCTCGTCGAGTGTGCTCTGCGGCTGGAACGCCCCGCGCGGCCGCGCGTGCTAGACGTCGGCACCGGCTCGGGCTGCCTCGCGGTCACGCTGGCGCTCGAGATCCCCGGCGCCGAGGTCGTGGCGGCCGACGTGTCGCTCGCGGCGGTCGAGGTTGCCCGTGGTAACGCCTGCCGCCTCGGCGCGCGCGCCCGCTTTGCGACCGTGGACCTGGCGACCGCATGGCGCGGGCCATTCGATCTCGTCGTCGCCAACCTGCCCTACGTCCCAGACGATGACTTGCGCGATCTCCCGGTCGAAATCCGCGCCTTCGAGCCGCACCTAGCACTGCTGGGTGGAGCGGATGGCGCCGACATGCTACGGCGCCTCGTTGCCGATCTGCCGCGTGTGCTTGCCAAGGACGGCCACGCCCTCCTCGAACTGGGGCCCCAACAACGCGCCTTACTCCAGCCTCAGCTCATCGAGCTCGGATTGGCTGAAACGACTGTCGGCCTCGACCAGGCCGGCATCGAGCGCGTGCTCGCACTGCGACGGAACTAGCCCCGTCCGCGAGAACCCGGTGCGCGTCGGTTGCCCCGCAGGAGTCCTGTTCCGGGATGGGCTCGCGCTGCCAGTATCAGCCGCGTAGCGCTTCGACAGGCGTGAGCCGCGACGCCGCGAGCGACGGGAAGAAGCCGGCAAAGAGACCGGTGGCCACGGCAAACCCGATCCCGAGCGTGAGGCCGAACGGCGACAGCGGCAAGCCCGCCTCGAACTGCCCGGAGAGGGCAACCGTGAGGGCCGTGGCGAGCACGCAGCCGATCAGGGCGCCAAGCACCGAGAGCGTGGTTGACTCGACCAGGAACTGCAGCAGGATGGCGCCGTCCGAGGCGCCCATCGCCTTGCGCAGGCCAAGCTCGTACAGGCGCTCGGCGAGCGAGATCTTGAGCACCGAGTAGATCCCGACGCCGCCGACGAGCAGCGAAATCCCGGCAATCACCGAGAGCACGATCGTCCAGTTGCGCAGCAGGACCCTGACCTCCTTCTCGGCCTTGAGGATCTCATCAGCGATGTTCTCGACCTCGAAGTCGTTGATGCCGTGATGGGCGCGCCGGACGAGCCGCTCGACCTCGCTCTTGACCGCCCCGAGGTTTTCGACATCGACCGTCTTCACGGACAGAATGGTGATTTTCTCGCCACCCTGGACGTGCGCGCGAAACGCGGATAGCGGGATGAGCACACCCTGCATCTCTCGGCGCACCCACCCGGAGTTAGCGAACTGGTTGCCGAGACGCGCCTCCACGCCGACGACACGGAACAGCGCGCTGCCGATGCGCACGTCTTTGCCAAGCGGGTCATCCGTGCCGAACAGTCGCTCGGCAAGATCGACCCCGAGCACGGCGACCCGGCGTACCTCGCTCTGATCGTTCGCGTCGAGCCAGCGCCCAGCGCTCACATGGCGATCGTGGACTTGGCCGTACGACGGCGTCACCCCGTACACGCGCACCCGGCGCTCGATCCCGCGCGCCGACACGACGGCCTCGGTGAGCCGGACCGCGGCCACGAACTCGAGCTTCTCCGACCCATCCAGGAGCACGGCCGTATCGCTGAGCCTGAGCCCCCGTGAGAACCCCTGCTTCTTGCGCTCGATGTCGTCCTCCGGCGCGCGCCCGGAAACGAAGATCACCCCGTCGAACCCGAGCCCCTTGATGCCGGCCCATACCATCACCTTCACACCCTCGATGATCGTGATGTTGATGACGACGGCGGCGGCGCCGAGCATGACGCCGATAAAGATGAGCAGCGAGCGGAGCTTGTGCCCCCAGATCTCGGCCAGGCTCGTGCGCACCGCCTCGCCGAACGCGATCCCGCCGGAGGCGCCGGCGCGCCGTCCGACGCGGCCCTCACCGGATGGGTCGGCACGCCCGGGTGCGGTCTGATCGGGCACGGTACGCTCCATCACTCGTAGCGCAGCGCCACGACCGGATCGAGGCGCGCGGCTTTCCAGGCGGGATAGGGGCCAAAGAAGGCGCCGACGAAGGTCGAGCACGCCAGCGCCCCGAGCACCATGCTCGGCGTCAGCGCGGCGGGCTGGCCGAGCATGCTGGCGATCGCGTGCACCAGCCCGATGCCAAGCACGAGCCCAACCGCGCCGCCGAGGCCGCTCACGATGGCGACCTCCATCAGAAACTGGACGCCGATGTGCCACCCCTTCGCGCCCAGCGCCTTGCGCACGCCAACCTCGCGCATGCGCTCCGTGAATGAGGCCATCATGATGTTAGCAACAACGATTCCGCCCACGATCAGAGAGATGAGGCCGCACACCTCGAAGGTGATGTCGTAGACCTGACCCTGCTTCTCCATCTCCTGCATGCGCTCCTGGCGGGAGAAAACCTGGAAATCCTCGGCGCCGTGGCGGGTGGCAAGCAGCCGCTTCAGCGCCGGCACGGCGTCCTTGAGCTCCTCCAATGAAGCGAGCCGCAGGCCGATCTGGTCAACCTTGCGCTCGCCTGCGCCGACCTGGCGCGCGAGCATCGTGGTCGCGGGCAAGACCACAAGCTCGTTCATCCAGCCGAGCGCGTTGTAGTTCTCGGACCGGTTCCAGTAGAACTCGCGGTAGAGCAACACGCCGGCGACGCGGAAGTAGTGATCGCCGATGCGCAGCCCCTTGCCGACCGGGTTCTCACTGCCGAAAAATTCCTGCGCGCGGTCGGCGCCGAGCACACACACCGCCGTGTGGTTGCTGATGTCCTCTGGGGTGATGAATCTGCCGCGCTCGACGATCAACTCGTGGAGGTCGGCATAGGTCGGCGAGACGCCGGTTACCCGGTATGAGCGTGAGAGCCGGGGGCTTCGCACCAGCAGGGACCGGCCCACCTCTGGCTCAACCAGGTCGAAGCCGGGGATCGATGCGCGGATCGCCTCGACGTCGTCAAGCGTCATGCCGCGGCTTGCCTGTTCGCGCGCCGACGCCCGCACTTTCTCGACCGGTCTCGGCCAGGCAAACACCTTGAGTATGCCGCCCGACTCCGCATAGTACTTGAGCGACTGCTGCTTGCCGCCGGCGGTCATCCCCATCGTGGCGACCACCGAGGCGACGCCGAGAACCACGCCGAGGGTCTGCAGCACGGTCCTGCCGGCGTGCGCGCGCACGTCGGCGAAGCCGTCAACGACCACTTCCATCAGGTTCATTTCACGCGGCCTGTCTTTCCTCGTCGGTCGCGACGCGGCCGTCGACCAATCTCACCACTCGGCGCGCATGCGCAGCGACCTGAGGGTCGTGCGTCACCAGGATCACGGTCTGTCCATCCCGGTTCAGCTCGTCGAAGAGCGCCATGACCTCACCGCCGGTGGCCTGATCGAGGTTGCCGGTGGGCTCGTCGGCAAGCAGGAGCGCGGGATTGGTTACGAGCGAACGCGCGACCGCGGCGCGCTGGCGCTGACCGCCCGAGAGCTGGCCCGGGAGGTGGCGCGCGCGATCAACGAGCCCGATGTGCTCGAGGATCGCGGTCGCCCGCCTGCGCCGCTCCTCGCGCTCGACCCCGCCGTAGAGCAAAGGCAGCTCGACGTTGCGCTGGAGGGTTGCGCGCGGCAGCAGGTTGTACGCCTGAAAGACGAAGCCGATGAAACGGTTACGCAGCTCGGCCAGGCGTCCACGTGAGAGGTTCGCGACCTCCTCGCCGTCAAGCAAGTAGGAGCCTTTGCTCGGCGTATCGAGGCAGCCCAGGATGTGCATGAGCGTTGACTTCCCGGAGCCCGACGGCCCCATGATCGCGACGTACTCGCCGCGCCGGACGACGAGATCCACGCCCTGCAGCGCGTGCACGGCGATCTCGCCGGTGTCGTAGGTCTTCCACAGCTCCGTGAGCGCGATCAGGGGCTGGCTCACCGCTCGTTCTCCTTCTTCTTCGGCTTGGTCGGGTCTTCGAGCGCGACTTCCTCGTTCGCCACGAGTCCGCTGACGATCTGCACGTGCGAGAGCGAGGCAAGCGCCGTCTCGACCTTGCGCTCGTCGAAGTGCTGCTTCCAGGCGTCCCGCGGATTCGGGGTCGCCTTGGGCTCTGCGGCCTTGCCTTTTCCACCCTTGCTGTCCTTTGCATCCTTTCCGGCCGCAGCCGTCAGCTTCTTGACGTAGACCACCTCACCGTCCTCGCGATGGAACACCGCCTCGACCGGCACCGCGAGCACGTGCTTCGCGGCCTCGCCCTTGATCGTGACGTTGGCGGTCATGCCGGTGCGCAGCTCCTTGCCCTGGTTGTCGAGCGTGATCTCGACGTCGAACACCTTGACTTGGTCCTGCAGGCGCGCCGCCGGGGCGATGCGCGACACCTTGCCGGGGAAACGCATCTTAGGGTAGGCGTCAAGCGTCACAACCACCGGCGCGGTGAGGCTGACCTTGCCGATGTCAACCTCAGAGACGCCCGCCTTGACGATCATCTTGGAGAGATCGGCGACGGTCGCGATCACGGTACCGGCGTTGAACGACCCCGCGCCGGTGACCGCCTCCCCCAGCTCCACGGCGCGAATGATCACGACACCATCCATGGGCGCGGTGATGTTGACGCGCTGGTTCGGGTTCGTGGTCATCGGCACGCCCGACGACTGGACGATCTGCGAGCGCTCGCGCGCGGCCTCGAGCGTCTCCTGCGCAGCCCGGAAGCGCGTCTCCGCAACCCGGTGGACCTCGTCGGAGATGAGGCCAGCCTTGAGCAGCTCGCTCTTGGCGCGGTAATCCTTGTCGGCGTCCGCGAAGTCAATGTCGGCCTGATTGACGCTGCGCCGCACGCCGGCGAGCGTCTGCGCTTGGTTGACGTCGGGCTCGATCGTGGCGATGAGTTGGCCCTTGCGCACCGCGTCGCCCGCGCGCACCGGCAGCTCGACAACCTTTCCCGAAAGCACCGACTTGACGTCCACCTTGATCTCGGGCTCGACCGTGCCGACCTCGAGCACCTCGACCTGGACGTCCGCGAACGCGGCCTTGCCGAGCGGTATGGGGTCCTTTTCTGCGTCCTTGTCCCCGGCCCGGGTGGTGACGGCGAGCACCACCCCGGCGCCGACCACGGCCACCGCCCCTATCCACAGCCAACGTTTGCCCACCCTGCTCATCACATCCTCCAAGTTGCGAAAAACGCCAACCTCGACTGATAGATACGTGAAATCCGGGCGATTGGTTTAGCTGCGCTCATATCCGGCGCAGCGCGCCGCAAGTCTCACCCAGAGATCTGTCCAGCGGGGGCCCGCTGTGGCCGTCGCCCCGGGCGCAGCCCGTGGGCTCAGCGCGGACCCAGGAACCTCTCCAGCGCAGCCTGGTTGAGGGCCGCCACGGCACGACCGACCTGCCCTTCGGGAACGAGGAAGTGGTCGGTCGCGAAGCTCGCGAACGCCAGCACCGGCACGCCGATCTCCGCCAGGGCGCGCGTGGCTGCCGCCAGCAGCCCGACCGTCCCGAACGACAGCGTCGTGTCCAGTGTCAGCGCCCGCCAGCCGCGCTCAACCTCAATCGCCATGTCACCCAGAAGCGCGAGCGACGCTTCCGGCACCAGCACGGTAATATCGCCGTGCCGAACGACGAGCGCGGTGGGAGCCCCGTCGGCCTCGAGGAACGCCACGTCGTCCGGCAGCGCACGCAGGCGGGCCACCGCGTAGGTCTGCGGCCAGAGTTTCACCCTCATCGTGCTCGTGCTGCCCGTGTCCATGGGGGGGACCCGCGCCTCTAGTAGGCGTCAAGGATGAAGTGGAGCGGGTTCTGCTTCTCGCCGTCCTTCCAGACCTCGTAGTGCAGGTGCGAGCCGGTGGTGCGGCCCGAGAGCCCGACCCTGCCGATTGGCATGCCACGCGTGACGCGCTGGCCTTCCTTTACGAGGAACCGCTCCAGGTGACCGTAGGCGGTGATGTAGCCGTAGCCGTGGTTGATCTTGAGCAGGCGGCCGTAGCCGGCATCCCGGTCGGCAAAGACAACGATCCCGTCCGCCGGCGCGGTGACCACCGAGCCGTAGGCGACCGAGATGTCCTGGCCTTCATGGAACGCAGGCTTGCGCGTGATCGGATCGAGCCGCGGGCCGAAACCGTCCGTAAGCACGCCCACCACCGGGGCGAGCACCGGGGTGTGCGAGAGCAGCACGGCCTCCTCCGAGAGCCGCCGCTCGACCTTTGCCAGCTCCTGATCGAGCCGCTCCTGCCGCCGCACGAGCATCTCGGGCTCCGCCGTGAGCCGGTTGAGGGGTCCGCCCGAGCCGACTGCGGCCCGTGACTCATCCCCGCTTTCCGTGAACAGGTCAGGCACACCGGCGGCGATCGCCAGCGTCTTGGTGCGCTGCTCGAACTGGGAGAGCCGCGCCTGAACCTGGTGCACCGTCTCCGCCAGGCGCTGGTTGCTGCTGCGCAAGTCCTTGTTCTCGTTTTCAACGGCGCGGTACGCCGCGCGCTGGCGGAGGAAGGAACCCGAAGCCGCCAGCGAGACCGCCGACAGGATAATCACAAACACGCCCAGGACGGCAACCAACTTCAGCATCCTGGGCGAGATCCGCAGCTTGTAGACTTTGCCGTGAGAATGAGGCACGATGATGATGGTGTTGTGCCGCTTCTCCGCCACCACTTCGACCTCCTCAAGCGCAGCCATGACGACAATACCACCGACCTGCGTGCTGAGCGTGTTACCGCAACTTAAGACAGTGCCACATCCGTACGCGGCCTGTCAAGGAGTCCGCGCCCAAGAAACGCAAGTGTAACAAAGAATAGCAGCTTGCCGACCACGGATGGCAGGCCGCGGGAGGCACGCGATGCTCTTGGCCGAGTTTTCCCTCACGCCGCTCGACAAAGGCGCGAGCGTGGGCGCCTACGTCGCCCGCTCCCTGGACATCATCGACCGGTCGGGCCTGCCGTACCGGCTCGGCCCGATGGGAACCTGCGTCGAGGGTGAGTGGGACGCAGTCATGGCTCTCGTCAAGGCCTGCCTGGAGCGCATGGCCGCGGATTGCGAGCGGATCAGCATCTCCTTCAAAGGCGACTGGCGCCGAGGGGCGTCGGGCCGCCTCACCGCCAAGATCGAGAAGGTCGAGAGCACGCTCGGCCGGAAGCTGAAAACATAGGCCCAGAAGCACTTGCGCCCGCTGGCCTGCGTCCCGGCGAGGGGTGCGAGTCGTGTGCCGCAAGGGGAGGCCTGCCACCAGGCGGAGTGATGTCACCTACGCGGTGCCGCAGGCGCGGGAGGTGGACGGGGCTGACATTGGCAAGCTCGAGCGCGGTCAGCCCAAGCGGCTGCGCGGGTGGGACCGCCGCTACTGCTGCATGGTGACCGTTGTCGGATCGTTGGTGATGTTGTCAATCACCGAGGCGAACGCCGCCACCCCCGATCCGGTCTGCACCGTGATCTTCGCGTACCCACGGTCCATCGCCGTCTGT
>Ga0209048_10000325_pt1 | contig 52019 bp, 47 predicted proteins | sample FrelakmetCRP12CR_FD_187146 | JGI IMG/M metagenome (GOLD analysis project Ga0209048, IMG submission 187146) | Freshwater lake sediment microbial communities from the University of Notre Dame, USA, for methane emissions studies - CRP12 CR (SPAdes)... | ecosystem: Environmental > Aquatic >...
TCGATCCAGCCTCGATGGTTGACTGGCAGAGCAAAGCCTTAGCCGCGGCGATCTTCTGCAGTATGCCGGCGCGCTCCAAGTGAGCGGTTTCTCGCACTTGGAGTGGCCCAGCGTCGCTTTCCCCGCGTTGTCGGTGGCTTCGTCCGGTTCGCCTGCCTGCCGGAACCGCTGCCTGCACGACACCAATGTTCGAGCCGACTTCTGCGAGGTGAGCGCACTCGAGGGCATTACGGCCATTCACGATTTCCAAGATGCGCGCGCCGTAGCGCACGGTCGGCTGCCAGTCAAAGCCATTGCGCTGCCAGAATCACGGCCGCACGCGCCTTGGCCAATCGGTTCTGCGCTTCGCGCTTACGTTGGGGTCGACACGCCAACGGCTGGCCATGGGCGTGCCGGTCGTGCCTGCCGACACCGCAAGAGCCAGCCAGCTCAGGCTGCATATCCAGCTTGGCGAGAATCCTTGCCTGACGCTGCTGCGGAGGGGGGGACAACCGCCGCTGCCGGCTGGCCACAAACTCCGACTGACAAGGCAATCGCCTAAAGAAACACACGCCCGCGCTTCAAGCGCTCGCACCGGCGCGACGCTCGCCGCGCTGTTCCCAGCCGCCTCGCCACGCCAAAGAAGAGAGCAGAAAGTCGCAGGTTCTCTGGTTAAGCCGTTAGACAAACCACGCACGCACCGCAACATCCCGACTCTGCTCTGCCATGACAAACCCCGACAGTGCCTTCATCAACGTCGGTGCACCGCTGGCTCCGGGAGACGACCAGCCTTTCGGCGCACCTCTGCCAGTTCACTTCCAGCACGTGCTGCTGCTGTCGGCACCGCCCGAGTTGAGGGACGTCTGCGCCCCGGCCGAGGTCACGGTGAACGAGGCGCATGAGGTGTCTTTGGTTTGGGCGCCGATCGGCGCGGCGGTGAGACTGAATGCCCACACTGTTGTCGCAGTCCCCGTCGTGACCGTCGGCGTATTCACCTGGTAATAGCCGTCGCCGATAGTCTGTGGAAAGCCGGCAGTGGCCAAGCCCAAGTCGGTCCCGACGCTGCTGTAGGAACTGTTCGTGCTGAAGTAGCGCTCCTCGCGCCCTGCCAGGTCGAGCAGGGCGGTCTTTGCATCGGTACGCCGCGACTTGCGGATCTGCGACTGGTAGGAGGGCAAGGCGATGGCGATCAGAATGCCGGCGATCGCCACCACAATCATGAGTTCTATCAAGCTGAAGCCGGCGTAGGCCCATCGGCGTGGTGTCCCGTGCCCGATCATGTGGCGATACTCCCGCTGCTACCGCAACTGTGTCCAGGTCGTACGCTGGACCGTGAAGTTGGGCGGCAGAGCGATCGGAATCACCTTGCCCGGCGATTGTCCCGGCTGCGGGTTGATCGCCTGGCCGATGAGGAACGTCGTGGATTGCTGGGTAGTCACAACGCTCAATGCTCCGGTCTCGTTTGTCTGCACTCCAACCATGTTCACACTTGTTGCGTAATTGAGGAAGCCGCTGAATAGCGGGGTCGAGACTGATGAGAACGTGCCTCCGTCATCCACCGCGACCACATACGTAATCCCGCTGTCCGAAGCGTTGGCACAGGTCAACGGGCTGGTCGTCCCCGGTATGGTCGAGTTCACGATCAGACCCTGCTGAAAGAGAATCGGGCTGGAAACGATCTGCTCGTTCTGCTTATAAGCGCCGGTGCCGTTGCTGCCCGGCAGATTGGCATACCAGCCAAACTTGGCGCCGCTGTTGCACGAGGTATCGCTGGTGCATTGCGGCCAGGTAACGGCCGTGTTGCTGGTGTTGACGGTAGCCGGGGTCGTGGTGTTGACGACAGTGAAGGTCTGCGCCTGCAGATTCGAATAACTCAGAGTGTAGGGAGCCGACGAGACGCCGCTTGCTGTCTTCGCCGCCCCCGCGGTCAGACTCGCGTATTGCGTCGGCGATTTCGCGTTCCAGCTCGCGAAGTTCCAGTCCCAGATGCCGTAAAGACTCTGCGTCCCGGACGCATAGGTCGTGGGCGTCGTGTTGGTCAGCTGCGTCCGCTGTCCTGTGCCAAACGCCACGATGACGGCCGGCGTGCCGCCGGCAACCGCCTTCGCCGCCAGAACGAGCGGCGTCGTGATCGGCTGACCAGCCTGGGTCTTGAAGAGCGGCCCGGCGGTAACGCCCCATCCGGTGTACGAATTGGCCGTCAGGTCGAACCGCCAAACGTTGCCCTGCAGATCGCCGGCGTACACGTAGTCTGTGATGTGGTCCCCGTCGAGATCCGCCGGCGTGACGTAGGCAATGCCATTGGGACTGCCGCTTGACCCAACATTGGTGCTGAAATAGTAGAAGAGCTTGTTGCCGCTCGTATCGACGGTCATGACATAGATGCCGGCATCGCCGGCGCTGCTGCCGAAACCGTTGCCGAAGATCACGCCCCACCCACCGTTGTGCAAACGGCGGATCACCGGCGTTCCATACGTATTGCCGAGGTGGGTACCGCAACTCGAGACGTTGACGCAGGTGATCGTGCTCGAACTCCAGTCCCCGATGACCAAGCTCGCCGCGTTGGCCTCGGCAAAATTGCCTGGATTAGTGATGTCCAGCGCGTAGAGCCCGGCGCCGCCCGCGCCGAGGCCGCCCACCAGCCACGTGTGCCAAGCGTTGTTGTAGAACAGGTCACCGTATCCGGGTGACGCATCGACGTAGAAATTATGGCCGTAATTTGCGCTGGAGTAATCGATGCTGCTATTGGTCGAGCTATGAATGGTGTTCAGCACCACGCTTGGCATGTATGCCAGCACCTCTGCTCCGTCGTTCGGGGTTGTCGCGTCTGCCACCGGGGTCGACGTCGGGGTGATGACATTCCCGGTCGCATCCTCGGAGCCGGACCTGAAGCCGTGGACGAACCCGTCATTGGCGCCGGCATAGAGGACGTTCAGACGCCCGCTGTTTGTGGGCAGGTTCGAGGTGTAACTGCTCGCGAAGGTCGCGTAGGACGTCCCGCTGTTCTCCGCCGGAACAGCCGCAGGGAACAGGCGGTCCTTCCAAACCTGATAGTAAGGTGAGCGCGGTGACCCGACGTAGACCGGGCTCGAATCCATGATGTCGCCCAGAACCCCGTCGCGAAAGCGGAACAAGCCGACGCCCAAGGTATTGATCTCATTGCTGCGGTCGCCGCGCAGATAACTCAAGCGCTGGGTCCCTTTGCTGTCACCAAGATTCAGGGGGGCGTTGGTGACGCTGCTCGCCCATTGAAACGGGACGCCCGCGGAGCCACTCCACGTCAACATCGTCCGGCTGCTTTGGGCGGCGGTCGGCGTGCTGACACCGGTCGTGGCGCAGGTCGTAGTCGCCGGATACAAACCTGAGATGCCACTCAACACGCACTGGCTGTCCCAGTTCGCGAAGGTGTTGAGGCTCAGGGTGCCGCTGGTGTTGACCAGGCCATAGGCCGTCATTCTGCCGGTCCAATTGGTCGGATTGTAGTAGGCGAAATAGGCCTGCGAGGTGGTCTGGAGTTTTCCGGCCTGCAGCTGGTCGGTCGTCGCGGAAGTACTCGACGTATCGACCGGTGCGGCCTTGAAACACATGACCTCGTGAACGTTCGTAGAGCCGCCGGTGGAGCCCGCAAAGCCGAACCGCAGCGTGCTCGGCAGCGCGCCATTCGACGCCGTGATGCTCTGATTCTTGATGACCGACGTGAATGCGCCGCCATTGACGCTGTAGGAGAGGCTCAGTAATCCATCCTGTGTGATCTTCAGGTTGTACATCAAGACGGGGGTGACGTTCACGCCGTCGGGCCGGTGCGACTGCGTGCCGGTCAGAGTCTCATTAGCCAGCTTCAGCGACGTGCCAAGTTCCGCGTAGGCGCCCGCGATGGGCGCGTAATCCCTCAGGACTGGAAGGCCAGCGCCTGTCAGCGTGGCCGCCGGCACGACCACGGGGCAATTCTGGCCAGTAGTACCGCTGGTGCTGGTGCCGGGACCACCGTTGCCGACCGTGCAGTTATCACCGCCACTCTTGATATGGGTCGCGCCATAGTCCAGAACCTGGCCGTTGATACACGTGTTCTGCACCGCATTCGCCTGCTGGGTGGACGTCAACGACGACGGATAATAGGTCGGGTAGGTCTTGTGGAGGTACGCCCACGCGACGCTGCCTGCGCCGCGCAAACCGATGCGGTTCGGCATGTAGCCGTAACCCGCGTAACCATTGTCGCCGGCGGGCGAGTTGTAGGTCATGAGCGGCGCGGCGCCGGACTGGGGATTGACCCGGTTCGTGCCCGCGTAACCGGAAGCCAGCGTGGCCCCGTGCAGGAAGTTGCCGTATTCGTCGATACCGAGCCCAAGGTAGGCGCCGACCAGGCCGTCATAGTGCGTGTTATCGTCGTTGTTGATGTTGGAACAGCTGTAGGCCAAGCTGCCGCCCCACGCGCCGACGAGGTTGGTGCCGGTGCCGTCGTAGGGGGTGGTCGTGTTGGGATTCAGGCTGCCATCGATGAGGTAGAAGGAGAGGCCGTCGGCACCCTCCTGGTAGCCGTTGGCTCCGCCGCTGTCGCCATGATAGGTGGCGGTCTTGAACGTGATCTGCACGCCCTGCGATGCATCGAACGTGAATGCGGAGACGATCGAGCCATTCTCGCCATGCCCGTTAGTTCCGGTGGTATTGATCGCGCCGTTAGTGAACCTGAGTGCGCCATTGCCCACCGTGTCGTACCCGGTGCCGGTGGCTCCGCCAACGAATGCCGTATCACCTGAGTATTGGCCGTGCGTTTGCGAATAGTAATTCGTCCAGATGGTGCTGCACCCGGGGACGGAATTCGGCTTCGTTGTCGAAGTCGAGCTGCCGGCGGTCAGGCACGCTCCATTGGTGAAATACCACTGGTTGTCAGTGGTTGCGCCGGTAAAGTCTTCCGCGTAGACGGTTTGCGCCTGGGTCAGGCGCGCAAACGCGATAACGAACAGAAACAGCGCTGCGCGACCAGCAGAAGATTTCATGTTCATTACATTGCTCCCAGATTACAGACGAGGCAGGCGACGACCACCGTACTCTCGACGACGGCGGCGGTGTTGGTACTGAGACCGGAACTGTAGGCATCGATCTTGTAGACTTCGGCGTGGCCACGGCCGGCATAGGCGCCAAGGTCGGTGATATAGAAAAGCGGCTGCCGGAAATAGACATCGTTGACCGTGCTGTCTTGGATGTTGCCGGTAATATTCATCTTAGGTGGGGTGTAGAGCACCCCGGCAGCCCAGGGCGCGTTCTTGGCGCTGATGCCGAGGCTCGCCAGCGTGTTGCTGCAGATCTGTGGCGTGGTACCGGCGGCACCGGTGCACACAACGTCTGCGGCACTCGGTACTCCAGCGACCACGCTAAAGGGCGCATTGCTCGAGTTGGCAAGCCAATACTCCGCGTAATTCTCGACGCTGACGGCCGCCTGCAGCGCGCGCTGCTTGTCGCGCGTATTGCCCGCGATTCTTTCCTGCAGGCCGAAGCTACGGAACATCGCGATGCCGATGATGGTGACGACCAGCAGCAACAGCAGGCTGGCGATCAGCACCATGCCGTATTGGGCGGACTTCAGATTTTCCGATTGCTTGATCATATGCACGTTACGTCGCGCTCATGAGGCTGATGTAGCGCTGAACCTGGATCGTTGCCGGCTGCCCCGGCCCGGTGAGCGGATTCGTCAACGTGAGCGTCACCAGCACCGAAATTACGCTGCCCCACTTTGTCGCTGCGGTCACCTGCGTTGCGGTCATGTAGGTGTCGACATTTGTGCCAGAGGTGGAGGTGTTGACGCCATACAAGACGCTCATGGTCTGCACACCGCTGACGAGCGGATACACCGTGCCATTCATGGTGCAGACCAGCTGGTACACGCCGCCGATCTGCTGCACGTTGAAGGTGTTGGTGTAGGTCGCATTGGCGCCGGTGGTGTTTGTGGTGCCGGCGCAATTGAGGATGCCGTCGCCGGATGCCGTCGTGTAACGCGCCGAGATGGTGTCGCCCGGTGCCGCCGCCTGGTACAGGCCGGCCAGCCCTTGTCCAGCCGCGAAGGACACGGTCCCAACGGTCGCGACGGGTAGCGCCGAGGCGGCGGTATAAGTCGTCGGATCAGGAAAATAACCGCCTTGCTGGATCACATCGGTCATCACCGTCAGGGCCAGCCGCTCGCTATCCTGCAGCTGCGCCAGCAGTTTTTGGCCGGCGAAGGTGTGCCGGTTGTACTGAAGCATGACCAGCAGTCCGCCCAGCAGGAACAGCCCGATCAGCAGCGCGACCATCAGCTCGACTAGGGTCACGCCGCCTTGCCGGTGCGCTGCGCGCTCGCTCGCGTGACGGTGCGTCATGAGTCAGGGCACCACGTAAATCGTATAGAGAGGTGCCGTCATCGTCGTGCCCTGCGACTGGCTGTTGATGGCGACGTTCTTTTCCACCCAGTTCACCTGGATCTCACACTCGACCGGTACGCCACTTGCGGGTGTCGGGCAGCTGATGGTCGCGGTGGGTTTGGGCAGGACATTGTTGAGGGCGGTGACCCAGTTCGTAAGATCATAAGCAGCCAACTTCACGGGCGTGCAGGGTGCATCGCCACCCCCCGAAGCGCAGGCATAGGTGTTCTGCAAGGTCGCATCGCTCGCGGTCGTGATGGTGGTGCCCGTGGCGGTAAACGTGAAGGGGGTCGTGAGCGAGGTCGTCGACCCCGCCTGCCAGTAACTGCTGTTGGCGTGCATAGCCGACGCCAGGCTGGAGGCCTGGAACGCTGCCAGGGATTGCTGCCTTGCGATGCCGGTGCTGGCATAGGACAGAGCCTGTGTCTTGGCCAGCCCCAGCATGCCCACGGCGATGATGATCAGCGCCACCATGACCTCAAACAGCGTGAAGCCCGACGCGCCGACACGTCCTGCGCTCCGTCCAGCAATGCGCCGCTGTTTCACGTGCATGTCACACCGTCATAGAGCATCGTGGCCAGCACTCCGATGAGGGTGATGGACAAGCAACGGGTCGAAGCGTTATTGACCGGACTGGCGTGCAGCGTCAGCAGTGCGCCACTGGCGAGACCGACGGCAAAACCCTCGCGATTGAACGTGACCACCGAGACGTTGTTGTTCGCGACGAACGTGTCGCTGCTGGTGAAGGCGCTCTGTACGCGCAGTACGATGTCGGCGGCATTATCAACCGCGCCATTGCCGTTCACATCGGAGAACACGATCCAACCGTTCTGCCAAGTATTGTTGCCGGAACAGCTCGCACCGTCTTGGGAGACGCAGACGCTGACCGTCTGGCCTTCCTTGATCGCCTCGGAGCGCGCGTACTGCAGATCACCCAGCAGCCCGTTGATCTCAGCCGCAATGCGATTGGCATTGGTCGCGGCCTTGTACGCCGGTACGCCAAACGCCAACAGCATGGCCACGATGGCCACCACGACCATGACCTCAATCAGGTTCAGGCCGCGGTTGGCGCGAGGCCCCGCTCGATCAGCAAGCCTCCGAAAGGATCGGACTCCGCCCATGAGGACATATTACACAGAACTTCCCAGATGACGACTATAGGCAGCGCCGGCCACCTCGAGTGAGACGCGGTTCACAGAACCGCGCTACGGCACGCCAGGATTCCCTGCGGTTAGGGAACCTGCGGCACCACTCTCCGGCGCCGACCGCCCTCACCACGGCAATCGTTACCTCCGGGGGCCCGCCGCCGGCTTCCAGCCGGAGCAGATGATCGAGACGCCGATGCTCGGCCTCACGGAGCGGGTATCGACGTCTCCTGCCCGAAGGTCGACGATCCGGTTGGTCACGGGTGAGCCGGTCACGCAGCTCGTCACGTTGCGCGCGGACATCGACACCGAGCACGGCATGGACAACTCCGCTGCAGATCGAAGGACTCGGCACTCACGAAGCAGGCCGCCATCCTGGACCATCAGCTGCGCGACAACGGCCGGAGTCGCAACGAGCTGCGGAGCGCCATCGCGCTCGTGAGACAGGGCGGCTACGAGCTACCGCTGCAGCTCGCCAATGTCCGGGACTGAGCCGACTCAGGCGTAGGCCTTGGTCATCGCCTGCAACCGACGTCGTTGCAGGCGCAGCCGCTGCTCGATCTCGAGGAGGCGCAAACGGAAGCTCGCGTCCTCCCACTTCTGCATCAGGTGCTGCTTGCGGTCGGTGACCCACTGGTCCTTGAGGCGCGCCCACTCCTCGAGCGCCCGGCGGAACGCGGCGTACTCCTCGGCCACCCGCGCCTTGAGACGCTCGATGTGCTCGTTCGCCTCGCCGCCGCCGGACTTGCGCTGCTCGAGCGCGGCTTCCATGCGCTTGAACTGCATCCCGAGCTGCGCACGCTGAATCCACAGGTCCGGGACCCGCTTCAGGTTGCTCGCGAACCCGGTGAAAGCAAGCAGCGCGATCAGCCACTTGGTCGGGTCGAACTGCCACCACCTCACGCCGTTGCGATAGTCGTTCTGAAAGATGTGGTGGAAGTTGTGGTAACCCTCCCCGTAAGTCAGGAAGGCCAGCACTGGGTTGTCGCGCGCGGTGTTCTCGTCGGTGTAGGGCTGGGAGCCCCACAGGTGCGCCAGCGAGTTGATGAACCACGTGCAGTGGTGGTTGACGACCAGACGCAGCAGGCCGGCGAGCAGGAACACGCCCCATGGGTCGCCGACGGCCCAGCCGAGCGCGAGCGGCAGCGCGATGTTGGTCGCCAGCACGAGCGGCAGGTAGTAGCGGTGCTGGAACATCACGATCGGGTCGCGCTCGAGGTCCCGAGCGTTGGTGAAGTCGTTCCGCCCGCTCGGATAGTTCCGCAGGATCCAGCCCATGTGCGAGAACCAGAACCCGCGCCGGGCGCTGTAGGGGTCCTTGTCCCAGTCGTCGACGAAACGATGGTGGGTGCGGTGCTGCGAGCCCCAGATCAGGATGCTGTTCTGCATGGCCATCGCGCCAAAGATCATGAAGAACAGCCGCACGCTCCAGTGGGCGTTGTAGGCGCGGTGCGACCACAGGCGGTGGTAACCAGCCGTGATGGACATGCCGGTGGCGAGCAGGGTGACGAAGAACAGCACCACCGCCGCCGTGCTGTAGCCGTGGGCGAGCCCGTACCAGGGCACGCAAACCAGAGCCGCCAAGGGCATGGCGGTGAACAGGATGGTCGTCAGCCAGTTGATCGGGGCGTGCTCGGCAGCACGGGCGGGAGTTTCGTTTTGCATCAGAGGGTTACCGCGAAGCCGGGAATGGCGGTGCGTAAAGCTTAATCAGTTTACTCGTCACGGCACCGGTGTGCCTCGGTATCTCTAACTGGCTGATTCAACGACGTTTATGGGCTGTCGGATCCTGTGCCCGGGCCCGACCCGGAGCGGCGAGTGCGGGCGTGGCCGCTGCCGCCCCCGGTTGACGGCGGGCGAACCGCGGGTTGTCATGCCGGATCGCGATACCGGCCAAGAAGTAACGAGTTCCGCATGCCCGCAAGACGCCAGACCCCCGCTGCCTCCCGCGCGAGCGGCACCCGGATCCTCGCCGTTCTGATGGCGACTGCCGCCGCCCTGGTCGGCCTCGCGATCCCCGCGCGCTCGGAGGCGCAGGCCGTCCAGCCTCACGAGGCGCTGGAGGACGCCAAGCTCTACTTCACGGCGCCGCTGCGCTGGGACGGGGGCGACTGGCTCTTCTTCGGCGGCACGCTGGCCGCGATCGGCATCGCACACCATTACGACGCCCAGGTCCGCGAGCACTTCGTCGACAGCTCGCCCAGCGCCCTTGACGGTAAGGACCCGCACAGCACCAACGATGCGCTGCCGGCTGCGGTGCTGGTAGCCGGGACCTGGCTGCTCGCCGGCGTAATGGACCAACCCGCGGGCTGGCGGGAACTCGGCTCGATGCTGGAAGCGACCACGTTCACGGCCGTGAGCGGCGAGTTATTCAAGTACGCCTTCGGGCGGCAGCGGCCCAACGAGACGACCGACCCCAACCAGTGGTTCCACGGCGGCGCCTCCTTCCCCTCGCTGCACGCGGGCGCTGCATTCGCCATCGGCACTGTATTCGCCGAGTCCGGCAACGACAGCGACCGCTGGCTGCGCCGGCTCCTGGGCTATGGGGTCGCAGGCTACACGGCGTACGCCCGCGTGCAACACAACGCCCACTGGACCTCGGACGTGGTCGCGGGAGCCTCGCTCGGCTTTTCAACCGCGCGCTTCACCATGCACCGGCGCGAGGACGGCAGCGAACAGCGGGCGTCGGCGATGCTGGTGCCGGTCGAGGGCGACGGAGTGATGCTGGCCTTCGTGATACCGCTGCACTGACCGCGGGATCCGGCCCCGCTCAACCCCGCAGCAAGTCGATCAGCAGCGCCGCGGCAACCCCGAGCGCGCCGAGGCTGACCAGCAGCACGGCGGCCGCAGCGCAGTCCTTTACTGCCTTGACGCTGGGGTGCTGCCCGGGATGGAGGTGATCCAGCAGATGCTCGATCGCCGTGTTGAAGAGTTCTGCGGCCAGCACCGCGGTGATCGTCAGCCCGACGAGCGCCCACCAGTGCGGCGCCGGACGCAGCCAGGCCATCCCGGCGAGCACGGCGGCGGCCACCAGCGCCTGGGTGCGGAAGCTGTGCTCGGTGCGCAGCGCATGGGCGATGCCGGCGAGCGCAAAGCCCAGACGCAGAGCAAACGGCCGGTTCTTCATCTGGATCTCGCTGCCATCGCCCGCCGGGCGTCCCCCGGGAACTTAGGCGTCGCGCCGCCGCGCTGTCAACGACAGTGGCAGGCGTCGAGCAACGCCGGCCACGCCGCCTCGAGATGCTCGCGCGCGGCAGGGGACAGCGGCGCGCCGAGTTCGAAGCTCTCGCCGCGTACGCACAGCACGAACGACGGCGGCGGCGGCGCATCGCACACCCGCACGAATGCCGCCAGCACCGCCGCCGGCGGCAGCGCGTGGCTGGTGTGCAGGAACTCGGCCGCGGGCTCCACGAGGACGAGCTCGAAGGGGGAAGACGTCCCGGCACCCGCGTCCACGAAGATGACGCGCTCGCGGCCGACGAGGTCGAGCGCGTGCTCGACCTGCAGCTGGAACTCGACGATCACCTCCACGCCCGGCAGAGCGGCCGCGTCGAGCCGGGCAGCGAGCTCGGGCCCCAGTGCGTCGTCGCCGCGGCTCGGGTTGCCGACGGCGAGCACCAGAACCGGGGCGATGGCCGGGGCCGCGCTCACCCCCGCACCAGGCTGTCGATGATCCCGCCGTCGGCATCGATCAGCTGCACCGCGAGTGGCATCTTGCCCATCGCGTGCGTCGCGCAGGACAGGCACGGGTCGAAGGCGCGGACCGCGACCTCGATGTGGTTCAGGAGGCCCTCAGTGAGCTTGCGTCCGTCGAGATAGCGGCGCGCGACCTCGCGGATGGCGAGGTTCATGGCCTGGTTGTTGTGGGTCGTCGAGACGATCAGGTTCGCGCGGACGACCTGGTCGTTCTCGTCGACGCGATAGTGGTGGATGAGCGTTCCCCGCGGGGCCTCGATGACGCCGACGCCGCGTGCCTGCCGCTCCCCGCCCGCCATCAGCTCGCGGCCGAGCAGGTCGTCGTCGTGCAGCAGGTCCTTGATCGCCTCGGCGGCGTGCAGCATCTCGATCATGCGCGCCCAGTGGAAGCCGAGGGTCGAAGCCGCGGCGCGGCCGTCATCGAAGCTCAGGAACTCGCGGCGTTCGCGGTCCGCGAGCGGCGTCGGTATGAAGTCGCAGCGCGTCACCCGCGTCAGCGGCCCGACGCGGTACCAGCCCTCCTCCGGGCCGAGCTCGCGGAAGAACGGGAACTTCATGTACGACCAGGCCTTGACCTCTTCGGAGATGCGCTCCCAGTAACGGTCGTAATCGGCGTGGTCGAAGATGGTCCGGCCGGCGGCGTCCCGAGCGCGCAGGCCACCGTGGTAGAGATCCAAGGCGCCATCGGCCCGCACCAGGCTCAACGTGTGAGCCGGGAATGTGGCGAACGAGCGATAGGCCTCGAGGTTCTGCTCGAAGAGCTGCCGCACGAGGCGCACGGCGTCGCGGCTCCACGCCACCATCTGGTAGATTTCCGACCGGAGCGCCTCGCGCTCCTCGGCCGTGAGACTCTTGTTGACGCCGCCCGGCACGGAGCCCGTGCCGTGGATGCGCTTGCCCGCCGTGTGACGGATGACTTCCTGCCCGTACTTGCGCAGCAGCACCCCCCGCTTCGCCACCTCGGGGTATTCAGCCGCGACCCCGACGATGTTGCGTCTCGCCACCTCGGAGTCGAAGCCGAAAAGCAGGTCGGGTGAGGACAGGTGGAAGAAGTGCAGCGCGTGCGACTGCAGGATCTGGCCGTAGTGCATCAGCCGGCGGATCTTCTCCGCGGTCGGCGTGAGCTCGGTTGCACCCACGACCTGGTCGAGCGCCTTGCAGGCCGCCAGGTGATGGCTCACCGGGCAGATGCCGCACAGCCGCTGGACCATGACCGGCACCTCCCAGTACGGCCGGCCCTGGATGAACTTCTCGAAGGCACGGAACTCGACGATATGCAGTCGCGCCTGCCGGACGTGGCCGTCCTCGTCGAGCAGCAGCGTGACCTTGCCGTGGCCCTCGACGCGCGACAGCGGTTCGATGACCACCCGGCGCAGTTGCGCGGGATTCGCTGCCGTTTCGAGGGCCGGTTGCGTCATGGCGGATCAGTCGTATTGGATGAGCCCCGGCCCGAGCGTCGGCGTGCGGCCGTCGAGCAGGTCGGTGAGGAACTTCCAGATGGCATCGCCCGAGGGCGGACAGCCGGGAATGAAGTAGTCAACCTTCACGACCTCGTGCAGCGGGTGCACCTTGTCGAGCGGCAGCGGCAGCTCCGGATCGTTCGGGATCATGCCCTTGGCGATGCTCGGTTCGGTGAGGTAGACCTCCTGCAAGCACTGCCCGAGGTCGAGGTGGTTGCGCTGCGCGGGCAGGCCGCCGTTAACGGCGCACGCGCCGATCGCGATCAGGGTCTTGCAGTTGGCGCGGAACTCGCGCAACACGTGCACGTTCTCGGCGTTGCAGACCCCACCCTCGACGATGCCGAGGTCGCAGGGACCGCAGTGCTTGATGTCGGTGAACGGCGAGCGGTCGAACTCGACACGCTCGAGCAGCGCAAACAGCCGCTCGTCGATGTCGAGGAAGGACATGTGGCAGCCGAAGCAGCCCGCGAGCGAGGTCGTCGCGACCTTGAGCTTGCGCCGGGTGAGGTCACTCATGTGGGTGCTTCTCCAGCGGGCGCGGCGCGTCCTCAAGGGCCTGCGCGCTGATCGGGCTGCGGTCGTAGCGGCGGCTGCCGATGGGCACGGCGAACCCCTCCCGCTTCCTCAGGATCACGCCCACCGGGCACACCTCGACCGCCTTGTCGCCGAGCGCGATCTCGGTGTCGGCGAGCCGACCGGACTCCGCATTGACGATGAGGTGCTTGCCGAGGCCGCGGCCGCCGAGCGAGAAGACCCGCTTGCCGTCCACGTCGCGCGACGCCCGGACGCAGAGTTCGCAGAGGATGCAGCGGTTGAAGTCGAGCCACAGGTCGGGGTGAGAGGCGTCCACGGGCCGCTCCGGAAACAGGTGCCGGAAGCCCGCGGTCATGACGCCAAGATCGTAGCCGAGCGCCTGCAGCCCGCAGTTGCCGCTCTTCTCGCAGGACGGACAGAAGTGGTTGCCCTCGGCGAACAGCATCTGCACTAGCGTGCGGCGCAGGTCGTTCAGCTCCTCGGTGTTGCTCTCCACCTCGATCGCCGACTCCGCGGGCGTGGTGCAGGTCGCGACCGTGCGGCCGTTGACCCGGGCGGTGCACACCTTGCAACTGCCGTGCGGCTGAAACTCCGGGTGGTAACAGAGGTGCGGGATGTAGCGGCCCGCCGTCAGCGCCGCCTGCAGCACGGTCTGGCCCGGCTGGAACGGTACCTCCTCGCCGTCGAGCAGGAACGTCCGCTGTACCGTCACGGCTGGGTCTCCAGGTGCGCGCCCGTGTCGTCGCGGCCGGTCATCTGCCGGGCGCGGGCGAGCGCCCCGTCGAGATCGAAGGCCGGCGTGAAATCGAGCGAGCGGAGCTTCCGCTCGTAGGCCGGACGGAACCGCTGCAGGGTATCGAGGATCGGGTTGCACGCGGTGTGTCCGAGCCCGCAGTGCGCCGACATGAGCAGCACGTGATTGAGGCGGTTCATCTCGCGCAGCTCGTGCTGGGTGCCGTTACCGTCGTGGATCTTGTCCATCGCCGCGACCAGCATCGAGGTGCCGACCCGGCACGGCGTGCAGAAGCCGCAGCTCTCGTGCGCGAAGAAGTGCGTGTAGTTGCGGGCCACCTCGAACATGTCGCGGCTCGAGTCGAACACCGTGAAGGCACCGGCCGTCGGCAGGTCCTCGAATGCGATGCGGCGGTCGAACTCCGTCGCGTCGATGCAGATGCCGGACGGCCCGCTGATCTGCACGGCCTGCGTATCGTTTGCGCCGCAGTCCTCGAGCACCTGCCTCACCGGAACGCCGAAGGGGTACTCGTAGAGTCCAGGCCGCGCGACGTCGCCCGCGACCGAGAGGACCTTGGTGCCCGCCGACTTGAGCGTGCCGAGGCCGCGATACCAGTCGCCGCCGTGCACGGCGATCAGTGCCGCCGCACACAGCGTCTCGACGTTGTTCACGATCGTGGGCTGCCGCAGGTAGCCGCTCGTCACCGGGTACGGCGGGCGGTTGCGCGGCACGCCGCGCTTACCCTCGAGCGACTCGATCAGGGCGGATTCCTCGCCGCACACGTAGGCACCCACGCCGACGTGGATCTGGATGTCGAAGTCGAAGCCGGGCTGCTCGCAGATGCGGTTGCCGAGCAGGTGCTCGGCGCGGCGCCGCTCCAGCGTTGCCTGCAGCCGCTCGAGCAGGTAGCGGTACTCGCCACGCAGGTACAGCAGGCCCTGCGTGGCCCCGGTCGCGTACGCTGCTACCGTCATGCCGTCGAACAGCAGGTCCGCATGGCTCGTGAGCAGGACCCGGTCCTTGAACGTACCCGGCTCGCCTTCGTCGGCGTTGCAGACGACGTAGTGCGCGAGCCCGGTCGCGTGGCGGCACGCCTCCCACTTGATGCCGGTCGTGAAGCCGGCACCGCCGCGACCGCGCAGGTTCGATCGCTTTATCTCCTCGAGCATCGCCACCGGGCCGAGCGCGGCCCCCTCGTAGCCTTCGCGCCACGAGCGCTCGTTCGCCGCGTGCTCCGACCAGCCGCGGCCGCCGCGCTGCAGGGCAGCGCGGATCGGGTCGCCAGAGGCGAGCGCATTCGCCAGCAGGACGTCGGGGCGGCGCACGTTGTCCTGCACGAGAAAGAATTCCGCCGGCCACTCGGCGAGTGGAGTGCGGGCCAGGATCAGTTCGCCGATGCGGTCGACGCGCTCCGGGCTCAGGGCCGGGATCGCGCGGCCATTAACCAGCAGCGCCGGGCCCTGGTCGGACATGCCCGTGCAGGAGGTGCGGTCGACGCTGACGAGCCCGTCCTCCGACAGCTTGCCGGGCTCGGCCCAGAGGCGATGGCACAGCGCGTCGAGCAGCGCTTCGCTGCCCTGCATCCGGTCCGTGATGTTGTCCGAGAACAGCACGCGGTACTCGCCGCATGACTCGGTGGCGAGGAAGGCATAGAAGCTCGCCACGCCGCTCACCCGTGCGAAGGACAGCCGCAGCAGGCGCGCGATGAGGGAAATGGCCCGCGGCGGGACATAGCCGCAGTCTTCCTGCACTTCGCGCAGCACCTGCAGCACGGCGTGGGAATCGTGTCCCCAGCGCGCGACGCGGTGCCTGACGCTCTGCTCGAATGCTTGGTGCGTATCGGTCACGGTGGAAGACGGACGGGCAGACGGTAAGCGGCCCGCCCGGTCGAGCTCAGACTTTACGCGCCGCGGCAGACTGCAACATTACGGAAACCCCGTGGAGCCGCGCCGCATTACTGCAGAAAGACGCGAACGCAGTGCGGGCAACACTTCCCGCTCAAACCACGGGTTGACACGCAGCCAGTATGTATTGCGGGGCGAGGGGTGCGGCATCGGCAGGAACGCGGGCAGGTACTCGCGCCACGCGTGCACCGTTGCGGTGAGCGTCGTCTTGCGCCGCGCACCGAGATAGAACACCTGCGCGTACTGGCCGATCAGCAGCGTGAACTCGATGTTCGGCAACAGTGCACGCAGGCGCGGATGCCACATGGGCGCGCACTCCGGGCGCGGCGGCAGGTCGCCCGAACGCCCGCGCCCCGGGTAGCAGAGGCCCGCCGGGATGATCGCGAACCGGGTCTCGTCGTAGAAGGTATCGCGGTCGACCTCGAGCCAGGTGCGCAGGCGCTCCCCGCTCGGGTCGTTCCACGGGACGCCGGTGGCGTGGACGCGCGTGCCGGGGGCCTGCCCCACGATCAGGACGCGGGCCTGCGCCTGCGCGCGCAGCACGGGCCGCGGCCCGAGCGGCAGGTACGGCTCGCAGAGGCGGCAGGCCCGCACTTCCCGCAGCAGCCGGTCGAGTTCGTCGCTGGTCTCGGTCACGCAGGTGTTCGATCTGGGAGTGTTGTCCGCGATAATGCGCGCGCGCCCGACAGACACAAGGACCCCCGCATGCGCCTGCTCACGACCCTCATGCTGCTGCTGCTGGCCTCGGCCACCGCGGCGGAAACCACCGCCGAGGAGGCGTTCCGCAGGGCCCGCGGCTGGACGGTGCAGATCCGCACCTCGGTGCACCAGGCCTTCGCCGAGGACGAGCAGGGCTCGTTCATGGGCGCGGGCCTCGTGGTCGACGCCGCCCGCGGCTGGGTCCTCACCAATGCGCACGTCGCGAGCCACTCTTACAGCCAGATCGCCTTGGCCTTCGAGGACGGCCACGCCCTGCCGGCCGAGCGCGTGTACGTCGACCCCTACCTCGACCTCGCGATCGTCGCCTACGACCCGCGACGGCTGGGGCACCGCCCGGCCGAGCCCGCTCTGGAGTGCACGACGATTCCGGCCGTGGGGCACCTGGTCGGCGCGTTCGGCCACCCGTGGGGGTTCCGCTTCACCGGTACGCGGGGCATCGCCTCGGCCGTCACCTCGCGGCTCGGCCCAGAAATGCTGCAGACGGACGCGCCGATCAACGAGGGCAATTCCGGCGGACCGTTGATCAGCCTCGAGTCGGGCCGGGTGGTCGGCGTCAACTCCGCGACCATGCGCAAGTCGGATGCGGAGGGCCTGAGCTTCGCCGTGCCGGCGCGCTTTGCCTGCACGATCCTCGAGCTCCTGCAGGCGGGCCGCGATCCCTCGCCACCCGCGCCGCTGGTGGATTTCGCCGTGAGCGCCGACGAGGAGCAGACGCTGCTCGTGGCCCGCTCGCGCCTACCGAAGGATGCCATCGACCTGCGAACGGGCGATGAGCTGCTGACCGCCGGCACGCCGGCCCAGCCGCTCGCGACCGAGACCGAACTGGTCGATGCGCTGCGCGGTCACCTCGACAACGTGACCCTGACCGTGCGGCGCAATGGCGCCGTGACGGTCGTGAAGGGACGCTGGCCCGCCGAGCCGCTGCTCACGCGCCGCGAGGGGCTATGGTTGTCGGGCGCGCTGTTTGCGGACGCGGCGAGCTTCACCGCGGGGCAGATCGCCGGTGCGCCGGCGCTGATGGTGCATCACGTCGAGCCGGGCTCGGAGGCCGAAGCGGTCGGGCTGCAGAAGGACGACCTGGTCGTCTCCGCCGGCGAACAGGGTGTCGATTCGCTGGCCACCCTGGAAGGCGCCGCCCGGCGGGCCGCGGCGGCCGGTCGCCCGCTCGAGCTGATGCTCCTGCGGCTCACCGACGAGGACCAGAACGTATTGTTCCAGTACCAGCATCGCTACTTGGAGGTCGCGGACCTGGCCCGCGTCCGGCCGCCCTCGCCGAAGGTCCGCAGCCCCGGCGGTCAGTGACCGCCCTGCACGAAGAGACCTTCGGCGCGCAGCGCCTCCGCGAGCTGCTCCTCGATGCGCTCCGCGTCGGCGCGCGGGACCCCCTGCAGGTGCAGCGTCGGGCCCGTGAGTACCTCGAGTCCGCGCTGCAGCACGCTGCCGGCGGCGCGGATACCCGCCTTGTGCTGGTCGAAGCGCTCCGCCGGGGAGTACCGGCTCATGCCGACGTACACGCCGAAGGGCTCCTGGCGGCTGTCGGAGTAGTCGAGCAGCACGAAGTAGAGGTTGCTGCGACCGCGCCCCGCAGGCCGGAAGCGCGCGGCCACATCGTACGCGGTCGGCAGCCACTCGACGTAACGCATGGGCAGCCAGTCCGGCACGGTGGCCGCCGCCTCTTGCCAGAGCCTGGCGAGCAGTCGCTCGACGTTCAGGCCGATCTCGCCGCGCATCCATAGCTCGTGCACGCAGTGCGCTCCGGCGGGTCCGTCACCGGCGTCGAGCGCGGACGTGAACCGCGTGAGGAGTTCCGCGCGCGAGACGCTGCGCAGCGGCCGCTCGGCCGGCTCCGTCGGTAGCCCCTTGCGGCGCCGGCGGCCTCGCGTGTTTCCTGGCTCGGGGTCGTGCACCATTCGCTTGCTGCCTTAGTGCGCACGGCACGAACCGCCGTGCGCTCGCCTGCTAACCTATAACGAATCGCCGGTGCGTGGAGAAGGGCTCGATGAACGAAAAGCACGCGGATCGGACGCCGTCACCGCCTTGCCGGCGGACCGGGGTGCGCGGGCACGGCTTGCCTGGGGTCCCGTCGGCCGCCGACCGATGACAGCCGTGCGCGCCGTCTTCCTCGACTACTTCACCGTCAGCCCGCACGGCGACCTCGACCCCGCGGCGCTCATGCGCGTGCTGCCTGGACTTGAGATCCGCGGGCACACGGCGCAGGGCGAGGTGGCCCGCCACCTATCGGGCTGCGCGGTCGCGCTGCTGAACAAGCTGCGCATCACGCGCGAGACCATGGTGGCCTCGCCCGACCTGAAACTGATCGCACTGGCGGCGACCGGCACCAACAACGTCGACCTCGAGGCGGCGCGCGAGCTCGGCATCGCAGTCTGCAACCTCCGCGACTACTGCACCGCCTCCGTGGTGCAGCACGTCCTCGGCGTCGTGCTCGCCCTCACGCACCGGCTGCGGGACTACGACGCCCTCGTGCGCAGCGGCGCCTGGCAGCGCGGCGAGCAGTTCTGCCTGCTCGAGTTTCCGATCCGCGAGCTCGTCGGCCGCAAGCTGGGCATCGTCGGCTTCGGTACCCTCGGCAAGGCCGTGGCGCGCGCCGCGCACCAGGCGCTCGGCATGGAGGTGCTGATTGCCAACTGCCCGGGCGGCGAGCGCCAAGCCGGACGACTCGACCTCGGGGAGCTGCTGCCGCAGGTCGACGTGCTGAGCCTGCACTGCGCGCTCACGCCGGCCAGCGCCGGCCTGATCGGCGCGGCGCAGCTGGCACGGATGAAGTCCGACGCGGTGCTCGTGAACACCGCCAGGGGGGCGCTGGTGGACGCCCGCGCGCTGGCGAACGCCCTTCGCGCCGGCCGGCTCGGCGGCGCGGCCATCGACGTGCTGGCGCAGGAGCCGCCCGTAGACGGCAACCCGCTGCTGGCCCCGGGCATCCCGAACCTGCTGCTCACGCCGCACATCGCCTGGGCCGCGCGCGAGGCGCGGCAGCGCTGCCTCGATGAGATGGCGGCGAACGTCGCGGACTTCCTGCGCGGGGGCCGGCGCGGGCGGGTGGTGTAACCGACGGCAGCGATCAGGCGCCCGGCCTCGGCGTCCGCGCGTCGAGGTTCAGCGCATGCGCGGCCCATTGCAGCACGGGGCGGACTCGCGGGGAGACGAGCGCGACCGCGCCCTCGTAGTCCACCCAGCGGAATTCGCTGTGCTCGGCGCGGCCGAGCTCCGGATTGACCGGCAGCACGACCTCCACGGTCTGCGTGCGGGCGAGGTAGTAGCGCGCCGTCTTGCCGCGGCTGTAGGGACCGGTCTCGGTGCTCACCTCGCCCCAGGCGAAGTCGAGGTCGGCGATCGTCGACTCCTCGCGCACCTCGCGGATCGCCGCGGCGAGCGGCGCCTCGCCCGGCTCGACCATGCCCTTGGGGAAGTCCCAGTGGTTGAAGGCGCGCAGCAGCAGGAAACGCCATCCGTCCGCCGTCGGCCGGACGACGACCACGCCGGCGGAGAGCCTCGAGAAACGAGGGGTCATGAACGCAGTATAGGGGATGCGACCCGCCCGATGAGACGGCACGCGGCCCCGCTCAGGCTATGATGGCGCCATGAACCTTAGAGACCTGCGCTACCTGGTGGCGCTGGCGGATGAGTGTCATTTCGGCCGGGCGGCCGAACGCTGCCACGTGAGCCAGCCGACGCTGTCGGCCCAGATTCGCAAGCTCGAGGAGTATCTCGGGGCCGTGCTGGTCGAGCGCAGCCCCAGGCGGGTCGCGCTCACGCCGGCCGGCCAGAGAGTCGTCGAGCGGGCGCGGCGGCTCCTGCAGGAAGCGGACGCCATCGTCGAACTGGCCCGCGCGGACCGTGACCCGCTCGCCGGCGCCCTCAAGCTCGGCCTCATCCCGACGGTCGGACCGTACCTGCTGCCGCACGTCGCCGGGCGGCTGAGACGGGAGCTGCCGCGGCTCAAGCTCATGCTCTACGAGTATCAGACCGGTCCGCTGACGGAAAAGCTGCGCGCCGGCGAGATCGACATGGGCATTCTCGCGCTGCCCGTGCCGCTCGACGGCCTGGAGAGCGCGTCGCTCTACGACGAGCCATTCATGCTCGCGGTGCCGGCGCACCACGCGCTCGCCGCGCGCGACCGCGTGCGTGTCGACGATCTGAAGGGTGAGACGCTGCTGCTGCTCGAAGACGGCCACTGCCTGCGCGACCAGGCCCTCGAGGTCTGCGGCCGCGTCCGGGTGAACGAGGAGCAGGACTACCGCGCCACCAGCCTGGAGACGCTGCGGCAGATGGTCGCGGCCGGGCACGGCGTGACCCTGCTGCCGGAACTGGCCGCGACGGCGCCGGTCGGCGCCGCACGGGGCCTGCGGATCAAGCCGTTCGTGAAGCCCGCTCCGGGCCGCACGATCGGCAGCGTCTGGCGCAAGTCCAGCACCCGCAGCCAGGCGATCGAGGCCGTGGCCGCGACCATTCGCACGGTGATGAAAGAGGAGTCGAAGCGATGAAGCAGGCAATCCGCTGGTTGCTGCTCGCGCTGCTCGCTTCGCTCGGCACTGCCGCGCCCGCGCTGGCGACGGACGCGCCCGTCGTGACGGACGCCTGGGCACGAGCCACGCCGCCTGGGTCGGACGTGGCCGCGGTCTACCTGACGCTGCACGGCGGCGCGGCGGCGGACCGGCTCGCGGGCGCCAGCACGCCACGCGCCACCATGACGCACCTGCACTCAATGGAGTATGCCGGCGGCATGGCGACCATGCGCACCGTCGATGGCGTCGAGGTGCCGGCGGGAAAGACGGTGACGCTGGCGCCGCATGGACTGCACCTCATGCTGATGGGCGTGGCGAAGCCGCTCGTGACCGGCGAGCGCTTTCCAGTGACGCTGCATTTCGTGAAAGGCGGGGATCGCCTGATCGAGGTGCAGGTGCGGCCCGCCACGGCGCCCGACCCTCCTTCGGCATCGCACCGCTGAGCGGCACCGCGACGGGTCCTCGCGCCCGGCCGCACCGCCCGGTCGGCCGCGTCATTCACGGCCGCTTCCGTGGAGATGCCCGCGGCCGGTGGCCTGTGTCGCGGTTTCCAGCTAACGCGTCGGCTGGACACGGGCAACCGCGGATGCCCCCGAAACCGCCGCTGCCACGCAGCAGCCGGGTGTTGCGACGTAATCTCGGTTGCACCCTCCCGCGGAATCGCTAAGCTCCCGATTCGCCTAACGAAGCCGAGACCCCCCGTGAGCCTGCCACCGACCGACACATCGAACCCGGACCACTACCACCGGGTCGTCGATTGCCAATGGGCCTGCCCGGCCCACACGGACGTGCCCGAGTACATCCGCCTGATCGCCCTGGGTGAGTTCTCCGACGCCTACCTCGTCAATCGCGAATCCAACGTCTTCCCCGGCATCCTCGGCCGCGTCTGCGACCGGCCCTGCGAACCGGCCTGTCGACGCGGGCGGGTCGAGGAGAAACCGGTCGCCATCTGCCGCCTGAAGCGCGTCGCCGCGGATCACAAGGACGACATCCGCGCGCGGCTGCCGATCGTGCCGAAGCAGAAGAACGGCAAGCGCGTGGCGTGCATCGGGGCCGGACCCGCCTCCCTCACGGTGGCCAACGACCTGCTGCCACTCGGCTACGAAGTCGTGGTCCTCGAGCAGTGGGACCAGCCGGGCGGCCTGATGCGCACGAACATTCCCGCGTTCCGCCTGCCGGAGAGCGTGCTCGCCGAGGAGATCGGCTACATCGTCGAGATGGGCGCGGAGATCCGCTACGACTCCCGGGTCGACAGCCTCAGCAAGCTGCTCGAGTCGGGCGGGTACGACGCCGTGTTCGTGGGCAGCGGCGCGCCAAAGGGCAAGGAGCTGACGCTTCCGGGCCGACAGGAGGCCGGCGCCAACATCCACATCGGCATCCAGTGGCTCGAGTCCGTCGCGTTCAAGCACTTGGACAAGATCGGCGAGCGGGTGCTGATCATCGGCGTCGGCAACACCGCGATGGACTGCTGCCGGTCCTCGCTGCGGCTCGGCGCCAAGGACGTGAAGGTCATGGCCCGCAAGCCGCGCCAGTTCTTCAAGGCGTCCGAGTGGGAGCTCGAGGACGCGGAGTCCGAGAACGTCGCGATCGTGGTGAACCACGCGCCCAGGGCGTTCGTGGTGGAAGACGGCCGCCTCCTCGGCATGAAGTTCGACCGGATGGAGTACGAGTTCGACGCCCGCGGCCGCATCACCGCCGAACGCGTCACGGGCGAGGCCTTCTTCCCGGCCGACGATGTCATCCTCGCCATCGGGCAGGAGAACGCCTTCCCCTGGATCGAGGATGGCCTCGGCATCGAGTTCGACAAGTGGCACGTGCCGGTCGTCGACCCGGTGACGTTCCAGTCGACCCGCGCCGGCGTGTTCTTCGGCGGCGACGCCGCCTTCGGCCCGAAGAACATCATCTGGGCGGTCGAGCACGGCCACCAGGCCGCGATCTCGATCCACAACCACTGCATGGGGCAGCCGGTGACGAGCCGCCTGCCGCCGACGATGAACCTCGCCTCGCGCAAGATGGGCCTGCACGAGTGGTCGTACAAGAACGACTACAACCCCGTCGAGCGCCGGCTCGTGCCGCACGTGAGCCTCAAGGAGCGCTTCAAGCAGATCGACATCGAGGTCGAGCTCGGCTTCGACGCCGAGCAGGCCGCGGCCGAGGTCCAGCGCTGCCTCAACTGCGACGTGCAGACCGTGTTCGAGGCGAAGCTGTGCATCGAGTGCGATGCCTGCATCGACATCTGCCCGACGGACTGCCTCACCATCACCCGCAACGGCGAGGAAGCGGAGCTCGCGACGCGGCTCAAGGCGCCGCGCCGTAACCCCGCGCAGCCGCTGTATGTGTCCGGCCCGCTGAAGCAGACGGGCCGCGTCATGGTCAAGGACGAGGACCTCTGCGTTCACTGCGGACTCTGTGCCGAGCGCTGCCCCACGGCCGCCTGGGACATGCAGAAGTCCGAGATCCACCTGCCCCACGCCGGCGATCACCAATGGCCCAGCCCACAGCACCGCAAGACCGCGTAAACGACTTCGTCATCAAGCTGGCGAATGTGAACGGCACCGGCTCCGCCAGTGCCAACACGCTGATCATGAAGGCCATCTTCCGGATGGGCATCCCGGTGATGGGGAAGAACTACTTCCCGTCTAACATCCAGGGGCTGCCCACCTGGTACGAGATCCGCGTGACCAAGGACGGCTACGTCGCCCGTTCCGGGCGCGTGGACATCATGATCGCCATGAACGCGGAGACCTACCAGAAGGACGTCCGCGAAGTCAGCCCGGGCGGGGTGCTGATCTACGACTCGACCTGGCCGCGCCCGGCGCTGCTCGCGCGCGAGGACATCACGATCCTGGGCGCCCCGCTCGCCCGGCTGTGCAACGAGAACTTCGTCGGCGTGCGCAACCGCATCCTGATGAAGAACATCATGTACGCGGGCCTGCTCGCCGCGCTGCTCGACATTGACGTCGAGGTGATCCGCCAGCTGCTCACCGAGAGCTACGCGAAGAAGCCCGCGCTGGTCGACGCCAACATGAAGGCGGTGCAGCTGGGCTACGACTACGCGAAGGCGAACTTGCCCTGTCCGCTGCCGACCCGCCTGCGGCGCATGGACAAGACCCGCGGCTACGTCATGATCGACGGCAATACCGCCGCCGGCCTCGGCGCCGTGTACGCCGGCGCCACCGTCGCCCCGTGGTACCCGATCACGCCGTCCACCTCGCTGATGGACGCGTTCAAGACGTTCTGCGCGAAGCTGCGCGTCGACCCCGAGACCGGCCGCAACAACTACGCGGTGATCCAGGCCGAGGACGAGCTCTCCGCCATCGGCATGGTGCTCGGCGCCAACTGGAACGGCGCGCGCGCCTTCACGGCCACCAGCGGTCCAGGCATCTCCCTGATGAGCGAGTTCATCGGCCTCGCCTACTACGCCGAGATCCCCGCCGTGATCTTCGACGTGCAGCGCGTGGGGCCCTCGACCGGCATGCCGACGCGCACGCAGCAGTGCGACCTGCTGCTCTGCGCCTACGCCTCGCACGGCGACACCAAGCACCTGCTGCTCTTCCCGTCGAACCCGGAGGAGTGCTTCTTCATGGCGGTGCAGGCCTTCGACCTCGCCGAGCGGCTGCAGACACCGGTGTTCGTGATGTCGGACCTCGACATCGGTATGAACGACTGGATGTGCAAGGAACTGCAGTGGGATGACAGCTACCTGCCGGACCGCGGCAAGGTGCTCAGCAAGGAGGAGATCGAGGCCCTGCCGAAGTTCCACCGCTACCTTGACCGCGACGACGACGGCATCCCGTACCGCACGCTGCCCGGAGTCTCGCCGAAGGGGGCCTACTTCACGCGCGGCTCGGGACACAATCAGTACGGCGGCTACACCGAGGACTCCGCCGAGTACCAGATGGTCCTGGACCGCCTGGCCCGCAAGTTCAATCGCGCCAAGGCGCTGGTGCCGCCCCCCGTCATCGAGGCCACGGGCACGAGCTCGATCGGCCTGGTGGCGATCGGCAGCAGCCGCGGCGCCGTCAACGAGGCGCGCGACATCCTCGCCAAGCGCGGCATCCCCATCGATTACATGCGCATCAAGGCCTTCCCGTTCACGAAGGAGGTCGAGGCCTTCATGGCCTCGCACGAGAAAGTCTTCGTCGTCGAGCAGAACCGCGACGCGCAGCTGCGCTCGCTGCTCACGCTCGAGACCGATGTGCCGAAGTCGAAGCTGCACTCGATCCTGCACTACAGCGGCCTGCCGATGACCTCGAAGGGAATCGTCGACGCCGTGATCGCGGAGCTGGGCGACGCGCGCCGCGCGAGTCTCGCCGCCGCCACGTAACCACACTCACCGGACGCCCCTCATGTCCTTCATCAACAAGCCGAAGGTCCGCCACCCGGATCTCCCCAAGAACGAGATCGGGCTCACGCGCCGCGACTACGAGGGCGCGATGTCGACGCTCTGCGCCGGCTGCGGCCACGACTCGGTGACCTCCGCGATCATCGAGGCGATCTGGGGCCTGAGCCTGCGGCCGGAGCAGATCGCGAAGCTCTCCGGGATCGGCTGCTCGTCGAAGACGACGGCCTATTTCGCCAGCGGCGCCCACGGCTTCAACGGGGTGCACGGCCGCATGCCGTCGGTCGCCACCGGCGCCAACGCCGCCAACCGCAGCCTCTGCTACATCGGCGTCTCGGGCGACGGCGACTCGCTGTCCATCGGCTTCGGCCAGTTCGCGCATGCCATCCGCCGCAACGTCAACATGCTCTATATCTGCGAAAATAACGGGGTGTACGGCCTGACCAAGGGCCAGTTCTCCGCCTCCGCCGACGTCGGCACGAAGTCGAAGAAGGGCGAGGAGAACCTGCAGGCGCCGGTCGACCCCTGCCTCGCGGCCCTTTCGCTCGGCGGCACCTTCATCGCCCGCAGCTTCTCCGGCGACAAGGAGCAGCTCGTGCCGCTGATCCAGGCCGGGCTCAAGCACCAGGGCTTCGCGATGATCGACGTGATCTCGCCCTGCGTGACCTTCAACGACCACGTGGGCTCCACCAAGAGCTACTCCTTCGCGCGCGAGCACTATCACGAGGCGGTGCACGCCGACTACGTCCCGCTGCGCCAAGAGATCCAGGCGTCCTACGCCGAGGGCGACGCGTTGCCCGTACAGATGCACGACGGCACGACGCTGCTGCTGCGCAAGCTCGACAAGAGCTACGACCCGACGCACCGCGGCAAGGCGTTCGAGTACTTGCGCACCAAGCTGCGCGAGGGTGAGCACGTCACGGGACTCATCTTCGTGACCGAGGGCGGCAAGGACATGCACGAGATGAGCCTGACGACGGAGGTCCCGCTCAACCAGGTGCCGTACGCGAAGCTGCACCCCGGCGGCGCCGGTCTCGCCGACCTGCTGAAGCGCTACGCCTGATCGCCGCTCGCCGAACGTGCCTGCCGCCGCGGTCGCCGGGCGCTGCGCGGCGGGCGGCGCGGCGGCGCGGCGGCGCGGCGGTCACGCTATGATGCGCCGGTCGTGCCCGAACGAGTCACACAAGCGCTGCTCGCCGCTCTCGCCGCTCTGGTGCTGGTGACCGCCTGCTTCCTTCCGGCACGCGCCAGCGCCGACAGCGTCTACCGCTGGGTGGACGGTGAGGGCGTCATCCACATCTCGAGCGAGAAGCCGCCGGCCGGCGTCAAGGCCGAGCGGATCGAGGTTGGCGGGTCGGGATCGAAGCACTCCGCGTCCGGATCGGGCGGCGCGTCCACGTCGCGCTCCACTGCCACCCCGGCGCAGGTCGCCGAGCGCGAAGAGGTGCTCGGCAGCCTGCGCAATCGTGAGTGCGTGATCGCGCTCGAGTCGCTCGACCGACTGACGGGCGGCACGCGGGCAACGAGCGCGCCGGAGCTGCACCGCCTGCAGCAGACCGCGGACCTGAACTGCAGCCGCGACCCCGCGCGCCGCCGCCAGCAGGAGGACATGGCGGCCAAGCTGCGTGTGGCGAACAGCGCAGAGTGCGTGCAGGCGCGTAACCGGCTGGCGCAGATGCTCGCCCCGGCGGCGAGCGTCACGCGCGAGCAGTTGAAGGCCCAGCAGGAGTTTGTGGCCACACACTGCACGGCGCCCGTGCGGTAGGCGGGCCGTGGCGCAGCCAGGCATGGGCAACTCCACCGGCGCCGACTGGTTCGTGATCGTCAATCCAGCCGCGGGACGGCCGGACGGCGGCGCACGCTGGCGCGCCATCGAGCGCGCGCTTGGCGAGGCGGGCGTCATGGTCGAGAGCGTGTCCACGCAGCACGCCGGTCACGGCGAGGATATCGCGCGGCAGGCGATCGCGGCCGGCCGGCGCCGGCTTCTCGCGGTGGGCGGCGACGGCTCGGTCAACGAGGTGCTGCACGGGGTCATGTCGGCTGGCGTAGCCGACACGCGTCAGATCAGCCTCGCCGTTGCCCCGACGGGCACCGGCAACGACTGGGCCCGCTCGCTCTGCATCAGCCGCCGGCCGCGGGACATCGCGGCCGCAGTTGCGGCCGGCCGGACGATGCTGCACGACGTTGGCGCGATCGACTTCGCTGCGGGCGGGGAGGCGGTACGCCGCTGGTTCATCAACGTGGCGGGGACCGGCTACGACGCCTACATGACCGAGCGCGTGCCGCGCCCGGTGCCCTCTGCGTTCACCTACCTGCGCGGTGCCGTCGCCGGCCTCGCGCGGTACCGCGCACCGTTCTTTCGCATCGTCGCAGACGGAGAGCGCATCGAGGGAAGGCTACTGCTCGCCTTCGTGGCCAACGCGCAATACTGCGGCAATCGCATGCACGTCGTGCCCACGGCCCGCATGGACGATGGGCTCCTCGACGTCCTCGCGGTCGAGGAGCTCTCGCTGCTGCAGGTGCTCCCGAAACTCGTGAAGCTCTACAGTGGCCGCATCCTCGGCGACCCGCTGGTCCGCCACCTGTGTGCCGCGCGCGTGCGAATCGAGACCGATCCGCCGGCCGCGGTGCAGGCCGACGGACAGATCGTGGGACGGACGCCGGCCGAATTCACGCTGCTGCCGCAGGCGCTGCGGGTGGTGGTCGGCCCCGCCGGGCCTCGACGGAGCGCGGCGGTTGGCTAGATTAGAACGCGTGCGGCGCGAGCGCGAGCAGGTGCATCAGCTCGGCCTGCGACTGCACCTCGCACTTCGAGAAGATCTGCTTCAGGTGCGAGCGCACGGTGTTGAGGGAGAGCCCGAGCCGGCTGGCCGTGGCTTCCACCGAACGGCCCTCGTACAGGCTGGCGGCCACGGCGGCCTGTGCGCGAGTCAGGCCGAACAGCTCGCTCAGCACCCCGGGGGCGATCTCGCGCCGCTCGCCGAGTGCGTAGATCAGCACGTACCACATGACGGGCCTGACGTCGGTGCCCTCGGGAACCTCCGCAATCACGACGTGGCACGGCGAGGTGTCCGTACGCCTGACCCGCGCCGCGATCGTGGCTGGCGAGTCGCCAGCGTCCTTGCTTCGCACCGCGAGCAGGCGCGTCCAGCGCGCGTCGAGCTCCGCATCGGTGAACGCGAAGCGCCCGGCACGCAGGGTCAGGCCGTCGCCCGAGCGCAGGATGTCGAGGGCGGGGGAATTGCCGTCGAGCACCGTGCCGTCGGCATCGAGCAGGGCGATCCCACGGTCGAGCCGGTCCATGATGAGGCGACCGAGCTTGCTGAAGCCGGGGGAGAGGACCTGGGGGCGCAGACCGCGCACGAGCATGCCCGGAGCGGCGCGGCCCCGGACGGTCGCTTTGCGCGACGATGCTGAACCGACGCCTGCGGCACTGCCCGCCGTCCCGCGCGATTCCTCTTCCGTCTCCCCAGAATCTGTTCTTCGCCCCATGAGCCGCCTGCTCTTTCCCCGCGGCATATGGTCTCAATAGACCATATCTGTGACCGCTAAGCTTCACCCATTTGGGTGAGACTGGCAGGTACTAAGGACATTCCGAAGGGTGCCGCGCACAGGCATCCCCGGACCGTGACCGGCGCGCCGTGCCTCGCCCCCGGTCTGGGATTCCGCGATTGGTTCAAGGAATTGCTGCGGTGCAGCAAGCACAATGCGCGCATATCCCAACCGCCCCAAGCGTTCGCACCCCGGAGGGTCACGTCATGGAAGTCGCTGGTTTCGTGCTCATCTGCTCCGTCGCCGCCTGGATCGTCGAAGACGTCGCCACCGCGAGGCCGTGACGACGACGGTGCGCGCCAGCCGGGTGCCGGACCCGGCGGCTGCAGGTATGGTGGGCAGATGAACGGACCCACCCTCGTCACGCACCGCGGCGGCTGCCACTGCGGGGCGGTGGCCTTCGAAGTCGACGCGCCCGCGCGGCTGCGCGTGCAGGACTGCAACTGCTCGATCTGCCGCATGACGGGTTACTGGCACCTGATCGTACCGGCCGGTCGGTTTCGCCTGCTGGGCGGCGCCGAGGCGCTGCAGACCTACACCTTCAACACGCGGACGGCGCGCCATCTCTTCTGCCGCGTGTGCGGCATCAAGTCGTTCTACGTGCCGCGCTCGAATCCGGACGACTACAGCGTCAACGCGCGATGTCTGCTGCCCGGGACGGTCGCCGCCATCGAGTTGGAGCCGTTCGACGGGCGCCACTGGGAGAGTTCCGCCGCGGCCCTGCAGCACCTGTCGCAGGAGCCCTGCGGCCTGACCCGCCCGGATGAGCCCGTTTCGTTACCAGTGGATGCCCCGCATCAGTGAAGCGAACAGCATCGCCTCCTTGGTCGGCGGGCGCTGCGCCCCGCCGTCCCTCTTGCCCTGCGGGGCCGCCGAGTCGGGGAACATCCGATACGCCGAGTTCATCACGACCTCGGACATTTTCGGCATGACGAGGTGCATGATCTCGGCCATCAGGCCGAGGCGCGTGGCGATGCGCTGCGGCTTGCGGATGATCGCATCCGCGATCATGTCGGCGGCCTCCTCCGGGGAGATGATCGTCGGCATCTCGTCGTAGAGCCTGGTGGGCGCAATCATCGGCGTGCGCACCAGCGGCATGTTGATGATGGTGAAATGCACGTTCACGTCGTGGTACTCGGACGCCGCGCAGCGGGCGAAGGACTCGAGTGCCGCTTTCGAGGCGACGTAGGCCGAGAACCTCGGAGCGTTGGTCAGCACGCCAATGGACGACACGTTGATGACGTGGCCGTCCTTGCGCTCCGTCATCGACGGCAGCAGGTTCATTGTCAATCGCACGCACGCGAAGTAGTTGAGCTGCATCGTGCGCTCGAAGTCGTGGAAGCGGTCGTAGGAGAGAGCGAGCGAGCGGCGGATCGAGCGGCCCGCGTTGTTGATCAGCACGTCGACGTGCTCGAACTCTTCGAGGATGTCCCGCGCGAGCTTGTCGTTCGCCGCGTAGTCGGTGATGTCGCACGAGTACGTCTTCGCGAAGCCGCCGCGGTCGACGATCTTCCTGCGGACCTCGGCGAGCTTCTGCTCGTCGCGCGCGACGATCAGCACCTTGCCGCCTGCCTCCGCGATACGCAGCGCCGCCGCCTCGCCGATACCCGAGGAGCCGCCGGTGACCACGACCACCTTGCCCTTCACCGCGCCCTTCAGACTGCGATCGATCGACAGGTCGGGGTCGAGGTGGCGCTCCCAGTAGTCCCACAGCCGCCAGGCGTAGTCCTCCAGCGCCGGCACGCGGATCTTGGCCTTTGCCAGCAGTTTCTGTGTCGCCGAGGAGTCGAAACGCGTCGGGTAGTTGACGAACTGCAGCACCGAGCGCGGGACCTGCAGGTCGCGCAGCAGCTGGTTCACGACGTTCTGGATCGGCTTGCTGCGCTCGACCGACTGAGTGACGGCCTCAGGCACCACCGCGAAGATCTTCTGGTCGAGGCGGAACGCCATCTCGGGCGCGTGGGCCGCGCGCGCGAACACGTTGAGCAGCTCGCCGACGCGCCGCGGCTTCGGGTCCGTGAGGTGGAAGCAGCGGCCGTCGAGCTTCGGCAGGTGCGAGAGCTGCACGAGCGCATTGACGACGTAGTCGACCGGCACCACGTTCATGTAGCCGCCTTCGACGCCGACGAGCGGGATCCAGCGCGGCCACGACTCACGCAGCTTCTGCAGCGCCTTGAAGAAATAGTACGGGCCGTCGATCTTGTCGATGACGCCGCTCTGCGAGTGGCCGACGACGATGCCGGGCCGGTACACGCGGAACGGCACGCGCCCGTTGGCGCGCACCAACGCCTCCGAGTCGTGTTTGGTGCGGTGGTAGGGGTGGTCGAGGCCCTCGGCCTCCTCGAACATGTCCTCGGTGAAGGTGCCGCGGTAGAGCCCCGCCGCGGCGATCGAGCTCACGAGGTGGAAGCAGCCGGCCCCGACCGCCTCGGCGAAGGCCAGGGCGTTCTCGGTGCCGACGATGTTCGCCTGGTGCATGGCCTCGGCGCTGGCCTCAATGTCGTAGACGGCGCCAAGGTGGTAGAAATGCCGGACCTTGCCCTTGAGCTTGGCCAGGTCGGCCTTCGACACGCCGAGTTTCTTCTGCCCGAGATCGCCCTTGATCGCGACCACGCGCTTGGCGCTCTCCTTGCCCCAGAACTCGCGAAGCTCCTCGAGCTTGCCGACCGATCGCGGCCGCACCAAGACGTAGACGGTGCCCTTGCTGCGCTGCAGCAACGTTTGCACCAGGAAACGGCCGATGAATCCCGTCGCCCCCGTGACGAAATACGTCATTGAGTTCTCTCCCCGATTGTCAGGCTACCTTAGGGTCCTGGCGCACGCAGGTCAACGTGGCAACGGCGCAGCGCTGGCCTAAGATTCGGCTGCAGGCCGAGAGAGCCCTGGAGCCGGAATGACTGCACCGAATCACGAGCGCATGTCGAGCGTCGACACCACGTGGCTGCGGATGGACCAGCCCGGCAATTCGATGATGATCGTGGGCGTGACGGTCACCGCCACGCCCCTCAAGCTTGCCGAGTTCCGGCACATGCTCGAGAGCCGCTTCCTGTGCTATCCGCGCTTCCGCCATCGGCCCGTGGCCGACGCGATGGGGGCCTCCTGGCTGGAGGACGCCGACTTCGACCTCGACGCGCACCTCGAGACCGTGGTGCTGCCGGCCCCGGCCGGCAAGACGGAACTCGAGGCGCTCGCCGCGATGCTCGCGGGCACGTCGCTCGACCCGCGGCGGCCGATGTGGCAGGTCCACCTCGTCGAGGACTACCGGGGCGGCAGCGCGTGGATCCTGCGCGTCCACCACTGCTATGCCGACGGCATCGCGATGGTGCGCGTGCTACTGTCGATGACCGAGCAGGACTCGGGACCAGCGCTCGCGGGGGCGAAGCCCGCCTCCCGCAGCTCGGGCAGCGCCGCTGCCGGCCGCAAGCACCTTCCGCGCGAGGAGCTGCTGTCGCTCCTCGGGCGGGCCGAGGAGCTCGCGCAGCCTGCGGGCGACATCCTGGAGAGCGCGCTCACCGAGGGGGCGCACCTCCTCGAGGGCGGGATCCACCAGTTCTTCCATCCCGAGCAAGCCATCGTGCTCGCCAAGCAGGCCGGCGGCATGGCGGTGGAGTTCGCGCGGGTGCTAGCGATGCCGGACGACCCGCAGACACCGCTGCGCGGGCCGCTGAGCGGCTCCAAGGCCGTGGCGTGGACGGATCCGATCCCGCTGCACGAGGTGAAGGCCATCGGCAGGGCGCTCGACTGCAGCGTCAACGACGTGCTGATGGCGACCGTGGCCGGCGCGCTCGGGGCGCACCTGCGGGAGCAGCACTTCCAGCTCGAGGGCCGGGCGATCCGCGCATCGGTGCCCGTGAACCTGCGCGGCGCCGAGGAGCCGATGACGCTGGGCAACAAGTTCGGGCTGGTTTTTGTCGAGCTGCCGGTTGGGATCAACAACCCGCTGCAGCGCGTCTACGCGATGCACGAGACGATGATGGCGCTCAAGGGCTCGCTGCAGCCGCCAATGACGCTCGTCGTCCTCGGCGCGCTCGGGCTGCTGCCCAGCTCGCTGCAGGCGCTCGCCGTCGAGCTGTTCAGCCGCAAGGGCTCGCTCGTCGCCTCGAACGTGCCGGGCCCGCAGGCGCCGCTCTACATGTGCGGACAGCGGATTGCAGAAATGTACTTCTGGGTACCGCAGAGCGGCAGCATGGGCGTCGGCATCAGCATCCTCTCGTACGCGGGCCAGGTGTTCTTCGGCATGATTGCCGACCGCCGGCTGGTCTCCGACCCGCAGTCGGTCGTCGACCGGTTCGGGCCCGAATTCGAGCGTCTGCTGCTTGCGGCCACGGTCGGCGCCCTGGCGGCGCGGGAGCGCGAGCCGCGCTCGCCCAGGCCCGCGGCGGCCAAGGCCGCCGCAGCGCCAAGCAGGCGCAAGCGCCCTCCAGAGGGAGAGCGGCGCCGCGCGCGACGGCGGGGATCGCGGCCTGCGTCAACTACCTAGCCCTCGGATTGACACACTGCAGCGCCGGCCCCCGTATCAGCGAAAATAGGCTTTGGAACCAGCCAGCGGCGACCGCCGCGAGGAGCACACATGGCCGCGCGCAGGAAGACCCGGGCTCAGTCCCCCACCCGCAAGGCACGTGCCCGCGCCACCAAGGCGCAGTCGTTCGTGATCGAGAGCGTGCAGCAGATCTGGCTCGCCGGCATGGGCGCCATCGCCAAGGCGCAGAAGGGCGGTCCGGCGGCGTTCCAGGAGGCCGTCGCCGAGGGCCTGAAGCTGCTGAACCGCTCCCGCTCGTCCACCGAGAAGACCATCCGTGACGCCTTCGAGTCGGCGCAGCAGACCATGCAGTCGCGGGTCGACAACGCGCGCGACCAGGCACAGGAAACCTGGGACAACCTCGAGGCCCTCTTCCAGAGCCGGGTGCACAAGGCCCTGCAGCAACTGGGAGTGCCGAGCGCCGAGGAGATCCGCCTACTGACGCGGCGCATCGCCGAGCTCGACAAGACGGTGAAGAAGCTCGCGACGCGGCATGCGCCGCCGCCGCGGCGCCGGCGAGCTTCGAAGCGCGCGCGTCGATGAGCTTCTCTCCAGGGGCCGACCATGCTTGACCTGCAACCGGCCAAGGGCACGCCTCCTCCCAGCAACCGCAAGTTCGGCCTTGCGCTGGCGGGTGGCGGGCCGCTCGGCGCGTTCTATGAAGTCGGCGCGCTGCAGGCGATCCAGGAAGCCTTCGACGGCCTCGACCTCACCGGGCTCGACCTGTACTGCGGCGTGAGCTCCGGAGCGATGATCGCGGCCGGGCTCGCCAACGGCTTCGACACGAGCGACATGGGCGTCGTGTTCATCCACCACACCTCGCCCGAATACGCGGCAAGGCCGAGCCTGTTCCTGCAGCCCGCCCTGCACGAGTACCGGCGCCGCCTCGCCACCGTCCCTGGGCTGCTCGCAGACATCGCCGGCCAGTACCTCCGCGACCCCGGCAAGGACTGGACCGAGGCCATCGGCTCGCTCGGCCGTCTCGTGCCGAACGGGCTGTGCGACAACCGCCCGTTCGAGCGCTTCCTCGCGCACCTGTTCTCGACCGAGGGCCGGACGAACGACTTTCGCCGGCTGCGCCGCAAGCTCTACGTCGTCGCCACCGAGGTTAACTCCGGACATTCGGTGCGCTTCGGCAGCCGCGGTTTCGACCACGTGCCGATCTCGCGGGCGATCCAGGCCAGCACCGCGCTCCCTGGCCTCTACCCGCCGGTCGAGATCGACGGCCGCACCTACGCGGACGGCGCGCTGCTGCGCACGATGAACGCCTCCCTGCTGCTCGACGCCGGCGCCCAATTCGTGATCTGCGTGAACCCGCTGGTGCCCTTCGATGCCTCGAGCGCGCCGCGCCGCCGAAGCAACGGCCATGCACGGCACCACGACCTCGCGCGCTTCGGCCTGCCGACGGTGCTGAGCCAGACCTTCCGCGCCATGATCCAGTCACGCATGCAGGTCGGCATGCGGACCTACAAGCTCGATTACCCGCATGCCGACGTGCTGCTGTTCGAGCCCGACCGCGGCGACGAGGAGATGTTCTTCCAGAACGTGTTCCGCTACGCCGACCGCAAGCGCCTCGCCGAGCACGCCTACCAGCGCACCCGCCGCGATCTGCTCAAGCACGCAGGCGGGCTCGAGAAGATCCTCGCCCGTCACAGCATCCGGCTGCGCCGCGACGTGCTCGAGGACTCCTCGCGCAGCTTCGGCGCTGCGGTGCGCGAGCGGCAGCGCCGGCTCGAACCGGTGACGGGCCCGCTGCACCGCACGCTCGATGCACTCGAGAGCCTGCTCGGTGCGCGCGCCTGAAGCGCGATGAAGATCCTGGGCGTGGAAACCGGCGGCGGGGGCCGCGACGCTCGCCGCAAGCCCGGTACGCTCAGCGACCTGGTCGAGCGCAACGCGGCGCTGCGCGATGTCTTCGCCGGTGACGCGGCGCTGCAGTCCCGGCTCCTCACACTACAGCGCTGGCAATCCCGGCGCCTGCTGCGCTCCCACGACGACCTGCACCGCAGCCCCCGTTACCGGCTGGCGGTGGAGTTCTTCTTCGGCGAGCTCTACGGTGCTGGCGACGCGCGGTGGCGTGACCGGGACCTGATGCGAGTGCAGCGGGTGATGGAGCGCCTGCTCCCGACCGAGGCCCTGCGCGCGCTCTGCCTCGCCGTCGAGCTGGAGCTGCTCTCGCAGCAACTCGACGCCGAGGTGACCCGCGCGCTGGCGCCGGGGCCGATCACGGTGGAGACTTACGCCGACGCCTACCGGGCGGCGGGGCGTCGCCCGGACCGGGAGCGGCAGATCGGGCTGCTCGACCAGATCGGCAGCTACCTCGACCGCGTGATCCGCAAGCCGATCATCCGGGGGCTCGTCCGGCTGGCGCGAGGGCCCGCCCACGCGGCAGGATTCGGCAAGATGCAGGACTTCCTCGAGCACGGCCTTGATGCCTTCCAGTCCATGCATGGGGCGGACGAGTTCCTCAAGACCATCCGCGCGCGCGAGTGGCGGTCGATGGAGCGCGTGTTCAGCGGAGTCGAGGATCCCTTTGAATTCGGGGCGGCCGCGCGCCGCGGGACGGGTGGATGAGCGGGAAGAACCCGAAAGGCAAACACAAGCCGCCGGCGCGCTGGCGCCGGCACCTCGTACAGGCGGAACTCGAGCTGCCGGCTCCGCCGTCGCCGGCCCGGGGCGGCCGCGTCGGCGACCCGACGCCGCCCACCGTGCCCGAGCCATGGTGGTGGCAGCAACCCGCCGTCGTCGCCGGGCTCGCCGCCCTCTCGGCACTGCTGCTCCTCGTGACGGCCGTGTCACTGTACGCGGCACATCGCGATCGCGCTCTGGCAGCGGAGGCCGCCACGCGCCTCAAGACCGTGACCCTGAGGGCGACGACGGCCGAGCAGGCGCTGCGGATCGCGCCGAACCCACGCAGCTGGTCGGACGGGCCGGACGCGACGATCGACTGGCCCGAGCCGCCAATGCTGCTCGACTTGTTCTTGCCCGTTGCCTACTCGGAGTTCACGCAGTTCGCGGTGACCATCGACAAGGTCGACCAGGGCCGCGTCCTCATCGTGCAGCGCCTCGCGCCGGACTCCAACCGCGAGCTGCGCCTGGCCCTCAACAGCTCGGCCTTCGGCCCGGGCGAATACCGCGTGCGCCTGCAGGGCTACACCTGGCAGGGTGAGCGCGTGGACGCCGGCTGGGTACGAATCCTCATCAGGGGGCGACCATGAACGTGCATGCGACGGCGATCGTCGAGGAAGGCGCCCGGCTCGGCGCGAACTGCCACATCCACCCCTACGCGATCGTCACCCGGCACTGCGTGCTCGGTGACGGCGTCGTGGTCCACCCCTTCGCGGTGATCGGCGGCGATCCGCAGGACCTGCACTTCGACGCCGCGACGCGCTCTGGCGTGCGGGTCGGCGCCGGCACGGTGATCCGCGAGCATGTCACGATCCATCGCGCCACCAAGCCGGACGCGTGGACCGAGCTCGGCGACAGCTGCTTCCTGATGGCCTCCTCCCACGTGGCGCACGACTGCCGCCTCGGTGCCCGCGTGATTCTCGCCAACGCCGTGCTGCTCGGCGGCCACGTCCAGATCGGCGAGGGCGCGTTCATCGGCGGCGGCGCCATCATTCACCAGTTCGAGCGCATCGGCGAGGGCGCCATGGTCGGCGGCGGCGCCGAGATCTCCCTGGACGTCCCGCCATTCAGCATGGCGACGCGGAGGAACGAGGTCATCGGCCTAAACGTCGTCGGCCTGCGGCGCCGTGGCCTGCCGCGCGCGACGCTGGCGGAGCTGAAGCGCGCGTTCCGCTCCGTGAACGTCCCGGTGGGCAACCTGCGCGAGATCGCGGCCAGGGAGCTCGGGAGCGGCGCGTACACCAGCCCTGAGGCCCGCCGCTACCTTGAGTTCTACGGCGGCGGGCGGCGCAGCGTCGCCCGCGCACGCCGCGTGGCCGAGCCCGGCGGCGGGGCCGGCGAGGACTGACCAGGCCTAGGCGTCGCCCTGCCGCAGCGTCAACAACGGCGGCTGTCGCACGACGGAACGCGCAGCCAGGATGCCGGCCACCCCGACCAGCAGCGCCCCGCCCGCCACACCGGCCACCCACACCCAGGGGTCGGGCGAGTAACGGAGATTGAAGACCTCGCGGGCCAGGTAGAAGCCGACCCCGGTCGCCCCGGCGGCGGCCAGCAGGCCGGCCAGCGCACCGAGCACGACGAACTCCGCCGCCACACCCTGGAACACCACCGAGCGGCTCGCCCCGAGCGTGCGCAGCATCGCGCTCTCGTAGCGGCGTTCGTCCCGCGTCGCCTGCACCGCGGCGAGCAGCACCATGAGCCCGGCGAGCAGCGTGAACAGGAACACGTACTGCACGGCGAGCGAGGCCTTGTCCATGACGTCGCGGACCTGGGCGAGCAGCGCGTCGAGGTCGATGATCGTCACCTCGGGGAAGCGCCTCACCAGCTCCACGAGCGCGGGCCGCTGCGCCGGCTCCACGTGCACGCTCGTGATCAGCGTCCCGGTAACCTTCTCGAGCACGCCCGGGGAGAAGACCACGAAGAAGTTGGGCCGGAACGAGTCCCAGCGCACCTCGCGCAGCGAGGCGATGCGCCCGCTCACGCTCTCCCCGGCCACGTCGTAGGTCAGCGTGTCGCCCAGCCTGAGCCCGAGCCGTTCGGCAAAGTCCTTCTCGACCGACACGCGTGGGCCGCCGCCGTCGCCCGCGGCCCACCAGCGGCCGGCGACGATGCGGTTATCGCCGCGCAGCGTGCCGCTCCAGGTGAGGTTCGCCTCGCGCTCGACGAGGCCCCGGGCGCGCTCGGAGGCGAACGACAGGCGATCGACGGGCACGCCGTTCACCGCGGCGAGCCGGGCGCGCACCATCGGTACGAGCTCGGTCTGCGGCAGGCCACGAGCCGCGAAGAAGGCCCGCACCGCCTCGCCCTCCGCCGGCCGGATGTTGATCATGAAGTAGTTGGGCGCGCCCACCGGCAGGCTCGCGCGCCAATCGCTCAGCAGGTCGTTGCGCACCAGCGCGAGCAGCAGCAGCACCATGAAGCCGAGGCCGAACGCCACGATCTGCACGACGCTGTCGCGGCCGCGGCGCGCGATGTTCGCGAGGCCGTAGCGCCAGGCCACCCCGACTGCGCCACGCAGGCGGGCGAGCAGCCGGACGAGCGCCCAGCCGGCCAGTGCGAGGGCGGCGAAGGTAGCGGCGATGCCGCCCGCGACATAGGAGACGAGCCTCGCATCCCGAGCAATCGCGTAGAGGAGCGCGAGCATCGCCGCGACGGGGAGCACGTAGACCGCGCCGTAGCGCAGCGGCGGCGGCTTGAGGTCGCGCCGCAGCACACGCATCGGCGGCACACCCTGCAGCTGCAGCAGCGGCGGTACGGCGAAGCCGATGAGCACGACCGCCGCGGTCACGAGGCCGAGCCAGTAGGTCTGCAGCGAGGGTGGCGGCAGGTCGCCGCGCACCAGGTCCCGGAGCAGCCAGGAGATGCCCCACTGCGCCACGTAGCCGAACGCCGTGCCGGCGACGCTGACCAGCGCCGCGATCACGACGAGCTGCGCCACGGTCTGCCGCAGCACGAACCCCTGCGAGGCCCCCATGCACTTCATGAGCGCCACGCTGTCCAAGTGGCGGCGCGCGTAGCGGCGGGCGGCCATCGCCACCGCGATTGCCGAGAGCAGCACGCTCACCACGCTCGCGAGCGCCAGAAACCGGCCCGCCCGGTCGCTCGAGGCCCGGATCTGCGGGCTCGCATCCGCGATGCTCTGCAGCCGCTCGCCCGGCCGCTTGCGCCCCTCGAGGTAGCCGCGGAACTCAGCCACCTCCGCCGGGTCGCCGGCGAACAGCACGGCACGGCTGACGCGGCTGCCGGGCTGGATCAGCTGGGTGGCCTCCACCTCCGCGAGGTTGATCAGCAGCGTCGCCGACAGGTCGGCGAAGCCGCTGCCCTGGTCGGGCCGGTAGTCGAGCACGTGGGTGACCGCGAACGTCTGCGCGCCGACCTGCAGGCGTGCGCCCACCTCCGCGCCGAGCTTCGCGAGCAGGCGTGAGTCCGCCCAGGCCTCGCCCGGCCCCGGGATCGCCGTGGTCGGCCGTGCCGGCCCGAACGGCCGCTCGGCGATCTTCAGCCGCCCGCGCAGCGGGTACCCCTCGCCGACCGCGCGCAGGGCCACGAGCGACGATTCCTGGCCGTGGAAGACCACGCTCGGCATCGACAACAGCCGCGCGACGCCGAGGCCGCGGCGGCGCGCCTCGCGGTCGTAGGCCACGTCGATCGGACGCGCGGACTCGAGCCGCAGGTCGGCCGCCAGGATCTCGCCGGCCTGCCGCTCGACGGCGCGGCCGATGCGGCTGGTGAAGAAGGCGACGGCCGTCAGCGAGGCCACCGCCAGCAGCAGCGCGAGCAGCAGCACTGCAAGCTCGCCCGAGTTGAGGTCCCGGCGGAGGTTGCGCAGGGCGAAGCGCAGGGCGGCCATGGTCAGCGCTCGACGATCCGCCCCGCGTCGAGGCGGATCACGCGGCCGCAGCGGGCGGCGAGCTCGCGGTCGTGGGTCACCAGCACGAGCGTCGTGTGCAGCGCCTCGTTGAGGCCGAAGAGTAACTCCATGATGCGCTCCCCCGTGGCCGTGTCGAGGTTGCCGGTGGGCTCGTCGGCGAACAGCACGTCGGGGCGCGTGACGAAGGCGCGGGCGATCGCCACCCGCTGCTGCTCGCCGCCGGAAAGCTGCCGCGGATAGTGGCCCGTGCGGCGCGCGAGCCCGACGCGCTCGAGCACCTCGCGCGCCGTAGCGGCCGCATCGGTGCGCCGGGCGAGCTCGAGGGGCAGCATCACGTTCTCGAGTGCGGTGAGCGACGGCACGAGGTGGAACGCCTGGAACACGAAGCCGACGTGGCGCGCGCGCACCGCGGCACGGCCATCCTCGTCGAGGGCGGTCAGCTCGTTGCCGGCGAGCCAGATGCGGCCGGCCGACGGCGCATCCAGGCCGGCGAGCAGCGCCAGCAGCGTCGACTTGCCGGCGCCCGAGGCGCCGACCACCGCGACTGTCTCGCCCCGCTCGATTGCGAGCGACACGTCCGCCAGGATGGCGAGCATTCCCTCCGGGCTGCTAACCTGCTTGCCGACCCCCTGCGCGGCCAGCACCGTGTCCTTCCGATTCATCTGCATCGCGCTCATCGCCTGTTCCGGTCTGCTGCCCGTCGGCGCCGGCCAGGCCGCGCCGCCTACGCCGCCTGCGCCGCGCACGATCCTCGTGCTCGGGGACAGCCTGAGCGCGGGCTACGGAATCCGCGTCGAGCAGGGCTGGGTGGCGCTGCTGCAGGGCCGCCTGCAGGCCCAAGGGTACGGGTACCGGGTGGTCAATGCCAGCGAGAGCGGTGAGACCACCGGCGGCGCCCTGGCGCGGCTGCCGCGCACGCTCGCGATGCAGCAGGCGGCGATCGTGATCGTCGCGCTCGGCGGCAATGACGGCCTGCGCGGGCTGCCGATCGAGGACATACGCACCAACTTCGAGTCGATCCTGCGCCTGTCGCAGGCGGCGGGCGCGAAGGTCCTGCTAATCGGCATGCGCATCCCGCCCAACTACGGCCCCACCTACACCCGGGCCTTCCACGACCTCTACGGCAGCCTCGCGGCCCGGTACAAGGTGCCGCTGGTGCCGTTCATTCTCGACGGCGTCGCGCTGGACGACTCGCTCATGCAGGAAGACGGCCTGCACCCCAACGCCATGGCACAACCGAAGCTTCTCGACCAAGTGTGGCCGATGCTGAAGCCGCTGCTGCAAAAGGCTGCTATATAGGGCGCAAGGCCGCGGCCCGCCCGGCGACGGGTCCGGCGCGCAAGAACCAGGGGATTGCCGTGGACAGAATCTGGCTGAAAAGCTACCCGCCCGGCGTGCCGGCCGACATCAACCCGAACGAGTTCCGCTCCCTGCTCGAGATGATCGAGCGCAGCCTCGCGAAGTACCGCGACCAGCCGGCGTACACGTCGATGGAACGCACGATCACCTTCGGCGAGCTCGACACGCTGAGCCGGCATTTCGCCGCCTACCTGCAGCGGGTCGCGGGCCTGCGCAAGGGCGATCGGCTGGCCGTCATGCTGCCGAACCTGCTGCAGTACCCGGTCGCCATCCTCGGCGCGTTCCGTGCCGGCCTGACAGTGGTCAACACCAACCCCATGTACACGCCGCGGGAGCTCGAGCATCAGCTACGCGACTCCGGAGCGCGGGCGATCCTGATCCTCGAGAACTTCGCTCATACGCTCACCGAGGTGCTCGACGAGACCGACCTCGACCAGGTCATCGTCACGGGCGCGGGCGACCTGCTCGGCCTGCCGCGCTCCGTGATCGTGAACTTCGTCGTGCGCCACGTCCGCAAGCAGGTGCCGGAGTGGAGCCTGCCCGGGGCGATCCGGTTCGGCGACGCGCTCAACAAGGGCCGCTACGAGAACCTCGTGCCCTGCGAGCTCGACCACGAGGACATCGCCTTCCTGCAGTACACGGGCGGCACGACCGGCGTCTCGAAGGGCGCCGTGCTGACCCACCGCAACCTGGTTGCCAACGTGCTGCAGGCCGAGGCTTGGCTGCGCCCGCACCTCGACGCTGCCGAGGGGCAGATCCTCGTCACCGCGCTGCCCCTGTACCATATCTTCTCACTGACGGCGAACTGCCTCACCTTCCTCAAGCTCGGCGGCCACAATCTGCTGATCGCCAACCCGCGCGACTTCGCCGGCTTCGTTCGCGAACTGTCGAAGCACCGCTTCAACTTCTTCGTCGGCGTGAACACGCTGTTTAATGCACTGCTGCACACGCCCGGCTTCGACCGGCTCGACTTCAGCGCGCTGCGCGTGAGCCTCGGCGGCGGTATGGCCGTGCAGCGGGCAGTGGCCGAGAACTGGAAGGAGGTCACCGGCAACGTACTCACGCAGGCCTGGGGCCTCACCGAGACCTCGCCAGCCGCCTGCATCAACCTGCCGGGGGTGGACTTCAACGGCTCGATCGGCCTGCCGATTCCCTCCACAATCATCAGCCTCCGCGACGACGCAGGCAACGAGCTGGCGGTCGGCCAGTCCGGCGAGATCTGCGTGCAGGGCCCGCAGGTGATGCGCGGCTACTGGAACCGGCCGGACGAGACCGAGAAGGTGATGCTGCCGGGCCAGGTCCTGCGCACCGGCGACATCGGCCATATGGATGAGCGCGGCTATGTGTTCATCGAGGACCGCAAGAAGGACATGATCCTCGTCTCGGGGTTCAACGTGTACCCGAACGAGGTCGAGGGCGTGGCGGTGACCCACCCCGGCGTGCTGGAAGTCGCGGCCGTCGCGCAGCCCGATGAGCGCGCCGGCGAGGTCGTGTCGTTGTTTGTGGTGCGCAAGGATCCCTCCCTCACGGAGGAAGCGCTCATCGAGCATTGCCGCAAGGGTCTGACGGGCTACAAAGTGCCGAAGCGCGTGTACTTCCGCGACGAGCTGCCGAAGACCAACGTCGGCAAGATCCTGCGCCGCCAGCTGCGCGATGAACTCGTGAGGAAGTGACCCAGACCTAGTGCAGCGGTCCGCGGTGGCGGCCGCGTGCGCCTCGGACGGGGTGAGCGCGCGCGTCGCACGCCCGCGTGCCGGCGGGGGACACGCTACTTGCGCCTGCGACGCCGCGCGGCCAACGACGACTGGGCGACGAAATGCGCGGCCACGTCATCGCCATTGGCCGAGGCCCGCTGGATACCTTCGAGGATGAGCTTCTCGGCGCGCTCCGTGCCGACCCAGCTCACGATGGTCACCCACTTGCCCTTCTCCAGGTCCTTGTAGTGGCGGAAGAAGTGGGCGATCTGGTCGGTGAGCGTCACCGGCAGGTCCTTGTAGGACCTCACGCCCGAGTAGAAGGGGTGCAGCTTGTCCACGGGCACGGCGATGATCTTCTCGTCGTCGCCGGCCTCGTCCTTCATGAGCAGCGCACCCACCGGGCGGACGCGCACTATCGCTCCAGGCACGACCGGGCTCGGCACCACGACGATCGTGTCCACCGGGTCGCCGTCCCCGGACATCGTGTGCGGGATGAAGCCGTAGTTCCCCGGGTAGAACATCGCCGTGTTTAAGAAGCGGTCCACGCGCAGCGCGCCCGACTGCTTGTCGAGCTCGTACTTCACCGGTACGCCACCCTGCGGGATCTCGATCAGGACGTTGACGTCGTGCGGGGGGTCCTCGCCGATGCCGATCTTGCTAATGTCCATGGCCTTAACCGTGGTACTGCGGCGAGAGTTCGTGCACGGCCTCGACCAGCGCCGCTGCGTGTTCCGGCGGCACGTCGGGATGGATGCCGTGACCTAGGTTGAATACGTGACCTTGGCCCCGGCCGAAGCTCGCCAGCACACGCGCCACCTGCTCGCGGATCTGGGCGGGTGGCGCGTACAGCGCGCTCGGGTCGAGATTGCCCTGCAGCGCGACGCGGTCCTGCACCGCGCGGCGTGCATCGGCGAGGTCGGTGGTCCAGTCCACGCCCAGCGCGTCGCAGCCGGTGTCCGCCAGCTCCGCGAGCCACTGGCCGCCACCCTTGGTGAAGAGGATCACCGGCACGCGGCGCCCCTCGGCCTCGCGTACCAGACCGTCGACGATCTGCTGCATGTAGCGCAGCGAGAAGTCCCGGTAGTCCCCAGGCGTGAGCGCGCCGCCCCAGGTGTCGAACACCATCAGCGCCTGCGCGCCTGCCGCGACCTGCGCGTTCAGGTAGGCGAGCGTGGCGCGGGCGATCTTGTCGAGCAGGCGGTGCAACTCGCGCGGCGCGCCGTACAGCATGCCCTTGATGTGCCCGAAGTTGCGGCTGCCGCCGCCCTCCACGATGTACGTGCCGACGGTCCAGGGGCTGCCGGCAAAGCCGATCAGCGGCACGCGGCCACGCAGCTCGCGGCGGATGGTCCGCACCGCGTCCATCACGTAGCGCAGTTCCGTCTCGGGGTCCGGGATCGGCAGCTGGTCGATGTCGGCCGCCGTACGGACCGGGCGCGCGATCTTCGGCCCCTCGCCGGCCTCGAACTCCAGGCCGAGCCGCATCGCGTGCGGTACGGTGAGGATGTCGGAGAACAGGATCGCGGCGTCGAGCCGATAGCGGTCGAGCGGCTGCAGCGTGACCTCGCAGGCGAGCTCGGGGTTCATGCACAGCTTGAGGAAGCTGCCCGCCCGGGCGCGCGTGGCGCGGTACTCGGGGAGGTAGCGGCCCGCCTGGCGCATCATCCACAGCGGCGTGCGCGGCGTGGGCTGCCGCAGCAGCGCGCGCAGCAGCAGATCGTTCTGCAAGACCGCGCTCACGGCTTCGCACCCGCGGCGAAGACCCGCGCAATCGTCGCCTGGATGGCCTCGGCCGCCGCGCGCGGATCGGCCGCGTCGCGGATCGGGCGCCCGACCACGATGTAGTCGGCGCCGTTCGCAAACGCCTGGGCCACGTCCACCGTGCGCTTCTGGTCGTCGACCGGCCGGTTCTCAACCGGGCGGATGCCGGGCGTCACGACCAGCAGCCGGTGGTCGATGAACTCGCGCAGCAGCGGCGCCTCGAGCCCGGAGGACACGACACCGTCGCAGCCGGCCTCGAGGGCGCGGCGCGCGCGCGACAGCACGAGCTTCTCGACGTCACAGGCGAAGCCGAGGTCGTCGAGATCGCCTCGGTCGAGGCTCGTGAGCACCGTAACCGCGAGTACCTTGACGTCGCCCTTCGCCGCAGCGGCCGCTTCCATGATGGCCTGGTTGCCGTGCACGGTCGTAAGGGTGACGCCGCGGTTGCGCAGTTGCTTCACGGCGGCCGCGACGGTGGCCGGCACGTCGAAGAACTTCAGGTCCACGAACACCTTCTTGCCGCGGGCCACCATCCAGTCGATCAGCTCGAAGTAGCCGCCGGACATGAACAGCTCGAGCCCGAGCTTGTAGAACTGCACGGACTCGCCGAGCTCATCGGCGAGCCGGCGCGCCGCGGCGGCATCGGCGACGTCCAGGGCGAAGATCAGGCGCTCGCGGTTGGGGATCGGCTTCGGGACGAAGGGCATGGGCGGGGCTCGAAAGGCGGGCAATTGACCGCGGATGATACCCGACCCGGCCGATCAGGTTCGTTCCGAGGGGTTGAAGAGCCGCCGGTGCTCGAGGATGGCGAAGCGGTCGGTCATGCCGGCGATGTAGTCGGCGACCGCGCGGGCCCGTCCCGTGCGCCCGTCCTCGGCCTCGAGACGGCCCGCCGCCTCCCGGTGCTCGGTGGGCATCAGCTCGACGTCCTCGAACATCGCGCCGAAGAGGTCGCGCACGACCTTGCCGGCCTTGTTCGTCATGCGCAGCACGCGGTAGTGGCGGTAGAGGTGCTCGCGAAGCCAGCGCTTGAGCTCGAGGTGCTCGGCCCGCACCTGAGCGCTGAAGCACAGCAGCGGCTCGGCGCGCTCCCTCACCGCCTCGACGCCCGGCGGCGCCGCTGCCGCGAGGGCGGCGCCCGAGGCGTCGATCAGGTCGTTGACCAGGAAGTCGATCATGCGCCGCACGACCTCGTGCACGAGGCGGCGGCTGGCGAGCTGGGGGAACTGCCGCGTCACGGCCTCGTACTGGCGCCGGAAGATCGCGACCTCGCGCAGCGACTCGATGGCGATCAGACCGGCGCGGATGCCGTCGTCCACGTCGTGGTTGTTGTAGGCGACCTCGTCGGCGAGATTCGCGAGCTGCGCCTCGAGCCCGGGCTGGCGGCGCCCGAGGAACCGCTCGCCGAGCTCGCCCAGCCTGCGCGCGTTCGCGGCCGAGCAGTGCTTCAGGATGCCTTCGCGCACCTCGAAAGTCAGGTTGAGCCCGGGGAATTCAGCGTATCGCTCCTCGAGCTCGTCCACCACCCGCAGCGACTGCAGGTTGTGCTCGAACCCGCCGAACTCGCGCATGCACTCGTTGAGCGCGTCCTGCCCGGCGTGGCCGAAGGGCGTGTGACCGAGGTCGTGCGCGAGGCAGACGGCCTCGGCCAGCGGCTCGTTCAGGTGCAGCGCACGGGCCACGCTGCGCGCGATCTGCGCGACCTCGAGCGAGTGGGTGAGCCGCGTCCGGTACAGGTCGCCCTCGTGGTTCACGAACACCTGCGTCTTGTAGACGAGGCGGCGGAAGGCGGTGGAATGCACGATGCGGTCGCGGTCGCGCTGGTACTCGGTGCGGTGGCGCGGCGGCGGCTCCGGGAAGCGCCGGCCCCGGGAGTCAGCGTCCTGCTGCGCGTACGGCGCGAGCGAGGGGTCACGCCCCGCCGTCATGCTTGGCGCGCCTCGAAGTGCTCGTGCAGCGTCGCCTGCAGCGCCTCCGCAGGATAGTCGCCGCTGACCGTGCCCTGCCCGAGCTTCTTCAGCAGCACCAGGCGTATGCGCCCCGCCAGCACCTTCTTGTCCATGCCCATCAGTTCGAGGGCGCGGGACGCGCCGATCGCGGGCGCGGTCGTGGGCAGTCCGATGCGTGCGAGCAGGTTCCGCACCCGCTCGACGTCCGCGGCCCCGATCGAGCCCAGGCGCCGCGACAGGTCGGCCGCGAGCAGCATGCCGACCGCAACAGCCTCGCCGTGCAGCCACGCGCCGTAGCCTGTGGCCGCCTCGATGGCGTGCCCAAACGTGTGGCCCAAGTTGAGGAGGGCGCGCTGGCCATGCTCGCGCTCGTCGGCGGCGACGATACGGGCCTTGATCTCGCACGAACGGCGGATGGCGTGCGCCAGCGCCCCCGGTTCGAGCGCGAGCAGCCGCTCAACGTTGTTCTCGATCCACTCGAGCAGTCCCGCGTCCTCGATCAGGCCGTACTTGACGACTTCCGCGAGCCCGGCGCACAACTCCCGCGGCGGCAGCGTCGCGAGCGTCGCGGTGTCCGCCAGCACAGCGCGCGGCTGGTGGAACAAGCCGATCAGGTTCTTGCCGCCGGGGTGGTTGACGCCGGTCTTGCCGCCGACCGAGGAGTCGACCTGCGCGAGCAGCGTGGTCGGTGCCTGCACATAGTCGACACCGCGCTGGTAGCAGGCCGCGGCAAACCCCGCCATGTCGCCGACGACACCGCCGCCGAGCGCGACGACGCAGGCGTCGCGGTTGAGCCGCTGAGCCACCAGCGCGTCGAACACCCGCCCCAGTGTCCCGAGGGTCTTGTACTGTTCGCCGTCCGGCAGGGCCACCGAGGCCACCCGCTTGCCTGCGAGCCCGCGCAGGAGCCGCTGCAGGTAGAGCGGCCCCACGGTCTCATTGGTCACGACCAGCACGTCGCGCGCGCTGACCGCGGCGCCCAGCACCTGCGGGTCGGCCAGCAGCCCCGGACCGATCCGGATCGAGTAGCTGCGCGGGCCCAGGTCGATTTGCACCGTCTGCATGCTCAGGGCGCCGCCGTATCGAGCCCGCGGAGGATCTCCTCCACCACCGTCTTGACCTTGCGACCGTCGGTGTCCACCGTGAGGGCCGCGAGCTCCTCGTAGAGTGGCGCGCGGACCTCCATCAGGCGGACGAGCGTATCGCGCCGGTCCCCGCTGTTGAGGAGCGGCCGGTCTTCACTGCGGCGTGTGCGTGCCAGTTGCTGGTCCACCGAGGTCCGAAGATACACGACCGTGCCGCGGCCGCGCAGGCGCCCGCGGCTGCCGGGATCGAGGATGGCCCCGCCGCCCGTCGCTACCACGATGCCGTGCTGGCGGGTGAGGAGCTCGATCACTTCCGCCTCCCTGGCGCGAAAGCCCGGCTCGCCTTCCTTCTCGAAGATGTAGGCGATGTCGACCCCAGTACGGCGCTCGATCTCGGCGTCGCTATCGACGAACGTGCGCCCCAGCTCGCGGGCGAGCTGGCGGCCAACTGCACTCTTGCCGGAGCCCATCGGCCCCACGAGAAAGATGTTGTCCGGAATGTTCATGCGTCGGATCGGGTAGGGCGGCAAGCTTACGCCTGCCGCCCTCCCACACCACCGTACGTGCGGTTCCGCATACGGCAGTTCAACGGACACACTGGAGTCGCCGGTAAGTAACCACCAGCGAGGGGAGTCCACGCTGCGTGAAGAACGCCGCTGGGAGCGCGCGGTTGAGGTGACTGGCCCCGGCATTCCACCAAGGACCCCGCCCATGCCGGGCGCCCGCGCGCCTGTTCGACGTCGAGCCCAAGCTGCCGCAGCCGGCGGGCTCGAGTCGCCGGGCGTTTCCACTGCCGCCACAGCAGGCAGCGCAGCCGTCGCCGCAGCCACTGGTCGAGTGCCTCCAGCGGGGCGCGTACTTCCGCCTCGCGGAAGTACGCCACCCAGCCCCGCAGCAGCGGGTTGAGGTCCTCGATCGTGTGCTCCAGCGAGCGGCCCCGTCCCTGCCGCAGTAGCTCGTGGACCCGCTGCCTCAGGCGGCGCGCGCTCGGCGGAGCGATCCTGAGCCGCGCCCGGCGCTGCACGGTGACGCTGTAACCGAGGAACGTCCGTTCCCACGGCCGCGCCACCGCGCTCTTCGCCAAGTTCACCCGCAGGTGCAAGACCTCCTCGAGGAAGACCCTGAGCCCGCGCATCACACGCTCGCCCGCGATCCGACTGCGCACGTACACGTTGCGTCCGCATAGCGGCAGAACGCCAGCCCCCGATGCTCCAGCTCCCGCTCGAGGTCCCTCAGCAGGATGTTCGACAGCAGCGGTGACAGCGGGCCCGCCCTGCGGCGTGCCCGTCGTCCTCGCCTCGACGATCCCATCCCGCATCATCCCCGCCTCCAGGAACCGCCGGATCAGCTCGAGCACCCGCTCGTCGCCAACCCGGCGCGCCACCCGCGCCATCAGCACGTCGTGGTTCACCCGATCGAAGAACTTCTCCAGATCAAGGTCCACCACCCAGCGCCGACCCGCGCGAACGTACGCACGCGCCTGCTTCACCGCCTGCCCGGCCGACCGCCCCGGCCGGAAGCCATAGCTCCGCTCCGAGAACGTCGGCTCGAACACCGGTGACAGCACCTGATGCAGCGCCTGCTGGATCAGCCGGTCCACCACCGTCGGGATGCCAAGCGTCCTCACCCCGCCCGAGGGCTTGCGGATGTCCACCCGGCGTACCGGTCGCGGCAGGTACCGTCCTTCCAGCAGCGCCCTCCTCACGCTCGGCCAGTGCACTTGCAGCCAGTCCTTCAACTCGGCCACGGTGAGGTCATCGACCCCAGCCGCACCCTTGTTACGGACCACCCGCTGGTACGCCAGCCACACGTTGGCTAGCTCGACCACGCGCTCCATCGTCGCGCAGTCCTCCGATTTCGTTCGCCCGCCGGTCGCCGCACCCACCTCGACACCCCGGGCCGGCTCGCGAGCTACCGGCTCGCTCACCTCTGCGGGGCCACCGTCTCCAGTGCTTCTGTCGACTCGGTCGGTCACGAGATCCGTCGTCCTACTCTCGGTGTCGTCGTTCGGCCCTTCGGCTCCTCGCCTACCTATGGCCTCTGCTGACTTCTGGCGGTGCCTCCGGGAACCTCTCGATCCCCGTGGCCAACGGCACACCGCCAGATCTCCCCGCGTATTGCGCACCCTCTGTCACGCGTATGCGCGTCGGATCTACGCCGCGGCGTTCCGTACACGTATCGGGCTTCGCATCTGTTTGCCTGCTTACCCCACCGCGTCGCCTCCCATCCGCTTCGTGTGCGTCGCGCCAGCGCTTTGCCTCCGGCTTCCTTCAGACGCCCAGTCGCCCGGGCCGCCCTTGCCGTGCAGCTAACGGTTCCCCGTGTCAGGTCCGTAGAGGACTTTCACCTCCAAGGAGATGCGGCCTGCCGGGCGCACAAAGCAGAGCGGCCGCAGGATCTCTGCGGCCGCTCATTGTGTCACCGGAGGCGCGGGGCGTCAGTAGATGTCGGCGCCCTCGCGCAGGATCTTCGGTGTCACGAAGATCAGCAGTTCGCTCTTGTTGTCCGTCTTCGACTTGCTGCGGAACAGCCAGCCGATTCCCGGCACGTCGCCCATGAACGGCACCTTGTTCACGGTGTTGGTGCGGGTGGTCTCCAGGATGCCGCCGAGCACGACCGTCTGCCCGTCGTTGACCAGCACCTGGGTCACGATCTTGCGAGTGTCGATGCTCGGCACGAAGCCGCCCGTGGCGCTCGCCACGTTCTGGCCGACGCTGTCCTTGCTGACGGAGAGGTCGAGGATGATACGGTCGTCCGGCGTGATGTGCGGCGTCGCCTTGAGCGACAGCACCGCCTTCTTGAACTGGGTGGTCGTGGCGCCGCTCGAGGCCGATTCCTGGTAGGGAATCTCCGTGCCCTGCTCGATGGTCGCCTCCTTGCCGTTGGCCGTGATCACGCGCGGCGAGGAGATGACCTCGCCGCGGTCCTCCTTCTCGGCCGCGGTGAGCTCGAGGTCGACCAGGTAGTTGGAGTTGAGCAGCGAGAGCGCGAAGGTCCCGGCCGAGGTAGCGGCCGGCAGGTTGACCATGTAGCGGTTGTTGGCCACGGGGGTCTGCACGGCGCTGCCGTTCCCGCTGGTGCCGCCCTGGCCGGGGCCGGTACCGATGGTCGGGCCGTTCGCGTTGGCGTTGGTGTTTAGGCCGCTATTGGACAGGTAAAGCAGGCCGTTCGAGCTGTAGTTGTTGACGTAGCTGACGCCGAACCGCACGCCCAGGTCGCGGCTGAAGTCGTCGCTGACGATCACGATCCGCGACTCGATGAGCACTTGGCGCACCGGGATGTCGAGCGTCTGCACCAGGCGGCGGATGTCGGCCAGCCGCTCGGCGGTGTCCTGCAGCAGCAGCGTGTTGGTGCGCTCGTCGACGGCCACGTTGCCCCGTTCCGACAGCAGGCCGCCCTTGCCCTGCACGCGGACCAGCGCCGCGATGTCGGAGGCCTTGGCGTAGTTGATCTGCAGGTACTCCGTGCGCACGGGCGCGAGCTCGGTGAGCGCCTTGCGCGACTCCGCCTGCGCCCGCTCGCGCGCCGCGAGCTCCTCGGCCGGGGCGATGTAGATCACGTTGCCGTCCTGGCGCTTGTCGAGCCCCTTGGTGCGCAGGACGATGTCGAGCGCCTGGTCCCAGGGCACGTTCTGCAGGCGCAGGGTGACGTTGCCCGACACCGAATCGCTGACCACGATGTTCTGGCCGCTGGTCTCGGCGAGCAGCTGCAGCACCGCGCGCGTCTCGATGTCCTGGAAGTTGAGCGTCAGGCGCTCGCCCTTGTATTCCTTCTTGGACGGGTCGGCCAAGGCCAGCTTCGACCGCGGGCGCAACTCGAGCACGTAGTCGCGATCGGTCTGGTAGGCCATCTGCTCGAAGTCGCCCGTCGCGCCGATGACGATGCGCGCGCCGGTCGGCGTGCGGGTCACGTCGAACGTGCTGACCGGCGTGGCGAAATCCACCACGTCGTAGCGCTTGGCGATATCGTCGGACACCGAGGTCCGCGGGAAGTCCACGACGATGCGGCCGCCCTCCTGCTTGAGGCTCGCTTGCACCTTGGCGTCGTTGCTGCGCACCAGGATCCGGCCCGCACCGTCGGTGCCGCGGCGGAAGTCGACTTTCTCTATGGCAAAGATGCCGGTGGCCGCGACGCCACTCGCCGACAAGCCCTTAGTCCCCGGCGCGGCGG